>Ga0308160_10003410_pt1 | contig 17937 bp, 14 predicted proteins | sample PhyFR1_FD_201036 | JGI IMG/M metagenome (GOLD analysis project Ga0308160, IMG submission 201036) | Phyllosphere microbial communities from UC Gill Tract Community Farm, Albany, California, United States - DLSLF.R1 | ecosystem: Host-associated > Plants > Phyllosphere > Unclassified | place: USA...
GACCCGCTGCTGTTCGAGCGCTTTGACGAGATAGCTTTTAATGCGGGTTTGTTGGAGAAATCGGTGGTGTTGAAGGTGGAAGATTATAAGAGGATTGCCGGAGGGAGAGTGGTGCCGATTGGGAAGTAAGGTAGGAGCGTAAAATGCTTATCGCTGGGTAAAAAGCATATATCAAATATATTCGAAAGCAGATGCGTAAAGCGCAAGCACGCTTAACGTTGAAGAGATAAGTCATTACATCGACCACAGCTTATACTATTTGGCCTGATCTGAAACCACTCCAGGCATCAGATAAGCATGGCACGACAATGACTGGAAATAAAAAAGGCCTCCCACAGGAAGCCTTGTTATCACTAAACGATTAATCCAACCATTCGGTATGGAAAACACCGTCTTTATCAATACGCTTGTAAGTGTGCGCACCGAAATAGTCACGCTGAGCCTGAATCAGGTTAGCAGGCAGGACTTCTGAGCGGTAGCTGTCGTAGTAAGCAATCGCCGCAGAGAAGGTTGGCGTCGGGATACCGTTCTGAATCGCGTAAGAAACCACATCACGCAGCGCCTGCTGATACTGATCCGCGATATCTTTGAAGTACGGTGCTAACAACAGGTTGGCGATGCCCGCATCTGCTTCATAAGCATCAGTGATCTTCTGCAGGAACTGGGCACGAATGATGCAGCCAGCACGGAAGATCTTCGCGATTTCACCGTAGTGCAGATCCCAGTTGTTCTCTTCTGACGCGGCACGCAGCTGTGAGAAGCCCTGAGCATAAGAGACGATTTTGCCCAGATAGAGCGCACGACGCACTTTCTCAATAAACTCAGTTTTATCACCGGTGAACGCTTTCGCCTGTGGACCGCTCAGGACTTTGGAAGCCGCAACGCGCTGGGTTTTCAGCGAAGAGAGGTAACGTGCAAACACAGACTCGGTGATCAGCGACAGTGGTTCGCCGAGATCCAGTGAGCTTTGGCTGGTCCATTTCCCGGTACCTTTGTTAGCTGCTTCATCCAGAATCACATCAACCAGGTATTTACCGTCTTCATCTTTCTTGGTGAAGATATCTTTGGTGATGTCGATCAGGTAGCTGCTCAACTCGCCGTTGTTCCACTCAGTGAAGGTCTCAGCCAGCTCTTCGTTGTTCAGGCCTAACGCGCCTTTCAGCAGAGCATAGGCTTCAGCGATAAGCTGCATGTCGCCATATTCGATGCCGTTATGCACCATTTTCACATAGTGGCCCGCGCCGTCCGCACCCATATAGGCCACGCAAGCTTCGCCATCTTCTGCACGCGCAGCAATTTTATCCAGAATCGGTGCAACCAGTTCGTAAGCTTCTTTCTGACCGCCAGGCATGATAGATGGGCCTTTCAGGGCGCCCTCTTCACCACCGGAAACGCCGGTGCCGATGAAGTTAAAGCCCTGCTCAGACAATTCTTTATTGCGGCGGATGGTATCTTTATAGAAGGTGTTGCCACCATCAATCAGGATGTCGCCCTTATCAAGGTGCGGAGTCAATGAAGCGATAGTCTTATCGGTTGCTTCACCAGCCTGAACCATCAGCAAAATGCGGCGTGGTTTTTCCAGAGAGGCTACAAACTCTTCAACGGTGTAAAAAGGCGCAAGCTGCTTGCCCTGATTTTCAGCGATAACTTCGTCAGTCTTCTCACGAGAGCGGTTGAAGATAGAAACAGTGTAGCCGCGGCTCTCAATGTTAAGTGCCAGGTTACGGCCCATTACCGCCATACCTACAACGCCGATCTGTTGCTTGGACATTACATACTCCTGTCTGTGGTCTCGCATGGTGTTACCAGTAACACCACTTTGTAAGTGATTAATATGTTAACTCAGGATAGCGGATAAAAGGTAATGAATGGTGCGATAGGCAGATGAAATAATCTGAAAAAAAATCACACATTTAACAAGGATTTATAGAGTCGGGTATAGCTTTGTATCATCTTTTGGGCCGTGAATAGCGACTCAAAGCGCGCAAGCGCTGCTGCACCAAAGCTGCTGGACAGTTCCGGGCCGTTCCATATTTCATCCATCGCCCTGCGTAACGCGACGGGATCAGACGGGGGAACCACCAGGCCGGTGACTCGATCGATGTTGATAAATGTCGTGCCCGTACCGATCTCGCTGGAAATCAAGGGTTTTGAGTAGAGCGCCCCTTCCAGCAATGAGATTCCAAAAGCTTCTGAACGCAGGTGAGATGGAAATACCAGACAGGTACATAGTTGCAATAATGCAGACTTTTCGCTGTCTTCTAATGCTCCCAGAAAATGGATGTTATCTACACCTAACTGCTGTGCCTGAGATTTTAGCTCTGCTTCAATCGGACCGGCGCCCACTACCACGATCGGATAACGACTGTTCTTTGCCGCTTCAATCAGGATATGCAGGCCTTTGTAATAACGGAATGTACCAATGAATAGAAAGAAGCCATCAGGAAATCTTGCCTGCCATTTTTGCAGCACAGCAGGATCGTTATTTTGATAAAACTGTTTATCAAGACCATACGGAATAACTTCAACTTTATCTTTGAACTGCTGCAATACCGGGCTACTTTCAACGTAGTTAGGCGAGGCGGCAACAATTCTGTCTACACTGGAAAGAAAGCGATTCATTAACGGGGTATAGAGTTTCAGCAGTACCTTCTGCTTAACAATATCAGAATGGTAACTCACTACCGATGGCTTTTTAATGCCCGCAGCAAAATGCATAAAGTCCATAAATGGATAAGGAAAATGGTAATGGATGATATCTGCATCCTTGGCCAGTTCCCTGAACTCTTTTATGGCTGAATAAGAGAATGGTGTTGAGGCAAACTCACACTGAGTTTTGACCCGATGAATCTGATGGTTATCCAGTGAGTTTTTTTTGTTTTCGAATTGGGGACTATGAGTAAACACAACAGACTCTATACCTGATTTAAAACCACCTTCTGCGAGCTGATAAATAACCTGTTCTATGCCACCGAAAGTATCAGGGTAATAAGTTTTGTAACAATGTAAAACTTTAATCATATATATTTTGCGACCTGCTCATAAGCTTCAATGGTTTTATCGGCACACAGTGACCATGAAAATTCGCGAGCACGCGCTAATCCAGCATCTATCATACGGTACTTTTCATCAGCGTTTTCAATCATCATCTGAATGTAAGTCGTTAAAGCATGGACATCTTCTGGCTCATGCATGAGTGCTGCATCTCCAGCGACTTCGGGCAGTGAAGTTGCATTTGAGCAAATCACAGGCGTTCCTGATGCCATTGCTTCAAGTACCGGTAAGCCGAAACCTTCATAAATTGAAGGGAATACAAAACTCGTCGCAGCACTGAATAAAAGCGGCAGGTCCTTACCAGGGACAAAACCCAAATATTTTAACCACCCTTCTCTCTCTCCCTTATCAAAAAGCTTAAAGAGTTGCTCATTTTCCCATCCCTTGTAACCACTGATAACCAGCGGGAAGGCAGATTTCTCATGAGCGGGCAAACGGTCATAGGCCTGTAACAGCGTCAGTATATTCTTTCTTGGCTCAATCGTACCGGTATACAAAAAATAACGTTGCCACTTGAGATTATACTTTTCAAGCACGTGCTGAGTTTCTTTTTCATCGCGGGGATGAAACTGTTCATTACAGGCGAGAGGCGCCACTGCAATTTTATTATCTTCAATACCAAAAAAATTGACTAACTCCTTTTTTGTGTAATGAGAATCAGTTATTAACATCGAGGCACGCGAAACAGTATTTCTTAACTCTTTCTGCATTAAGTGAACACGACCAGCCGGGTGAAACTGCGGCCAGTGGAATACCGACAAATCATGAAAGGTGGCAACACAATGGTTCACGCGAGGAGGTAAGTAATAGTTTGGACTATGAAATATATGGCTCTTAAATTCCCTCAACGCCATCATTTTCATTACTGGAAAAGTCAGACGATATATTTCACTTACGGTTTTGCTTTTTTGTAATTTTCGTTTAAAAGATTGAACAGATTGAGCAGACTCACTCGCGACTACTAGTGAGTCACGAGTCTTCGTGCCATGAAGAAACGTCAGCGCGACGTTTTCTCTTTCCTGAAGCTGTTTAGCAAGCTCAAACGCATAACGGCCAATACCGGTTAAAGGATATTTAATACAGTCCGTAGAGTAAACGACGTTTATTGCTTTGCTTCCAGCATCCATTTCAGGGTATCTCTAAGAGGAATTTTAGACGAAGTCTCACCGACTAAGCGACTGAGCAAAGTGATATCGCCACAAAGTTCTTTAATTTCATTAGGTCGGACAAAATCGGGATTAACTTCAATCCTGATATCATGGCTTGTCAGGGATTTGCAGAGATCAACGACTTCCCTTAATGAGTGCATTTTGCCTGAAGCTACATTGACAGTCTGACCAAAAGAGCGTGAATGTAGTAATGCTGAATAACTTTTGACGACGTCGCGTACATCCGAAAAATCACGCCATACATCTATGTTGCCCAGCTCAATGACTTCTTTCCTCTCGCGAAAATGTTTGACGATTTTCGGGATCAGGAAATTTTCTGCCTGACCGGTGCCTGTGTAATTAAATGGCCGGGTAATAATAATCGGCAATTTTTCATAAAACAGACTGGTCATATACTCCATGGCCAGCTTGCTGACCGCATAGTCATTTGAGGGTCTGGCAGGAACCGACTCTGCTAATTTCCCCGGCGTGTTATTACCGTAAACATTAGCGCTGCTGGCGATCAAAACTGCATCCGGCATTTTTGCTGATTCGCTAAGAGCCTGTAACAGGTTACGCGTACCGCAAAGGTTAACATTATAGAATGCGTTCGGGTCAGCATGCCCAACAAATGCTATTGCTGCAAGATGAACAATAACGTCTGGCCGAATACTGTCTACAGCATTCTTTACCTGTGCAGTATTAGTCAGATCAACCTGAAAATAGCGTGGGGAGTTCTGGGCGGGAGTTGAACCGAAACCATAAACTTCATATCCGGCAGCGGATAAATCCGCTGCCATATATTGGCCGGTAAAGCCCTTGATCCCAGTGATCAATGCTTTTTTGCCATTAGTCATATCAGAATGAGAACCCTTGTTTATTGCGGCGCAGATCTTCTTCTACCATCATCTGGCAAAGTTGCTCAAGCGTAGTTTTAGGTTCCCAGCCAAGCACTTTCTTCGCTTTCTCAGGATTACCTATTAGCAACTCGACTTCTGCTGGGCGGTAAAACTTAGGATTGACTTTAACAACAGTTTTATTGGTTGCCACATCAATAGCAACTTCCTGATCATCCTTACCTTCAAAGCGAAGTTCGATACCAGCTGCTTTAAACGCCATTAACACAAAATCTCGCACTGTTTCAGTACGATTTGTAGCAAGTACAAACGTATCAGGCACATCTGCCTGAAGCATTAACCACATGCCTTCAACATATTCTTTTGCAAAGCCCCAGTCGCGTTTAGCGTCCATATTACCGAGTTCAAGCACATCCAGCTTACCCAGTTTGATTTTGGCAACAGAATCAGTGATTTTACGGGTAACGAACTCCTGACCACGTAGCGGGGATTCATGGTTAAACAGAATGCCGCTTGAAGCATGAATGTTATAACTTTCACGATAGTTGATGGTCATCCAGTGAGCATAAAGCTTAGCTACGCCATATGGGCTACGCGGATAAAATGGCGTCTCCTCGATCTGAGGAATAGCCTGCACCTTGCCAAACATTTCAGAAGTTGAAGCCTGATAAAAACGAATCTTTGGATTAACGATGCGAATAGCTTCGAGCAAATTGACTGGGCCAATACCTGTAATTTCAGCAGTGGTCAGAGGTTGTTCAAAGGATACGCCAACAAAACTTTGAGCAGCCAGATTATAAACCTCGGTAGCTCTACTTTGCTGCAACAAGCGAATGCTGGCTGAAAGATCGGTTAGATCATATTCAACTAAATGTAGGTTAGGATTACCTTTGATTCCAAGCTCTTCAATACGCCAGAAATTTACAGAACTGGTACGGCGATAAGTACCATAAACGGTATAGCCTTTGTTTAATAAAAGCTCGGCTAAATAAGCGCCATCCTGACCAGTGATACCAGTAACAACTGCATTTTTCATATATTAATTACCTTTTAATAGCTTTTTATAAAGTTTAATTGATTGCACAGCAGAATTATAAGATGAAAGTTCCCGGATGCGTTTTTTTGCACCAATGCTTAATGATTGATAGAGATCACTATCGCTACTGAGCAACCGAATCTTCTTGGCAAGCTCGCTAGCATTTCCATCTTCAAAAAGCAGACCACAATTGTTATCAAGTACAACTTCTGGTATGGCACCAGAATCACTGGCTATAACGGGCTTTGAATGAACAAAAGCTTCTAAAGGAACTAAGCCAAAAGATTCATAACGTGACGGAAAGATTACAACATCGCACAGGGAATATAATTTTTCACGATCAAAATCATTAACTTCGCCTATATAAATAATATTATCCTGCCCCGAAAACCTTGTATTAAGAATGGTATTTATATCAATAGAACTACTACCCGCAATAACAAAAACAATGTCATCAATTCCATTTTCATTGTTTATTAAATCAATGGCGTCTAATAAAATATCTATACCCTTTCTTAACTCAAGCCGCCCTAAAAATAAATATATTTTTTTACCACTAAAATTTTTAATAGTCGGAAAGTTACTTAACTCTTTATATCCCTGAGAGACCTCATAAGAAGGCCAATACTGTATTCCGGCATTTATCTTTGTATATTTAATTTCAGCGGAAGGTTTATAATTATTAATGAATGTATTTTTAATGGAATCGCTAATAGGCACAATAGCGCTTGCGCGGTTAACCAGTTCCAGCTCAAAACCACTTAAATAACCCAAATCTTTTTCGTTCATGTTCCATTTATTCTTTTCATTAGCCACTTTTAAAGGAGTAACTAATCTAATAACTAATGGAATGTTCAACTCTCTATTTATGAGGCTGAAACTATAAGCTTCAGCATCCCACAGACAAGAATCAACCACATGAATAGGATGTATTTCATTTAGGCTATCAATTTCAATTGCTACTCTGGTAGACCAATTTAAAATAGAATTCGCAAGCTCAGATTCATGTACAATATCGCTATTTACAACCCCTTTCTCAAGGGCTATCAATTTAAACCTACCTCTTTCAAGGATGTTAGCTTTATCGCTTTCAATTATCACACTAACATAATGACCTGCAATTAAGAGTTCACTAGCTAAATTATAGTAAAGCGTGCCTATTCCTCCGGATTTCGTAAACGGTGGAAACTCCTTGCTAACAATAACAATATGTAAACGCTCAAATGAACAACCATCTTCTTTGAAACTTAAGAATTTTCTGTCTAGCGGGCTGGAAAGAGTGATAAGTTTTGGTTTATGTTTGATAGCATCAAAACCACTTTTAAAACCCGACCAAATATTATGGCAGTATTCATCATATTCTCTCTGGGTGATTTCACCTTTATTAAGACCAGATTGAATATATGATATACGCTCTCTATTAACTAGCGCCTCTAGCTCATCTTTAATAAAGTTCCTATCGACCTTAGCATAAGTTAAAGCAAAATAAACAGTATTTTTAACAATAGAATACCAATTATATCCGTACTTATTTTTTCTATTTTCACTCTGTGCAAATTCATGCCTCAGGAAAGCATCAGGGCAATGATTAATAGTATATCCATTTTTTATCAACCTGAAACAAACATCAGTTTCATCAAGGAAATAGTCATACTCCTCATCAAAACCACCAGCGAATTCTAAATAATCCCTTCTGAAAACAGAATTTGTACCAAGTAATGTTCTTTTATAATCGGGATCTTTTTTTATGGATTCAGGAGGATTTACAACTCCAGAACCAAAATTATCAACAAATATGTCAATGGCTTGAAAGTTCAGTGAACCGGAGTAATAAGTAGGGCCACCAACGCCTGCCACAAAATTATGATTATTATTAAAATAATTTAAAATGCAATCAAACCAATCTAAAAAAGGAATGGCATCATCGTCAATAAATGCAACTAAATCACCAGAAGCTGCATTTAGACCTATATTTCTGGATATAGATAAGTTTCTTACAGGATTATTATAAACCTTGATAAAACTCTTCCATTTAGTTAATACTTCTTCTGTATTATCATCTGAAGGACCGTTGACGATTATGACTTCAAAATTTTTACTATAACTTTTTTGCAAGTAGTCAAGGCAACGTTCTAAATGGTCTCCACGATTAAAAGTACAAATTACAACTGAAAATGTCTTAAATTGATTTTTCTTAGGCAGAATAGTCGTAAAAAACTTGTCAGCATAATTTTTCCATGATTTATAGTTGTTCTGTATAAGAACTTTATTTTGGTAAGTAATAAGCTTATTTCTATACCCTTCATCACTGAGCACTAATTTTAATTTGGCTACTAAATCTTCTTCACATGAAAAAATACCTGGAGAATTATCAAGGGTTTCGCTTACCGCTGCTTTGTCAAGTGCAAGTACGGGAATTTGATATTGAGAGGCCTCGAGTAAAGGTACACCAAAGCCTTCGTGTTCACTAAAAGAAATAAAACAAGCTGATTCTTTATAAAACGAATCCAGCTCACCTTCAGTGACCGCTCCGGTCAGAATGACATCTTGTTCAAGATTTAAATCTTTAATGATATTAAAAACTTTTTTATAATATGAAGATGCTGAATCAAACTTACCAATAAGACGCAGCCTACCAACATTATTATTTTTTCTATACCTATTATAGAACTCTATTAGCTTACACTGACATTTATTTTCACAAATCCTGCCAACAAATATAATATCCTTACCAGTTTCTGTTAAATTTCTAACTCTATCTAACTTTCTATCATCAATTATAATTGGTAACTTTAATGCTCTTTCTTTTGAAAAACCCAGCTCTAATATTTCATTAATATTGTAGTAACTATCACCTGTAACAAAATTGAAATGATTGAATATATCAGCAAGCTGTGTTCTACCCTTTTTACACAAAGAGTAAAGAAATGATCCTTTTTCAAAAAAATAATGAGGAGTGATATTATGGTAATGAAGTATTTTAAAACCATGAGAATTTATTACTTTTTCAGCACAGTATTCAGAATATGCTGAAAAATGAAAAACTATAATGTCCTCATCAGTGCAATTAAGATGGTCGATATGTTTTACAATTTTTTCTCTATCGGGGTGAAAATGCCTCACATATATTTCGGACTTTAAGCCATATTCAGATTTGACATATTCATCTATGTTTACAACGTGATTAGAGCATGCGTCGTACATGTCTAATGATTCAATTACTTGTATAAATCTTCCAGAAAAATGTGTGTACATTTCACCCTCTAAATTTATTATATATTTTTCTTGCTAAATCAAAAGCCACTTTATTCCTTTTAAGTAACTTTGAAACTGCATATTTTAGCACGCCATTAACTTTCACCTTTGATGCAGGATGAAAAGCTAGCATATTGATGAACACAAAAGGTCGATGCCGGAATTTATTTATGTATTTATATCCGCCAACTGATTCCGAAGAGCTTTTAGTAATTAATACTGTTATTATTTCTCTATAGTCATCTTTGCAGAGCGCTATTAATTCATTGATATTGAATTGGGATGTTTTATAAAGAAACCTGAGCTCTCGTGGCAGTAAATTAACACCTTTTTTTTGCTTCAGCTTTCTATCGTCTCTTGCTTCATTAATGATTGATAAAACAGATTCATTTATCTCAATTATTTTTTCATTGTTCATCATTCCCCCCTATTTTTTTGCAAGAATTTCCATCTCTCTGCAAAGACCATTTTTTCTATTATCTTCAATCAATAAAACTTCTTTAAATCCGATTTTCAAGAGCATATTTTTTAACGACTCAGGTGTAAACATTGTATAGTGGAAATCACCCTCATAATCTTGAGCTCCATAAGTAACCTTACGTAAATCCTCAAAGCTCATATTCCCTTCTACATAGTCCTTAAACATACTGTTAGCGTCAGGTGTTATTAATCGCAGTACTCCGCTTGGCTTTAATTTTATAAACCAATGTGGGAAAATCAAGTGTGTTAATTCTAACTCGGTAAAATGTTCAATTAAATGTGATGTGTAGATTTCATCTAAAGAATCATCTTCAAACGTTAATTCATTAGCGCCAGAAACAACATCAACACCGGGTAGCTCCCTGGCATCAACGTTAATGTAGCCATCTGGTTGAACATGGCCGCAGCCCAGATTAATTCTTTTAGGACCAGGCGAGTCAATTTTTACAGAAGATATTATTTTAGTTTCAATTTTTTTAGCACTATCCTTGTCCTTCAGTGTTCCGGTCTTTAATCGTAACTCAAACATTATTTCTTCACGAACAAATTCAAGCCTATCCTGCAATTCGTTGACTCGAGCGTTACTATTCTGAACAACAGCAATTAGGCTTTGAAATTTATCCTCAGTAACCTTTGATAATTCATTATTTTTTAAAATATTTTCAATCGCTTTTTGGCTATGCTTTATCTCTGATAATTGGTTATCAAGGTCACTACTTTTTAAGCTTAACTCATTAATGGAATTTAAAAGATATTTATATTTTTCTCTGATTTTTTTGATTAAATTTAACATATCAAATCCTAATTATTGATGACATAGCATTCGTTATCGAGCCATGCACTTCCAACGAAAATTTTATCTGGCGCTATAACACTAAATTGCCCTAACCCATCTTTCCAGTGAAAACATTCTTCATAGTGGTCACGTTCCTTATGTAAAGCAGCCGAGACACTGTATTCTCCAACTCCGACATTCATATTCAGCTTGAATTTTATTGTTTTACGGCCAATCTTGTTTATATCCATTTTATGAGCAAGCGTATTAGTTCCAAAAACAATATTACCTAGCCTGTCTCTTATATGAAACCCCAGTGTAAGCCCCTCTTTTACTTGTTTATTTTCAATATCAAAACATAACTCACATTGGTCTGTAACGTTGATGACATCACATTTTTCAGATTTATTATTCATTATATAAAAGTCAATGATTATAGCTTTTTTATTTCCCGACTCTGAACGACCATCTTCGGCAACAATATTATTTTTTTCAGAACTCTTTGATAGTTTAGCATTATACAAATTCATAACGTCAGTTGGCGCACCATCTGCGATCACTTTTCCCTTATCAAGCAAAATCGCGCGTGAGCAAATGTTTGCAATAGCAGCCTGATCATGAGACACAATCAAGAGTGTTGTACCTTGATTTTTAAACTCTCTAATTCTATTAAAACATTTAGCCTGAAAATAAGCATCACCAACGGATAATGCTTCATCAACTATTAATAACTCAGGCCGAACTGCTGTAGCGACACTAAAGGCAAGCCTAACCTGCATGCCACTAGAATAAGTCCTTACTGGCTGATCTATATATTGTCCAATCTCTGCAAAGCTTTCAATTTGTGGCATTAACTCTTCAAGCTGAGCAGTATTAATCCCCATTAATTGCCCTGACATGAACACATTATCACGCCCAGAGAAATCTGGATGAAAACCCATGCCTAATTCAAGTAATGCTGCCACACGTCCATTAACACTTACGCTGCCAGTTGTGGCTGATGTAGTTCCAGTAATGATTTTGAGTAGAGTGCTTTTACCAGCTCCGTTCATCCCAAGAATGCCAACAGATTCGCCAGATCCTACTTCAAAATTAATATCATTTAGAATATCTATTGTATTATGGCATTTTCGTACCCCCATAGAAAACCATTCGATAAGGCGATGTTGTTTTTTAGAATAGCTTTTATAAGATTTTGAAACTTTTTTGACTGAGATAATATTCATTATAATTCATCAACCATTTCGCCAGCGTGTTTACGGTAGAGTGCATATGCAGTCAAATTAAACAATATTGTTAGCACTAAGATTAATGTGATATTCCCCCAATCCGGAGGGATATTTGAAACAAATATATTTTGATAACCCATTATTACTCCAGTCATTGGATTTAACATCAACCAATGACGTGCCCAATCAGGAATTATTTTTATAAGGTAAATAACAGGTGTAAACCAAAACCAAAATTGAATTAAAATTGTCATGAACTGACCAACATCTCTAAAAAACACATTAAGTACACCTAAAGTTATACCTAACCCTGTAGCAAAAAGTATTTGGACAGTTAGCAGAGGAATTATATAGAATATAACCACTCCTGGGAAGTTACCTGTAACTAATAAGAAAATAATATATAATGAAAAAATAATAAGAAAGTTAACGAACGAAACCCCAATTGAAATTATTGGCAAACAAATCCTAGGGAAATTAATTTTTTTTAGGTAATTACCATTATCTACAAAAATATTGATTAGTCTTGAGACCAGTTCAGCGAAAAGCCCCCATGTTAAAAGCCCCGCGCAAAGATATATACTATAGGAAAAGGGACCGCTATCATCTGGCATCCTGGCTTTCATTACTTCTGAAAAGATTATTGTATAAACAACAATCATAGCTAATGGTTGTAAAACAAGCCATAGGGCCCCCAATACGCTTGTTTGATATCGGCTTTTGAATTCTCTTTTTATACTGTTAAATATAAAGTCTCTATATTGCATTGCTGCTGCGAAAGATTTTAACATTAAGCACCACCATTAATTATTTCAACAATTTTATTAGTTTTTTCTATTAAAATATCTCTACGATATCTTGATTCAGCATTAACCCTCAATAAAGGTTCTGTATTCGAAGCTCTAATATTTAAACGCCAATTTTTGTGTTCAATACTCAATCCATCAACCGTATGATAATCCTCGCAGTTGTCTAAAAAAGTTTTTTCTATTTCATTAATGACAAATGCAACATCTTTTACCTTGAAATTTATCTCGCCGCTACAAGGGAAAGCCTTCATCCTTTCGCCAACCATATCTGAAAGGCTAATGCCTTTCACCGCTAGTAGTTCTGCTACTAATAACCATGGAATCATTCCACTGTCGCAGTAAGCGAAATCGCGGAAGTAATGGTGCGCGCTCATTTCGCCACCATAAACAGCATCTTCTTCACGCATACGCTCTTTGATAAAAGCATGGCCGGTTTTAGACATCACCGGAATTCCACCTGCTTTGGTCACGACATCAATAGTGTTCCATGTCAGTCTTGGATCATGGATTATTTTTGCACCAGGCTCTTTTTTTAAAAAAGCCTCTGCCAGTAAACCAACGATGTAATAACCTTCAATGAACTCCGCATTTTCGTCAAACAGAAAACAGCGATCGAAATCGCCGTCAAAGGCTATCCCCATAGCTGCGTTGCTTTCCCGCACGGCATCGGAAGTATCTTTACGACACTCAGGAAGTAAAGGATTAGGGATACCGTTTGGGAAATTACCGTTTGCCTGGTGATGGATTTTGATAAATTCTATTGGCGTGCCTGCTGCAATAAATCGCTTTTCAATCTCATCTATGACGTGACCTGCTGCGCCATTTCCAGAGTTGATCACTAACTTCATCGGTTTGGTAAAGTTAGCAAGGTTGATATAGCCCATTAAATGATCGATATAAGCATCCATTACTGAAATTTGCTCATAGCTCCCACGCTGACTCTCATCTACCGAAGCAAAGTCATTCGCTTCGGCCAGATGTTGTACGTCACGTAAGCCGGTATCACCGCTAATGGGCTTGGCATTCTCTTTGACCAACTTCATGCCGTTGTAGTTCATGGGATTATGACTTGCCGTCACTTCAATACCGCCATCAATCCCCAGATGAAAAGTGGCAAAATAGATCTCTTCCGTACCGCTCATACCGATATCCAGAACGTTAGTGCCTGCATCACGCAAGCCATTAGCCAATGCCAGCTTGAGTGCCTCGCTGGTCAGGCGAACGTCTCCACCCACAACGATAGTTTTAGGCTTCAGGAATTCACCGTAAGCGCGTCCAATTCGATAGGCGACATCTTCATTAAGCTCTTCGCCTAACTTGCCGCGGATATCATAAGCTTTAAAACAGGTTAATGCGGACATAGTTCCCTTCTCTCTACTTACGGCCAAATTGCTCGGTAATAATGATTAAATCGTCGTCACCCAGATATGAACCGGACTGAATCTCCAGCAACTCAAGTGGTATTTTGCCTGGGTTTTTTAACGTGTGAGGATGGCCGATTGGAATAAATGTGGACTGGTTTTCGGTTAGCAGAAGTGTTTTATCCTGAATATTAACTTCTGCTGTTCCGGAAAGAATCACCCAATGCTCGGTTCGGTGGTAATGCATTTGTAACTGAAATGCTTCGCCCGGCTTAACCGTGATCCGGTTAACGTTGAAACGTTCTGTCTGCACAACAAGGTCACAACGACCCCATGGCCAGTAGGTTTCACGGTGGCGGCGATATTCACTACGACATTCATTTTTGAGAAACTCAACGACCCGCTTTACATCCTGTACCTGATCGCGACGCGCAACTAGCACGGCATCTTTGGTGTTAACAATGACCAGATCCTCTACACCAATGGCTGCAACAAGCTGATCGTCAGTATTGATGTAGCAGTTTTTGGTGTTATGCAGGAAGGTATCGCCCTTTAGCGAATTTCCCTGGCTATCTTTGTCATTCACTTCCCACAATGCCGACCATGAACCAACGTCGCTCCAGCCTGCATCAAGCGGAACCACAACCGCGGCATCAGTTTGCTCCATTACCGCGTAGTCTACGGATTCATCTGGGCAGGCAATAAAGTCGTCCTTATCGATATTAATGAAATCATTGCCTTCCTGAACATTAGCCATAGCACGTCGGCACGCTTCAAGAATATCTGGACGGAATTTCTCCAGTTCCTGTAAATAGCGTTTTGCGCGGAACATAAACATACCGCTGTTCCAGTAGTATTCGCCTGACTGAATATATTGCTGAGCAGTAGCGAGGTTCGGCTTTTCAACGAAGCGTTGAACCTTATACGTCGCTTCATTTTGCTCATTCACTTTGTCGCCACGATGAATGTAGCCATAACCGGTTTCAGGCCCCGTTGGCACAATACCGAACGTAACCAGGCTCCCCTGCTCAGCATAAGCGGTGGCAGTGGCAATTGCCCGATGGAAGGCAGCTTTATCATCAATAATATGATCGGCGGCTAATACCAGTAAGATGGGATCATCACCCTGCTCTACGGCGTTCAGGGCTGCCAGAGCGATAGCGGGAGCAGTATTGCGACCAACAGGCTCAAGAATGATGTTGTGTGAGAGCTTATTGATTTGACGAAGTTGTTCCGCTACGAGGAAACGATGCTCTTCATTACAAATAACCATTGGTGCCCGCACTTCAATCCCTGCCAGGCGGTTCACCGTCTCCTGTAACATTGAGTTTTGACCATGCAAACAGATGAACTGCTTAGGGTAAAGCTCTCGTGAAAGTGGCCACAAGCGACTACCGGTTCCACCGGCCATAATAACAGGAAGTAACATTCAACAACCCCTAACGATTTTTACACGCCATACCATTTGATGTGTGATTAGTTTTTGCGCGTAATACAAAAATTATCCACGCTACCGCCCCTGGCTTTCAGCTGCCAAAACGCTGTTTTTAACACTTACTCGTTCCCAAAAGCGCTCTGCTGTTTGGTTTTTAAGCGAAATTTAATGTGTAAACCAGAGCAAATACTACAGACAGAAAGCGAGAATTTACATCGCTTTCTGGCATTTATCTTACAAAGCTTATTCTCTAATGCTTAACAGAACTGTAGGGTTCCTGACGGTAATAAACCTGGTGAATAATCAATCATTCCATAAGCTTAGTAAGAGGTAAGCTACATAATTTATCAGAACTAAGTGGTGTTTTGACGCAGGCAACAGGAAATATATGGTTATGCGCATAGTTTTGCGCAAAATTTTGAAGAGGGATGTTAAGACGCAGGGGTAAAACGAAAAAGCAGATATGTCTGACTATAAAAAACCCGGCGATCAGGCCGGGTCAGTTTCACATCATCTAAACCCGTTCGGGTTCTTCGACTGCCAGTTCCAGGTGTCGCGCATCATCTCATCAATGCCACGCGAAACACGCCAGTTCAGCTCTTTGTCGGCCAGAGAAGCATCGGCCCAGAACGCAGGCAGATCGCCATCGCGGCGCGGTTTGATTTCGAAAGGAATTGCTTTACCTGCAGCTTTCTCAAATGCCTTGATCATCTCCAGCACCGAGTAACCTTTACCGGCACCCAGATTGTAAGCCTTGTAGCCTTCAACCTTGCTCAGATGATCCAGCGCTTTCAAATGCCCTTCCGCCAGGTCGACAACGTGGATGTAATCGCGCTGCGCGGTGCCATCTGGCGTCTCGTAGTCGCCACCAAACACGCCGAGTTTATCGAGGCGGCCGATAGCGACCTGAGCAATGTAAGGCAGCAGGTTGTTAGGAATACCGCTTGGATCTTCGCCAATCTCACCTGATTCGTGTGCGCCGACCGGGTTGAAATAGCGCAGCGCAATCGCTTTAAATTGCGGTTCAGCTTTCGCGAAGTCCTGCATCACCAGCTCAACCATCAGCTTGGAGGTGCCGTAAGGGCTGGTTGTACCGCCAATCGGTGTCGTCTCAACGTAAGGCACCGGCGCATTAGCACCATAAACCGTGGCTGACGAACTGAAAATGAACTGATAAATGCCAGCGTTGCGCATCTCTTCCAACAGAACAACGGTACCCGCGACGTTATTTTCATAATATTCGAGCGGCATACGCGTTGATTCACCGACTGCTTTCAGCGCAGCGAAGTGAATAACCGCAGAGATATCGTGAGCGGCAAACAGGTCACGCAGGCAGGCGCGATCCAACACATCGCCTTCGCAGAACACGGCTTGCTTGCCGGCCAGCTTCTCAACGCGATTGATCGACTCACGGGAAGCATTGCTTAAGTTATCCAGCACCACAACATCATCACCGCGCTGCAGCAGCGCCAGTACCGTGTGCGAGCCGATATAACCCGCTCCACCGGTTACTAAAATAGCCATGTGAACTCCTTTCTGCCGCACATTCGCGCGGCAATGATTGGTCAGCGTTACTTAGCCAGCAGCTTCTGAATGCCTGCGCGGAATTCGCGACCCTGCGCATTGTTGCGTAAGCCGTAAGTCACAAACGCCTGCATGTAGCCCAGTTTACGGCCACAGTCATAGCTTTTACCGGTCATCAGGCACGCGTCTACTGGCTTACTTTTGCTCAGGCTGGCGATCGCATCCGTTAACTGAATACGGCCCCATACGCCCGGCTCGGTTTTTTCCAGCTCGGCCCAGATATCGGCAGACAGCACGTAACGGCCTACAGCGCCAACGTCTGAATCCAGCTCAGAGACGTTCTCTGGTTTTTCAATGTAATCAGCGATTGTACCGACATCACCATCATTCTGCAGCGGCTCAGTGGTTTTAATCACTGAATACTCATGCAGGTCTTCTTTTGACATCTTGCGAGCAAGAACCTGGCTGTGGCCGGTTTCTTCAAAGCGCGCCACCATGGCAGCCAGATTGTAGCGCAGCGGATCGGTAGCGTTGTCCAGCAGGATATCCGGCAGCACCACCACAAAAGGGTTATCGCCAATCATCGGACGCGCGCACAGAATAGAGTGGCCCAGGCCCAGTGGCTGCGCCTGACGCACATTCATGATGGTTACGCCCGGAGGACAGATAGACTGCACTTCGCTCAGCAGCTGACGCTTAACGCGGGATTCCAGCAGCGCTTCCAGCTCATAGGTGGTGTCGAAATGGTTTTCCACTGCATTCTTGGAAGCATGAGTGACCAGAACGATTTCCTTGATGCCTGCTGCAACGCACTCGTCAATGATGTACTGAATCATTGGCTTATCAACGATTGGCAGCATCTCTTTAGGAATGGCTTTTGTCGCAGGGAGCATATGCATACCGAGACCCGCAACCGGGATAACTGCTTTAAGCTTGGTCATATTTTTTCCATATAAATGAAGTAGGAATGTTCA
>Ga0308160_10003411_pt1 | contig 17934 bp, 24 predicted proteins | sample PhyFR1_FD_201036 | JGI IMG/M metagenome (GOLD analysis project Ga0308160, IMG submission 201036) | Phyllosphere microbial communities from UC Gill Tract Community Farm, Albany, California, United States - DLSLF.R1 | ecosystem: Host-associated > Plants > Phyllosphere > Unclassified | place: USA...
TTCTCCTTGGCTCCTCGTTCGAACCCGTAGGACCCCTACTTCCCGCATGGCAATGTTGATCTAGCGAGCGCGATCGCCTGCGAGCCGCATCCGACCGACGACCGTGCCTTCCGGCTCGTCTCGCGCCGGAAAAAGTACTCGTTCCAGGCCGACACCGTCCAGAGCCGGGACGAGTGGGTCAAGGCCATCCAGAAGGCCATGTTTCGCGTCCAGCACGAGGGTGAGAACGTCAAGGTGCGCGCGGCGGTCTCCCTCCCGCTCTCTCGCTCGGTCCGCTTCTGTTTGACGGGCGCTGACTTGGTTTCGGCCGCCTGGCCACCGGGCCTGGCCTAGATTGCCATCCCGTTCGAGGCAATCCTCGATATTGAGAAGTCGCCGACACTCGAGTTCGCAGAGGCGATTGAGATCAAGGTGCTCGAGGGCGACGACGGTGCCGACGCGACCGACGGCGGCCGGCGGCACCACCACCTCCACCGGCCGCACCGGGCGACGGCGGCCGCCTTCGACTCGTACTTTTTCGCCTGCTTCCACGACATCGAGGGCGCGCTCCGTAACCTCCGCGAGGTCGTCGACGGCTTCCACCAGCCCGACCTCGCGCTGACGGCCTCGGGCGAGCTCGCCGTCGGCGAGGGCGTGCGCGACTCGACGATGAGCGGCGAGCGCCGCCGGCGCCGGTCCCATGACTGGCTGCAGGAGAAGGAGCGCAAGCGGCGCGAAGGCGGCGTCGGATCGGCCCTCGTCGCCCACCTCCGCCACCCGTTTGCGAGCCCCAACGACCATGCTGTCCCGCCCGCGAGCGTCCGCGACGAGGCCGCCGCCGCCGCCGAGCCCGAGCCGCCCAAGCCCATCACCCATAGCCTCTCGGTCCAGGACGCCGCTGCCTTTGGGCCGAGGACGGGCTCCGACCTCGGCACCCAGCTCTCGGCCCTGCGGCTCTCGAGCGACAAGGACAGCGACCGGACGGTCGTCCTCCCGCCCGCAGAAGGCCTCAACAAGTCGCACACGTACCCGCCTCCGGCCGCTGGCGGCTCGACGGCGGCCGACGAGAGTGGGCCGACCGGCTGGCTCAAGGACAAGCTGCCGTCGCTGCTCCATCCGCTTCGGTCGTCGTCCTCGACCAAGTCGACCTCGTCGACTCCTAAGCGGGCCGAGTCGCCCGCGCCTCCCGCTACCGCTGGTGACGGCGCCGACCGGCCGGCCTCGAGACGGACCGTGCGCGAGACGATCGAGCGCAACACGGCGGCGCTCACGCCGCTTGCCTCGCGCGACGACGGCGGCGCCGCTGCTGCTGGCGGCCGACCGAGCACCGACAGCACGGCGACGACGGCGAGCGTCGGCGGCACTGAGAGCGACGAGGGCGGCAGCCGAGGCGACTTTGCGCTCGTCGAGCGCAGCAAGCAGGGCGACCGGCACGACGTCGCGGTCGAAGCCAAGTTCCACGAGGTCTTTGCGATGGACAAGTCGGAGCGGCTGCTCGAGCGTGCGTTCCTTCAAGCGGCCCCCTCCTTCCCCCCATCCACTCATTCCTGGCGGTTGACCCAGAGCCCTCTTCCTCTGAACCACCAGACTTCAACGGCTACCTGTTCCGAGTGATCCCCGTCCACGGCAAGGTGTACATTTCGGAGAAGCACTTTTGCTTCCGCTCGTCGCAGCTGCTCACCAAGACACGGGTGCGTGCCGCCCCCTCGTCCTCGCCCCGCGTCCGGACCCACGCTGATCGTCTCCCGATCGCTGCTCGCCCAGATGGTCATCCCGATCGTCGACATCATTGCCCTCCAGCCGCAGAAGGCCTTCCGCTTCGGCCACCACGGCCTCGCCATCATCATCAAGGGCCACGAGGAGCTCTTTATGGAGTTCTCGTCTGCCGAGCGGCGCGATGCGTGCAAGTCGCTGCTCGACGGCCAGGCCGATGAGCTCCAGCGGCACAAACGTGAGCCCAAGCCGGTCGACCCGGACCGCAAGGAGGCCAAGATCCTCCAGGACCTCGATGCGAGCGACATGACGGGCACGCAGGAGATGCAGCGCGAACTCGCCAGCGTGCCGACAAAGGACGGCGTCCAGCCGCCGCCCGTCATGTTCACCTCGACGAGCTCGTCCTTCCTCGACTTCAAGCCCAAGGAGCCGATGCACATCACCTGCCTGACGATCGGCTCGCGCGGCGACGTCCAGCCTTGTGCGTCCCCTCGCTTCCCCCTCGGCAGCTGCTCCTGGCATCTAGCTGACGATCGCCTTCTTCTGGCTCGCTTCAGACATCGCGCTCTGCAAGGGTCTCCAGGCCGAGGGCCACAAGGTCCGGATCGCCTCGCATGGCGAGTACCGCGAGTGGATCGAGGGCGTGCGTCCTGCCTCGCTCTGGCTCGTCATCTCTTCTCGTCGATCGCTAACCTGGTTTCGCCTCGCTCGCTCGCTCCAGCACGGCATCGAGTTTGGCTACGTCGGCGGCGATCCGGCTGAGCTGATGCGCATCTGCGTCGAGAACGGCATGTTTACCGTCTCGTTCATCAAGGAGGGCCTCCAGAAGTTTCGCGACTGGATCGACGACCTGCTCGTCACCTCGTGGTCGGCCTGCCAGGGGACCGACCTCATCATCGAGAGCCCGAGCGCGATGGGCGGCCTGCACATCGCCGAGGGGCTCGGCGTGCCCTACTTCCGGGCCTTCACCATGCCTTGGACGCGGACGCGCGCCTACCCGGTGCGGTCGCCCTCTCTCGACCTGCGCTCCGATCTCACTGCGCACGACTGACGCGCCCTTCCCTCCCTGGCTGCCCCCCCCCCCGGCGCTCGATCAGCACGCCTTTGCCGTCCCAGACGGCCACCGGGGCGGGTCGTACAACTACATGACGTACACGATGTTCGACCAGGTGTTCTGGCGGGCCATCTCGGGCCAGGTCAACCGCTGGCGCAAGAAGACGATCGGCATCGGCTCGACCAGCCTCGATCGGATGGAGCAGCACAAGGTGCCGTTCATCTACAACTTCTCGCCGACGGTCGTCCCCCCGCCGCTCGACTGGTACGAGTGGATCCGCGTCAGCGGCTACTGGTTCCTCGACGGCGCCGACGACTCGGACAGCAAGAAGTGGGAGCCGCCCGAGGGCATGCTCGACTTTATCGAGCGCGCCCATGCCGACGGCAAGAAGGTCGTCTACATTGGCTTTGGCTCGATCGTCGTCTCGGACCCGGACGCGATGACCGAGTGCGTCGTCCAGTCGGTCCTCGACTCGGACGTCCGCGCCATCCTCTCGAAGGGCTGGTCGGACCGGCTGAGCGTCAAGAAGGGCGACGACGACGAGGCCGAGAAGGACGACCGGACCGAGGAGGAGAAGCAGGCGGCCGAGGAAGAGAAGAAGGCCAAAGAGGAGGCCAAGAAGGCCAAGGAGGCCAAGCAGTTCCCGCCCGAGATCTTCAGCGTCTCATCGGTCCCGCACGACTGGCTCTTTAGCCGGATCGACGCCGCCTGCCATCACGGCGGAGGTGCGTCCTCCCTGTCCCTGCTTTGGACCTCGCTCCATGGTGTCGTCCAGATGGGCTGACTGCTCGCTCGCTCCCTGCAAACGCTCAGCCGGAACGACCGGCGCTAGTCTCCGGGCCGGCATCCCGACCATCATCAAGCCCTTCTGTACGTCCCTCGTCCTCTTCTTCCGCCATCGCTTCCGCTGAGCTGACCCCTTCGGCTGCCTCCTTTGACAGTCGGCGACCAGTACTTCTGGGCGGATCGGGTCGAGGTCCTCGGCGTCGGCTCGAGCGTCCGCAAGCTCAACAAGGACCACCTGACGGCGGCGCTCAAGACGGCGACGCAGGACATCAAGCAGATCGACAAGGCCAAGCTGCTCGGCGAGGAGATCCGGGCAGAGGACGGCGTTGGCAACGCCATCCAGTCCATCTACCGCGACCTCGTACGTCGCCCTCGTTCCGTGCGCTCTCTGACGTGTCGCCCTCAGGGTGCTGACGACCAGAGTGTCCTGTCCCCCCCCCCCTCCCCCCTCTCGCACGTCTTGCAGGAGTACGCCAAGAGCCTGATCAAGCACCCCGACGATGTGGCGTCGTCCGCACCGTCGTCGCCCTCGTCGTCGCCCTCAACTTCGGTCCGCGAGCTGCCATCGGCCACGGCGGCGGCTGGCGAGCCTCAGGACGGCGACGCCTCGGTCGTCCGCTCGACCCCAGTCGAGCGGTCGGCCAAAGACGGCTCGCCCGGCCGGGCCGGCGACAGCGACGAGTCGTGGGACGTCGTCCCAGAGGGCAAGCACGCCGATGCGAGTACCGAGCAGGGCACCTCGGGCAAGCACAAGCATGGCGGGCTCGGCCTCGTCGGCACCGTCATCGGCGGCCTCACTGGCGGCCTGACCAACGGCCTCGGCAACAAAGCCAAAGAAAAGCGATGACCGGCCTCGTGCTGTCGTCGCTCCTGGAAAGCACATCCTCCGACTGTATCACCTAAACCCCTAAGCCTCCGTCCCTAATCCGGCTTCTTTCGCGCCACTGTAACACTTTCGGCCCTGCTGAAGGATGACGCTGCCTCGAGACTCCAGCTCGTCTCGTCGCGAACGCTCGCTCGGAAAGGGAGGGTCGCATCGATCGAGATCATGAGAGCAGGCTGCCGAGCGTCGCCATCTCGTCCTGCGTGAGCGCGCCGGCGAGCGCGCCAAAGCCGTCGTGGTTGGCGTACGTCGTGCGGAGAAGGTTCGTCAGGTAGGCCTGCATGTCGAGCAGCGCGATCGGATCGTCCGCGTCCCCGTCGTCGTCCTCATCGTCGTCGCCAAACGTGTCGTCAAAGCCGCCGGGGCCCATCATGTCTGGCAAGGGAAAAAAGGCACGGTACCGTCAGACGAGATCGCAAGTCACAGACACGCTCGCGCCAGACGCACCCGAGAGGAAGCCAAACTCGTCCGTCGGCTTCGGCCCGGTCTTGAGGAACGCCGGCCCGTCGTCCTCCCACTCGGCTCCGTCATCCTCGTCCTCGTCCTCCTCGCCGTCATCCTGCTCCCACGAAGCGTTGTAGTCGCCGCTCTGTTTGGCGGCCCCGGCCTCGGCGACGAGCAGCTTGAGCGCCTTGACGTTGAACGGGATCGACGAGTATTGCGTCGGCGCTGCGTGAGGCAAGAAAAGGCGGCGTTCAGCAGAGAAGGGACGGGAGCGAAGCGTTTCAAAGCGGCGACGCACAGCTCTTCGTGCGCGAGCGGGTCATGATGACTGGCGGATGCAGGAGGGGATCAGCTGCTGCGCTTGCGGGCGTCACTAGCGCGCACGCACGTTCGGCATTGCTCTGGTTGATGATCATGTCGCCCCGGACGCGGATGCTCTCGAGACTGGGCCGGTTGCTCGCAAGCAGGTCGCCGAGCGCGAGGGAGCTCACGCGGATCGCCCACGAGCCGTGGATCTCGAGCGCGCTCTCGGTCCAAGCCTTGAGGAGAATATCGAGCCCCGACACGGCCGTCGACGACGACGGGGGCACAATCTGCAGCGACTCGAGCAGCGGCACAATCTCGTCAAACTGAGTGTGGATCAGGAAGGCGACCGGAACGATGAGCGACTGCAAGGGTTAATCCGCAAGGAGCAAGGGGGGGGGGGGGTTGTCAGTTTTGTCAGTTGAAGGACTTTCGCGGGCCCCGATGGCAGCGACTCGAGCCTGACCTGTTGGTACGTCGTGTACGTCGCTGTCGGGATCCGTTCGACGATCGCCTTGACGAGATCTGGCAGGACCGGAGCGACGGCGGGGCCGGCATTCCGCAGGAGCTGGACGATCAGGTCGCCGAGGAACAGGCCTCGCGACTCGGACTCGGTCGGCCGGAGCAGCCGCGCGATGACGGCAAAGGTCGACTGGAGGCCCGACTCGCCTGTGGCGGCGATGGTCCTGTAGGAAAGCAAAAAGCACCGGATGAGAGCGATCAGTCTCGAGTGGCGGTCGCGCAAGCGGCGGGTGAGACGCACGAGCTCAGCAGCGTCTCGCAGTCCTTGCGGAGGAGAAGGATGAGCGCTTCGACGCCGTTCTGCGCAGGCAAGAGGCAGCATCGAGTCAGCGCTGCGTTTCTTCAATACGGTGAGAGCTGGAGACGTACCTGCGTCAGCTCCATGTCGTCCCCGTTGATGAGCGCGGGGAAGATGACGCCGCCAATGCCGGCGGTGAAGCCCTGGCCGGCCGGGTCGAGCGGACCCTTGCGGCCGCGGAGGACGCTCGCAATGATCTCGATGGCTCCGGCGGCGATTGTCGACGACGCCGCGTCCTGCGGCTGACAACCCTCGATGGCGACGCAGAGCTTGGGCAGGGCGTGCGACATGAGCGCACAGTAAGCCGTCTCATCGGGCGTCGCGGCCAGGTGCTCAAAGATCTCTTCAAAGATCGACGAGATGATGGGGTCTTCAAGAGCAGAAGAGTGTCAGCAAGCCGTCGTCGCCGCAGAACGGGTAAGCTAGGCCGGGAACTCACCGCGCGCGTTCGTCGCCCAGACCTGGAGCATGACGTCGACGAGCTGGCCCGTCAGCGGGCCATCGAGAGCCGTCTCGTCGACGCCGAGGACGGAGCGTAGGGCCTCGAGCACGAGCGCGAGGACCTCGTCGCCGGCCTGCAGGATGAGCGGGACGAGGTTCGACAGGATCTGGTGCGACATCGGCTTGACGATCTCGACCGGCAGGTAGCGGCAGAAGCTGTTCTTGGCGAGGTGGTCAGCTCTCCTTTGCAACATAAACTTTCGATCCATGCTCTCGACGCACTTCTTGATCGTCCTGACCGACGAGAGCTTGACAGAGACACCAAGCTCGGCGGCCTCCAGGACCTGGACCGCGGCCGAAAGGTACTGCGATGCCAGGCTCGGCGCGAGCGCCGTGGCGTACTGGCTGGCGACGACGAAAGACCGGCCCTGCAGGAAAGGAAAGTCTTAAGGAGACGTAAGACCGGAAGAGTGTCAGTCGCCGGCGAAGGCAAGCACGACGAGGGGCACGTGATGAGACGGACCCTGTGCGCCAAGGAAGCCGGGGATGATCTTGTCGAAGATGAAGCCGAGGTCAAAGCTCTTCTGCGTGAGACCCATCGACTCCTCTTCCTCGAGCGTGTCGAGCAGGACTTCCGAGACGCCGCCGACGAGAGCAAGCGAGGCCTCGAGCGGCTTCCACCAGTCGGCCTGGCTACCCTGCTGGGCGCGGGCGCCATCGATACTCTGCCGAACGACCGTCTGCAGCACGCGTGCTGCGGGCTTGGGGTACTTCTCGAGCAGCGTCTGCGTGAGGGTAACCGACCAGGCCTTTGCCGGTCAGCGGGCATGACCTAGGTGTAGAGCGCAGGTCACCCGTAGGCCAACGACGCACCGACACAAAGTCGTGGCCGGCGATGCGCAGACTGTAAGCGTCGGTCTCGTCGTCCTCATCGGCGACGAATGCGTTGGGGTCGTTAGCCCAGTTATCCTCCTGCGAAAGCGAGAGTCAGCCGTCAAGTAATAGCGCAGCAGTCAGCCTGTGTGTCGCAGCAACGTACATCCTCGGTCGTCAGAACGGTGAAGCTCAAGATGACGCTGACAGCCCTCCGGAGGGCATCCGTCTCGGTGCCCTCATCCTCGGGCTCTCCTCCAACGCTGCCGAGGCTTGTCCGACCCTTTGCTGGCTTGGGCTTCGCGCCGAGGCCGACCCACTGGGCGCGTAGCCTACCCGCCCGGGTGACCTCGGTCAGGAAGTCGACGATGGGGCAGACGACCTGCTCGATCGTCACCTCGTCCTCGTCCGCCGCGGCCGCGGGCGGCGTCGCATCGCTCGTCGTCGAGACGTAAAAGGCCTCGTACGACGGCAGGAGACGCTCGAGAAGCGCGAGCGTCGGCTCGAGCAGCTCGCCGACAAGCTTGACCGTCAGAACACGGCCGAACGTCCGGAAGACGGTGTCGAGCGTCTTGTAGATCTCACGTTCGAGCTTGAGCGTCTCCCAGCCAGCGGCAGTGTCGAGCGCCTGAGCCGGCTGGCCGAGCAGCACCTGAAAGGCCGACAGCCAGGGAGGCAGGACGTCCTCGATGGTCGCGTTGGCGAGCTCAGGTAGTGTGTCCTTCAACATGTAAGTTGTCGAGAGGCACTGGCGGTAGACTGCAATCGTCGACGCCCGGGTTGACGCCGAGTGGGCCTGGTGAGGCAGTGAGCGAGCGTTAGTCCGTGCTGAAGCGTCACATCAAAGGAAGGCTCGAGCGACGACCGACCTCGTTGCCTAAGACGCCAAGCAGAACCGGCCCGAGGCCGCGGACGACACCGAGAACGCGCTCGTCGCCCTCGACACCGCCACCGAGGTCGAGATCGCCCTTGCGGACGCCCTCCTGGAAGACACGCATCGCGCCGTGGACGAGCTCGGTGCTCGACTCGGGCGAGGCGAGAATCTGGAGCAGCGGCGGCAGCACGAGTGCCGACGTCGTCGACGTCAGGAGCGCGACCGACAGCGAGTGAGCCGACTGAGACCGCAGCTTGGACGATGGCAGAGCGAGTGCCCGGAAGAGCAGACGGAGGAGCTCGCTTTTGGTCTGCGGCCGGTCGAAGGGGTCGCGGGCGGGGGATCAGCTCTCGGCTCCCGGCTCTCGGATGAGCGAGCTCGCAGCTGGTAGGGACGCTGGCCGCACCTCCTCCGACAGGCCCTCGCCGAGGACATCCCACCACTTGTCCATGAACTTCTTGAGGATGACGCCGGCCGTCTGCCGGACGGGCGGCTCGACCTCCTCAGCCAGGACGATCCGTGCAAGGGCGGTTCCGACCTCTGAGCGCGTCGAGAAGAGAGCCACGGGGTTAGCGTGCGCGCCATGAAGCTCCTCAGCGAGCGAGCTCGAGGCATCAAAGGGCTGTCCCTGCTCCCTCTAGGCGCCGCTGCTTGGCCTGTTGAGCTCTCTCGGTCAAGGCAGGACTGACCAGGGTTGTCGAGCGCGCGCTCAAGCGCCTGCTCGCCCGACCGACGCGTCTCGGCCGCGGGCTCGAGCGTCGCCCGCAGCGTTTGGACGAACTGAGCCTCCATCAGAGCTTGGGATCTTCCGGGAAAGGGGAGGAAATTGCGCGTGAACTAGGTCCGCAAGTGTATTGCGACGATCGCGGCTGTTTGTAAGGATAGCGAGCGGTGAGGAAGCGTGGTGACGATGGCTGCTCGACGAAGGCCGAGGTCAAGCAGCGAAAATCGCCTCCGCCCCGTCGGCGCCCGCCGAACCCCCCTGAGCACGAGTGGCTCAGCAGACGTCAGGGGACGACTGGCATCCATGGCAGAGGCAATCGCCGTGCCTGTCCCATCAGGATCAGCTATCTGGGCGAGCGCTACCCGACGGGTGGTCTCGCGACAGGGGCAGCGTGGTGAAGCGAGGACGGAGAGCTCGAGAAGGGCAGCCTTGGCCGTGAACTCGCGCAGTCGGCCCAACGGGGCGGTTTGTCTGCCTGGGTCGTTGACGACGGCAACGACGCCTCTCCTTCTCGATGGTTAGCACGCAGTACGACAGCACGCCCACGCACACCTCAGAGCACGAGCGAGGTACCCTTTCTACCGACGCTCGCGGTGTCGGGCAGCCGGAGGGACATTATCTCGCTCTCAGCGGGCGGGTGGCGGTCGTCCTTCGTCCAGCAGCCTCACCACCTCCACTGCCGCCGTCCCAGCGACCGACCGATTGCAGCCTCAGCTGAAGCCGTCGGCCGTTTGCATGGTGCTCATGCGATGCGCGGAAACTTTAGCTCGGGATGCGAGTCTCTTAGTGGCCGATCCTCAGGGAGCGAGCTGACGCGCTCGCTCGCTAGCAGCCCCCTTCCCTTTGGGCTCGCGAGCCTGACGGCAGCTGACCCGCCGCCGCTCGTCCGACGGTAGGCTCGCACCGCCCCTGCACATCTTGGCTCACACCACATCTCGCCTGCTTGGTCCCTTGACAGGCTCGGGCCACACATCCGGTCCGGTGGGCTTTCGCCGTCGGATCAGGGGCTGGTGTCACGTCGGTGGCGGCAGCAGAAGAGGAGAGATAGCAGGCCAGCAGGAGCGCGGCCGGCGGCGAGAGAACGGAGAGGAGGCGCAAGCCCCCAAGCCAGCAGCACGAGCCGCCGTTGCCGAGCCTCAGCCTGCGTCTGCTCTGCTGTGCCCAGGACGGCCGAGCCTTGCTCGCGCTTTGCGGCCTCGTTCGGCCGTCGCTCTGCGCTTACGCCGCCGACGACGAAGCACTGGCGCGCTCGTCATCGGAGGACGGCCTTTTTCTGCTGGCCGGCCCCGCTCGCCTCCCCGACGACCCCGAAGTGCTCCGCTCGCTTGGCCTCGCCCTGTCCGCTGCCGGCGGCAACGGCCGCCCACGGGCGCGGGCGAGGCTCCAGAGGCCTCGCCCTCGCACACCCACTCCACCCGGCCGGGGGCCTCTAGCCTCGCCCAAGGGGGACCACCCAACGCGCGCTGACCCGTCGGCTGACCCGTCTTGCCGCCCCCGCAAGCAGGCTGGAAGAACGCCGAGGCCGTGCGAGCGCTCGGCCCTTGAAGCAAGAGGAGGGTCGCAAGCGTTTTCTTCTTCCGCAACGACCACCTCCCCTTCCTACCTCGCCTCGCCACCCCTACCCTCGCCAGCATAGCCCGCTTCCTCGAGGCCTCTCTCCTTCGCGTGCCCACCGCCGGCTTCCAACCCCTCCGACACTAGCCAGCAACCTCCTGGGCCTCCGTCGCCTAATCGCTTAACCATGCCCGGTCTCAAGAAGACCACCATCAACGCCTCGTACTTGTGCGCGCTTCCCTTTGACGAGAGGACGACTCCCTCCAGGGAGGTCTCTTGGTGTGACTGCTGCTGCGCCGCCCCGATGACTGACGCCACTATCGCTCGCGCTCTCTCGACAGCGGTGGCGAGACGCTCGAGGAGGACTCGCACCACGAGAACACCAACGGCGTCGACTTTGACGGCCAGACCGTCGGCGGCCCCTCGTCGTCGCAGCCGACGACCGCCGTCCACTCGCGCAACGGCTCGCTCGATAACACCAACGGCGGCGCCCCCAAAGGCGTGAGTTCGGTCGGCGGCGACGTGAAGCTGGCTAAGCAACCCGCTGACGACGAATTGTTTGCCCCCTCCTCTGCGACAGGCTGACGGCCGCCGCAAGGTCATCCTGGTCCAGTTTGAGGAGAACGACCCGGAGGATCCGATGCACTGGTCGGCCGCCCGCAAGTGGACCGTCGTCGCCCTCCTCAACCTGATGACCCTCATTATCGGTCTGAGCACTTCGGCCTACTCGTCTGGCATCGGCAGCATGACGAGCGAGTTTGGCGTCGCCGTCGTCGCCGGCCAGGTCGGCATGTTCACCTTCAACGCCGCCTGCGCTGTCACCCCGCTCTTCTTTGCCCCGCTCTGCGAGCTCGCCGGCCGGCGGTGGATCTACATTGGCGCCTTTGGCTGTTTCACCGTCATCAACATCATGCTCGCCCTCGGCAAGAACATCGGGACCGAGATCGTCGGCCGCCTCCTCTCGGGCGCGTTCGGCTCGATCGGCACCATCCTCGTCGGCGGCACCTTTACCGACATCTTCAACTCCAAGGACATCTCGGTCCCCATGTCGATTTTCACCTTTTCGGCCATCTTTTCGACGATCGCAGCCCCGACCTACGCCGGCTACATCGATCAGTACGCCGGCTGGCGCTGGATCCAGTGGGTCTCGCTCATCGCCTCGGGCGTCCTCCTCGTCGCGGAGATCATCTTCCTCAAGGAGCCCCGCGGTGCCGGTGAGTGGCCTCGTCCTGTCGCGAGCGCACAGGTGGACTGGCAAGCTGACCTCATTGCCGCCCCCTTCCCAGTCATCCTCCAGCGCCGCGCCAAGGCGCTCCGCAAGGAGACCGGTGACGACCGCTACCGGGCCGCCATGGAGCTTGAGTCCGAGTCGATTGCCCAGCTGTTCCGCGACTCGTCCCTCCGCGCCTTCAAGCTCCTCTTCCGCGAGCCCGTCGTCTTCATGTTTGGCTTCTGGATCGCCTTTGCCTGGGGCATCGTCTTCCTCTTCCTCTCGGCCATCCCGCTCGCCTTTCAGGACAACCGCGGCTGGTCCGAGGGCAACGCCGGTCTCCCTTACATCTCGCTCATCATCGGCTGCATCATCGGCTTCGGCACGGGCTTCTGGCAGGACTCGATGTACAACAAGGCCCAGGCCAAGAACAACGGCGTCGCCATTCCCGAGGCTCGGCTTTACGGCGCCATGATCTTTGGCCCGCTCTTCCCCATCGGCATCCTCATCTTCTCGTTCACGCAGTATGCCTTTGTGTGCGTTTTTTATCTCGTCGTCCCTTATTTACCTTTTGCCCGCTGACCTTCTGCTCTGACCTGCTGCCTTACCGTCGCTGCTCGCCCGCACAGCCACTGGATGGGCCCCTGCGTCGCCCTCGTCCTCATCATCCTCGGCATCTACCACATCTTCCTCGCCGTCTACTCTTACACGTCCGATTCGTACCAGGACATGGCCTCGTCCGCCATCGCCGGCCAGGGCTTCATGCGCAATATGTTTGCCGCAAGTTTCCCACTCTTTGCTCGCCAGATGTGCGTCGCCTTGCCTTCCATTTCCGCTTGCGAGCTTGCGCTCCGAGATTGACCCTCTTGCGCTCTACCCTCCAGGTTCCTCGGCATGGGCCAGCAGTTCGCGGGTCTCCTGCTCGCCCTCATTGGCTTCTGCATCGCCCCCCTGCCCTTCGTCCTCTTCAAGTACGGCGCCCGGATCCGGGCTTCGTCGCACTACGCCTCGCTCAACACGGGTGTGAAGAAGAGCTCCGAGAACGACGACAAGACGAGCGAGGGCAACGAGAAGTTCCAGCTGCCGCCCGACGTCGACGTCGAGCAGACGACCGGCTCCGGTGGCATCGACGCGCACGCCAACAACGGCGAGCAGGAGGAGGTTCGCGCTCGGCACAACGCCGCCGAGGCCAAGGGCCAGATGGCCGTCTAAAGCCAGCCCTCTGCGGAGCTGACCTACTGCTCCCAGTCTCCGCGCCTTGCATCACCTTCCCGCCCTCCCACTTCGTCCCTCTCACCCATTAACCCAACACTTCAACCCCCGTTACATTGCCTTCCATTAGACCCCCCAATCAACCAGCACCCCGGATCGCACCCGCCCCATCTATAGAGCCTTTCGATAATCCAGCACACATCACTGTATGATCAGCATCTTTTATCATCATACGGAGAGCGACCGGGTTGGGGTTGTCCCCGCACCGGGAGCTTGCGGCCTCTAGGAGCGAGCAGAGGTGAGGGATGCAGGGGCGAAAGTTGGGCGATGGCGAAGGTGAGGGTCGGGAGTTGGCGCTTTTGGCACGTGCTTTTGGCGTGGCGTTCTCGCCAACGGCAGCGCGCAGCGCCCGACCGCCGGCAGCCGGCCGGCCTGTGCCTCCCTCGAAGCTCGAAGGGGCATCTCGCGCGATCTCCCTACCCACGACCCCCCTTGCTCCCCCTTCCCCATCCCCCCTCTACGCCCCTCTCCGCAGTCATGCCCAGCATCACCCCTCTAGCTTGCCACGTTCCGGGCTGCGACCACTTCGAGCAGGCCATCGACGGCGAGACCGCCAACACCCAGCTGACGCTGCACTTCAAGAGGGCCCATGAGGACGCCCCGCCTGAGGATCCCATCCGTTCGCCCTTCTTCTACGACTCAGCCTCCCCAAGCAAGCTCCCTGCTGACACCCTGACCCTACCCATCGCAGTCGCAAGGGCTGCGCAGATCGCGGATCGGCACAAGCACGTCGGTGGCTGCCCTGTTCCCAACTGCACGTCAAGGGTCAGTTCCTGGCATGCTGGCAGCTTGGCCGTCCACCTCGGCCGCCACTGACCGCCGAGATCTGGGCTATAGGACAAGCTGGAGACGCGGCAGCAGGTAACCGAATACATCGCCGCCAGTCACGCCCCGAAGCCGCTCGAGCAAGGATCCTTCTCCATCTGCGCTTGCGAGCCGGGCCACTGCGCATTCGTTGTGATGCTCGAGGAGGCGAGGACGGTCGATAACCACAACGAGATCATGCTCCGCCATATGCAAGATGCGCACCCGGGCATGCCGCCCTTCTTCAGAGGTACGTCTTGCACTTTTGCCCCTTGCCGTCCTCTTCTTGCTGCGCCCGGGGCTCAGCTTGCGCTCGTGTTCTCGCAGTTTCGGCGCCGAACGAGCCCGACCGCGTGGTCCGGACCTTTGTCGGCGAGGCGCAGACGGACGAGTGTCTGGACGAGGCGCTGTGGCTTACCTTCGCCGAAACCCAACGTGAGCTCGTCGCCAAGCCAGACCAGTCCGAGATGGGCCGACGTATCGCGCGTATCTTCGAGGAGTACTTACGCCTACGAGGCGGTCGCGATCCGGGAGAGACTCTCTCTCTGGTACGGATACGAGGAGTAGCTCGCTTCCTCCCTGTCGATCGCTACCCTTTCTGTCCGCTCTCATTCGCGCGTCTCCCCTGTAAAGTTCCTTTAATGTCAAGACGATGTTCAAGTCTGGATCGAGGCTATCGAAGCGGCGGTGATCGAAGCCTGCGACTGAAGGGCCGGATGTTGCCGAGGGACAGGACTGAGTCGGCTGCTAGGAGCGCGATACTGGATGTGGTGTCCTCGAGCTAGCAGCAGCAGGCGAGGCTCGACGAGGTAGGCTCGAAGTCAGCGGGCAGGGTGGCGGCCGGGGCCGAAGTGGACGCCGAGGACACGCCGGTGCTAGTCTCGTGCAAGAGGTCGGCTGCGACGTTGGACTTGTTGCCGTTGTAGATGAGCGTGAGCGCACATCTGCGTCTGGTTACCTTAGCGGGGCATCGGCGGAGCGCTCGACGTTCCAGAGAGCGAGGTGCCGTTATAAAGGAAGCTACCGCAGAAGCCAGCGAGTAGGAGGGCAATTGGGAGACAGCGAACGTCAGTTTTGGCTGCAGAAAGAGGAGCGTGCAAGGCCAGGACGCACCACTCGGTAGAGTATTCGGTGCCCGAGAGCGGGTAGCCGAGGTTGTCGTACTAAGCCGCACAGACGGCCGGCGTCATCGACTTGGACGAGGTCGAGGCGGAGACAGAGCACGGCCGCTGGAGCCCTCCCCGCCCGAGGACGCGTAGGCGAAATCGGCGGGCAGGGTGGCAGCCGGCGCCGACGAGGACGATGCGACCGTCGCGCTGGCGCTGGAGGCAGGAGCACCGCCGATCGGGGTGAGGTCGGCGTTGAGCTTGGTCGTGTCGTACGAGAGCGAGAGGGCGCTGTAGCCGTTGCCAACGGCGGCCGCGTTACCCTTGCAGGGGAGCGTGACCGAAGACGAGACGGTGTTGAGCGAGGCGCCGTTGGACAGAGTCTGTCCGCAGTAGCACTGCTGCGAGTACTCGAGGCCCGAGAGCGGGAAGCCCTTGGAGGCGCAGTAGGTCGAGCAAGTGAGCGGCGTCATGCCGGCGGCGTCCTCGTAGAAGTCGTCGATGAGCGCCCAGCCGGTCGCACCCTCCTGGTTGAGGTTGGGCGAGGCCGAGCCCAGCCGGCGACGAGCTTGCTGGCGTTGGCGGCGGCGCGGGCAGAGGCCGCGGCGGCCGAAACCGACGAGTCCGACTGAGCAGACTGAGCGCCGAGGACCGACGCAGACGACGCAGAGGCGATGGCATCGTTGGACGAGGGGCGAACGACGACTGCGAAGCGCTGGCCTGGTCGACCTGAATCGAAGCGTCCGTCGCCTGCGAGATCAAGGCTTGCGAGGCGCTCGCCTGGGCGGCCTGGGCGGAGCCGGAGGCGAGGTCAGTCAGCTGAGCCCGGCGAGCGCCGTCCGCTGCGGCCAACGACCACGCCATCTCACCATCTCCATCATCACCCGCGAGAGCGACGGGGTCGGGTGGGACGGCTTGACCGGGCCGACATGTTGGCGTTCGGGGAGGCACGAAGGAACGGTCCCGCGACCGGTCCCTTCCGAAGGGGCCGAGCGGCGGTCGAATGCCGTCCGAAGCCGCTCAAGGAGCAGAGGCGGCTTGCCCGGCCAAACCGGCCGGGGCCGGCTCGACCGAAAATTGGCCCGCCCGGGGGAGCGGAAAGTGCGACCTGTCCCAACGTTCTCCCCCTCTCTGCTGGGCAACTGCCGGCGGCAATGGCGGGAACCAGCGAGCGGCCGCGCGGGGCAGATTTAATCGATGACGTGGGCGGCAGCAGTCGGGATGACGAACCTGCAAAGAGGAGGAGCGAGGGGGGGGAAGGAGGGGCCGACGAGGGCGGTTGCCGCCCTTGCGGCTGAGCGGCCGCTCCCCCGGAAGGCGCGGGGCCGGCTCGGAACGGCTGGGGATGGCGTAATTGTCTCGTAGGACTGCGTAAAGCCGGGGCGTGACTTTGCGCCGCCGCGGACGCTCCTCCGTCCAACGTCCTCCGCCTCTCGACAACCTTGCCACCGACTCCATCTACCCCCCCCCACCACATTCAACAGCCCTCCACTTCCCACCCCTTTTCCAACTCTAAACAGTACGTTCCTTTCAAGTGTCTACGCCCTGAGCGACACCTCGACCTGCTGCTCCGGCGACAGCTTCGGGCAGCTCGGGGCCAGCGGCTCCTGCCACGCCCCCCGTTTTTCGCCAGCTGACGTCGTCCGTATCTCGCCCGTCAATCTTCTTCTCTCACTCTGTCTTCGACCCTTCCTCCCCTTCGACGTTCGTCGGTGTCTCGCTCGTCGTGCCTGCAATCGCTCCTGGTCTGCTTCAGATCGCGCAAAATGTCCAACTCTCTTGAGCAGCTCAAGGCTTCGGGTACCGTCGTCGTCTCCGACTCGGTAAGTCCGACGTTCGAGCACGACTTTTGCTCTCCTAGCTTTCTCCCTCTCACCCCCTCTCTCCTTTACGAGAGCACTGACCCAAAAAACTACGCGGTTTTGCAGGGAGACTTCGAGTCTATCGCTCAGTACCAGCCCCAGGACGCCACGACCAACCCCTCCCTCATCCTCGCCGCCACCAAGGAGGAGAAGTACGCCCGCCTGTTCGAGCCCGCGCTCGAGTACGCCAAGCAGCAGGGTGGCAGCATCGACGAGCAGGTCGAGCACGCCACCGACCGTCTCGTACGTTCTATCCCTTTGCTCTCTCGGGAGCGCTGTCCCTCGAGCCGTCCGTGCGCGCGCACGGGCGACGTCAGCAGAAGGAAGGGGGCCCCCGCTTTCCGGCCCCTCCTTGCGGCCCATCTCTGCCTGCGGAGGCTGACCTCGTCCTTTGGTGCCCGCTCAGCTCGTCGAGTTCGGCAAGCAGATCCTCGCCCTCATCCCCGGCCGTGTCTCGACCGAGGTCGACGCCCGCCTCTCGTTTGACAAGGAGGCCACCATCGCCAAGGTCCGTTTTGCGTGTTCGAGCACGTTCGATCGCGTCCAGGAGCTGATGACTCGCCTGACTGCAGGCCAAGACCCTGATCGCTCTCTACGAGTCGGTCGGCGTCTCGAAGGACCGCGTCCTCATCAAGATTGCCTCGACCTGGGAGGGCATCCAGGCCGCCCGCTACCTTGAGAAGGAGCTCGACATCCACTGCAACCTCACCCTCCTCTTTGGTTTCGGCCAGGCCGTCGCCTGCGCCGAGGCTGGCGTCACCCTCATCTCACCCTTCGTCGGCCGGATCATGGGTGCGTCGTCGTTCCACCGCAACGGCGTGGCACGTGTCCGCTCGAATACTGACGCGCTGTATCGCGGCGGCACCGACAGACTGGTACAAGGCCAAGACCGGCAAGACCTACGAGGGCTCGGAGGACCCCGGAGTCATCTCGGTCACCAAGATCTTCAACTACTACAAGCAGCACGGCTACGACACCATCGTCATGGGCGCCTCGTTCCGCAACACTGGCGAGATCAAGGTCGGTCGGATCGCCTCGTCCTGCAGGTCTTCACTCCGCGCCGACTGACCTTTCTCTGCTCGCTTGCGCGTGCTTGCAGGCCCTTGCCGGCGTCGACTACCTGACGATCGCGCCCAAGCTGCTCGAGGAGCTCAAGAACTCGAACGACGAGGTCAAGCAGGTGCTCGTCGCCGAGACGGCCAAGCAGGACAAGTCGATGGAGAAGGTCTCGT
>Ga0308160_10003412_pt1 | contig 17930 bp, 21 predicted proteins | sample PhyFR1_FD_201036 | JGI IMG/M metagenome (GOLD analysis project Ga0308160, IMG submission 201036) | Phyllosphere microbial communities from UC Gill Tract Community Farm, Albany, California, United States - DLSLF.R1 | ecosystem: Host-associated > Plants > Phyllosphere > Unclassified | place: USA...
ATCACGGGCCTCCCGGATCGTGTAAACTCTTTCCCGGTACCGTGTCCGAGCGGCCGAAGGATCATGTCTCGAAAACATGTGTGGGGGCAACTCCACCGTGGGTTCAAATCCCACCGGTACCGCCAATGAAGACCCCCTCTGGATCAGCGGATTGACGCGGATCTCGAGGGGGTCTTCATCATGAGGCAGACGCTTCTGCCCACATTTCGCCCACAACCGCCGAAGATCGAGCGTGATCAAGGGCATCGGCCACAACGTCGAGGTCGGCATCGAACAGGTCCGCGTACGTGTCAAGCGTCATAGCGGCGGACGCGTGCCCCAGCATCCGCTGGATCACCTTCACGTTGGCCCCCGTCGCGACGCTGAGGGAGGCGGCGGTGTGCCGCAGGTCGTGCAGCGTCACCAAGGGGAAGTAGGCGTCCGCGGCGACAGCGCGCGCACGGGCTGCCTTGAACCACCCGCGACGAGAGTCGGGCTGCCGCAAGAAGTCGCGTCCGTTGCCGAACACGAGATTGGACCGCGCGCGCCCTTCGCTCGCTGCTGCGAGCTGTGATAGCAGGAATCGGGGCACCGGGACCGTGCGAGTCTCGTGGGACTTCGGGGTTCCGGGATGAATGACCCCGCCTACGTCCACTGCGTTGGACCGCACGAGAACACGGCGGCGGAGAAGGTCCAAGTCCTCGACCCGCAGGGCGGTGGCTTCACCCCAGCGCAGTCCCGTGTACGCGAGGAAGCGCACGAGGGTCCCGTGCTGGCCGCTCTCATCGGCGAGCGCTTCGACCTGCTGGTGAGTGAGGTAGGCCCGTGGCTTCGGGACCTTCCGCGGAAGCCGAACTCCTCGGGCGGGGTTCGAGTGGATGCGACGGTCCATCACCGCGCCGTCAAGGATCGACGCGAGGATGCCATGTGCACGGATGACTGAGGTAGCGCCAAGCGCTCGCCGAGACGCGTCTCCGACGCTCAAGCGAGTGACCCAAGCCTGAATGTCGCTGTGCCGGATGGCGGTCAGGGGTACGTTCCCCCAGCTCGGCTGAACGTGGAGGCGCCACGCGATCTCAAGCGGGCGCAGAGACGATGGCTTGAGGTGGGGCCGGTTGGCGAGCCAGGTGATCGCGAGCTGGCCGACCGTCACGCGGGAGTCAATCGGATCGAGGTACTCGCCGCGGGACTTCGCCACCTCGTTCTCGGCGAGCCACTGCTCCGCGGCCCGCTTGGTCTTGAAGCCTCGCTTGTCCGTCTGGGTCCTGTCCGGCTTGCGGAACCGGACCCGGTACCGTGTCTCTCCTCGCGTGTTGCGGTAGGCACTGATCGAAGCCATCAGAAGAGGCTGTCCTGACCAAAGCCGGGCACGCCTCCGCGGTCGTACGAGGCGGCGTCCGGGCTGTCCAGGAACGCAGATACCTGCTCCAGGTGCATCGCGTCACGAGCCTCCTTGAGCGGCGCGTAACGTTGTGAGACCTCCCCGTCCTCCTGCTCGAACAGCTTTTCGACGTGGCGTGCGTTCGCCAGAAGCTCTCCGATAATCGGGTCGAGGTCCCGGACCGCCTCGCGGATACGCCGCAGCCGTGACGTGATTTTCAGGGCTTCGAGATCGAGACGGGCCATCTCCGACCGGAGCGAGTCACGCCGCGAGCGGGTCAGCTCGGCGATTGGCGCGTCCAGTACCTCGGCGAGCGCGAAGGACTCGCCGACTGACACTGAGCGCTTACCGCTCTCAATCTTGTACACGGTGGCCTGGTGGAAGTCGAAGCCGCGCTTCTGCATCATCCGCGCAACTCCCTCCTGCGTGAGACCACGCCACGTCCGCGCCTCTCGGAGGTTGGCGCCGAAGACCTGGTCGATGCTCTCTCCATGTGATCCGTCCTCGCTCATGGCGATCACGTTACTCCAAATTCGAGTGGAACACGAGGTTGCAATCCGATCTAGTGCATGCCATCCTGGCTTCGCCGGGCCCCGGCGCAAACCAGATCGGAGTTTTCATGCCCTTCCTCTCACCCCAGCAGGTCGCTGATCTCGTACCCGGCCTCAGCGTGGGTGCATTGGCTCAGCTCAGGTACACGGGCAGGGGCCCGCGGTTCCGGAAGCCGACGCCACGGACCGTGCTCTACGACGAGCGCGAGGTCATCGACTGGATCGAGGCGTCCGCTCGCACGAGCACCGCAGACGCGGCCTAATCCCCCTAAATAGGGAGCACCCCGCGCCCTGGCCGGCTCGGGGTGCTCACCACTCCAAGGAGCAGTAGTTGAACAACATCATCATCGCACGCGATTCTCAGCGTGTCCGAGCAAGCGTGCGCCTGGAGCGCTCGCCGCGGGGTTGTCTGGACGTCATCGTGGGTCCACTCCCGCCGGAGGGACTCGACTCGACAGACCTGCGGCTCCGGGTGGACGCCTTCCTCGCGGAAGCCGTCCGTGTGAGCGGTCCTTCCGAGAGGGTGCGCCTGATCCTCCTCGGGGCTAGCGGGACGAAGGGCGCCGAGGTTCGTTACGTCTACCCGGGCAGCAGGTAGTGGGCGCTACCCTTACCGGCGAAGCATTCGCCTACGCGGCCAGAGAGCATGCCGTGGGGCGTCCGCTGCCTCACAACGAGCGCTTGCTGCTCTTGTTCATGGCGCACACGGCGCTCGACGCCGATAAGCCGCCCCGGTACTTCGGATCGCGCGAACGGTCCGCAGTCGCCTTGGGCCGCATGGTGCCCGACGAGCCCCCTGCCGATCAGCCCGACCGAGACCGGCTGATGAGGGAGCGGCACAACGCGTTCAGCCTCGTCAAGTCAGCGACCCGTGGCCTGGTCGATCGCGGCGCGATCGAGCGAGTGAGGGTGGGGCGCGCAGGCCAGCGAGCCGAGTTCGTCCTTCGGTTCCCCGGCAACTCCGCGGCGGGGCCGAGCATGCCCCTTCGACGGACGTCGAGCATGCCCCTCTGGGGTGCGGCGAGCGACCCCTGCAGGGGTACGCAGGGCATGCCCCCTAGGAGGACACCAGGAACAAGTGAAGACAAAGGGGAAGGAGTGACCGAGGTGCCGGTCCCCTGGGCCGCGTGACGTCCCACAACTGGACCCTTTCGTGGTGTGTCCGAGGGCTTGAGCCGCAGTTGAGTCCATCTAGCAGCTAGACGGGGAGGGGGGGCATCCCCCCTCCCCGTCCCTGTCATCACGATCGCCTCGTGCTGCTCGACGCGGTGCGCGCGGGTCTGGGAGATCCGGACCCGGCGAGTTATCCACAGGTGCACTCTCATTCAAGCCCTGGCTGCGCGGCTGTGGTCGGGGGCTGCGTTGATGTGGAAAGTTACACGGTTGTAGTTCAGTCCGGTGCTGCTCGGCGTCGTCAGCAAATGCCCTGATCCGCAGCAGGACAGGGGAGTTGGGCGCCCAACTGCCAACTTGGCCTTGACCAAGTTATCCACAGGCCGGGGGCCTGTTTAAACCTAGCGACCGGTAACCTGCACCTCGGACGCCCGATCGGCTAGCTGACGCGGCAGTCTTATTAAAGTCAACGGATGAGGGGGGCATCGTGAGCACCGACGCAGCGGAACCCGATGAGACGTCAGCAACGGACGACGTGAAGGCACGCGGCTTGGAGCCGAAAACGGACGGGCTAGACGTACCGGGCGAAGCCTCGGTACCAGCCGCCGCAGCGAGGCTTGACAAGATCTCGGCGCCAACGGACGCCGACGCGCCTGGCAAGGTACCGGCGTCGGCAGAGGTCGAGGCGCCCGATGTCGCATCAGCGTCCGTCCACCCGTCCAGCATTCTGGACACGGAGGGGGTGAGCAAGGTCGGCGAGTCCGGGGTAGCGGTGGCGGAGCTGCACCCGTCGGCTGCATCCGCTCCTGCAGCGACGCCCGACGAGCTCTACCTCGATGCCCTACTCGGCCTGCGAGAGGACACACGTCTCGAGTTCAAGGCAGCGGTTGGTGCGTACAGCGCTGACAAGGCCATCTCGTACTGCGCCGCCCTGGCGAATGAGGGGGGTGGATACCTGATCCTGGGCGTCTCTGACAAGGCCCCGCGCGTCGTGAACGGAACTGCGGCCTTCAGGAACCCGCAGGAACTTGAATTGCGCATCTTTGAGAAGCTTGCGATCAAGGTACCCATTCGAGAATTGACCTACCAGACAAAGCGCGTTGTGGTGTTCCAGATCCCCACCCGGATGAAGGGGGTCCCGATCGCCCACGACGGACGCTTCCTGATGAGGGCCGGTGAAAGTTTGGTGGCGATGACCACGCATCAGATTGGTGCGATCTTTGCCGAGCATCAGGGTCCGTTCGAGGCAAGGCATGTTCGCGAGGGTGTATCTCAGGATGAGGTTAACCGGCTTCTAGACCTCGACGCTTACTTCCGGTTGATGCCCGATGCGGATCCAGTGGACCTTCCGCTCCGCCTATCCGTGCTCAAGGAGAGACGGCTCATTGCCGACGCAGGCGGTGACCGTTACGACATTACAAATAGTGGCGCTCTCTTCTTGGCAAGGTCGCTTGATGACTTCCCCGCCCTATCGATGCGTCGAGTACGTGTAATTCGATATGCCGGTACCGACAGGGTGAACGCCGTGTTCGAACACTTCGAGACCAGAGGGTATGGGCCTGCGTTCGAGCCCCTGCTTGAACTCATCACGGCCAACATTCCGGCGATCGAAGTCATAGAGGGTGGTCTGCGTTCTACGATGCAGGCCTATGCGCCGCGTGCCCTTCGGGAGTTCCTGGCTAACGCTCTTATCCATCAGGACCTGGAGGAAGCGGGCGTTCAGATCGCCGTCGAGATCTTTGAGAACCGGTTAGAAATCCGGAGTCCCGGCCGCCCCCTAATTGAGGTGCAGCGGTTCGTTGATGAAACGCGCGCTAGAAATCCTGACCTGGCCGAGATAATGCGACTTGCGCGCATTTGCGAGGTGCGCGGCAGTGGTATCGATCGAGCTATTGAACAGATCGAAGACTTCATGCAACCGGCGCCGCGTTTCCAAGCCGAGACCGCAGCAACCCGGGTGACTCTCGTGAGCCATCTTAAGTTTGAGGAGATGACGCAGGAGGAGCGTATCTGGTCGGCGTACCTGCACTGTTGCGTGAAGTACGAGCGTAGTGACCGCCTGACCAACGCGAGTCTGCGAGCGCGGCACGGTTTGCCTACGTCGAAGACACCTGTCGTCTCTCAGACCATCACGGCCGCCGTGGAGGTGGGCTTGATCAAGCTGGATCCTCGCGTCGGTAGCTCGAGGCGTCACGCCGCGTATGTCCCCTTCTTTGGGTAGCGCGAAGCGCTGGAATCAGGTCCCCCACCTGTTGTAACGTTCGCCAGAGTTAGGCGTCGTTGAGGGGGAGTATGTCCAAGGAAGTAGTCGTACCGCCTGCGGTAGAAGCGATGGAGGCAAACGATGCCTCCAGCCTGATGCAGCTGATTCGTCCGCAGTGGCAGGCGAAGGGGCTGATCGAACGCGTGCGGAGGTTGCTGCCGGTTGACCCCAGCAGCGCCTGCCAGCGCCTCTTGAACGCGGCAATCGCCGACCTGCGAGAAAAGATTAAAATCGCCGGGATCGACATTGCCGAGGAGTCGGCGAAGGCAGCTAGTCTTCCGCCGGTGCGGAAGCCGGACGATGTAGACAACTATTCGACGGCGCGCATTATCGACCTCGCGTACCACATGGGCCTTCTGACCCGTCCTGAATGGCGCAGGATGACGAGGGCGTACGACATTCGCCGTGATCTTGAGCACGAGGACTCGGAATACGAAGCGGGCGTCGAGGATCTCATCTATATATTCAAGACTTGCATCGAAGCGGTACTCGCTCGCGATCCCGTCACGCTGATTAAGGTCTCTGAGGTCAAGGACTTGGTGCAAGCATCCGGCCCCGCCGTGGCGGATGAGCGAATGACAGAAGACTTCGAGCACGCACCTGACACCCGGCAGATCGAGATTCTGAAGTTCTTGCTTTCGCTCTCCCTAAATGAAAAAGAGTCGGAACTTGTACGGGCCAATGCCTTTACTGTTATCGGCGTGCTGGCGGAGAGTGCTCGAGATAGCGTCGTCGTTGAACTTGCGAAGCATATGCAAGAGAAGGTTGGACGGCGGGGTCTTACGGGTCTCGAAGTTCGAGTGGCTATCAAGGCCCGCGTTTACCCATACTTGCGCAAGGCGCAGAAGAAAGCATTCTATTCCAGTCTCGCAGCGCGACTCGAGGGCATCCCTTTCAACTGGCGGTCCAACGCCAGCCACGGCGACATTCTCAGGTCGATCATCGAGCTGGGCGGTCTGACCCCGATCACGCCCGATCACCTTCCGCGATTCGTGAAGTGGATGACGCTTTGCTACCTAGGGGAGCCGGGCGGCTACGGGCAGGGGATAGGCCGGGCGGTCTTCTTTAGCAACAGTGCTGCACCGCTCATCCATGAGCTCCTCGAGGGTGCCCCCGAAGTAGTTCGGCCTGTCCTCGCAGCTCTGGAGACGGATAAGGACGTTCGGGCAGCCAAGGGTCGCTCCGCGGCGGTGTCCCGGCGCTTCGACCAGTTGCTTGACCTGGTGGAGCCGTCGTAGCAGTGCCCACGGATTGCCCACAAACGGAGCAGTATCAGCGCGATCCGTTGGGGCGCAGGTGACCGACTAAAGCCCGCAGGCATGGGGATCGGACCAGCTCGCCGCGCGGGGCTCCGAACGTCAGGTGAGTTCAAATCCCACCGGTACCGCCACAGAAAACCCCCGTTCAAGCGGGGGTTTTCTTGTTCCGGGGAGTGCTCGTGGTGCGCCTTGTCGCAGATCTCGCGCAAGACGTCCCGTGCTGCTGCACCGCTTGCTCGGGCGCATGCATAGTCGAAGTTCGTCTAAACCCAAACCCACGCCGGAGCCAGTCCGGCGTTGCGCAAGCAGGCGGCCCGCTCCGGGGCTTCACACCTGTTCGCCCGAAGTGAGCTAGATCGAGCTGGCCGCTACTTCGCGCTGCGAAGTATCTAGATCAGCGCAGATGTGTGGCGACGGCCCCGGGAGGACTCGAGAACCACAGGCTCGCAGCCATCGGTGCCCGTGGCACTGGGAAATTCCCCGCAACAACATCACTGCATTCGAATCGTGTCGGTCCTGTCTCGTATCCGATGACCGTGACGAGAGAGCTGTCGCACGCTTGGGGGACACGGCTGCGAAACGCGCTGGTGCCCGGGACTGCTGCGGGGAGTGACCCGCCCCGTGAGACGACTCGTAGCCGTACAGTTGCGGTGCGCTTGCCAACCGTCGTGAACATCCCGAGCGTCAGCGTGCGCGAGAGCTAATCGTCCAGCATCTCCATCAGACGTCGGATTGCGTAGTCCCGGCGCTCCGCAGCGGTCAGCCCAGGTTCTACGCGATCATCGGCTTCATAATCCGGCAGCTCCGGCACTGATGGAAGCGAAGGTGCCGCAAAATCGCTCAGCTTATCACCGATGGAGAACCTGAACTCCTTGGCGTGAAACGTGAGTTCGTAGTGAACGTCGGAACCGACCCACCGGTCGAGGTCAACAAACATTTCCGCAATGTGCACCAAGTCGTTCACATCCTGAACTAGGGCGGAAAGAAAGCCTCGATGTGCCGAATCATCTAGTGCCAGGATGAATGCCGTCATGACGGCGATTTCGGGCCCTGCCGCCCTGCCGCCCGTGCCGCCCTGCTGTACTTGCGCAACCCATAGTGCGATTGCTTCGTCGTAAGGGGCCCGAACAGAGCTAAAGTTATTCCTATAATTACGGCGAGTCGCGTAGCCCGCGCGCGCCAGCTGTACGTATCCAAATTCACTAGTGAACTGGGGCGCACTGATAACCTCGAGTCGAATGGCGCGCTCAGCCTCTAGGGCGAGCCACCGGTCGACGGTAGACAGTCGCGAGTACGGATCTTGTATGATTGCAGAGAGATCTGCTCGAAGATCTCCGATGAAGGAGATGAGCGAGCGCGTCGTCGTGGCGGCATCTTTTCGTGCCGCAGCGAGCAGATCTATCGCGAGTGAACCACGCTCACCGTCATTGCTGACGATGACGGCTCGGAGCTTGTCCATTTCTGGAGTAGTCGTGGCACCGGTAGACACCTCTGCGAGAGCGGCGTCAATGAGTCGCTCGCTAACGTCCGCTTCGGTTAGGGCGACGACAAAATAGCGATCGAAGTAGCGTTCGTTGTGTAGCCGCCACTTGCGCCCGGCGAGGGCTCCCGTGCTTGTGCGGACGAAGAGGAACTGGAGGACGCGGGACACGACGGCGTTCTGGCCCCGCATTACGATCTCCGGAAGATGCTTCATTCGTGGGTCGGGGAGATCGCTCGATTCATTTTCCGACCATCCCAGGTACCGGTCCGGGCGGGTGCGGATATCATCCCACACGCCGTGCTGTGTGAGCCGCAGCCAGGTCAGTGCGATGAAGTCGAGGGCGTCAATTTCCGCATTAGCCGCGAGTGATTCCAGGCCGTCAAGCTGTTCTCTGAGTCGTCGAGCTGACCGTGGAGTTTCTATTCCATTTGCAAGAAGTCCAATCAACTGCTCTTTCTGCTCCAAGTAGTAATTCTCGAGATCATGAACGACGGTCACCCTCGTGTGGGCGTCAACAATCTCTCGGCACCAGCTTCGCCGAGTTACCATCGGAACAGGGGGCACCTCAAATGGGTGCTGCACAATCTTCTCCATGAACTCGGAGCTGCTACCTTCCGAGTTCCCCGCACGGAGGTTGCGATCGATGGTCACTTGATCGTAGGCAAGCAAGTAGTGCACGTCTTGAAAGCGCCCAAGAAGGCGAACAACGCGAAGCGCTGTCCTCAGTTCCTCGTAATCGAGGCGATCAACGTCGTCAACGATGACAAGCACCCTCTTGCCCTGGCGCGCCACTTCCTGACTTATTTGCTTGAAGGTGACATGCCAGGCTGGTTGTGAGGCTGCATAGGTTAGTGCGGCATCGGCAATTTTCTCTACAGAGTCGCCAGCAATCGGAATCGCGCGAAGAGCCGGCACGCCAAACCGAGCGTACTTTGCTAGTGATCGACGAAGCTTCTTCCCCTTCCTGTCCGGGAAGGCGCCGGCAAGCGCTGATATAAATTCTGCCGTTATGTTGGTAACGTCTGCCGCTGACCAAGGGCTGAAATCGACCACGGTCCATCCGCCGCTACCTAGGTGATCGCGCATTTCTGATAAAAGTGTGCTCTTTCCTGCTCCCCAAGCTCCGACCAGGCCAAAGACCGCTGAATTTTGGCCGGGCTCGACCTGGTCGATCCGCCGTGCCATGGCGGCCGCAAAGTCCGCTCGCCCTGGGATGTCTGAAGTGGCGAGCGCATCATCGTTCCACACTGACTCAGTGATCATTGCCACATTCAAGCGCAGGGGAGCCCTACGAGCGAACGGCAGTACCCGGAAGGCTTGTCGATCGTGCCAAGCGGCCCGGCATGACGTCTTGCCAGCGGAATCAAACAGTTGCCGGGTACTGCACGTAACGCTGCCGACAGGTCGTGCCGTTGTCGCAACGACGGCGCTGTGCGGCTCCTGGGACGCGGCTGCGACATGTAGCGCTGTGAGGTGGTCGACACCGAGCCAGACTGTTCACGCTCGAGCATCTCCGCGGATCCGCGCTCAGGTTTCGGAACATGACCAACTACATCTTCCGGAGCCTCCTAGCCCGGCGGTTTCGACCACAGCTACACCCTCAATTGTTAACTGCGTCGGCTCGATCCGACGGGCTTCCGCTTCTCGCTGCGGCGGGTCCGCGATCTTTCCGCGCCGACGTGAGGCATCGACGCGGCCGAGAGCCACTTCAAGAACGCACTCAACAGCCGATGTCAAGGGATGAATCGGTACTAAGAACGCTCGCGCCTCGCACTGAGGTCTGCGACGGGCGCGAGCGACGCATCGCGAAGATCGGCCGTACTCCGAGAGCTCACAACACCATTCCCCTGGATGGCGAACGTGACGATCCCGAGCATCAGGTCTTGGACATCTTGCGTGCGGACGTCGAGAAGTCGGGCGAGCTCTGCGAATCCCTGACCGCGGCTACGCATGTCGCTCATGACTTGAGTGAGGAGACTCGACGACTCGGTACGCAGATCCGATCCTGGCTCACCGCGACGGAAGCCAGCCATCGAGAGCTGCTTCGCAAGCGTGCTGTACGTCCAGTCGGAGATGACGCCGAGGCGATGAGCGCGCAGATTGAGGGCCATCGCACTGACGCGCCAGCGCCGCTTGAGCATCAGCACGTCCTCGAGCATCAGGTTGTTGCCGTGAATGGCGCCGATGACGTCGGAACGCGGCATCAGGAACGAGCTGGCGAAGTCGTTCGCTGCCTGCTCTTTTTCCTTGCCGGGTTCCACGTTGAGTGACCCGCCATGCATGACGAGGTGCCCCAGCTCGTGCGCAAGGTCGAACCGGAGGCGCTCGGCAGACTTGTGGACGTTCAAGAAGATGACTGGGGTCGCCCCATGGCGGAACGAGAAGGCGTCGATCGCCTGCAGAGGGCCGCCCGCCGAATAAACCTTGGCCCCCTTCGATTCCAGGAGCTGCAGCAGGTTCTTGATGGGCGCGACGCCCAGCCCCCATGCACCGCGAACGGCCTCCGCGGCTTGTTCCGGCGCGAGCTCATCGTCTGAACCAATCAAATCCTGTACTTCAGGGACGGCTGGCGCAGGCGAGTGATAGGTTCCCTCGATCCAGTCCGATAGCTCGATGGCGAGTGTCGACAGGCTCCGCGCTGTCGCCTCATCCTTTTTCGCCAGCTTTGATGTCGCACGAAAATGGAAGGCGTCGGACGGCGGCTGGGCCTCGACTTGGCGGTAAAAGAACTCGAGCGGGAAGTTCAGGACGCGGGCGAACTCGCGGACGAGGTCAGGCCCCGGGATCTTCTTGACGTTCTCAATCTGCGAGATCCAGGGCGCGCTAATGCTCGCCGCTGCCGCAAGGTCGGTAGCTGTCATCTGCCGAATGGCGCGAGCCATCTCAAGGCGCGCTGGAACGAAGGTAGTGCTCATCGTGGGGAACTTCGTCCCGTCAGCGACGGGCAATGGTGAAGCCGATGCCCTCGTCGTCGGCCTCGTCCTCGTCGAACGAGAAGGCGCCGAGCGCGAGGTCGAACGGCGGGAAGATGATGCGGTCGAGCCAGCTGTCGATCTGCTTACCGGCCATCGACTTCGGGCGGGAAAGCTCGAGGTGCACCATGCCGTCGCGCTCGTTGTAGAGCAGGATCCAGAGGTACTTGACCTCGATCTCAGCGCCGTCGTCCGTCTGCGGGTCGAACAGCGCGCCCTGGCCGTTCTCATCGACGCGCTTGGCGAAGGCGGAGCCCTTCGGGTTCTTGGTGCTGGGCGAGGTTCCCCACGGCACGCCTGTGAACTCATCACCGCTGCTCGTGATCAATCCCATGTTGAGGTCGGCCTGCGAGAAGTACGGCAGGTTCTGCGGGTTGGACCGCTTCCAGTCGAGCTGTAGCAGCATCAGCTGCTCGTGCATGAACTCGACCGTTCGGAACCAGCGCGTCATGTTCGGTGCGGACTTTGGTGCACCCGGGGAGAAGGTGCGGCTGTCTGCTGCACCGACGGCGACGGCGCGCTCGAACACCTCAGCCGTGAGGCGCATCGCGGAGAGGTGGTCAGCGAGCTCCTCGCGGGTCTTCGGGGTGTGGATCGCCATGTTCGGTTCCCTCTCTCGCGGCCGGTGGGATCTTCAGGCTAGCGCACCGAGTGAAAGAATTAGCACTTCCAGTCAGGGTTCGGCGTGTCGCAAGGGAGAGCTTGACTACATGACCACCATCGTGATCTGAATCAGCGCAACAACGATCCCGCACTTACGATCAGCGGATCAGCACGTATTCGCCTTCTGAACAGGGTTCTTTGTGGCGTCGCAGTGTGCGAGCCTGTACCGAGAAGACTGGTACGAACCGGTACGACGACGGATCCCCCGGGGAGCAGACGCTCCTCGGGGGATCACTCGTGTGGTCGACGCCGGCACGGCGTGTTCGCACAAGCTGGGCGCGCCACCCGATGGTGACGTGGCCCGCTGCTCTGCCCGCCATTGGCGGTTGAGCTCATCGGGGTGGACCTGCCCTTAGCCCGGCAGCCACCGGTCACGCCCCGTGCGCTGCGGATCCGGGCGGCGCCATCAGCTGTAGTCGCTGAGCCGCCTCGACGCGCGCATGCGCTTCGCCGTCGATCGCGACCTTGACGCCCTCGACACCGCTGTCACGGAGTGCCGCGGTCAGCCACACCTTCGGCCGCATCAGGTACTGCTCGACCTCGACGTCGATGACCGCGATGACGAGTCGCGTCGCCTCGAGCTTCCGGCCGGCCCAGAGGAGCTTGAAGGCGTCTGTCGCGAGCTTCTTCGGCTGCCCGCCTCGAAGCGCGCCGACGTGCGCGTACGCCTCGACGAGGACCGTCCGGTCCTCGGATGCTCCGTCGAGCTCGACACGGACGCCGTCCTCGAACTCGATGCGCGCCGGCGCCAGCGGCGCCCCGACGTGCTCCGCGATCGCGGCGATGATCAACGGCTCGACGTCGCGCTGAGCGAGGGAGTCGGACGCGTGCGCTGTACTCACCGCCGCAGCGTAGCGAGTACGGGCCGCCGGCACTGGTCGGGCAGCAACCGGGGGCCCACAGCTGGTCGGTCGTGGCCGCATGGGGGCCACCGCGCTCCCACTCGCTGGCGCTCGATGGTCGCGTCGAGTGGTGCTGCGCAGAATCTGAGCGGTTAAGCGCGCCATGGCGGCGGACGCAGGCTTCCGTCGAATCACACCACACGATCTTCGACATACCGCGGCGTCACTCGCGATCAGCGCTGGCGCCAACGTCAAAGTGATCCAACGGATGCTGGGGCACAAGTCGGCGAAGGTGACTCTCGACACTTACGCGGCACTGTTCCCCGACGACCTCGACAACGTCACCTCCGCGTTGAGCCGGCAACGAGCGGAACAGCTGTAGAGCTGGTCGTGGTCGTGGTCGTGGTCGTGGTCGTGGTGACGACCGTGGCCGCAGGCGCGCTCTCCTCCGTCCTGAAGCTCGAGTGCCCTCGCGTGACACCGTCTCGCATAGGGAACCTTGCCGGCATCAACTCCGGACCAGCTATCTGGGACGCCCCGAGCCCCGGAGGTGCGGGGACGAAGACTAACGACGCTCCATCTCACTGGACGATCGTCTAACGAGACCCTTCTTATCACCCGTTCGGGGTCCGTACCGAACCAAGTGCCGTCCTACCTAGGACCGAAAAACGTTCCTCTGGTTGAGTCCCGCTGTGAGGGCGAAGAGCACCGTCGCAGCCGCGAGGGTGACGTCATACCAGGGCCACACCTCTCCGTGGTTTCCGATGAAGTAGGCCACGGCATAGCCGGCGACAAGTAGAGCTGTGAGGGTGGACGCGAGCGCCAAGGAAAGTTCCAACTTTCCCCAGTCGGTCTGCATCGCTACGAAGCCGTAGAGCACGAGCGCGACGCCGCCGTCTTTGAGGAGTCCGGCGAAGTCCGAGCCCGGGACCAGTACGCCAACTGTCCGCAAGACCGCCAGGTCGATCGGCGGGAGCATGCTCAAGGAGCCCCAAGCGAACAGCCCTGTGCCGAAGATCCAGCACAGCACCATAACGATCATTGCGATGATGTGGACGGGCTTCTCGATCGCCGCCTTGATCATCGCCCAGAACGACGTTGACGAGGCGGTCACGACGCCGGAGCCATCTGGTCGTCGACAATCTTGTTCGACGTCACGGACGCCGCACCAGCCGCGTCCGAGGGTTTCAACACGGTCGGCGTCGGCGTGGAGTGCTCCGCAGCGGCTGTCCGCGACAGGGCGGGCGCGGCAGCGCCGTTGTCGGAGCCGCCAGGCGAGCAGTTGGTCAACGCGAAGCAGGCGATCGCGAAGCCCGCGACCGCGAGGGAGACGTGCTTGTACTGCATGGGTTCCTTTCGGAGCTCACGCCGAGAGAACGACTCCGCTCCCCCAGCGGGCGTCACGGCCTGATGAGGGAGGCCCGTGACGCGATCGCGCGGCCGTACGCCCCCGCGTACGCCCCGGCGCCGCCCTGTCGGCCGGCCGCGCTCAGTGCAACCGAGGCAGTTCGACGCTACCCGACTCCGATGCTGCAGGATGACCCCATGAGCCTCGACGTCTGCCCGGTCTGCGGGAACCGCGCCACCGCACACTCGTCAGACACGTTCACCCTCGACGACGGCCAGCGCGGACAGTGCCCTGCACCGCCCGCGCGATGGGCCTCCCGTTCCCCGAGAACATCTACGACCGGTAGTGATGACCGAGCACCACTTCATCCAGCTCGGCGACGTCATCACCGACCGGTGGGGCAACGTCGGCACCGTGCTCGAGGTGCAGCCCCTCGCCTTGCGGATCCCGCACGCGGAGCGCGTCGACGACTCCCGATGGGTCAACCTCTCTGGGACGTAGCGCTCGTCGAGCCGCTCGTCGAGCGGTAGTGCCGGTCGACCGACCCGCCACAGGCGGGCTGTTTCCTCTCATCGGAGCCGGCAAGCCGGCCAAGATATACAGGGTCCTTTTGTACCTGTCTGACTTGCAGGCCGATACCGGTCTGCTTTCGGAATAGCCCCTTAGTGATATTGCCCTGATATCACTCTGGAAGTAGGATGGAACGATGATCATCGTCGTTGGAAGCCAAAAGGCGGGCCGGCCAAGACGACCATCGTCACTAACCTCGCCGTCGAGCTCGCGAAGCAAGGCAAAGACGTCGTCGCCGTGGGCGGCGACCCGCAGCGTTCGCTGGCACGCAGACCGCATCGAGGCAGGCCACCACGCCGCCATCGCCGCGGTCGAGAAGCTGGGCAACCTGTACTCGACCCTCAAGGACCTCGACGGCCGGTACGACGTCGTCCTCGTCGACGTCGCCGGCAACGACTCCAAGGAGATGTGCACGGCGATGACCGCCGCACACCGCCTGGTCGTCACCGTCCGGCCCTCGCAACTCGGCTTGGACACGCTGCCGCACATGTCGGAGTTGATCGAGCAAGCGCAGGACCTCAATCCGGACCTGATCGTCCGGGGCCTGGTCACGCAGGCGCCGAACGGGTCCGAGCGCACCGACGCGGGGGAGTATCTGGAGGAGTACCCGCTGGTCGCTCCGCTCGAAACGATCGTCTACGAGCGGAAGGCGTACCGCGTCGTGATCGGGGAAGGGCTCGGCGTGGTCGAGTGGAATAAGCCGAAGGCCCGAGCCGAGGTTCAGGAGCTTGCAGGAGAGGTGATTGCGTAATGCCGATCAAGAAGCGCAGCCCACTAACCGAGGACGAGCGCGCCGCAAGGATCGCCGCATTCGGCGACGCAGCGACCGCGCAGCATGACGGCCCTGGCGAGACGTCGGAATCGGCGGCGGCCACTCGTGCCACGGTCACCACGAAAGCCGAGCCCAAGCTGGATGAGGAAGCCGAGGAGACCGTTGCGCCGACGACGCTGATCCGCTGGCCCAAGGATGGGCATTTGCGCGTCGAAATCGGCCAAATCGCCAAGGAGGAGGACCGCAGCGTGCACTCGATGATTCTACGCCTGCTCCGCGATGGTATCGACGCCCATAACGCAAAGCGCTAGTTGACGTGCAATGAACTTCCCTGAATGGATTTCGACCATGTCTGTCGACGAGGTCGTTGACGTTGTTCTGTCCTACCTCAAGGCAATCCTGAGTTGGCCCGGCGTCGTCCTCCTCGCCGTCCTCATCTTCCGTAAACAGATCGCCGAGTTGATCCGCCGAGTTAAGAGCCTCCGGCCAACTGAGGTGCTGTTTCGGGACGTAAAAAAGACAGCCGTAGACGCACGTGCAGCTAAGAAGAAGGCGCAAGCAGATGCGCGTCGAGCTGCGCGCGCACGCCGGGCGGAGTCGCGTGCAGAGCGCCGATCGGGAGAAAGCCATGGCCTAGCGACTGCAGGGGGGCCAATCAACGATGTGCACGGGCGCGACGAGGCAGCCGCGACGATAGTTCCGCTCGACCACATCTACGTCAAAGAGGACAAGAGCCGAGCGCGGGAAGCTTTCATTTCCAAACTCGAAGAAGAGTTCACGAACCGTGAGCTACACCTGGCGAATCGGGGAAAGCCGAGGGCAGAAACCGTTCATAGTGTCTCGATGGCTTGGAGAGATTTGGAGTCAACCATCCTTCTCGCTGCGAGAACGCTCGGCCTGCGGTCGAATGACCCGCGACTGGGCGGCGCTGCCAGTTGGACGCCGGTGGAGTTCTTCACGGAGTTGCTGCGCGACGGGCGTGGGTCTCGTGCCGCTTTGCGTGCGGCACATAACGCGCAGTCTCTGATTGATCAGATGCGGTTAGGTTCAAGCATTGATTTCGATGAGGCTAAAGCGCTGGAAGAAGCGATAAATGATCTCAAGGAAACGGTGCGGAAGATCGTGGCGATCAACAACGGAAAAAAGCTCGTGCAGTCGTTTCTTAAGCAAAGCGGAAGCACAACGCTTCCGGATAGTGACGAGTAACTAGGTTCACCTTGCTATCCTCTGATAGCGTATTGCTATCAGGGCAGCCCCGTACTCTCAAACTCTCGACGGGTCACTCTCCGACCCGCTCGAACCCGCCAGCACCCACTTCCTCCGGGTGACGACACAGCCCCCGGCCACTCTCTCCGGCCGGGGGCTTCACCATTCCCGCCCCTACCCGCGGTCCGCGTGGCACGATCCCCTCGTGGACGCCGAGGATTCGCCGCCGAGGCTCACGCCCGGCAGCAGCTCCACGAAGCCGCCACACGCCGTTCGCAACGGTTCCGTCGCCTCCTCGTCGGTACGTCCGCATGGGCCGCGCGACGCCCCTCACGAACACGCACGTGCACGGATGGTGGTTCGTCGGCGCCGGCGCGATTAACATCGAACTCGGCGCCGCCGAGCTGACGTTTTGGACCCTGCTCGCCGCCGCTTTTATCCTCGCCGCGGCGATACTCCGGCGGCGAGATGTTCTTCGTGATCTTCGCCGCCATCGGACAGTTCCCCGGACGTATAGTTAGCGAACGCAAGCACGAGCGCCCGGCGGCCGCTCGAGCTTGAGGCCGCCGAGGCGGCCGTTCCCGCGCGATGACACCGAACAAGCTTGCCACCGCACTTCGTATGCGCGCTGATAGGTACACCTACGACGAGATCGCCGGCACCATCGGCGTCAGCGCCTCGACCGTGTCTCGCGCCCTCGCGCCCTCGCGGACGCGCTGACGCGCTGACGGCTGCATTATGAGTGCCGAGTGGTCCGCCTTAGTCTCTCGGTGATCCGAGGCTATACGGACGCCCGTCGGCGTCGGACACATGCGATCCCGACTGCCTTGGGGCAGCGTCGTCGAGGTGCGCTCGTGGTGCATTTTGGTGCATCGCCACCTGGCTCGACATGGCTCAGCCTCGTTTGACCGGTCGGGGCAAGCCGCGTGTTTACAGGGATCGGACCCTCGATGGGGACCGCTCGGACGCTCGCAGATGGGTTCAAATCCCACCGGTAGCGCCAGCAACACGATGAAGGGCCCTCGGTATAACCAGGGGCTCTTCTCGTTCTTCAGCGCCGTTCGTTCCCGAGCCGCTCAGCCGTAGATCGAGTCGGGTATCTCCGGGCAGGCGGTGACGAGCTCGTAGTACCGGGACTGCGGCAGATCGACCGACCGGTACGGCGACCACGCCCCGTCGCTGTCGATGAACTCCTGCTCGCTCGGGCCACGCTCCACCGAGATGCCGCGGTCCTGCAAGCACTTCGTGAGCTCGCCCGTGGAGTAGCGGTAGAGCCACTCCAGCTGGGACTCGTTGAAGGCCGTCTGGTACTTCGCGGCCATGGGGTACTCGGCCCCGCACGTGTACTCAGCGACCGCGAACGGCTTGGACTGCGCCTCCGGGACCTGTCCGGAGACGAGACTCGCGTCGGGCATCGCCTTCGCCTGCGGGAACCCCGCGGCGGTCATGCACCGTTCCTGCGTCGGGGCCCAGTCGGCGTGCGAGACGGTCCGGACGCGGTCGACCGCCGGCCGCTCGAGCCCCGGAT
>Ga0308160_10003413_pt1 | contig 17929 bp, 9 predicted proteins | sample PhyFR1_FD_201036 | JGI IMG/M metagenome (GOLD analysis project Ga0308160, IMG submission 201036) | Phyllosphere microbial communities from UC Gill Tract Community Farm, Albany, California, United States - DLSLF.R1 | ecosystem: Host-associated > Plants > Phyllosphere > Unclassified | place: USA...
GCGGTACAACATGAAGACGATCGCCGACGCCAGCGCGAAGACCGTGGCCAGCAGCCACCAGACGCGCTGCTGCAGGCGGCGGTTGTCGATCTCGGTCGACTTGACCTGGTTTTCCTGGCGCAGCAGTTCGATCTGGCGCTGGCGCTTGTCGGCCTCGTACTTTTCCTGCAGCTCCAGCATCGCCTTCTGGCGGCGCTTCTCGAACAGCTCGTTCGACAGCGCGCGCTCGCGGTGGTAGGCACCCACCGCGCCTGCGTAGTCGCCCGCGCGTTCCAGCGCGTCGCCGTATTCGGTCAGCATCATCTGCAGGTCGGGCTTGTGGCCGGACTTCTCGTACCAGGCCATGCCTTCCTCGATGCTTTTCTTGCCTTCGGTAAGGCGGCCCATGGCGAGATAGGCCTGGCCGATGTTCAGGCGCGCGACGGCGATCAGTTGCTCGTCCTTGCGTTTGCGGGCATGTTCCAGCGCCTGCTGGGCATAGGACAGCGCGGCGTGGTGGTTGCGCAGCTTCAGGTGGCAATCCGACAGGTTGACCAGCGCGGTGCCGATCATCGGGTCGGCGCCGATCTGGCGCGCCAGCGCGAGTTCTTCGCGCATGACCTTCAGGCCGCGCTGGAGCTGGCCGGAATCCATGGCCACGCCGTATTCGGTGTTCTTCAGCGTCGCCAGGCGCGCCGGCGAATCCAGCGTCCTGGCGGCGCGGTAGGCTTCGTCGAGCGCGTCGAAGGCCTTGCCGGGTTCGCGCATCTGGTTGTACAGGTAAGCCAGCGAATTCAGCGTGATCACGATGGACAGCGGGTCGCCGCTCTGGCGTGCCTGGGTGACGGCCGCCTGGATCCGGTTCAGGGCGCTCGGGAAGTTGCCGTCCTCGGCATATGACTCGCCGGACGAGACCATCGCACGGATGCGCAGCTCGCGGTCCTGGCTGTCCAGGGCCAGCTTCTCGGCTTCCCATACCAGCTGGTGCGATTGCGCCATCTCGTTCATCGCGAACAGCGCATAGGCCTTGGCCAGCAGGGCGCGCGCGATGGCATCCTCGTCGTTGTGCCTGCGGCCCAGCGCCAGCGCCTCTTCGCACAGCGGCAGCGCCCGTTCGTTGTGGCCAAGGCGGTATTGGGCGATGCAGGACAGGCTGAGAAAATTGGCGCGTTCGCCGGGCGTGGCCGCGGGCAGTTCGGCAGCCAGCTTGTCCAGCATCGGCAGCGCGCGCTGCGGGTTGATACGGGTGATCTCCTGGATCTCGCCCAGTTGCTTGTGCAGTGGCGAGACCACCGCGGCAGCAGTGGCCGGTACCTGTGCCGGCGCGGCGGCGAAAGCGCTGCCCCACGCCAGCAACAGCGATAGCAGTGACGCGCGCAAGACTGCGCGGCTGCTTCGATATTGCGATGCGCAATGCAGGCCTGCCAAGATAGCTCTCCCCGGAGATAGGCTGTCCCAAGAATGGATAAGACCGGTCTTGGAACCAACCTTGGGATTATAGGCCTGTTGCATAACAGAAAGACGTTTTTTATCTCTCGTATGCGAAAAAAAGACATACCATGAAAGTGTGTCAAGACACATTTGCTCCGTTATGGTGCAAATGTGTCGTTAAAAGGCGGGATCAGGCTGCCAATTGCTGCAACAGGTAGAGCCGCTGGTAGAGACCGCCTTCAATGTGCATCAGCTCGTCATGGCTGCCGGCTTCGCTGATGCGGCCGTGGTTCAGGACGACGATGCGGTCGGCATCGCGGATCGTCGACAGCCGGTGCGCGATCGCGATGATGGTCACCTTGCCGCGCAATTCGGTCAGCGCCTGCTGCACGATCTGCTCGGTCTGGCTGTCGATGCGCGAGGTGGCCTCGTCCAGCAGCAGCACGCGCGGCTTGCCGGCCAGCGCGCGCGCGATCGCGATCAGCTGCTTCTGGCCGGACGACAGGCGCGAGCCGCCTTCGCCGAGCGGGGTGTCGTAGCCATTCTCCAGCGCCGCGATGAAGCCGTGGGCATGGGCCGCGCGCGCCGCCGCCTCGATCGCCTCCATCGACAGGCCGCGGCCCATGTCGATGTTCTCGCGCGCCGACGCCGCCAGCAGGAACGGGTCCTGGGGCACCAGGCCGACTTCGCTGCGGAAGCGTTCGTTGTCGATCGCCGCCAGCGGCTCGCCGTACAGTTCGATGCTGCCGCGGGTCGCCGGATAGTAGCGCAGCAGCAGCGACAGCAGCGTCGACTTGCCGCTGCCGGTGTGGCCGACGATGCCGAAGAAGGCGCCGCGCGGGATCTCGAGCGACAGATCGTGCAGCACGGTCTGGCCTTCGATGTAGGCGAAGTTCAGGTTGCGCACGCGCACCGCCGGCGCGTTCGGGTCCACATTGGCGGCGCCGTCGGCATTGCGCCCTGCGCTGGCCCGGCGGCGGCCGTGTTCCGGCGCCCCGGTCTCGTCGAGCAGGGCGGACACGCGCGCCGTGGCGACCACCGCCTGCTGCAGGCCGCTGAACTGCATCGTGATCTGGATGAGCGGCTCGACCACGCGCGCGATGTAGCTGATGAAGGCGTACAGCACGCCGACTTCGACCCCGTTCAGGCTGCGCTGGCCGAAGCTGAAGATCACCACCGCCAGCAGCACCACGTTGAGGAAGTCGAGCGCAGGGCGCAGCAGGAAGGCGTTGGCGCGCAGCTCGGCCACGCGCGCCGTGTAATGCTGTTCGTTGGTGCCGGCGAAGCGCTCGCCGAAGCGGTGCTGGGCATTGTTCGCCTGCAGCACGCTCATGCCGCCGATCGATTCCGCCATCTGGGCGTTGATGTCGCTGCGCAGCGCGCGTGCGCGCGTGACCGCCGGCGCCGACATCTTCTGGTACAGCCAGACGATGCCGAGTACCGCCGGCACCAGCGCCAGCACGATCAGCATCAGGCGCCAGTCGAGCCAGGCCATCGCGATCGAGGTCCCGACCAGCACGATGCTGCTGTCGAGGATCACGAACAGCACCTGGATGTACAGGGTCTTGACGGCCTCGGTGTCGTTGGTGACGCGGCTGACCAGCTGGCCGGTGATGGCCTTGTCGAAGAAGGCCATCGGCAGGCGCAGCACGTGGCCGTACACCCATTCGCGCAGGCGCTGCACCGAGCGCATCGCCAGGCCGGACAGGCGCACCAGCTGCAGGAAGCGCAGCCAGGAGGCGGCCCAGCCGGTGAGCAGCACACCGGCCAGCAGCAGCGCCATGCGGGTCCAGTCGAGATGGTGCGGCAGCAGGTGTTCGTCGATCAGCTTCTTGCCGAGCAGGGGGCCGAGCACCTCGAGGGCGGCGGCGACGATCAGCCAGCCGGTGGCCCATTTCAGGTGGACGCGGTCGGGTTCCGCGGCGCGCCGCAGCAGGCCGAGCGCCTGGAAGGCCTGGTCCTTCGATGCGCCCTTGGTCTTGTCGTTGTCTGCGTCAGACTGCATCGAGACTGGCCTCCAGTTGTTGATAGCGCCATTGGCTGGCATACCAGCCGTCGCGCGCCAGCAGTTGTTCATGGGTGCCCGATTCGACGATGCGGCCGTCGCGCAGCACCACCGTCAGGTCGGCCTTGACCACGGCCGACAGGCGGTGGCTGGCGATGATCACCGACAGTTCCGGACGCGTGCGGCGCAATTCGTCGAAGTGCTCGAGGATGCTGGTCTCGGTGCCGGTGTCGACCGCGGACAGGGCATCGTCCAGCAGCAGCAGGCTGCTCTGCGCCAGCAGCGAACGCGCGATCGCCACCCGCTGGCGCTGGCCGCCGGACAGGGTGATGCCTTTTTCGCCGACCGGGGTGTCGTAGCCGTACGGGAAGCGCAGGATGTCGTCGTGGATCGCCGCCATCTTCGCCGCCCCCTCGATCTCCTCGCGCGAGGCGCCGGGGCGGCCCAGTGCGATGTTCTCGGCGATCGAGGCCGAAAACAGGAAGGATTCCTGCGGCACCCAGCTCAGGCCCGAACGCAGCGTCGCCAGCGTGTATTCGTCGAGCGCATGGCCGCCCCAGGTGACCGTGCCGCGCTGCGGCGTGGCCTGGCGCAGCAGCACCCGCAGCAGCGTCGATTTGCCGGCGCCGGTGGCGCCGACCAGGCCCAGGGTCTGGCCCGGTTCCAGGCGCAGCGAGATGTCGTTCAGCGCCGGCGGAATGTGCCCTTCCTGGCCGCCGTAGGTGAAGCTGACGTCCTTCAGCACCAGCGGGCCGCGCGCCAGCTGCTGGACGGTGCCGTGGTCGTCGACCGTGAGCGGGGCGTCGAGCAGCGGCTGCAGGCGCGCCAGCGCGGCGCGTCCGCGTTCGATCAGCGACAGCACCCAGCCGGCCGCGAACATCGGCCAGATCAGCTGGCCCAGGTACATGGTGAAACTGGTGAGCAGACCGATGGTGAGCTGGCCCTGCCACACCAGGTAGCCGCCCAGGCCGAGCGTCAGGCCGGTGGCGGCGGTGAGGGTCAGTCCGACCGCCGGTTCGTAGGCGGCTTCCCATTTCTGGGCGGTGAGGCTGGCGTCGGCGGCGGCGGCGGCCAGTTCCGAGAACTGCTTGCTGCTGCGCTGTTCCAGGCCGAGCGCGCGCAGGGTGCGCACGCCGCTCAAGGATTCCTGCACGTGGTCGTTCAGCTTCGAGAAGCGCGTGAGCGAGTCGCCGGAGGCGGTGTGGATGTGGCGCGAGATGTGCCAGAACGCCACGCCCATCAGCGGGAACGGCAGCAACGCGATCAGGGTCAGGCGCCAGTCGACGCCGAGCAGCATGATGCCCAGCACCATGATCAGCGTGAGCGTGCCGTCGAAGCCGGCCAGCATCGCTTCGCCGGACGCCTGTTCGATGGCGTCGATGTCGTTGGTGGCCAGCGCCATCAGGTCGCCGGTGCGCTGGCGCTGGTAGAACGCCGGGCCCTGGGCCGACAGCCGCGCATACAGGCGCGTGCGCAGCTCGACGCCGAGGCGATAGGCAGCCGAATACAAGCGCAGGCGCCAGGCCACGCGCAGGCCGTAGATCGCCAGGCCGAGGCCGAGCAGTTCCAGCAACTGGATGGTGAGATCGTGGCCGCCGAGGCGGTGCGCCGCCAGTCCGTCGATCATCGCGCCGACCTTGCGCGGCACCAGCACCGAGCATATCGATACGCCGAACAGCATCACGGCCGACGACGCATAAGAACGCCAATGCCGGCGCACGAAGCCGCCGATCAGGCTAGCCAAACCCATTGATTATCCCGTTGAAAAAAGAAAGCACGCCGAAGCCCGCCAGCGATTTTCAGGGATCGTTGGAAGCGGGCCAAGGCCCGCTAATGTACTACCTTTGAGCAGCCCTTGCAGGCGGGGCGCCCACAAGCGGAACAGCGCGCGCCGTGCTCAGGCGCGCTGCTCAGGCGCCGTGCTCAAGCGCCGTGCTCAAGCGCCGTGCTTAGGATTTCTTGCGCGACGTGCGGCGGCGTTCCGGCGCCGGGCCGTTGCTCAGCTGCACCGGGGGCGTGGTGTCGAGCGGCGCCACCGGCGGCAGTTCGACGTGCTTGCCGTTTTCCAGCGGCACGGTCGAGGCGAGCGGGTGCTCGGCGCCGACCGGCTTGGGGGCCAGGTCGTTCAGGGCTTCGACCAGCGGCTTGGCCTTGGCCGGCGGCGCCTCGTCGGCGATCACGATGTCGACCAGGGCATCGACGTTGGCGCTGGTTTCCTCGTCGAGCGCCTTGGCCTGCTGGGGAGCGGCATCCGGTTCGGGCGGCACTTCGGACGGCGCTTCGCCGGTCTTTTCGGCACCGAGTTCGGTCGGTGCCTCCACCGGCGCGGCCGGCGCTTCTGCCGGTGCCGGCGAGGTCTGGTCACCCACGCCCATGGTGTCCTCGGCCAGCGCCGCATTGCTCTCGGCCGCGGCGGTCGCGATCTCGGTCGTCACGGTGGTGGCATCGGCGATGGCGATGCCGGCCTGTTCGACGACGTGCGCGATCGGGGCCGCCAGCAGCGCCGGCGGCTGGATCGGCATCGGCGCCGGCACGGGCATCGGAATGGTGCTCCAGTTGCGCTGGCGCGCGCCCATGGCGATGCCCAGCAGTTCGCGCGAATAGGAAAACATCTGCTGCCACTGGCCCTGGGCCTGGCTGCCGATGGCGAGCAGGTCGCGCGGATCGCTGGCATGCAGCATCTGGCGCAGGGTGCCGGTGGCTTGTTCCACAGAGGCACGCGAAGTCTTGATATTGAGGGCAAACAGCTGCTCGGCACTGTCGAGCGCGCGGGTGGTCAGCGCATGGAAGGCGTCGAGCTGGGCTTCCCATTGGGGGCGCACGACGGACAGGCGATCGGGGAGTGAAGTCATCGGAAATTCCTTGTTCATTCAGGTTATGACGCACTGCAATAGACCTAGTGTAAAGCCGTTCATCAGGGTTGGAAAGGAAATTCTGTGTAGTTTTTACAAGGAAATATTGCAACGCAGCATTAGTTTTGGATGTGATAAGCTGGTCCCATTACCTGTGCCGAAGGAGAACAAATGGACCTCGTCATTCGCAACGCCACCCTGGCCGACGGCCGCAAGCAGATCGACATCGCGATCCGCGGCGACACCATCGTCGAGGTCGGTCCCAGCCTGCCGTTGCAAGGGGCCCACGAAATTGACGCCGGCGGTGACCTGGTCTCGGCACCTTTTGTCGACGCCCATTTCCACATGGATGCAACGCTCAGCTACGGCTTGCCGCGCGTGAACCAGTCGGGCACTTTGCTCGAGGGCATCGCCCTGTGGGGCGAACTGAAACCGCAATTGGCCCAGGAAGCGCTGATCGAACGCGCGCTGCAGTATTGCGACTGGGCGGTGGCGCGCGGGCTGTTGGCGATCCGTACCCACGTCGACGTCTGCGACGACCGGCTGCTGGCGGTCGAGGCGCTGCTCGAGGTAAAACGGCGCGTCGCGCCTTGGCTCGACCTGCAACTGGTGGCCTTTCCCCAGGACGGCCTGCTGCGCAGTCCGACCGCCTTCGACAACCTGAAGCGCGCGATCGCGATGGGCGTGGACGTGGTCGGCGGCATCCCGCACTTCGAGCGCACGATGGCGCAGGGTGCCGAGTCGGTGCGCCTGCTGTGCGAATACGCGGCGGAGCAGGGCCTGATGGTCGACATGCATTGCGACGAGAGCGACGATCCGCTGTCGCGCCATATCGAGACGCTGGCCTATGAAACCCAGCGCCTCGGGCTGCAGGGACGCGTGACCGGTTCGCACCTCACCTCGATGCATTCGATGGACAATTATTACGTGAGCAAGCTGCTGCCGCTGATCGCGGAGTCCGGCGTGGCGGCGATCGCGAATCCCCTGATTAACATTACGCTGCAGGGGCGCCACGACACCTACCCCAAGCGGCGCGGCATGACCCGGGTGCCGGAACTGCTGGCCGCCGGCGTGCCGGTGGCCTTCGGCCACGACTGCGTGATGGACCCGTGGTACGGCATGGGTTCGGGCGACATGCTGGAAGTCGCGCACATGGGCCTGCACGTGGCCCAGATGACCGGCCAGGCCGCGATGCACCAGTGCTTCCTGGCCGTGACCGAGACCCCGGCGCGCATCCTCGGCCTGCAGGGCTACGGCATTGCGCCGGGCTGCAAGGCCGACCTGGTGCTGCTGGATGCCGGCGGCCCGGTCGAGGCGATCCGGCTGCGCGCGGCGCGGCGCGCGGTGGTAAGGCGCGGGCAGGTGGTCAGCGAGGCGCCGCGGGCGCGCGCCAGCCTGCGTTTGCCGGGTCGGCCGGAGACGGTGGATTTCCGGCTCGGGCGCGAAGCCTGAATAGCAAGGAAGGGGCGGCGGCTCAGCGTGGGTAAATGAAGCCGGTGCGGATATCCATCGGCACCAGGCGGCCGTTTTCGCGCACGGTCAGGCGCTGCGGCGGCTCGTCGCCGGCCAGCGCGCGCCAGATCACCGGCAGGCCTTCGCCCTTGCGCAGCAGCTCGTCGCAGCGTTCGTAGACGTTGGGGCAGCCGGTGGCTTTCAGCAGGGCCTGCACGATCGCGACCTTCCACGCATCGACGCCGGCGGCATTGAACTGGCAGGTCAGATAGCCGCTACTGCCGCCGAGGCTGTGCACCAGCAGGCCCGGCAAGCCGTCCTTTTCGCCGTCGACCAGCTGCACCAGCGCCTGCGGATCGGCAGCGCGCAGCGCGCCGGCGCGGCGCTCCACGGCGGCCTGCACGCGGCGCTTGATCAGCGCATGGTCGACCGGCTCGTCTTCGCGCAGGGTCCAGACGCGGGCGGCGATCTGTGACCTGGCGTTGTAGGCGGCGCGCGCCAGGAATTGCCGCGACGACGATTGCACGATGGCGGTGGCGCCCGGCTTGTTGCGCTCCTGCGGCTTGCCGTCGACCTTGTCGATGGCCGAGAGATAGATCCAGGGATCGCCGGCGAGGATGCTTTTTTCCTTGCCCTGTTTGATGGTGATGATGAGCATGTATGTCCTTCTTTTTAAGGAGCGGATCATACAGCAAGCGGGGCGCCGGCTCCCGCCGCCAGCATGCCTGGATGCAGCATCTATTTCCTCTTGTAATTGCACAAAAATATAGTCGTCAAACCTGTCAGATTCGCTAGCCGTGCAGCCAAATCCTGGTGGTAAACTCTTGCGCTTTCGATACTTTAAGCAGGCCCAGCAAGTGACAGATATCCGTGTTCGTCCAGCGACCGATGCCGATTTCAACGCCATGTGGACGATCTTCCAGTCGCATGTCGCGGAGGGAGAAACATATGTTCACGACGGCACGACCAGCCGCGACGAGGCCCTGGACTACTGGTTCGCGCCGGGCGTCGCCACCTGGGTGGCCGTCAAGGGTGGCGAGCGCATCCTCGGGATGTACCGGCTGCAGCCCAACCAGCTCGGACGCGGCGCCCACGTGGCGAACGCCTCCTACATGGTCAGCCCGAACGCGCAGGGCGTCGGCATCGGCCACCTGCTGGGCGAGCACAGTATCGGCGAGGCGCGGCGCCAGGGCTTCCTGGCGATGCAGTTCAATTTCGTGGTCAGCACCAACAGCCGCGCGCTCCACTTGTGGAAGCGGCTGGGCTTCTCGATCGTCGGCACCCTGCCCAAGGCCTACCGCCACCGCCGCCTGGGCTACGTCGACGCCTACGTGATGTACAAGCTGCTGGAAGATCCGGCCCGCTGGGCGCTTCCCGAGGAAGACTGAGGACCCCTTGCATATCCTCGCCACCGCGCGCCTGAACCTGCGCACCGTCGAACCCGGCGACGCCGCCTTTTACCTGGCGCTGCTGAACGACCCGGCCTTCGTCGAGCAGATCGGCGACCGCGGCCTGCGCACGCTGGACGATGCGCAGCAGGCCCTGCTGGCCGGTCCGATCGCGATGCAGGAAGAGCGCGGCCACTCGCTGTACGTGGCCGAACTGCGTGACAGTGATGTGCCGATCGGGATGTGCGGCCTGATCAAGCGCGACAGCCTGGATGGCGTCGACATCGGCTACGCCTTCCTGCCGGCCTGGCGCGGCCAGGGCTACGCCTTCGAGGCCGGGGTGGCGGTGCTCGGCTTCGCGTCCAGCCTCGGCCTGCGGCGCGTGCTGGCGATCACCTCGCCGAACAACATCGCTTCCAATTACCTGCTGCGCAAGATGGGGATGCGCTTCGAGCGCTTCACCCACCTGGCGCCGGGCGACGCCGGCACCAATCTATACAGCATCGACCTGGCGCCGCCGCCGGATGAAGGGCGCCTGCCGCGCATCGCGCAGGCGCTCGAGGCGCTGACGCCGCGCACCGTTTCCGCGCCCGTGTGCGCGCCGTGTCCCGATAATCAGCGCACCCGCAGCAGCCGCACGCCGTAGATGTCGAAGCGGTTCGACGGCCCCTCGACGCCGCCGGCGGCGCTGAAGCTGCTGTTGCTCTGCAAATAGCTCATGTTGAAGAAGTCGCTCATCTCGATGCGGTAGCTGGCGCGCGCATCGAGTTTCGCCGCCAGCGGCGTCGAGAACACCGTCGGCGTATTCGCCTTGTCGATGCGCGCGTGCGGCAGCTGCACCACGCCCTGCGCCACGATGGCGCCGGCGCCGTCCTTCACCGTCAGCCACTTCACGCCGCCGCTGATGCCCAGGTTCACCTGGTTGGCGCCGTTGTGGTAGCGCACCTGCACGGCGTAGTCGCCGTCCTGCGGCACGCGCACGTCGCGCACCGTGAAGTGGTCGTCCGGCTTGCCCCAGTTGGCAAGGTGGGTTTCGGCGAAACGGGCATTCGGGCCGGCCAGCGCGACGCTTGCCGCGACGCGGGCGTCGGTGGCCGCGATATCGACCACGGTGCCGATGCAGAGCGGCTGGCTGTGGTGGCTGCGGTTGGCGCTCGCACCGAATTGCGCTTCGACGGCGTAGCAGGCGCTGGCAGGGGCGGCGCGGTCGGTCCAGGCGCCGGCCGCCAGCCCGTGCGCGACCGGCTTGCCGTCGCGGTAGACATTGTAGGTGACGCCGGCCGCTTCGCCCGGGCCGCCGACCGTCAGCACGGGATGGCCGGCGGCGTCGCGCGTCATGCTCCTGACAAGCGGCTCGCGCGGGCCGAACACGGCCGGATCTTCACGGTAGGGGTCGGCCTGGACGCGCCGCATCGGCTGCGCATCGGCGGCTGCCTTGCCGAAGCGGATCTCGATCGTGTTCTCGGCGCGCAGCTGGTCCCAGCGGATGTCCGGTCCTGACGGCTGGCCGTTCAGCAGGATCTGTTCGACGGCGTAGATGCCCGGGGCACGATTGCTGCCCCCATCCGCCGGCAGATGCAGCGTGACGTCGATCGCATGGCCGCGCAGGCGCAGGTTGCGCAGCGTGGCGACACCGTCCGCACCGATCATGCCGACGCGCAGCCGGGTGGTGACGAAAGGCTGCAGCCGGATGCCGCCGGCCGTGGCCGACACGCCGAACACGTTGCGTACCACCATGCCGATATAGCCGCCGACGGACCACAGCTGGCGGCGCGAGTTGATGACGGGGCCGATCAGCTCGGGGTGCGCTTCGTCCAGCAGCACCGGCTGGCCGGACAGCCACTCCAGGTTCTCCATGTTCGACAGGTTGAGCGCCGCGCCGCGGATCAGCGCATCGTAGGCGGCATCGGCCACGCCGGCGTGGCGCCCCAGTGCCGCGGCGCGCAGGCCATAGGCCGTCACGAACGGCCACATGGCGCGGTTGTGGTAGACCGGCATGCCCTGCTGCTGCGGCCAGATCACCGGTGCGCCCATCGGGCCGTGCGGATAGCGGGCCAGGATGCTGCGTGCGCGTTCGCCGTCGGCGACACCGGTGACGATCGCCAGCGCCTGGCCCAGCCAGTCGAACTTGTGCAGCGGCGCGCCGTCGAAGTGGGCGGCGGTGAGGCTGCTGTACATGCCTTCGTCGGGCAGCCACAGGCGCGTGTTGATGCTGCGCTTGAGCGCGGCCGCCCAGTCGCCGTAGCGCTTGGCGCGCGCCGGGTCGCCCTGTTCGCGCGCCAGTTGCGCAGCCAGCGTCAAGGCCTTGTAGTGGGCGACGTTGGTCGACAGCGCGGCGCTGCTGGCCATCGAGGCCAGGTCGTTCGGGATCCAGGCCGCGTAGCTCTGGTCGCGCCAGTCGAGGAAGGATTCCTCGCCGGTGTACAGGCCGGCTGCCTGGTCGAAGGCGGCGAGGCGGTCGTTCTCGATCGTGTTCGACAGCGCCTGCAGGGCCCTGGCGGCGAAGGCCGGGCGCTCGGCGGGCGCCAGGTTGTTGAGCGTTTCCTCGGCGGCGAAGGCCCAGGTCACGCGGTCGGTGCTGACCGGCCAGCTGCCGCCGCTGCCGGTGTCCTGCACGATCTGCAGGCCGTCGGCCGTCCCCGCAACGTGCGCCGCCTTGGTGACGCCGTCGCGCCAGCCAGAGAGCTTGAACTCGAGCGAATTGCGCACGCGCTGCGGATCCAGCATCGCCAGGCCGAGCTCGGCCGCATACGACAGGTCGCGCGTCCACACGTAATGCCACTTCTCGCCGGTCTCGAAGCAGTCGCAGGGGATCGGCGCGTTGCCGTTGTAGTTGCTGTCGCGGATTTCCTTGACCGAATCCTGGCGCATCTCGTGCACGGCCAGCGCGAACAGGGCGTCGAAGGCCAGGTTGCCGCTGCGGACCCGGGGCAGGGCGGGGTCTTCCTGGTAGGACGCGAATTGCGGGCCGGGGTCGCGCAGCTGCATCGTGGTCGAGTGCACGTAGGTGCGCAGCGGCGCCGCCGGATCGGGGCTGGAAAAGCGTGCGTGCTCCTGTTTGCCGTCCCAGGTCGCAAAGTCCAGGGTGCGGGTGGCGGCGGCATCCTTGTGCGGATCGAGCGCCTGGGCCTGCGCCGGCGCCGGTAGCCGCGTCACGCTCAGCACCGGCCTGGCCGGATCGCTCACGTCGATACGGAAGCGGAAGGTGGCGGTCTGCCGGGTGAACAGGTAATCCTCGGGACCGGCCTGGGTCGCCAGCGGATAGGCGCGTTCCAGGTCGACCCGCACGCTGGCCGCCGGATCGGCGACCCATTCCGCGCTCCAGTCCTTGCTGCCGATCTTGAAGGCATGGTTGCCCGGACTGACCAGCACATCCGCTTCATAGAGGCCCTTGCCCTTGTAGGCGAGCAGGTTGTCGGTGCCCCAGCCGTTGAAGGCGCCGCGCACGTAGATGTCGTACTTCAGCGGCACCGCCTCGGCGGCAGGCGCGGCGGGGGCGGTCAGGACCAGCACCGCGAACAGGGCGGCCAGGGCGATCACGGTCTTTTTCATGAGGCGTCTCGGGTAGGGTGGGCAAGTGCGTGCATCGATCAGAGTTCCAGGATCAGCACCGACTTGGCCGGCAGGCGGATCTCGTCCTTGAGAGTGTACGTCTTGCCGCTCAATACGTCCCGTCCGGATGCCACGCCACCCAGCATCTCGTGGAAGCGCGCCGCCGGCAGCACCATCTCCCTGGCGTTCGCGTTCATCGCCACCATCACCTTCTTCACGCCGCGTGCCTGGTCGTCGTAGCGGAAGTAGACCCAGGTATTGTTTTCCGGCGCGTAGTGCATCAGCTTGCCGTCATGGATGACCGGGCTGTTCTTGCGCCAGGTGACCAGCTTGCGCACGAAGTCCTGCGCCGTGCGCTGGCGCGCCGTCAGGCCGGCGCCGGTGAAGGCATTGACCTTGTCGCCGGCCCAGCCGCCCGGGAAGTCGGTGCGGTAGCTGTTGTCGTTGCGGACCTTGACGTCGCTGGTCATCAGCAGTTCGTCGCCGGTGTAGAAGTGCGGGATGCGCGGCATGGTCATCACGAAGGCGATGTCCATGCGATAGCGGTCGTAATCCTCGTTCACCACGCTGAAGATGCGCGCGGTGTCGTGGTTACCCTCGAACAGCACCAGGCGCTTCGGGTCCGGGTACAGGTAATCCTGCGACAGGGTCTCGTAGACGTCGTTGAAGATGTTGCCACCGTCCTTCTTGGCCAGCGCGTCGCGCATCGCCTCGGTCAGCGGGAAGTCCATCAGGCTCGGCATCGAGCTGACGTAGCCGTTGAAGTTGACCTTGCCGCGCTGCCAGTGCGACACCAGCGACGGCAGCTTGCTCCATTCTTCGCCGACCATGTTCAGGTTCGGGTATTCCTGCATCAGGCGCCGCGTGTACTCGCTCAGGAAGCCGCCGTCGGAATAGCCGAAGGTATCGATGCGCAGGCCAGTGAGGCCGGCATACTCGATCCACCAGATATTGTTCTGGATGAGGTAGTTGGCGACGTAGGGATTGGTCTGGTTCATGTCCGGCATGCCGGGGCTGAACCAGCCGGTGGTGAAGTTGTCGGCGTCTTCCTTCGACGCGTACGGATCGTGCACGGCGGTGTGGGCATGCCGGGTCGCGACGAAGGTGCCGGGGTGGTTGATCCAGTCCGGGGTCGGCAAGTCCTTCATCCACCAGTGGTTCAGGCCGATGTGCGACAGCACCACGTCCTGGATCAGGCCGATGCCGTGCTTGCGCGCTTCGGTGGACAGGCGCCTGAAGTCGTCGTTGCTGCCGTAGCGCGGGTCGATCTTGTACAGGTCGGTGGCGGCGTAGCCGTGGTACGAGGCGGCCTTCATGTCGTTTTCGACGAGGGGCGTCGGCCACAGCTGGGTGAAGCCCAGGCCTTCGATGTAGTCGAGGTGGTCGATGATGCCCTGGATGTCGCCGCCGTGGCGGCCGTGGCCCAGCTTGCGGTCGAGCTTGTCAGGCAGGCCGGCGACGCTGTCGTTGTTCGGATCGCCGTTGGCGAAGCGGTCCGGCATGATCTGGTAGATCGCATCCTTGGTATCGAAGCCCTTGCGCTGGCTTGACCCCGGCTCGCGTGCCAGCAGCTTGTAGGCATACGCCGTGCTGCGCCCGTCGGCGCCCTTGAACACGATGTCGAAGCTGCCCGGCTTGGCGTCGGCATCGACCTGCAGGTCGATGAACAGGTAGTTCTTGCTGGCCACCCGGCTGACCGAGGCGATGCGCACGCCCGGATAGCTCAGGGTCGGTTCCAGTGCGGCGATGGCGGGACCATGGACCATCAGCTGCAAGCCCTTGTGCTGCATGCCGGCCCACCAGAACGGCGGATCCATGTGGTCGATGGCCGGCGCTTGTGCCGGTGCTTGTGCCGGTGCTTGTGCCGGTGCTTGTGCATGAGCGGCGCCGGCAGCCAGCAAGGCGCCGCTCGCCAGTAAGGACGTGAGCAGGCGGGCAAGGGTCTTGTTCATTCATGTCTCCAGTATAGAAAGGGCTGAGCGACCCCAAGGCCAAGTAGCCAAACTACAGGCCCACTGGACTGGTTTTCCTCAGAAAAAGATGCTGTTTGCTTATTATTGCCGCGAGAATACTACAGGGCAGGGGTAGCGACAACGCGCACGCAGAATTTGTTGGCTAGTTTTGCTACAAGCAGTCATGGAGCAAAAGTCAACGGATGTTGATCAATCGTTTGAGCATTCCGTAAACCTACTACGTAGTTTTGCACTATTTCAGTGCATTTATGCATTAAGTTGGTGCGAATCAACAGAGTTGTAGTACGACTACAATAACAAATACCGACGTTTGTAGCTCGAATACAACGTTAAACCCCCTGTTTTAAAGAAATTGACGTAAAAAATTTACATCCAAGTAGTCAAAGGCAAGTCTCGTTGACAGTGCATCTAGTTTTAGTACAGAATCGTTGACAGAACGTCTAAGAAACGTTTATTCGAGGATCCCGTGTTGTTGGCTTCCGGCCGGTGTTTGCGGGAAAAAAATGTAGTTCTAATGTATTTCGAGGGGACAAATGAACCTTTTCGCAAACAAGCGCTCGGCGCGCAAGGTGCCGGGCAATGTTGCATTCCAACTCCGTCCGGTCGCGGCAGGCTGCGCCGTCTTCATGGCACTGGCAACCCAGGCTGCCTTTGCACAGGAACAGCAGACCACCAGCCAGGCTGTCGCGCAAAGTAACGGCGACGCGGCTGCCAACAACGGCAATAGCGGCGTCCAGACCGTCAAAGTGACGGGTATCCGCCGCGGTATCGAAGCGGCGATCTCGGTCAAGAAAAACAACGATTCCATCGTCGAAGCGATTTCGGCCGAAGACATCGGCAAGCTGCCGGACCAGTCGATCGCCGAATCGATCTCGCGCCTGCCGGGCCTGACCGCCCAGCGCGACGAGCACGGCAACGCATCCGTGATCTCGATCCGCGGCCTGTCGCCGGCCTTCTCGACCGGCCTGCTGAACGGCCGCGAGCAAGTGTCGGTCGGCGACAACCGCAACGTCGAATTCGACCAGTACCCGGGCGAGATGTTGTCCGGCGTGACCGTATACAAGACCCCGGACGCCGGCCTGATGGGCCAGGGCCTGTCGGGCACCATCGACATGCAGACCGTGCGTCCGCTGGACTTCAAGGAACGCACGATGGCGGTCAACTACCGCCGCGAGAAGACCGGCCTGGGCATGGATACCCATGGCTACAGCAACCGCTCCACCTTCTCGTACATCGACCAGTTCCAGAACCGCACCGTCGGTATCGCCTTCGGCTTCACCCGCCTGCAGGGCAAGACCGGCGACCAGACCCGCTTCGGTTCCTGGGGCAACGGCACCACGACCTACAACGGCCAGACCGTCAACATCCCGTACACCGGCATGGAAGCGTTCACCGAGGTCTATACCCAGGAACGCAATGGCCTGATGGGCGTGCTCCAGTTCCGTCCGAGCCGCGAATTCTCGAGCACCATCGACCTGTTCTACTCGCGCTATGACCGCGACACCGCCAACCACGGTATTCAGCTGCCGCTGTCGGACAACCCGGCCACCACGCTGTACGACCGTCCGGGCCAGCTGATCAATCCTACGCTGTCGGGCAACACCGTCACCGCGGGTTCGTTCAACAACGTGCGCGCCGTGCTGCGTAACGATAACGTCGCGTACAGCGACACCAGCAAGTCGATCGGCTGGAACAACAAGCTGAAGCTGAACCGTGACTGGAGCGCCAACCTCGACCTGTCGTGGAACTCGGCCGAGCGTACCGGCGCCAACATCGAAACCTACGGCACCTCGAACACCTTCGACACCGTCGGCTTCACCGCCGGCAGCCAGATCTTCACCACCGGCGTCAACTACGCCGATCCGAACAGCGTGCGCCTGACCGACGCCCAGGGCTGGGGCGGCGCGCAAACCCAGGCCGGTTACGTCAAGTTCCCGCACGTGTACGACAAGCTGGGCGCGATCCGCTTCGACCTGACCCGTGACCTGGACAATGCCTGGGTATTCAACAAGGCCAACTTCGGCGTCAACGTGACCAACCGTTCGAAGACCCGCGACTACACCGAGAACCTGCTGTCGATCGCCGGCAGCAGCGATCCGTTCGCCTCGGCGCCGTATCCGAGCGGTTCGGGCAGCGCCATGGCCGGTGCCAGCGGGATCAACATGATCACCTTCAACCCGCTGCAAAACCTGGGCATCTACGATATCAACCAGAAGCTGCATCCGGATATCTACAACAAGGACTGGATCGTCCGCGAAAAGGTCTCGACCGCGTTCGCCAAGCTGGGCATCGACACCCAGATCGGCCGCATTCCGGTGCGCGGCTCGCTGGGCCTGCAAGTGATCCACACCAAGCAGGAGTCGACCGCGTTCTCGGTGGATGAATCGGTGGCTGCGGGCGTCACCGACGCCAACCGTCCGACCGGTACCTATACCGACGGCACCAGCTACAACGACGTGCTGCCGACCTTGAACCTGATCGGCGACCTCGGTAACCAGCAGACCCTGCGCTTCTCGGCCGAGAAGATCATGGCCCGCCCGACCCTGAACGACATGCGTGCCTCGCGGACCTTCGGCCTCGACACGACCAGGAACGAATACGCCGGCGATGGCGGTAACACCCGACTGAAGCCGTTCCGTGCCAAGGGCGTCGACCTGTCCTACGAAAAATACTGGGACAACAAGGCCTACGTCAGCGCGGCCGCGTTCTACCGCAAGCTCGATACTTACATCGTGACCGGCGGCCAGAGCACGGACTTCACGCCTTACCTGCTGCCGACCACGGTGCGCGCACCGAGCAACATCGGTATCTACACCGCGCCGGTCAACGGCTCGGGCGGCAACATGAAGGGTGTGGAATTCGCGGCATCGATGCCGTTCAGCCTGTTCACCCGTTACCTGGACGGTTTCGGCGTGGTCGCCAACGTCGCCCAGAACAGCAGCGCCGTTACCCTGCCGGACACCACCAACGGCGGTTCGGGTTCGATGGCCCTGCCGGGCCTGTCGAAGCGCGCCGCCAGCCTGACGCTGTACTACGAGAAGGCCGGTTTCTCGGCCCGCGTGGCAGAGCGCTACCGTTCGGACTTCATCGGCGAAGTCTCGGACTACTCCGGTGCACGTGAACTGACCTACTTCCAGGGCGAAAAAGTGGTCGACCTGCAGCTCAGCTATGAGTTCCAGACCGGCAGCCTGAAGGGTCTGTCCGTGCTGGCGCAGATGACCAACGTCAACGATGCGCCGTACATGCGCTATCGTAAGACCAAGGACAACGTCATCGAAGACAAGCGCTTCGGCCGCA
>Ga0308160_10003414_pt1 | contig 17929 bp, 16 predicted proteins | sample PhyFR1_FD_201036 | JGI IMG/M metagenome (GOLD analysis project Ga0308160, IMG submission 201036) | Phyllosphere microbial communities from UC Gill Tract Community Farm, Albany, California, United States - DLSLF.R1 | ecosystem: Host-associated > Plants > Phyllosphere > Unclassified | place: USA...
GCCGATGATCCTGTTCACCTTTATCTTTGCTCCTTCTTCTACACCTTGAGAATTCTCATCCTCAAACGATCCCTTTACGAGAGACTCCACGGAAGTGGTTTGCTCGATGTGCCATCGAATCCATTCTCCATCATAGCGCCACTTGCCTTCTGGTCGCACAGCGACTAGGCTCTGGATAAAATGTTTTGGAGGCCGGGGAGTAAGCCTGAGGAATGTAAGCTCATGGTCTGCTCCTTTAGGACTTGAGCACCAACTGTCAGATCTAGCGAATGGCTCCACAGGAAGCCGATAAACTCGTGTACGTCTGGCGGTCCCCTCCTTTGAATCTATGTTGTATATCCCCAGCGAAATCACTTGTGTATATAGGAGCTTAGACGGGATAGCAATCCCTATTCTCCACAATTCCCACCGACATCCATTGAGGTTACCGTGAAGTCCATCCGAACACCCCATCATGGCAGACAACTCCATAATCGCGAACTCCCTTCGACTCGGCAAGGAAGAGCTCAGTAAACACGACTGGCAGATTTCTGTAGACACTCCAGAAGGCCAGACCTGCGACACCGACTTCTGCTCAAACGCAGGCATTCGGCTAACCAAGGACAATGATTGGAGCGTGATCATCGATGGCAAAGACGGATCGGACACCTGGACTGCCTATGTCGACACAGCTTGTCTTGAAGCAGCGGTTGAGGGAAGGGATGATATTGATAGGGACGGAGAGTGTCCCGACGTGGGTGAACTGTTTAATCAAGTGAACCTTCTGGGTAAAGTATCGCGCAGGCCCTTCGATAATGAGATGCGACAATACATATCCTGTCGAGCCCTCCGAGCCCTCCGAGCCCTCCAAGCCTCACAGGCGAACGGCAATACGTCTGCCTCTACAGGCACCCGCAAGGCTGCCCCATCCAACGAGTGAACGCAAGACGACTGAGAACCTTTCCCTGTGAGCCAGACACTGGAGGTGAATCGCGATTGGAGGGACGATAAGGTTTGTGCCGAAACAGAGTATAAGGATAAAAGGGGAGTATCAGCTATCAATGATGACATATTTATGTAGTGGGATTCAAAGTATAAAACTGTAAGGAAGGTGTTTGTTTGAATTGGTTAGCACATTGCACATGAACTATATATGCGATGCGATCAACGTGACAATCGGGAACTTCCAAGCAATGATTGTGATTTATATAGCAAGAACTCCCGTCTCCCTGCCGGAAAGCTTGCAGTAAAGGGACACCAAGCTGTTAGACCGACTTTGTCTTCTGACAGGCAAGTGGCAAGCGCCAAAATTGCTGCTTATGGTACGGTACGTATTGCAATGCCTGATCCTCCAGTCCGCTGAACTCCATCCCTACTCTAAGCGTAGACCATTGAAGTGGTTGCACCAACAGATGGGCCCATTGAGTCCTTGCCAAACCATAATACTCCCTTCATCAAGCGCTCCATCTCCTCCTCCCCCGTGAAACTGGGTAAAATCTCACGCTAACCTGATCCTTTCTTATACGCTCCACAGGGCATTCTGCCTTGGTGTGTCAATGATATGAATATCCTTTGTAGCGCCACTTGTCTTCCAGCACCAATATGCTTGGCTCCTAACGCCGCTCCTTGGTGCCAATGCACCGCCTGGTAAGGGTAAACGTTTGAGGACCATACAATGTGAAAAGCGGAAATAGGATCCATTGTCCAATGCACCTTTCAATGAATAGGTGCATCTGCATAGCCTCAAGAGCTTTCGTGTTGCCCTATGGGTGCGGGCCCTTTGTCTAACAGGGTGTCATAGACATGGGGGTCTCATATCACACTTGCCTCTCTCATTCGTCCGCCTACCAAGCATCCATTACTCCAAGACTACCAGTCACAGCAACCAACAGACAAGCCGGTGGACTGATAAAATCAAAGTCACATTGCACTCACAGCATTATGCCCAGAGGCAGAGCGGAGAGTCCCAACTCCGGTTCCAGCAGTGGATCCTCTTCTCGCAGATCCTATCGATCCAATTCAACCGATGCCACTTCTGTCAATTCCAGCCCAAGCTCGAGATCGCCCAGTACTGAATGTAAGGGCACTACGCAAGCCTCGTTCTTGCGACAGACCCTTGCCACACGACGACCTGATAGGATATACAACTGGTCTACATGGGAGGGAGGAACCTTCAAGACAGACGCGCTCGACCCGGACCACCGGATCATTGGTTTTCAAGGCGGGGTGAGCCAGGGTGTCACCTCGGAAGAATACGATGCCGGTCTAAACAAATTCGACATCCACCCCGATGATGATGCCGAAGCAGAGGAGTGCACAAGAATCATCACCGATCATGTTTTGAGTCTGATGATCGCAGTGAACGAGCGCTACGCAGCAAGCCAACACACTAAGGAAGTCCGGGAAGCGGAACGGGCCACAGCGTTGCGGGATTTCAAGCAAGATTTCAGCCAGATTGCAGGTAGCCAAACCGTTGGTGACTTCAAAAGCAAAGTGGACGAGATGGGAGTAAGAAACAGGGCACGTGTAGAGGATATCAGAAGTACGATTCCCGCCACAGCACAATCTGGTTATGGATCACATGCAAGCGATTGGATTGTTCAACGAAAAGTTTCATGAGAAGGGGGAGGGATAGATTTTGGCACAGGACGGCAAATGAACGTGGTCTGCCTAAACCTGTGGTGAATATAATGAGAGATGAAACTATTGCTGACACTTACACTATGCTTCACCCGCTATGTACACTATGTAGCAGTGATGATTTGTTGTGTCTAACTCGAGATACATGACACATCGTCCACCTCACTGCACTTTGAGGAACAATGAAGCAGCAGTGTGCTTGCCTGGCAGTCGTACGCTCATGCGCAAGGCTCATGCCCATCCATAGGAGATATACAGAAAGCCTAATGGCAACATGACTCTGCCAACGCTTGTCACCCTTCATTTCTATGACTTTCTGAACACGCAGTGGCAAATTTCTCACTTTGGTTCAGATCCGATGCACAGCTAGCTCATCACTCACTGCAAAGGACTTCAGCCGCTTGAGCTCCCTTGGTTCGTGCCCCTCTTTCCAATGGGTCGAGAAGAGGGCGCCAGACGAAGTTCATTGATAGTAGGAAGGATCGAGGTCAAGGGATGCGGGCATTGTTTACAGTCTTGCGTTGCGGGTGTCTTCCGATGTAGCGAGCGTCTCATATGTGTAGTCCTTGTCATGCAGTATGTAAAAGGTCTAGGGTCTCACTGACCAATATGCCTGCGCAGTTCTGCCTATCCTACAGCGATGGGATTCGATCAATTTCAGTCGATTTTACTGTATATATTGGAAGATAATGAGCAGCCGGGTTGCCTGCAGCAACATCGTGAGTGACTTGGTGGGATTGAGCAAGCTGATGAAGACATGACCATACATAAACAATAAGTATTGGACAAAGGGAATCATCGAGAAAGGCTGACGAGCACGCAAGCTACCCAGACGCTAAGTATGACTGTAACTTAAAGCCTAGTCTATCTGGAGATCTCCCTCATTGCGTTCGACTCTCGGTGGTCTGCTGCGAAGACGAACGGGTGGCCTCGGCACGTCGAAGAGCGATGTAGGATTCGTAAAGAGTGGCATGACAAGCTTGATGCAATTCGGGACGTCTCATGACCATTCCTGACATGGTAGGGTACGATCCGAGGTCGACCGGTTGTATGACTGTATCAGGATTGGGACATCTTCCCAACCAACATAATCCCTGGCTCTGTGGATGTGGAGCGTTTGCCAGATGTGGATTGTACAAGGTGATGTTGTACCACGGCATCGCCCGAAGAGTCTGATCCGGAAGTGTTCTTCGGCCTGTTGTGGCGAGTGTCGACGCAGAAACGGGGGCTTCCTCTGTTTCCGGCAAGCTTGCTAGCGAGGTGGCTTGGGTCTGACCACGAGCTTCAGCTTGCCCATTAAGAGCGACTTCACTTCGTTCATTATCGTACGTGTCGTCGTGCACCATCGTGTAAGTGAGAAAAATAGTCAATGCTCTATGAATTGGTAGGCAGGTCAAGCAGAGCAAGCTTTTTGTACCTCGGCGCAGGTCCGGTAAGTGGAGCGCTAACAACGGAGGGCCGAGTGACGTAGCGCGGCGCAACCACCGGACGTGTGAAAGCGTATTTGACGGACGTATGAAAGGGTACTTTGAGCCTATTCCGAGTACGCGAAGGCGGTCGGCGGAAGCCCCCTCAAGCCTGAATTCGGTTAGTCTCCCGACTAAAAAGCTTGCCAGGAGTCCATTTTTGCATTAACAACTCGCTTTCCACACTGCTACGTATTCTTAAGTTTCCTCACTATTCACTACATCGGTGATCGGATTTGAGGAAGGTTCGGGATCTGGCATCAACGGGCTGTCGACCGTAGTATCGGTGACTGGAGCAGCGTCAATCGTCTTGGTGATTGGTCTTTTCGAGGGGTCGAGCATTGGCAACATCTCCCCCAATCCATCTCCATGACCAAGAGACAACCATCCCGCTCTCAAACCATTATTGACCACCGTCGACAATATTCGCTCAAAATCCTCATTCCTGACTATCAGCTCTATACATCTATACCGACGCACCGCTCTTTGACTTCATCAATTGATTCCTTCCATCCTCCTCCTCTTTCTAGTAGCTCTTTGATAGACTGCATATTCTCTTCCAGACCCTCTAAGCGGTCTCTAACGTCGTCCCTTCGTTTTCCTTCTTTACGGTTCGAACGCCATGTTTCGCCTATCACCAGGCCAGCTGCCACCATAAACAGGAATGACTCTGCTAGTGTTGTAGCGCCGTTCTGTACAGCTCTGATGGTCAGCTGGGACCAAGATCTAAGAGGGCACCTACCTGGTATCATTGAGTGGTTTGACGTTGTTGGGTGCGGTATTTAGTAGACCCATACGTAGTCTCGCTTCTGTCCTGTGCATTCTCTACATATGTCAGCTCTGTGGTGATCGTGCATACAGTGAAGTTTGACTTACTTGGGCAAGGCCGATACATAGATTGCGGAAGGATTCATGCCTATACACTACATATCAGCCTGGCTCGGATGACGAGCCGGGAACGCACTCGGCCGCTTGCGACTTGATGGTATTGGCTATAGGTTTCGCCAATGTCTGTTGATCAGCTCAAGTCATACTCTCAATTGTAGTACTCACTCTGACTGCTAGACTGAATAGCTTTACTGATGCCATTGTATGCTTGTAGTATAACGTATAAAGGAGAGAGACAAGCAGCCTTCTATATACCCCTATTAGAGTAGTTACTTTAATTGCCGGCAACGCGCGTGCCTAGCGGCATCATCAATTGTTGACTGGATATACAAACATCCCTCTACACCTATATCATCTCGTCATATACTACGCGACTATACACACCCAGCCTTTGTAGGACTCAAAGTCACGCGCCATTAGGTGTGCTGATCGCCATATCCTTTTAACAATCAAATTGAAAACACTCTGCGATCATTCGGAACATTCTTCCGTCGAAATAATGGGATCAGTCAAGAGCGAGGCCTACAGCCAGGTTGACGTCAGCTCTATCCTATCTGACGAGATCATCTACTTTGTCCCGGAACACTACGATGCTCTCGCCTATTCGATATTGCGTACAAAGGCGGAGGTAAGTCCCCTGTCCCCAGCTAAAGATCTAGTACTGAGCGTTACAGGAACTCGGAGCCCAGATTGCCGAATATGCCGACGCTACCATCATCATTGTCAACGAGAATTCTCCCCTATGGGATGAGGACGCCAAGGAAGCTCTCCTCGATGATCTACGGACTAGCGACCCGGTTATATTACCTTACCACTGGCTTTCTGCCTGCCTGGACCGACAGCGTCGAGTTACGGTAGATGATTTGGATGTCCCCTTTATGGTCCAACCACTTCCAGAACGTTTCCCGCTCAAAGTATGGGTATCAAAGAATGTCCAGCGAGATGTCAACGAAGAAGCCGACGACGCTTACAAGAAAGTCGTCCGACAGCTCGAGTCGGTAGGAGCTCTCTCGGTCGTCAAACGAGCCCATGCGGATGTGTTGGTCGTCGACATGGCTAGCAATTTCTTCCAAACGGTCAAGAAGGAGAAGGAAGACAATCGACGGGATTGGCAAAAGCTGGCTCAGAGGGACTGGGTTGATTTCTGTATTGCCAATGGGACGCTGCAATTGACGACACCAAAGGATGAAGAGGGCACGCCGGCGGGGAGCGAGACTGGAGAAGCTGGAGATGTCGAGGTAGATCAGCATGGTGAGGAGGTGGATAGCATGATGGACGAGGACTCGCCAGTGAGGGCCGGTCCAGGACGGCCGACAGGAAAGTGAGTTGTACAGCAGATGTCCTGATGTGGCTGACGAGATAGACCGCGGGTCGAGTACACTCCAGAAGACGACGACTTTTTATGTCGATATTTGGCGTACAACTACCCCGATGGTTCATGGGGTAGCCGCAAAACTTATCAAGCATTAGTACGTGATCCGGCTTGATACTGTACGCTATTGACCCGATAGGTGAGCGATCAATTGGAGTATCCAATGGCAGCTCGTCATACCTCACAGTCATGGCATGAACGGTTCAGGAAGAACTCATCTGCATTCTCACGACGACTTACGAGATTCATCAATGAAAACGTCGATCGATCGCTCAAGACTGCGCCAGAGCGGGCAGCCGCGGCGGTAAAGCAAGCACAGAGGGATGCCGAGGCAGAACGAGCCGCTACACGTACTGGGTGAGTGAATCCTGGCCTGGCAGCTTCTAGTCTGACAGTCAGATCTCCCGATAGGGCAGCTCCGGCAGCTAGTACATCAAGGCAGACAGAGGCACCTCCTCCCTCGGTCTTGGTCCCGGAGACAGTGCCATCGGCACAGCCGTCCGGCCGTCCTCAAGCTCCGCCAAATCGAACCCTCGTCGCAGCCGATTCCCTCACCCCACCTCCCGAACGTCCAGCCACCGAAGTCGACCCTAAAGGCAAGAGACGCGAGGTGGAACTCGTCGCTGGCCCATCTCGCACTTCCGAGGTGGTCTTTCAACACACTCAAGCTGAACTTGAGTCCGCCAGCACGAGTATCCTCCGATCGACGAATGCCAACACAGTGACTGTGGGCACTTCGGCGAACGATCTGGCGCCTGTAGTCGGAGCGCCTGAGAAGAGCGACTCGGCCAGACCAATTGAACTCGGAACTGCATCAATCCCCGAGAACGCTGAAACAACAACTCAAGCGCTACCCAAAAAGAAACGTAAAAGAGCCAGTGCCATCGATATCCCTGCCGAACCCGCTTCCACTGTTTCGCGAAGTTCTGCATCTCGACGCTACGAAACGCCCATCAACGATGTTGAGACCCGAGTACCTCAAGGCTCTACACCCCTACGCCAAGAGATTGAACGAAGTAACGAGAAACGCCGGCGAGAACAACATCGCAAAGCTCACGGCCACGGTCCATCTTCTCGTCGCCTGTCCAGACGCGCGTCATCACCTGATAAAGTATACGCTTACGTCAATCTACCGCCTCCTCGACCAGTCATTGCTCCAGTTCAAGAATCAACACCAGAACCTCCGAGAAGACGTACGCCGCCTCGAGAGCTCACTCCAGCCGAACGGGAGCAAAGTGTATTGGCTGGCAGTAGGATTGTACAGGATATAGCTGCTCAGTATAGGCTGAGAGTAGCGGCTTTGGGCAAGAAGTTTGGGGTTGGGATCAAGGAGATTTCAGCAGCTACGAATGAGGTGAAACGCAGGAATGGGGGAAAGACTGCGGTTGACTGGAATATGTTGGAGATGGTATTACAGGAGCAGTATGGTAGATGACCACACTTATGAATGGTATTACGTCGTCGCCGAGAGAGAATGGACTCGAGCACTTTGCCAAGGAGATCTGTTGTAGCGCCGGTCAAGTACTATCCTCCACTTGTTTTGGGGCGAACAAGGAAAGCTTCAATATGCTGTTGGGGGAGTTTCTGAAAGGTGATTATTGTAGGTTAGTGATTGAGGAAATCAAGGCCTAACAATCCCTGGACTCGATCACCCTGCGAGTCGTGGGGGGACGTTTATTGTGACCTGTTGTTGTACCTTGATCGGAAGTAAGAAAAGCACATGAGTGACCTCGAATTTGTAAAATTATGTAGATATACATGTGAAGTAGCATGTTCAGACAATCGGCCCAACTTCAATGAGCTCACTCGACGTCATTACCCCCGCCCCGCCTCTTTCTCTGCTTCTTACCGTCCCTATACCTCTTCTTCCAATCCCTAGTCAATTCAACCTTATCATTCTCCCATATCGCCTTCATCTCCTCATCAGTCTCCTGCTTCCAAAATCCAACATATCCCTCTTTCTCCGTATCTTCCTTCATAGCATCTTTCCCACCTTTTCCAAAAGTAGGGAAGAATAATGGAATACTAGAGTCGGGGTCGAAGTGAGATTTCTTCGATGCTGCTAGTGGTTGTAGAGCTGCTGCGGGCTCGTATGCTTGTTTGATGGGTGGTGGGGCTAGGGGGATATCTAGTTCTTCGTCTAGCTCTATATCGGCGTCGAGAGCGCCGAGGAGGAAAGATGAGGTAGCTGGAGCGGGGGCGAACATCGCTTTGAGGACTGATTGGGTTCTGGCGGGGCCTGGTGCGGGAGTTGGCGCTGGTGCTGATGCTGAAGAGGTGGTAGCAGTCGCGGGATAGGGCGTGGTCACCTTGACCTCGGCATCATCGTCGTCGCTTTCGTCATCGCTGTCACTATCGGAAGAAACGCTCGACGAGTCGCTATCGCTGTCACTATCCTCAGAACTCGATTCCATATCCTCGTCCTCATCCTCATCCCCTTTTCCACCCCGAATTCGTAATGGCTGAACCCCTTCAAACTCGTCATCTTCCACTTCATCCTCGTCCTCCTCGTCAAATCCTGCCCATTCTCCCCGCGTGGGCTTGGCCGCAATGGATACATCTTCTCCGAGGAAGGAAGCTAGAAGACCTAGATCTCGTGATTTCTCTGCTCGAGCTGTATCTCGTATGGGGTCGGGTAGTATGGCCTCGGTGTTCTTGATGACGGAGGTACGCTGGGCGATGGGTGATGGTGATTTCTCAGCTCGTTTCGTGACTTGTTTCGTGATTGCGGGGGCTGGTTTCTCGGCTTGTTTCGCGGCTGCGGGTGGTGGCCTCTCGATTGGTTTGGTAGAGGCGGGTGCTGGTCTCTCGGTTTGTTTCATAGATGTAGTAGATCGACTAGCGAAGAGAGGCGATGCAGAACGCAATCGGGTAGTGGTCGCAACGGCAGCCGGCGTCGCAGTGTTGGTGAAAAGCGGGAAATCATCTTCAGACTCCTCATGCTCCACTCCGAGAGTCGCCGGCACCTCCTCCTGAATGATCTGCCTTCGATTCCCGAAAAGAGGCGATGCGGAACCTTCTGCTCGACCTTGTTGAGATGGAAAGAGAGGTGAAGCTGATCGATCCCTTCGTCCGGCGAATAAGGGCGATACGGATCTTGATCCTTGTGCTCCATTCTCGACTACATCCTCCTCTTCCACTGGCAAGTATTCTGGAACAGCCTTCCCTGAAACCCAAACCTCCTCTGCCTCTACACCCGCTTCAGTCGACTTGATCCATCTTCCAGCTAAGATCTTTCCTTCCTCGTCCTCCTCTTCTTCTGATGCGCTTTCGAATTCCCACCCTTCTTCCTCTCGCTCTGTCTCCCCGTCGTCTAGGGATGATTCATTCAGGTGTGTCGGCTTCCATAGGGTGGGATTGATGATTCTCATATTGAGCCTTGAAGGTGGGTTGCGACGTTTCTTCCCATCTGCCTTTTTGGGGACTACGACATCGGGTCGGGGGAGTGGGTGGGTAGGGCGGATAGTAACTGGTCGAATGAGGTGACCGTCGGCGTCAACTGTCCAGAACTGCTCGTCAGCTATGGCTCTGCGGTGAGTTGACTCACCTTTTTGGTCTTGTAATTCTCCTCGTTTGGGATACGCATATCCTGAGCCTCCTTGCCCACATCGGCAGCTCGGACAGTGATAGCTCTCCTCTTCCTCTTTCTCAATCTATCATCGATGGATTCTTGTGTTGGGTTCCTCTCCTTCTCGAGACTATCATAAGCTTGAGAGCACGGTAGGGTCACTTCAGCTTACCGAATATCGTAGCGGGGCTTGGCTTCCGCTAGCCTTAGCTGACATCCTCTCCACATTGATCCGGACATGATATTCAGACCTGCGTGTCAGCTGCCAGTCACCTCAGAAACGCATTAGCTTACACTTGACCAGTTGAGCTCTGGTAGTCTGAATGGTAAAGAAAGTAAATGGTCTAGGTTGACCTGCTGCTTCAGTGGTTGGACAAGTGCGACCGCAGCAGACTCACCTAGTGCGTCTGCCTTCAATTCCTCCACGTTCAAAACAGTTCCGAATGATTTGAATCGATCTTGAATATGTGCCGGAGTGATACTTGGTGTCAATCCACCGACATGTATCCTCTTTGTTACTATATCTGTTGCTGCCATGCTGTCTATATAGGTTCGGTATAGCTAGAGAGACTTGACCTTACTTTGATAGAAATCTATAATCTTCAGGCACAAGTCACGTGACTTGAATTGAGGATATCAAGTAAGTCGCGTCTATACTCATGTCTTCGAGTTCACTCTATTGTACCATCAATATACACTATAGATACCTAGACTACAGGCGATATAGATCAGCATGACGTCCGATCTACATCGTATATTCATACAATCCCTTCTGGCGAGGAGGATCATGACCCAAAACGTAGCTCTTCAGCTATACGGTCGCGCCATCGAGATATGTCAGAGTAAGTCATTTCCCTTCCTCCCCCGCTTGTCGTGTTCAACTGACTGATGAAAAAAGAAGTACATACAGACTTCAAAATACCTCATCCGGTGACTGATAAGGGCTTGACCGACTTCCTGAGTGATGTAACGACTTTATTAGAGGAAGTTAGGATGTCGGTGGTTACGGGCAAGGAGGAGACTGGGGCGGGAAGAACCTGGATTGCATTGGTAAGCTGACGGTGCCATGATGACTTCTCAAGCTCAATGTCAGGTGAATATCGATGCGTCCGACATAGCATTGTCAGCAACGGACTATTCACCAGTCGAATTGTCGTATATCAAGGCCGTTGTGAGCTACTCTATGCCCCTCACTCGTTCCAAAGCTGATCACCAGATCGACAACATCATCACCTCCTATCCCGTCAACTCCGTCGGATCAACAAGAGCCCTAGCACTGGTCTCAGACGTAAAGACCGCATTCACGAAATCACAAGCTGAGCTGGTCCTCTCATCAGCAGTCTCGAGAGGTTGGTTCCTAAGATCAAAGTAAGCTCTCCATGTTACTTCATCGCAGAGTCAGCTGATTTCAGGCGAGGAAGATACAGCCTCGCACCGAGGTCTTTGATGGAGCTTGAGATGTATTTGAAAGATCAATATGAGGATTACATCTATACATGCCAACGATGCTCAAAGATCGTCTTGACGGTAAGCTGGAGTTTTCCGCGGGCGGGGACAGAGCTGAAATATCAGGGTGTCAAATGCGAAAGTGACGGCTGTAGGTAACATCTGTCAAGTACCGAGAGAAAGCTGATCGTAGGCGACGCACATATCCACGAATACTGCTACATCACCTACAAGCGCCACCGAGGTCCAAAATGCCCAAAATGCACAACATCATTCGACGATACCGAACCTTCCTTCCTGGGTGAAAAAGCAGCAACGAGGGAAGCAGATCATTTCCGAACTGCGCCGGGGAGGAAACGAAAGAGACCCTCGGCGGCAGAGGTTGAGGAGGAAGAGACGGATGGTGAGATGGAAGATGAGGAGGGGATGAGGAGTCAGAGTCAAAGTCAGAGTCAGAGTCAGGAGCAAAGCCAGGATCAGCAGGCGAGACCGTCTGGAGCCCGAAAAGGAGTGAGTACAATTGGCTGATGGTTTTGAGATTGTACTGATGAATAGCCTACGTGGAACGCTAGTTCAAGATCGAATAGTCGAAGAGAAATCGTACCAGAGACGCAATACGAAGAAGATGAACTCGAGTCATCCGAGTCATCACGACCACGACGACAATAGATCTGTGATCCATGTACCAATACAGCCAGAGACTGAACACAGTCAATACCATGCATGACGTAATGTCGTTATGGAACAGGAAGATACAGTACGTGAATGATGAAATGCTAACCATGGAAACCGGAACCCCTATAAAATCTAAAATCCCAAAACAGTCTATTTACCAATCGAAACTTGACAACTAATGAGTGACGGCTCTGCCTCTACCTGGTCGTCCCCTCCTCTGACCTCGTCGACTGGGGAAAACACCCCTCAATCCCAGGTCTCGCCTTACTACACCTTCCTCCTCCGCCACCTCAGTCTGGGGGGCCGACTCGGGGAGTACCTCACTTTCGGTTGATTCCTGGTCGACATCGGTAGGGACGTCCGGGGCATTGAGGAGGTCGTTGGAGATAGATCGAGCTGGGAGTAAAGGTCGAGCAGTAAGACCAAGAGGTGATGGTCTACCAGAACCGAGTCCAGCAGATCGCGGGCCTGGACTTCGACCTCGTCTCATCTCGCCGAAATTGAGGGGAGTGGGGAGGTTTGCGAGTCGCTCGGCAGCAGTCGTCGATCCAGTCGCTGCTCTTGGTCGATTCATTCGACCTCTGTCTACCGAGATACTACCCGATCGACCTCTGGCGATTTGATGGGCTGCGAATTGGTTCATATCTGATAAACCCTGTGGTTCGGAGACTGATCGAGCCATAGGAACTGGATTGGGTGGTCGGGTAAGGACAGGGGTGGGGAGGGGTTGAGTCCTAGATCCTTCCCTCTCGGGGCTGGAGTCTCGAGTATCGAGAGTCGAAAATGCGAAGGGGGGCATGGGTAATCGCATCTTAGGTAATGGGGTAGAGGTGGATGAAGTGGACCTATGGATGATTGGGAATTGGCGAGAGTGGGCGGTAGATGGGGTCGGTGGTTGACTGGTTCGAAGGGGTCTCATTCGACTGACTGTCAGCTTGACTACGTGCGATCGACTTACCCAGAGAAGGTGAGCGATATCGTCTCGTTCCTCTTGAGTCGTTCTTGGGATACTCGAGAGATTGAAGGGCTGTGGCCAGCTTGGGTAAGGCCACCAATCGAGGAGGAGGAGGATTGGTTGGTACTTCCTCCGAGGGGCTGCGGTCGTCGTCTGGGAGCTGTAATGACTGTCTCCGAAGGTGCATACTCTCGATTCGCAGCGGCCAAGAGTGGTTCAGCTTCGGGCTACTGTCAGCTTCTACCTTGGCCTGAAGACTTACATGTTGGTTCCAGTAGGCGAGAGAGATGATAAAGTCCATCGTAAGCTGTAGGCATTGCATTGTGTTGGTATGTGCTTGGTATGTATCGATGGGAAAGACAGATGGGATGATGAAGGTAGTCACTCGATTTATGTCGATCTTATATATTTATCGGCATTGACACCCCCACTTATGGAAAGCTGACTCAACCGTCAGCTGCTAACTAAAAGACAATAAGAGGTTGAGTCAACATTCTAGGAAGTGTGGAGAGGAACGAGGGATATTGGGGTCCACTAAGCCGGGAAATGAGAGGAAATGGGATAAGGTTTAGAGGAAGAAGCAACTTACAAAATATCACAGGTTTGACACACAACACAACACAGCTTCGCGTGTTCGACGTTATTGTCTTTTTGTAGTCGACAGTCACCGCTTGTCACCTCTTTATGGAAACATGATCGATCGACGATGGTTGAGGTCCTTTTGTTCGAAGAAGCTTGTAGAATTTGAGTGGAGCGTAGTACTAGTCCGGGACTGCTGGATGGAAGGATGTCGACTTGCTTCTTCCGCGTACTGTACCTGTAGTGTGCTTATTGTATCCAGTGTATGGATATATTGACTGTACAGTTTACAAAATTTTACGATGTATCTAGACAAATGAAGAAAAGGGAGAAGGAGAAGGAAGGAAGAAAAGAGGGTCTAGGCGGCAGTTGACTCTTCTAGTACCACATTTCAAGGGAAAGGGTGTGTTTGAAGATTTCAGGAAATTTCACAAAACAAAGTTACCGTACTGAAAGGATGGTCAGGTGGGGACGAGTCAGATTCCCCGTCTCCGAAGGTATGATGGGTAGCGAAGGGGCGGGGATGGTGAACGATGAAATGTAAGGGTCAGGTCGGCACTAGTGGCCATCTTCACTCAGGCCAGTGTTGTGTGTATGGGATTGAAAGGAAGGTACTGTAGTCAAGGTTGGGAACCGAGCCGAGGCCCTTTCAATAATCTACACGGTACACGGACCATCTAAGTGCTCGACCGACAGCATGATCTCGTAAAAGCACAACAACGTCGGAGCGGACACGTTTCCCGGGGACAACGACCAGCGCCCCCTTGGTAACCCGAAAGGGCGACATTGTGAACAACATCCCACACACTCAATATCCCGAATATAAACACTTTACCCCGATCAAAGGACCTCCGAAACCTCCTTTTCCCAAGCTGAAATTTCACGTCAGGTACAGGTCATAGCTGTTCTCGGGGGCTTTGGTATCAATCTTGAAACAGGGTTTACTCCGTTACGGCAAACCCGTTGCTATGATCTGTGAGTCGGGCATCGGGTATATGCAGGTGAACGTACACTCTCTTGGCATATCAATTACCCGAGTCGTGTCAGTCAATACCGAGAGAAAAGTAAACGCTCAGGCGGCGAGAAAGTTGACTCATGATCGTCAAAGCGCCACTTTCAACTGCCACGTGCAACTCCGCCTTTAACGATCCATGACAAGGTTAAAGGTAACTATTCTACATTCGGACCTTTACATATATAATGGCTCAATCAGCAGAGGCTATCCGGGCATATGCCTCGCTCTTAGTCCAAGCGACGATTCCATTAGTTCTCGGATCATTCAAGTCATTAAAGGTAAGCTGCCTGGTTTGAAGGACGTAGCTGATGACTAGACACCTGAATCTACAAAACGACTTCGAGCAGCTCGATCAAAGGCCAAGCAGGCTATTCCCGATCCTGATGAAGATGAGGCATATGATGAAGAGAACTCGATGGATGAAGTCCTTACTTGGGGAGATACGTTGATAATACCGCTGTTTGGGAGTGTTGCGTTATTGGGAATGTGGTTGATTATCAAATATGCGGGCAAGGAGTGGATCAATTTCGTGCTTGGGATATACTGTATGTTCAGCTGATTGGGTCCGGGGATGCTCAGCTGATGCATAGTCTCGGGAGCTGGCATGTTTGCTATACAAGATGTGAGCTAAAATTCCCCCATCACCAATAAGTTGCTGACAGGCAGACACTGGGGAGTATCGCAAACTGGGTCACGATCAGGCTGGGCTACAAGCCGTCGTACTACCATATCCGTATATCGAACTCATTCAAACGTAGGTCACGCATCCCTGGTATAGCTTTGAAGCCACCTAATAATCAGAGGTATACCATTCTCGAATATCACTAGCTTCCCTCGCCCTGCTGCCTATCGCGATCGGCGCGCCCCTACTCTACATTCCATTGCAAAGGCATTACCTCCTATCGAATCTCATTGCGCTATGCCTAGCCACTTCCACCCTAGGCTTGCTGAAGCTGGACTCATTCCTCACTGCCATCGTCCTACTATCGGCTTTACTCGTCTATGATATCTTCTGGGTAAGCTATCTCGATCCGTATTCAAGAGTTGAGCTGACCCCCAGGTATTCGGTACGCCAGTAATGGTAGATGTAGCCACCTCCCTCGATGCACCTATCAAACTCCTAGCTCCTCGATCAGGTTCATCATCCGACTTCGCCCTACTAGGTCTAGGCGACATCGTAATTCCAGGTCTAATGATCTCTCTCTGCCTTCGATTCGATTTATACAGATTCGCAAAATCCAACCCCGATGAGGAAGTTACGAATAAATCGAAATTCAATCGATCGTATTTCCTAGTGGGGATGGTTTCTTATGTATTGGGATTAGGGGGGTGTATGTGGATTATGAGTTACTTTGGACGAGCTCAGCCTGCTTTGCTGTATCTCAGTCCTGCTTGTAGTGAGTCCTCTCCTTTCCCGCTTTACCTCCTGGTCGGAGCTAATGATAGTCCTCGGACCTCTACTGTTCGCTCTGCTCAGGGGCGAATTCCCTCTGTTATGGTCATTTGTCGATGGAGCAGAAGAGACAGAGATCAAGGACGATACGATAGAAGCTCCCTCTGAAGCTGCTCAACGTGCTCGAGAAGAGGGCAAAGCCAAAGCTGTCGAGTCGGAGGCTTTGCTAAATGGCAACGAGGGAGACAGTGAGAAGCCAGTCGTGGAGGAGGATGATAGTTGGATGAATGGACCTGTTGGTCTGCCCGAGGATGGGAAAGCTCGGAAACGCAAGAACAAGAAGAAGTAGAAGTAGATAACATTAAACATAGCATGCATGAAAGAAGAGGCCAGGCAATTGGTTTCCTCGAGTGATGAAATAATTGTAAAGATACTCAGATATCGAGGTCTAGTCCAGAACACTACGGTATCAGCTGAATTCTCGATAACAACTACGACATCGGTTCAAAGCGACCCTCAGAGGGTTGAAGAAGGAGTATCAACATTCTCTAGGTCTGACTGTTGAGCTTGATAAAGTTTTGCTCATCATCGGGTCGCTGTCGTTTGTGGACCATGGAATGGAAAGATTAAGACTCACGATTGATGACTTCCTTCCAAAAATGAAAACACTATCACGTCAGATAAGTTCTCGTAAATTGTGATAGACAGATGTATAAGCGACCCTCAGAGGGTTGAAGAAGGAGTATCAACATTCTTTAGGTCTGACTGTTGAGCTTGATAAAGTTTTGCTCATCATTGGGTCGCTTTTGTTTATGTGAAGGTAAACGATAAGGAGTGGAAAGGATACTTACAAATGATAGCTATCTCAAAGGATTGAAAGACTACGAGTCAGCTAAGTTCTTGCCAGATGACCAGGTTGTGAAAGCGACCCTCAGAGGGTTGAAGAAGGAGTATCAACATCTTTTAAATCTGACTGTTGAGCTTGATAACGTTTTGCTCATCATCGGGTCGCTTTAATTCAAGGGGTTGTAGGGCATAGTGAACGAAATACTTACGATCAATGCCTCAACAGAGTGTCGGACTAACGCCCAATACTACGTCGATATTTGATGAAAGCAACCAAGTTCTCATATGTCTCTTCACCTCTCGCTCTCAACTCTCGGTCTTTGCGCCTATCAATCTTTTTCATCTATCCCGTCAGCTAATTGTCCGACCAATGGAAGTAAGGGACTTGCATCATTCCTAACTCGATTGACTTGTGATGAGAGGGATTTGAGGTATTCGCTCTTTACGAAATTGACATCGTACGATCGATCTTCATCTGCGTAAATGTCGATGATTGCGTTTAGGACTGATACTAGTATTTCGGGAGTGAGGGTTGTGGGTGGTGGGGCTGAGAGAGATGAAATGAAGAAATCTCCAATCGCCTACTTATCAGCTCTCATGTCCACATATAGTATCAGGTGACTGACCTTGTTTTCCTCGTTGGAGACGTTTTGACGGGATGCGAGTAAGGCCAGAGTTTCAATGACTCTTGTTCTTGCCGCATCTGATTTTAAAGATGGTAAAATGTCAATCAATAGTTTGACTTGTGATTCCGCAACGGTCTATTCGTCAGTGTGAATCCACAGCAAGATCTAAGGCAGACTCACAATCTCATCAGAAGCGAGCTTGACGATACCCCACAGACAACCTGTTGCCATCTCTAATACTTCTCCTCTCATTTCATGCCCTTTTGCCGAGATGACTGCAGGTTCCGAAGCGATCATTTCGACAATCTTGAATAATGTATCCCAAACGCCTTGAGATGGGATTGAGGCAGGTTGATATGCGTCTCCAGCGACGGTCGTTAATAGTAGATTGTTGAGTGCTTCGAGAGCTCTCAAGTGGATTGTGGATAGTAGAGAGGTGGTGGGTGGATGTGGTGATGGTGTTGACGAGGATGGGGGAAAT
>Ga0308160_10003415_pt1 | contig 17927 bp, 16 predicted proteins | sample PhyFR1_FD_201036 | JGI IMG/M metagenome (GOLD analysis project Ga0308160, IMG submission 201036) | Phyllosphere microbial communities from UC Gill Tract Community Farm, Albany, California, United States - DLSLF.R1 | ecosystem: Host-associated > Plants > Phyllosphere > Unclassified | place: USA...
CTGGACGGTCCCTGAGGCTACGCCCTTGGCGAATACCCGGCTGATAAGGCCCGTTGTGGCCGGTGTTTGCCGATGTTGCGGCGCTTCATTCCCTGCACGCCCGCACTCCTTGGACGTAGGGTGATGGAATGAATAGCTTCGAGGAAGACACCGCCGATACGGGTGCCGGACCCGAGCGGGAACGGTTCCTGCAGCCAGTTGCCGGGGGGCAGCGAGTCACGGTGATGCTGGCCGCCTTTGAAGGCTGGAACGACGCCGGCGAGGCCGCAAGCGACTCGTTGCGCTACCTCAACAAGCTGTGGGGCGGCAAGAAGGTTGCCTCAATCGACGCCGACGAATATTACGACTTCCAGTTCACCCGGCCCACGGTGCGCAGGAACGCGGCGGGGGAACGGAAAATCAAATGGCCTTCCACCCGGATCTACAAGGCCAGTGCGCCCAACTCCAATGTGGACGTCATCTTTGTCCAGGGCACCGAGCCCTCCTACAAGTGGCGGGCCTACACGGCCGAACTGCTGGTGCATGCCGAAGCCCTGAACGTGGACTACGTGGTGCTGGTGGGTGCATTGCTGGCCGATGTTCCGCACAGCCGGCCCATACCGGTGAGCACGTCATCGGATGATGCTCCGCTGCGGGAGCGCATGAACCTGGAAGCGTCGCAGTACGAGGGCCCTGTGGGCATCGTCGGCGTCCTGTCTGAAGTGGCCCTCCTGGCCGGGCTTCCCACCGTGTCGCTGTGGGCCGCCGTTCCGCACTATGTGGCCCAGGCGCCGTCCCCCAAAGCCCAGCTGGCACTTCTGCACCGCATCGAGGAGCTGCTCCAGGTGCCGCTGGACACCCACGAGCTGGCCGAGGAAGCGGACGCCTGGGAACGCGGGGTGGACGAGCTGGCCACCGAGGACCCGGAAATCGCGGCGTACGTCCGCCAACTGGAAGAGGCCAAGGACACGGCCGACCTTCCGGAGGCCACCGGCGAGTCGATCGCCAGGGAATTCGAGCGTTACCTAAAGCGGCGGGGCCAGGACAGACCCTGACCATTAACGGCAAAGGGGCCCGGGCGGGAATACTCCAGGCCGGGCCCCTTTGCCGTTAATTGTGGCGCGCGAAGCCTACAGCTGAACGCCCAGGAGGGCGTCGACGGCGTCCCTCACCAAGGCCTGGTCCGAAGCGCTGGCCGGGGCGCCGCCGTCGTTCGCCTGCCGTGCCCAGCGCGACACCGCCGCGACGGCCGCCGGAGCGTCCAGATCGGCTGCCAACGCTGCGCGCATCTCTTCCACCAAAGGGCCCGCGGCCCCGCGCGGGGCATGATCCAGTGCCCGGCGCCAGGCGGCCAGGTCTGCCTTGGCTGCGGCGAATCCCTCGTCCGTCCAGGACCAGTCCGACCGGTAATGATGGGCCAGGATCGCCAGGCGGATGGCCGCGGGTTCCTCCCCCGCTGCACGGAGCTTGGAGACGAGTACCAGGTTGCCCTTGGACTTGCTCATCTTTTCGCCGTCCAGCCCCACCATGCCGGCGTGCGCGTAATGCCTCGCGAGGGGTACCCCGGCCAGCGAGTAGGCGTGCCCTGCACCCATTTCATGGTGCGGGAAGATCAGGTCGGAGCCGCCTCCCTGGACGGTGAAAGGTGCGGGCAGGTATTTCTGCGCAATCACGGTGCACTCAATGTGCCACCCGGGGCGGCCGTCACCCAGGCTGGCACCGGGCCAACTGGGTTCGCCGTCCCGCGCCACCCGCCACAGCAAGGGATCCAGCGCCTGCCGCTTGCCGGACCGGCCGGGGTCCCCGCCACGTTCGGCAAAGAGTTCAAGCATCTCGCTTTCGGACAGTCCCGAGATGGAACCAAGGCTCCACGCTTCGGGGGCCACTGACTGCTTTCCGGCCGCTTCGACGTCGTAATAGACGTCCCCGTCAGGCTCGCCGTTGGTTCCCGGAACTGTGTACGCAAGGCCCTGGCTGACCAGCCGTTCCACCTCGGGAACGATGAGGCTGATGGACTCCACCGCGCCAACATAGTGGTCCGGTGACAGGACGTTCAGTGCTTCCATGTCGGTCTGGAACAGGTCGATCTGGCTTTGCGCAAGCTCACGCCAGTCCACGTTGGTGGCCGTTGCGCGCTCCAGGAGCGGATCATCGACGTCCGTAACATTCTGGACATAGTCCACGTCCTTGCCGGCGTCCCGCCAGGCGCGGTTCAGCAGGTCGAAGGCGACATAGCTGGCTGCATGGCCCATATGGGTGGCGTCATACGGCGTGATGCCGCAGACGTACATGGAAGGCCGGTCCCCGGACTCCAGCACCACCTCATGGCCTGCTGCTGTGTCGAACAAGCGGATGGCAGGCATGGTGCCGGGCAGGGTTGGAACGGGGCGGGAAGTCCAGGATTTCACAGACCAAGCCTAGTGCTAGGCGCTGATGACGCCGAAACCGAGGAGCAGGTAGAGGGCCAGGCCCAGGAAGATCCGGTACCAGACGAACAGCCGGTAGCTGCGGGTGGACACGAACTTCAGGAACCAGCCAATGATGACGTAACCCACCACGAACGCGATGACTGTGGCCAACGCCGTTTCGGGCAATCCGTAAGGGCCCGTGATGCCGTCCTTGGATACCACCTTGTAGAGCTGGTACAGGCCGCTGCCAAAGACAGCAGGGATGGCCAGGAGGAAGGAGTACCGGGCGGCCGCTTCGCGTGTGTAGCCCATCAGGAGGCCGGCTGTGATGGTGCCGCCGGAGCGGGAAACGCCGGGAATAAGCGCCATTGCCTGGGCAAAGCCGTAAAGGATGCCGTGCTTGTAGGTCAGCTGGGTGAGGTCCCGTTCCTGCTTTCCGACGGCGTCGGCGACGGCGAGGATCAGGCCGAAGACGATCAGCATGGTGGCTACGATCCACATGCTGCGCAGCACCGATTCGATCTGGTCCTGGAACAGCAGCCCGAGGACGATGATGGGAAGGCTTCCCAGGATGACCAGCCAGCCCATCCGGGCATCCGGGTCCTGCCGGGACACCTTTCCGGCGAGGGAACCCGCCCACGCCTTGACGATGCGGACGATGTCCCGCCAGAAGTAGACAACGACGGCCGTTTCAGTGCCCAGCTGGGTGATGGCCGTGAAGGCTGCTCCGGGGTCCTCTGCGTTGGGCAGGAACTGCCCCACGATCCGCAGGTGCGCGCTTGATGAAATCGGTAGAAATTCGGTCAGTCCCTGCACAAGGCCCAGCAGGGCCACCTCAAACCAGTTCACGCTAAGACCCTACGGCATGGGCATGGGTGCATCTGCCCGTAAGCTTGCTGCTATGCAGCAGCGTTACGTCGGCAACAGTGGATTGCGGGTTTCAGCCTTATCGCTCGGCACCATGACGTGGGGCGGGGAAACCGACGAACAGGACGCCTCGGAGCTGCTGAGGACCTTCCTTAATTCCGGCGGCCGGCACGTGGACACGGCGGCGTCATATGCCGATGGCCGGTCCGAAGCGATGCTGGGTTCGCTGCTGGGCGACGTCGTCTCCCGCACCGGGCTGACCATCTCCACGAAGGCGGGGATGACGACGCCGGATGGCCGGCGCGGCGTCGACACGTCCAGGAATGCGATGCTCACCGGCCTTGACGCGAGCCTTGCCCGGTTGGGAACCGACTACGTGGACATCTGGTTCGCCGAGGCCTGGGACGGCAACGTTCCGCTGGACGAAACCCTTTCCGCCCTGGAGTTTGCTGTCCGCAGCGGCCGCGCCCGTTATGCCGGCATCTCGAACTACACCGGATGGCAGGCGGCGAAGGCAGCGGTCCTGGCCGGCTTCCCCCTCGTGGCGGCGCAGGCTGAATACTCCTTTCTGCACCGCAGTCCCGAGGCTGAACTCATACCGGCCGTGGAGGATGCAGGGATGGGCCTGATGGCCTGCGCACCCCTTGGCCGGGGCGTACTCACCGGAAAATACCGGGGCAGCATTCCGTCGGGTTCACGCGGCGCGTCCGCAAGGGGGTCGGCTTCCGTTGAGCCGTTCCTGGCGGAAAAACCGTCCCGCACCGTGGAAGCAGTGTGCACCGCAGCGAAGGGCCTTGGCCGGACGCCACAGGACGTGGCGCTGGGATGGCTGCTGGCGCAACATGGGATTGCCACCGCCGTTGTGGGTCCCCGGACGCCTGTCCAGCTCAAGGAAATCCTCGAAGCCCAGCTGTCTCCGCTGCCGCCCGAGATTGCGCGGGCGCTGGAAGACGTGTCCGCCGCGGCATAGGCTGGGGCGGGCGGCCCCGGCTACTCTTCGACGATCTCCAGATCCTCGTCGTCCACGTCGCTGTCTTCGTCTTCGTCGTCCTCGTCGTCGAAGACCTGAAGCGGGGTCACTTCGTTGTAGGCCTCGTAGAGGGCGTCTTCATAAACTTCGAATGCATCTGCCACTGCAAAAAAGGCTGCCTCCACGGAGGGGTCACCGTCTCCGCGGCGGTTCGATGCTGCTATAAGGTGTTCTTCCAAAGCGGTGGTCAGGGACGAAAGCGCGACACGCGGATCGATGCTCATGACTTCACGTTAGCGGGAAAAGGACGAAAATGGAGAGCAATGAAGGAACAATTTCTCACCAGCTCGGTCCAGCGGGAACGGGACTATTTGAGGCAGTACGAGTACCTCGTGCTGACGGTAAGTCCGAACGAGTCCCTGCCTGAGGCGCGCCGCCGCCTGGTGGAACACTCCGAATACGGCAAGTGGGAACTGGAGCGCAGCAAGCTCTACATGGGCGGAGGCCGTCGTTTCTGGCTCCGCCGCCGGGTCATGCAGGTCCAGAGGACCGTCTAAGGCACGGCTCCGCACGGGTTAGCCGTCCAGCGGACCCAACCAGGCGTTTGCCACCGTGTTATGGGCGGATTCGTCGTCGGACGGATGGAACATCCCGGCCAGCACGTCGCGGTAGAGGCGCTCCAGCTCGGACCCGCGGAAGTAGCTGGACCCGCCACTGACCCTGATGGCCAGGTCCACGACGCGCCGGGCGGTTTCCGTGGCGTTCACCTTCAGCCCCACCAGCTTAGGGAACCACTGCGGTCCGTGCTCGGCCAGCGCATCAACATCCTCCGCGACGGATGCCAACTGCGGATACAGGTTATCCATCGCCATGGCGGCGTCCGCCACCTTCCAGCGGATGTCCGGATCCTGCGCGTAGCTGCGGCCGCTGTTCTTGAATGACGTGCGGCGTTTGGCGTTTTCCACGCCCAGGATCAGCGCCCGCTCCCCCAGGCCGGTGTAGACGGCTGCCAGCAGTGTCTCGAAGCAGGCGAAGATGGCGAAGATAAGCGGGTCGGCGTTGGGGCCAACAGGCAGCTTCCGGAAGATTCGGTCCGCCGGGGCTTCCACACCCTCCAGGACGGTGGTGGCGGACTGGCTGGCCCGCATGCCCAGCGTGTCCCAGTCGTCAAGGATGCGGTACCCCTCCGCCTGGCGGGTGATGAAGCCGTGGACCAGCTCTCCCGCGCCGTCCCGGGCAGCTGCGTCCTTGCCGAAGATTCCCAGCCGTGTCCAGGCGGGCGAAAGGCTGGTGAAGATCTTGGTGCCGGTGAACGAGTAGCCCCCGCCGGGCAAGGGAGCAGCCACGGTGCGGGAGTCGAACAGCACCGAGTCATTGCCGGCTTCGGAGTTCCCGAACGCGAAGACCTCGCCCTGGGCTGCCTCTTCCAGGACGAAATCCAGGGAGTTGTCACCGCGGGCTTTCAGGACGTGCGCGACGCCGGTCCACACCAGGTGCATATTTATGGCCAGGGCGGTGGCCGGCGCTGCCGTCGCCAGCCTGCGCTGGCACTGCGCCGCAGCCGCGAGGCCAAGGCCCAGGCCGCCGTCGTCCGCCGGCACGAACAGCTTGAGGTACCCGGCGTCCGCGAGGTCCCGCAGGTCCTCGTGGAAGAAACCGTTGTTCCTGTCATAGTCCGCGGCACGCCCGCGGATCTTTTCCAGGAGCGGATCCGGCAGCACGTCCTCGGGGGTCATGGGATTTCCTGTCAGTAATTGGTGAGCAGGGTGTTCAGGACGCGGGCACCAAACTTCAGCGAATCCGCCGGGACGCGTTCGTCGACGCCGTGGAACATGCCGGTGAAGTCGAGGTCGTCCGGAAGCATCAGGGGCGCGAAGCCGTAGCCGGTGATGCCGAGCCTGCTGAGGGACTTGTTGTCGGTGCCGCCGGAAAGCGTGTAGGGAAGCACCTTGGCGCCTGGATCCTCCGAGTGGAGTGCATCGATCATGGAGTCCACGAGGTTGCCCGCGAACGGGACTTCCAGGGACACGTCGTTGTGGACGTAGCTGACGTCCACGCCGTTGCCCGCAAGTTCCCGGACGATCTCCAGGACCTGCTGCTCCTGGCCCGGCAGGGTCCGGCAGTCAATGAGGGCCTCGGCGGACTCGGGAATGACGTTGTGCTTGTAGCCGCCCTTGAGGAGCGTGGGGTTTGTGGTGTTCTGGAGGGTCGCCCCCACGAAGCGGGCCACAGTGCCCAACTGGTCCAGGAGCCGGTCCGGATTGTCGGCGTCGAACTCGACGCCCGTGAGTTCGGTGACGCCGTCGAGGAACTGGCGCGTGGTGGGCGTCAGTTCGATAGGCCACTTGTATTCGCCGATGCGGGTTACCGCGGCGGCCAGACGGGTCACCGCGTTGTCCGTGTTGATCTGCGAACCGTGCCCGGCCCGGCCGTGGGCAACGAGCCGGAGCCAGGAGATTCCCTTTTCGGCAGTCTGCAGGAGGTATGTGCGCTGGCCGCCGATGGTTGCCGAGAACCCGCCCACTTCGGAGATGGCCTCCGTGGCACCTTCGAAAAGTTCAGGACGGTTCTCCACGGCGTACCGTGCGCCGAGTGCGCCGCCGGCCTCCTCGTCCGCAAAGAAGGCGAAGATAATGTCCCGCTTGGGCTTCGTGCCTGTACGGGCAAAACTGCGCAGGACGGAGAGGATCATGGCGTCCATGTCCTTCATGTCGACGGCGCCGCGGCCCCAGATCAATCCGTCCTTCAGTTCGGCGCCGAACGGATCCACGGACCACTGGTCGCGCAGGGCGGGCACCACGTCGAGGTGGCCGTGGACCACGAGGGCGCTGGCTGACGGGTCCTCACCGGCCATCCGCGTGACCACGTTGGCCCGGCCCGGCTCGGATTCGAAGAGTTCGGCATCCAGCCCGACTTCTTCAATGAGCCCTGCAACGTACTCTGCCGCCGCCCGTTCGCCGGGGCCTGAGCCGTCCCCGTAGTTGGACGTGTCAATGCGGATGAGTTCCTGACAGATCCGGACAACTTCATCCTCGGGCAGGACGTCAGGCATAGGGGCTCCTCGCTGGGTTAATCGGCTGGTTTGCACACGCGATAGCGATGCCCTCAGCCTACCCAGTTGGCCCGATTCGTTGTTCCCGGAAAGTCATGTTAGAGTTTTTCTCGCTGCTTCGGAGAGGCGCGAAACGTTGAAAGACGGAAGACGCTTCCCGGATTACCACCTGCGCGGGTGGCGGAATGGCAGACGCGCTAGCTTGAGGTGCTAGTCCTCGAAAGGGGGTGGGGGTTCAAGTCCCCCTCCGCGCACAAGGGAAAGCCCCGGAAAATCAGTGATTTTCCGGGGCTTTTTTGGTGCCCTGGATTTTTGGCGCACCCAGTTCACGCTGCCGCTTTGGCTGTGAGTTCTGTCATATTAAATCCTGGCTCTCCAAGAGGCGCCCGGCCCGCCCGCGGTGGAATCCCCCGGCCGGGACTGTGACGGACTACGTCCGGGCAACAACCGAGGGTAACCAGACCAGCACGTCACCAACCACTTCTGCGGCCAAGGAGCGGACCTTGCAGACCCCATCAGCTTCCCACTGACAAATAGTCCCGCACGCGGCTTCACCACTAGAGTCAAAACAATGCCGAACGAACAGCACACTGATGATTCTCAGTTGACCACCCCGGCGCACCAGTCCGACGGCTTTGTCCGTGTCCGCGGTGCCCGGGAAAACAACCTCCGCAACGTCAGCGTGGACGTTCCGCGGGATGCCATCGTTGCTTTCACCGGCGTCTCGGGCTCCGGTAAGTCGTCTTTGGCCTTCGGCACGATCTATGCCGAGGCCCAACGCCGCTACTTCGAGTCCGTGGCCCCCTACGCCAGGCGCCTCATCCAACAGGGCCACAATCCGAAGGTGGAGCTGATCAGCGGGCTGCCGCCCGCCGTCGCCCTTCAACAGCGCCGGGGCACAGCGAGCAGCCGCTCCACGGTAGGAACCGTCACCACCCTTTCCAACTCGGTGCGCATGCTCTTTTCCCGGGCAGGCACCTACCCCGAGGGAAGCAGCCAGCTCGACTCGGACTCCTTCTCCCCCAACACGGCCGCAGGTGCCTGCAGGGAATGCCAGGGCCTCGGAGTTGCCCACACGGTGTCCGAACAGTCACTGGTCCCCGATCCGTCCCTCACCATCCGGGAGGGGGCCATTGCCGCCTGGCCCGGAGCGTGGCAGGGAAAGAACCTGCGGGACATCCTGACCCACCTGGGTTACGACGTCGACGTCCCGTGGCGCAAACTGCCCAGGAAGCACCGCGATTGGATTCTCTTTACGGAGGAACAACCGGTGGTGGAGGTAACCCCGCAGCGTGACCGGGTTGCCAAGCCATACAAAGGCCGGTTCTGGAGTGCACGGAGTTACGTGCTCCATACGCTGGCCGACTCGCAAAGCGCCTCCATGCGGGACCGGGTCCTGGCATTCATGGAGTCAGGTCCCTGCCGGCGCTGTTCGGGCACCGGGCTGATTCCCGAGGCACTGGCCGTCACCTTCGCCGGCAGGACCATTGCGGAGTTCAACGCACTCCCGCTGGCAGACCTGGCGGACACAGTCCGTCCAACCAGCGAACTGGCACAGGCCGGCACAGCATCACGCACCCAGCGTTCCGGTGAGTCCAACGAAGTGGCCGTAACCATCACACGGGACCTGCTCCAGCGGATCAACGTCCTCCTGGACCTAGGGCTGGGATACCTGGCCTTGGGCCGGGGAACCCCCACCCTCTCGCCGGGCGAGATGCAGCGGCTCCGGATCGCCACCCAGCTGCGCTCCGGACTGTTCGGAGTGATCTATGTGCTCGACGAACCGTCAGCAGGACTCCATCCCGCAGACGCGGAACCGCTGCTGGAAGTTCTGGAGCAACTGAAGTCCTCCGGCAACTCCGTCTTCGTGGTGGAGCACAACATGGACGTTGTCCGCAGGGCAGACTGGCTGGTGGACGTTGGCCCCCGCGCCGGAGAAGGTGGCGGCGAAGTGCTGTACAGCGGCCCGGTGGAAGGACTGGCCGAGGTTGAAGCATCCGTGACCCGCCCGTTCCTCTTCGATGCGCCACGGCTATCCGCACCCCCTTCTCCGTCCCGTAACGGTGAACCGCGCGAACCGGCCGGGTGGGTGGAGCTGGAAGATGTCCGGCAGCACAACCTGCAAGGGCTGGACGCCCGTTTCCCCCTGGGAGTCCTGACGGCCGTGACCGGCGTGTCAGGCTCCGGCAAGTCCACCCTTGTTGGCCGCGTTCTGGGCGATGTGGTGGCTGCCTCACTCACGACGGACAGAACAGCAGGGGAACGGGACAAGCCGGCGGAGCAGCTTCATGTAGGTGCTGTCCAAGGGAGCAACACCATCGACCGGCTGGTCACGGTGGACCAGAAACCCATCGGCCGGACGCCCCGTTCCAACCTGGCAACCTACACGGGTCTCTTCGACGCTGTCCGCAAAGTGTTTGCCGGTACTGAAGCCGCCAAAGCCAAGGGGTTCGGCGCCGGCAGGTTTTCGTTCAACGTCGCGGGAGGCCGTTGTGAGACGTGCCAGGGCGAGGGCTTTGTGGCGGTGGAGCTCCTGTTCCTCCCGGGGAGCTACGGACCCTGCCCCGAGTGCGAAGGATCCCGCTTCAACCCCGCCACGCTGGAGGTGGAGTACCTCGGCCGGAATGTGGCCGACGTCCTGGGGATGACTGTGGACCTCGCTGCAGAATTCCTGGCAGGGATCCCCGCTGCGGCCCGCAGCCTCAAATGCCTGCAGGATGTGGGGCTGGGCTACCTTCGCTTGGGACAACCGGCCACGGAACTTTCCGGCGGTGAGGCCCAGCGCATCAAACTGGCCACCGAGCTGCAGCGCGCCCAGCGCGGGCACACCCTGTACCTGCTGGACGAACCCACCACGGGCCTCCACCCGGCGGACGTCCAGCTCCTGATGGCCCAGTTGCACGGCCTCGTGGACGCGGGGAACACGGTGGTGGTGGTCGAACATGAGATGTCGGTTGTTGCCGCCGCGGACTGGGTCATTGACCTGGGACCGTCCGGAGGGGACCAGGGCGGGCGGATCATGGCAAGCGGCTCGCCGGAAGACGTGGCGCAGGCCGCAGGGAGCCGCACCGCGCCGTATTTGGCGGCAGCGCTCGGCCGTTAATAACTAGGCGCCGGGTGGGACCGGCCTTTGGCTGACTGAGCGGCCCAGCCACTCGGTAACCAAAGCTTCGAGGAGGTCCGGCTGCTCATGCGGGAGCGCGTGTCCTGCCTGGTCTAGCACGGCGAAAGTGGCCCGGGGGTAGAGCTGAAGGAGGTCCCAGGCACCGGCGTAGCCCACCGCGGCGTCCTGCCGGCCGGCAAGGATGAGCGTAGGACCCACATACGACTGGCTGTCGGGAGCGGTGCCGCGGAACTCCCACTGCCGCGCAATCCGTTCCAGCGCTGCCTCGTCTGCCAGGCCCAGGGAGGGAGCCACCGCTTCCAGGAATCGGTCCAGCGTTGCTTGCGTCTGGACCACAAAGTACTCCCCGAACGATGCGGCCTCTTCGGTGCCCAACAGCTTGTCCGGATCGACGGAAGCAACCAGGACCTTGTGTTCCGGAACGTCCTTGGCGCTCCCGCCCAGTGGACAGACCAGGGCGAGCCCTGCGACCTGCCGCACCCTCTTGCCCGCCATCGCACGGGCAAAGTACGCACCCGCAGAGTGGCCGATGAGCCGGAAGGGTTCCGGGCCGACGATGGCGTCAACGAAACCAAGCAAAAGGTCGAGCACGTCATCGGCACCCGCAAGCGTTGCGGCCGCCGGCGTGCGGCCCATGCCCGGGAGGTCAGGGTAGATCCTCCGATAGCCGGGCAGCCTGCCGAATATTGGCTCAAAAACGGCTGCCACCTCCCGATGGTCCACGCCGGCGCCGTGCAGGACCAGGACCGGGTCGCCGTCGCCGAATGCCGCGTAATGCACCGGAACACCGCTCACCTCACACTCCACAGCGTCAGCCTAGGCCGCGGCGTGACGCTGCGGAACCCAATGTTTGATGCAAAGCAAAAGGGAGCCCGATCGATATGATCGGGCTCCCTTTCGTCAAGGCCGTGCGGCTATCAGCCCGCGGGCTGGTCGAACCGCTGCCCGGCCGGATTGGACGGCAGGATGGCAATGACGATGAGCGCCAAGGCCCCCAGGAACGGCACCAGGATGATCAGCACCAGCCAGCCGCTGATGTTGACATCGTGCAGGCGGCGGACCAGGAGTGCCAGTGACGGCACGAGCACTGCCAGGCCCCACACGAAGGCAATGATGGAGCCCACCAGGAAACCCGGCCCGGGAACACTGGAACCGTTCGCGGCGACGGTGGCACCTGCTGCGCCGCCGACCTGCATGATGATGTTCAGGACGACGCTGACGGCGAAGCCGATCAGCGCCCACCACCAGTACTCGCTCCGGCTGGCCCGGCCCGAGAAGGTGGCGTACTTCTTGAAGAACCGCTTGGCGGCAATGGGCAGCGTGGCACCGTAGTACGGAGCCCACAGCGGCGGCTCCCCGCCAGGCTGGTAGGACGTTGCCTGTTGCTGCTGCTGGTTTGGGTATTGCGGATAGCTCATTGATTCCCCCCGGCATGGTAGACAGAGTGATGCGAGACCATCGTAGGGCTAAACGGGGCCAAAACTCCGTTCGATGGATAAACTTCACCGGATTACTACGAAGTGTTCTTTCGTGACTCAAGGTGGACTGCGGTGACGTTGATGCCGCAGCCCACAGGGCGCCTCAGTGCGGACGCAGCGTCCTCGTCCGGGAATGTCGCCTGCGGCCCTCCGGGCGGGAACCCGCCGCGACGGGACGGTACTCTACTCTCCGCCTGTGGTCTCCAGCCCGGGTGTCGCGCCGCTCCTGGCGGCGGGCTTTGCGTTCCGGCCGGTCGATGGCGGAGAGGATTACCAGCGTCCCGGCCATCCAGAGGAACGCTGTCAGCAATACCAAGGCAATGCCAATCTCGGTGCCCATGTCTCCATTTTAGGATCGACGCCGCCGCCCGGCGCTTTCCCAATCCACAAATTTTGCTCAAGCCGGGAGCAGACCGAGGCCGCTTACCGCTGACAGGACATCGTCAACCTCTACTCCCAGCAGAGCCGGGTCCGGAACGTCGGAAAAGGTGTCGCCGCGGCGGAGCTTTGCCTTTGTGAGCACAACGTGCGGGCCCGGCGGGGGACCCCAGATTTCCGGTGGCGCCGGGCCGAAGAGCACCACGGAGGGCGTGCCATAGGCCGATGCCAGGTGGGCGGCGCCGGTGTCGGCGGAGATTACGAGCCTGGCGCCGGCAATGATGGCGGCGAACCCGGCCAAACCCAGGCTGCCGGCGAGAACGGATTCCGCCGGGAGACCAGCCAGCCGGCAGACAGCATGGGCGCGGCTTCTTTCCCCCTCCGCACCGGTGAAGACCACGTGGTGACCGGCCTGTGCGAGTTCCGCGGCAACGGCGCCAAACCTCTCGGCCGGCCAGAGCCGGCTGCCATACGCGGCACCAACGTGCACCACCGTTGCTACCGGCACAGGGTTGGGAACCCTCGGATGTTCAAGCCGAAGATCTGTTGGATCGGTTTCGATGCCGTGCCAGGACAGCAGATGTGCCCAGCGTTCGCGCTCATGCAGTTCTGCCCGCCATGGTGGACCATCAAGGTTGCCACTGCGGTAGGCAATGGTTCGCCGGGCCTCCAGCGCCTCGATCCGGGCAGCACTTTCCGGACCGTTTCCGTGGAGGTTCACGGCCACGTCCACCACTCCGGGCCGAAGGGCCAACGGCTCGTCGAGCCCGTGCGTGGGCAGCAGCTCATACCCGCCCACCAGGCCCAGCATCTCGGACAGCCAACCCTGGGCTGCATATCGGAGCCTGTGCTCCGGGTAGGCCCGACGGATGGCCTTCAACGCCGGAACGGCCACCAACAGGTCGCCGAGTTTCAGCGCCCTGAGCACCAGCAATTCGGGCTTGTCGGCTGTTCCGCTGCCCAAAGCGTCCATGGGCACAGCTCCCCCGTTCACGCCGGTGACCTCCTCACGGCTGTGGCCACCAGGTTCCGAACATCCTCGTAGACCTCCCTGACCTCTACCCCGGCGACGATTGAATCGTCGTGCGCACAACGCGGTGCCGTCCAGCCCACCTGCGTTATGTCGATCCCGCAGGTTGGGCACTCCGTGAGCCAGGACATGTGCACACGGTGCATTGCCCTTCCCAGGGCCCCGGCGTTGATGACATTCCCCACCCAGAAAATGCCCACAGTTGGCACACCAAGCGCCTGGGCAAGATGGCGGGGGCCGCTGTCGTTTCCCACCACCACGGAGGCGTCGGCCAGCAGGCCTACCAGTTCGGCCATAGTGAGCTTGCCCGCCAGGGACTCCACGGACTTTGAGGCGGCAGTACCAGCGATCTGTTCTCCCAGCTCGTGTTCGCTGCCATCGCCGATGACCACGACGCGGCAGCCGTCCGCGGCGCACGAGCCGGCAAGCTGTGCAAAGCGCTCAACGGGCCAACGACGGCGGGGGTCGGTTGCCCCCGGGTGGATCACCACGAGGGGCCGCGCACCGTCGTCGTTGGCTGCGTGGCGTATCGCCCGCACCCCCGCCGCGGGGACAAGCCTCGCTTCAAGGTCCACAGGCGTGGCGCCGGCGAACCCTGCCACCTCCAGGGCACGCAGGGGTTCATGCTGGTAGTAGATGTAGGGAACGGTCCGCTCCAGGCCCACGGCATCCGACGTCTGGGTGCCCACCGTGTGCCGTGCGCCCAGGCGGAGCAGGAATGGGTTCGAGTACCGTCCGCCGCCATGAAGCTGTACGGCGAGGTCAAAGGGTCGTGCCCGCTGCCGGTCGAAAAAACCTTCCAGCTCTGAGTGATCTTCACCACCGGGCCGAACGCCTTCCGCAAACGGCAGCAGGCAGAATTCGTCAACCGGACTTTCCACGGCAGCCAAAAGCGCCTGCTGAACGGGCGTGCCGAGAAGCGTCAGGGCCGCCTCCGGATAGGCCGCTTTAAGTGCCGCCATCGCGGGTATAGCGAAGATCAGGTCACCCAGCCCTCCGCCGCGCAGGACGGCAATCCGCGAGATGCCGTCGAATTTCTCCAGGACGGGGCCAACGCCCGTTGCTACCTGGGCGGCACCGCCAAATCCTGCAGTGAGTAGTTCCACGTACGTCCTTTCGGATCCTTTGGACGCACAACCGCTGTTGCGCCCACCGTTTCCGGCGCGGAAACCATCCAGTGGTCATGGCCCGGCCGCCTCATGGAACCTGTACCCAGGCGGCGGTAAATATACTCCCTCTCTTGGGGAATACCCCCTTGATGCTGTACGTTTCATACGCGACAGGCCAACCAAAGAAAAGAGAAGCACCTAAATTGGCAACCGATTATGATGAACTGCGCTCCGACGTCAAGGAGTCGCAGGACAACTCGCTCGAGCAGCTCCAGTCAGCGAATGCTCCCGATGCGCGAAGTGTCGTCCTTGAGCTGGATGAGGCTGATGGGCTCGACAGCGCGGGCGTACCGGGTGGCGAATTCGTTGCCGAAGAGCTCGTGGTGCAGGTCATTCCGCAGGCTGACGACGAATTCACCTGCTACTCCTGCTTCCTGGTCCGGCACCGGTCCCAGATAGCCCGCCAGAAGGATGGTCACAGCTACTGCACCGAGTGCGAAGGCTAGGCACCAGGAACCCTTCGGATCCTCCCCGATCCGGCCGCAACGGAAGGCACGCCACCCGGCGTGCCTTCCGGCTTTAAGGGGACGTCCAGCGTGGCCCGGTAGCGTTGGAGCCATGGACGGCACCCTGATCATGAGACATGGCACGCCCGGATGAACGGCCCCGCCGACCTGTGGCAGGTCCTGTTGGCATCCTTCACCCGCACGGCACCGCCCCTCATCACCTTGACCGAACTTGTGCTGGCGCTAATGGCCGCGACTGCGCTGTCCGTACCGCGGCGCTCCTGGAAGTACTTTGGTCTCCTGACCACGGCCACGCATGAGCTCGGCCATGCTTTTGCTGCCGTCACCAGCGGACAGCGGCTCTCCGGCATCCACTTGCGGCTCGATCATTCCGGCACTACCACCACTTACAGCCGCAGCAGGCTCGCCACTGTGTGGTCATGCTTCTGGGGGTATCCTGTTCCGGCGGTGGCCGGCGCCGTGTTGGTGGTGTGCGGATTCAGGGGCTGGGGTCCGGCCGCCATCGCCGCGGGAGGCCTTGCCCTGGTGGCCACCCTGCTGTTCCTGCGCAACCTTGCCGGATTCCTCATCACGGTGGCAGCGATTTGCGCTGCACTGGCCATGATCCTCGTTGTGCCCAGGGAATTCACTGGCCACGTCGCCGTGATCCTGGGGCTGGCCTTGCTGGTTGGGGCGGTGAGGGACCTCATCAAACTGGCCCATGTACACCTCCGCAGGCGGAGCCAGCTTGCGACCTCGGACGCCTACCTGCTGTACAGGGCCACCCATGTTCCCTCGGGCGTATGGATTGTCCTTTTTTCGGCTATTGTGGCCGGCTCGTGGATCGTCGCGTTGCAGCCTGTCACCGCAGTCCTGTCTGCTGGCGCATAGGCTGGGCAGATGAGCCACGACACTGAGAGCACCCCGACGGCCGGCGGAACCGGGGAGCACAGCACCCGGGGCGCCTACGTTACCGGCGGCCACGAATTTAAGCGGGACACCAACTACATTGAGGACCGGGTGACCCGGGATGGCAGGCCCGGGGACCACGGCGAGCCAGGCTGGCCCGCCGAAGCGGGACGCTACCGGCTGGTTGCAGCGCGGGCGTGCCCTTGGGCCAACCGGACAGTCATCGTGCGCAGGCTGCTGGGCCTCGAGGAAGCAATCTCCCTTGGGCAGCCCGGACCAACGCATGATGCCCGGTCCTGGACATTCGACCTTGATCCCGGCGGAAAGGATCCGGTCCTGGGCATCGAGCGGTTGCAGGAAGCCTACTTCAAGCGTTTTCCTGACTACCCGCGGGGCATCACCGTTCCTGCCCTGGTGGACGTGCCCACCGGCGCTGTCGTGACAAACAACTTCCCCCAAATCACGTTGGATTTCTCTACGGAGTGGACTGAATTCCACCGGCCGGGCGCCCCTGACCTTTATCCGGAACGGTTGCGGGACGAAATCGATGAGGTGAACAAGCGGGTGTTCACCGAAGTGAACAACGGCGTGTACCGGTGCGGGTTTGCAGGATCCCAGGACGCGTACCTGGCCGCCTACGACCGGCTCTGGACAGCCCTGGACTGGCTGGAGGACCGCCTCACCGCCCGGCGTTACCTGGTTGGTGACACCATCACGGAGGCGGATGTCCGCCTGTTCACGACGCTGGCACGCTTTGACGCGGTCTACCACGGCCACTTCAAATGCAACCGGCAAAAGCTCAGCGAAATGCCGGCCCTGTGGGCCTATGCCCGCGACCTCTTCCAAACTCCCGGTTTCGGCGACACCACAGACTTCGTGCAGATCAAGCAGCACTATTACATCGTTCACGAGGACATCAATCCCACCGGCATCGTTCCGGCCGGGCCGGATCTGTCCGGGTGGCTCGAAGCGCACGGCCGGGAAACCCTCGGCGGGCGGCCTTTCGGCGACGGAACGCCACCAGGGCCAGTCAGGAAGGGCGAGGAAATAACCCCGGGGCACGGAGCGGCACACTAGGCGGAAAGCGGTTTCCTCTAGAATGTGGGGATGCAGATTTCCCGCGGCGCGGTAGCGGCCGGCTTCGAAAACGTCCTCGACCTGTTTGAGTCTTTCCTGGCCGAGGATCCTGGTTACAGCGCCCAGCTCGCTGCGTACCACGGCGGCGTCCGCGTTGTGGGACTTACCGGCGGCCCGGACATCGCCGCCGATACCGTTACCGGAGCTTATTCATGCTCCAAGGGTGTCGCCGCCATGGTCATTGCGCTGCTCGTGCAGGAGAGTGTCCTGGACCTCGACCGGCCGGTCGCCTTCTATTGGCCGGAGTTTGGGGTGCACGGCAAGGACCGGTTGCTGGTACGTGAGGCCCTGTCGCACCAGGCCGGGCTGCCGGGCATCGCGGGCGGCTTTGGGCTGGGCGAGTTCACAACACCCGGGGCTGCGGCCAGGCTGTCCTCAGCCCGGCCTTTGTGGCAACCCGGACGGCAATTCGGCTACCACGCGCTCACCATAGGCATCCTGATGGAGGAGCTTTGCCGGCGTACGTCGGGAGAGTCATTGCAGGACCTCTACGATCGGCGGATCCGGATCCCGTATGGTGTGGAATTCTTCCTGGGGCTGCCCGAGGAGGAGGAACACCGTTACAGGGACGTCCTGTATACGACTGAAGCGGACCAGCCGTGGCTTGATCCGTTGAGCCTGGACGGGCTCAACTCGAACTCGCCGGTCAGCACCATCATGGAACTACCGAACATCAAGGCCGTCCGCGCAGCCGGAATGTCAGCCGCCGGAGGCGTGGGCTCAGCGGACGGCCTTGCCCGCCTGTACGCTGCGGCCACCACCGGCGCGGACGGCTCAGAACCGTTCCTTGGCAAGGACACGGTCCGCCGGATGTCCGCCGAACAGGTCTGGGGGCTGGACCGTTCTTCAGGCCTGGACAACGCTTTCGCTGTGGTCTTCATGAAGCCTCATCCATCCCGCAACTTTGGCAGCCACCGGGCCTTCGGCCATGAGGGCGCCAACGCCGCCCTTGGCTTTGCCGACCCCTCATACGCCCTCGG
>Ga0308160_10003416_pt1 | contig 17925 bp, 14 predicted proteins | sample PhyFR1_FD_201036 | JGI IMG/M metagenome (GOLD analysis project Ga0308160, IMG submission 201036) | Phyllosphere microbial communities from UC Gill Tract Community Farm, Albany, California, United States - DLSLF.R1 | ecosystem: Host-associated > Plants > Phyllosphere > Unclassified | place: USA...
TCAACGTACTCGGCGTGTGGCTGACCGCGCGCCGCGTGCGCTGGTGCTGGCCGGTCAACGTCGTCGCGGTGCTGCTGTACGCGTGGCTGTTCTACCAGTGGAAGCTGTACTCGGACATGCTGCTGCAAGGCGTCTACGTGTTCCTGCAGGGCTACGGCTGGTGGCGCTGGAGCCAGGGCCAGTTGGATCACGGCAAAGTCCAGGTCGGCCCGCTGCCGCGTCACGAAGCCGCGCTGTCGCTGCTGGCCGGTGCCGCCGGCGCGCTGTCGCTGGGCTGGCTGATGCACCGTCACACCGATGCCGCCCTGCCATGGCTGGACGCGGCGCTGTCCGCTTTCAGCCTGGTCGCCAGCTTCTGGGCGGCGCGCAAGCGCATCGCCAACTGGACCCTGTGGATCGTGCTCGACTGCCTCTATGTCGGCGTCTTCGTCTACAAGGGGCTGTATCCCACCGCGGCGCTGTACGCCGGCTTCGTGGTGCTGGCGATTTACGGCCTGCGGCTGTGGCGAACGGACCTGCGGCGCGCCGGCGCCGCGCAGCCGGCGCCATGAGCCGGCGCATCCGCTTGCGCCGCAATCGACGCAGGCCGAAGTCGGCGAGCAGGCCGGGACGATGGTCGTGACCGGCGCGCAAGAGGCGCAGACGATTCACGTCAGCCAGCGTTAGCCCGGCGTACCGGTCGCGCCGCAGCGCCACGAGCGCACGCGGCATCGCTATGCTGGAGCATTGTCGATCTCGGGCATGTGCAGTGAGCGGAGTGTTGTGGAAGCGACTGCGGGTGGCTTCGTGCCATTCGCCGCGACAGGCGTTGCACGCGAGGCCTGCCGAGACTGCAGTCGCTGCCACGAGTTTCGCTGCCTGCGACCATGGGCAAGAACAGTGCAGCACTGCCACGGAGACCGCATGCCCACGCCATTGAATCCCGCCGCCGGCTTCGGCCAGCGCATCGTCGATGCACTGCTCGCGCGCATCGTCGGCGGCGAATGGGCCGCGGACCAGCGCCTGCCGGTGGAGCGCGAACTGGCCGCGCTGTTCGGCTGTACCCGCATCACCTTGCGCGAGGCGCTGCAGCAACTGGAATCGGAAGGCTACATCTACCGCGAGAACCGGCGCGGCTGGTTCGTCAGCGCCGCGCGCGTGCGCCACGATCCCACCAGCATCGCCGGCTTCATGCAGTACGTCGCCGCGCAAGGCGGCACGCCGCGCACCGAACTGCTCGGCGCGCGCCGCCAGCCGGCCGGCGCGACGCTGGCGCGGCACCTGGAACTGGACGATGCGCAGGCCGAGGTGTTCGTGCTGCAGCGCCGGCGCTGGATCGGCCGCCGCGCGGTGCTGCTGGAGACCAATGCGATTCTCGCCGCGTGGGCGCCGAGCCTGCTCGATCACGACCTGGCCGGCTCGCTCAGCGCTGTGCTGGGACAACGGCTCGGGTTGCGCCAGGCACGCAGCCGGCTGTCGATGTACCCGGCCACGCTGGTCGCCGCGCAGGCCGCGCTGCTGCAGTCCACCGCCGGCACGCCGTGCTTCCGGCTGCAGCGGGTGAGCTACGCCGCCGACGGCCGCGCTGTGGAATTCGACATCGAGTCCTGGCGCCACGACGTGCTGGAAGTGACGGTGGAGGTGCAGGCGCCGCCGGAGTGAGGCCGGCGCGCGTCTGGCGCTGGCGGGCGGTTCCGGCTGTGTCCGCCCGGCCCTGCAATGGCATCGCGAATGCGCCGACCAAGCCCCGCGCGGCGGATGTGCTCGAGCCAACGACCACGACGGACTTCTTGAACCTTGTGGGAGCGACTTCAGTCGCGACGGGCGTTACCGATAGAGCCCGTCGCGACTGAAGTCGCTCCCACAAAAATCCGCCGACTGGCAACACTCCGCCGATTGGCCGATTGCAAATACCCGCGTCGAAAGCGCGCTAGGCGTCGAACAGCGCGCGCTGCGGGTCCGGCGGCGGCAGGTCGGCGTACAGACGCTGCAGGTCCTCGCGGCGCGCGCGCAGCGGATCGTGCATCAGGAAGCCGGCCAGGCGCGCGTGCCACGCCGGCCAGCGCGTGGCCAGCGCATCCATGTCGCCGTCGGCGGCGCGGCCTTCGCCGCTGCGCGCCACGTAGGCGGTCTCGCACAGCACGTTGCGCCAGCCGAGTCCGGCCATGCGCAGCGACAGGTCGATCAGCGCCGCGTACCAGGAACCGTAACTGCTCGCGTCCAGGCCGCCAGCGCGCTGCCGTGCAGCGCCGCGCAACGCCACCGCGTGGCACACCGCCGACGGCAGCTCCGGATGCTCCGGCGGCAGCGCCGCGCAGGCGCGCGCCAGCCGCTCGCCATCGTCGGGCAGCGGATTGATCTCGCCCAGCCGAGGCCAGGCGCAGGCTTCGCCGGCATTGCTCCATGGCGTGGCGCTGGCGATGGCCGCATCGCGCGCCAGGCACGCGCTCAGTTGCTGCAGCCAGCCGGGCAGCGGTTGCGCATCGGCGGCCAGCACCACCACGTCGGCGGCGGCGCAGGCGCGCAGCATTTCGTCCAGGTGCGCGACCTCGCCGAGCAGGCGTGGGCGCCGGGTGTAGTCGGCCTGCAGTCGGGTATGCGCCAGCCAGGCCTCGACCACGCGCTGACCGCGCGGCCCGGCCTGCGCGTCGTCGGCCAGCCAAACGCGGGTCCCGGCCGGCGTGTGCGCCTCCAGCGCGCCCAGGCATGCGTCCAGCGCGGCGTCGTCGACGCCGACCGGCAGCAGCACGATGGGCAGGGTCACCAGCGCTTACTTCTTGCCCGAGGCCGGCAACGGCTGCATCGACTTGAACTTCTGCCCGTACTCGTCGGTGAGATTGCGCGCTTCCTGCGGGTTGCGCACGATCGTCGGAGTCAGCAGCACGATCACTTCGTTGCGGGTCTTGTCCTGCGTCTTCTGACCGAACAGCGCGCCGACCACCGGCAGCTTGCTCAGCAGCGGCACGCCGGCGCTGCCGTCGGTAGTGCTGTCGTTGATCAGGCCGGCGAGCATGATGGTGTCGCCGCTCTGCACCGCGGCCTCGGTCTTGACCCGACGCGTGTTGATGTCCACGTTGCAGGATGCGCTGTTGGCCACGGTGGAGGTGCCCGAGGTGCACGCCGCCGGACGCGCGCCGGGCGTGCTGACTTCCTGCACGATGTCCAGGAACACCATGCCGTCCTTGGTCACCCGCGGACGCACCTTCAGGATCACGCCGGTATCGATGTACTGCACCGACGAGTAGGTGCTGTCGGTGCCGATGCCGGTGTTGATCGAGGTCGAGTTGATCGGGATGCGCGTGCCCACGTTGAGCGTGGCCTCGGCGTTGTTGCGCACGAACACCGACGGGGTCTGCAGCAGCTTGAGGTTGGTGACCTGGTCCAACGCGCTGATCACCGCCGCGGCGTTCTTACCGAGGAAAGTCCAGCCAAGACCGCTACTGCTGGTGACCTTGCCAGCGATGTCACCCCAGATGCTGCGTCCCGCGGCGCTCGGCAGGCCGGCGCCGGCGCCGAGTCCGGTGCTGTTGGCCACGGTTCCGTCGGCGGAGGCATTGACCGAATTTTCGAAGAACCAGTTAACGCCGTACTGCAATTTGCCGGTCAGGCTGACCTCGGCCACCTGCGCCTCGATGTGCACCTGCATCGGCATCACGTCGAGCTTCTCCACCACGTCGCGGATCGAGCGCCACGACTGCGGCGTGGAGCGCACCAGCAAGGTGTTGGTCTCCTCCACCGCCGACACGCCGACCTTGTCGCCCTGCACTTCCAGGGTCACGCTGCCATTGCCGGAGGTGCGCGGCGACAGCTGCAGGCTGCCGTTGCCCAGACCGCCGCTGCTGCTGCCGGACGAGGAACCGCCGCTGCCCGAAGACAGGCTGTCGCTGCTGCCGTTGAGGCCGCCGCTGCCGCCCAGGCCGCCGTCGCTGCTGCCGTTGAGGCCACCGTTGAGGCCGCCGCCGCCCATCTGGCTCAGCTGCGTGCCCGGCATCAGCGAGGCGTTGGAATCGCCGCGGTTGCCGCCGGCGCCGAACACTTCGGCCAGACGGTCGGCCAGGTCCTTGGCCTTGATGTATTTCAGTTCGTAGGAGAACAGCCGGCTGCCGCCGCCGGCGCTGTCGATCCGGTCCAGCCAATCGTGGATCTGGTCCAGATAGCGCGCCTGCGGGGTGATCACCAGCACCGCGTTGGCGTTCTCCAGCGGCATGAAGCGGAACATGCCGGCGCTGGGCGTCTTGCTGTTTTCGCCGAACACCTTTTCCAGGTCGGCGGCGACCTGCTCGGCCTTGCCCGTCTGGATCGGGAACACGCCCACCGACATGCCCGACAGCCAGTCCACGTCGAAGATCTGCACCGTACGCAGGTAGTTCTCCAGTTCCGCGCGGGTGCCGCCGAGGGTGATGACGTTGCGCGAGCCGTCGATGCCGACGATCGCGTTCGGCCGCGCGTACGGCTCCAGCACCTTCTTCATTTCGCTGGCGGAGATGAACTTCAGCGGCACCACGCGCACCTCGAAGCCGCGCGCGCTGGCCGGCGAGGCGGTGCTCGGCGCCACCGTGCCGGCCAAAGCCTGGTCGGCAGGCACGATGTTGTAGCGGCCGCCGCTGTAGACCATGCGCGCGTTGTTCCAGCCCAGCACCATCTCCAGCAGGTTCAGCGCCTGCGCCGGCGACACCGGCTTGGGCGTGGCCAGGGTCACCGTGCCCTGCACGCCCGGCGCGATCACGTAGTTCTGCCCGAGCATGTCGCCGAGGATCGCCTTGACCACCGCATGCACCGACTCGCCTTCGAAGTTGAAGGTGGCGCTGCCGCTGCTGGCGTTGGCCAGCGACGGTGCCGGCGCGGCGGCGGCGCCGGAATTGATCATGGTGCCGCTGCCGCGGCGGATCACCGGGGCGACGCGGTCCGGCACGTCGTTGGGATCGGCCTTGCCCGTGGCGCCGTCGGTCGTGGTGCTGGTGCTGCCGGCGGCGCCGACGTTGGGATTGATCGCGGCGCCGCGGCGGACGTCCGGCGAAGGCGTGGTGGCGCAGCCGGCCACCAGGCCGATCGCGAGGAACAGGGAAAACAAGCGCGGCGTCATGCGATCACTCTTCAAGGGTTCTGGCCGGGGGTGGTGCCGTTCTGGCGTTGCTGCTGCAACTGCCGACGGCGGGCTTCGATACGTTCGCGGATGGCTTGCAACTGCTCCGACGACGGCGCCGGTGCGCTCGGCGCAGGCGTCCCGTTGGCGCCCGCCTGCGGCGTGGCGGCGACGGGTTTGACCGGGGCCTCGACCGCAGACGCAGCCGGTGGCGGTAGTGGCATTACCGGTGGCGGCTGTAGCGGTACCGGCCCCGACCCCGACCCCGACGACATGCCCAACGGCCGCGCGCCCTGGCCGAGCGCGGTCGGCGGCTGCCCGCCCTTGCCGTCGAACACCTGCAGCTCCAGGGTCTGGCTACCGCCGCTGCCGCTGACCACCGCGCGGCGCGGTTCCAGCGACAGCAAGCGCCAGCCCTTGACCGGGTCGTGGCCTTCCTGCAGGCGCAGCGATTCGCCCTGCTCGGTGGTCAGCGTGGCCATCTTGAAGCTGTCGGTGAGCAGCACGCCGGTCAGGCGCACGCTCGGCGCGGCGCCCTGGCCGTTGTCGGCGCTGAGGAAGAACGGATGCGGCCGGCGGTCTTCGGCGAACACCGGACGCGCGGCGATTTCGGCATAGCGCGAATAATCGCCGAGGCGCTCGGCAGACGCCGCCGGCAAGCTCGGCAGGCGCTGGGTCATGCTCGGATCGTCGGGCAGCGGCACGATGCGCTGGCCCAGGCCGGCCAGGCCCAGCGCCCAGATCAGCAGCCCCCACAGCGCCAACGTCGCCAGCCACACGGTGCGCAGGCCGATCGCTTCAATTCGCATGCGCGCCCTCCACTTGCTGCGGCGGCTGCGCGGCGGCATCCGGCATCGCCGGCGGCGCCTGCGTGGCGGCAGGGTCGCTCGGTCCCGGGCCGGCAGGCGTGCCGGCATCCATCGCCGGCGCGCCGGGCGGCGCCCCCGCAGGCGGCGGCGGTGGCATGCCGGGCGCCATGCCCGCGGCGGCGGGCGGCGGCAGCATCGCGTTCGGGCGCAGATAGCCGGCCAGTTCGAAGGCCACGTCCAGGCCGTTGCCGCTCTCACCCGGCGACAGCTGGTAGCGCTGCGCCATCACGTTGAGGTTGTCCACGAACAGCGCCGGGGTGCCGCTCTCCAGCGCGTGCAGCACCGCCGCCAGTTCCGGCGTGCCGCAGCGCAGCCGCACCTGCACCGCGACGCGGGTGAAGCGGTCGCGGCGGTTGTCGGCGGCCAGCGGCGAACGGTTGCTGATCGCGCAGCTGCGGTTGCCGGGGCTGGCGGTGGCCACCGCGCTTTCCAGGCGCTGCACCAACCCGGCCGAGGCCAGTTCGGCCGAGGTTTCGCGCAGGAAGCCCGGGCGCGCGGCCAGGTCGCGTTGCGCCTGCTGCAGCCGCTGCGCCACCTGCGGCGCCTGCTGCAACTGCATGCGCACGCGCAGTTCGCGCTGGCGCAATTCCTGGATCTGCGCCTCGACCTCGCGCATCGGCACCGTCCACCACGGATGCACCAGCAGCAGATAGGCCAGCGCCAGCGCCGCCAGCAGCAGGCCCAGCGCCAGCCAGCGGTCGCGCTTATCGACCTGCACCGGCATTGGCGGCCTCCTTGCGCTTGGTTCCAGCCAGTTCGGCGGTCAGGGTGAAGCGGTCGCGGTGGCTGCCCGGATCGGCCTGCAGCACGCCGGTCAGCGATGGCGTGCGCCACAGCGGCGAGCCCTCCAGCCGCCCGACCAGCGAGGACGCCTCGCTGCTGAGGCCGATCAACTGCAACTGGTCGCCCTCGACCGAGAATTTTTCCAGGTAGGTGCCCTCGGGCAGGCGCTTGCTCAGTTCGTTCCAGATTTCCAGCGCGGTCGGGCGCTCGGCGCGCAGTTGGTCGAAGAAGGCCGCACCTTCGACCAGGTCCACCAGTTGCTGGCGCTGCGCGGACACGCCGCGCGCGCGCTGCGCGCCGCTGTCCACTTGCGCGCGCAACTGCTCGAGCGCGTCGCGGCGGTTGTCCAGCAGCTGCCAGCCGGCGGCGAACAGCGCCAGCAGCGCGGTCGCGGCCAGGATCGCGTTCCAGCGCCGCATCGGATCTGCGCGGCGATGGCGCTGCTCCGGCGGCAGCAGGTTCACGCCCAGCGGCGCGCCGTCGGCGCCGGCGACATCGACCCCGGCCAGGGTCGGGCGCAGCGCGCCGGCGCTGGCGTGCAATTCGTCCAGCACGCGGCGCGGCGCCACCACCAGTTCGGCGTCCAGTTGCGCATCGTCGCGGCGTGCGCCCAGGCGCACGTCGTAGACCACCTGGTCGGCCTGGAACGGCGTCTGCCGGTCGATCTCGAAGCGGACCACGTCGCGCAGGTGTTCGGCGGCCGCGGCCGGCAAACGCAGCGTGCGCTGCAGCGCGGACTGCGCCGGCAGCAGCCAGACCCGCGGCAGTGCGGCCAGGCGCGGGCCGAGCACGGCCTCCAGGTCGCTCGGCAGCAGCGGCCACGGCAACGCCAGCGGCGTGCCCAGTTCGGCATCGATCTGGCGCGCGACGTACAGCTGTTCGCCCTCGCGCCACAGCAGCAGCCGCGCCTGCGACCAGCCCAATTGCAGCTGCCAGCGCGGCGGCAGCCACGCCATCAGCGAACGCTGCCACCAGGCCAGCAAGCCGCCGGCACCGGGCGCCATGCGCACGCCGAGCTTGTCCATCGTGTCCCGCCACGCAGTCATCGAACGGTCGATCCTTCTTCCCATCGCAGCACAGTGTAGGCGGAGCCCGGTAGCGCCGACGAGCCTGGGCGCACCACGGCACGCAGCACCGCCGCGCGCCCCGCGGCCAATTGCGCCCGGCTTTCGATGCTGTAGGTGCCGCCGCCCCCGCCGATCGCAGCGGCCTGCGCCGGGTCGTTGCGCTCGCGTTGCGCCAGCACCTGCTGCGCATCCAGGCCGAGTGCGGTCAGCACCGGCGCCGGCGCGAAATCCGGCGCCGGGCGCGAAATCCCGCTGTACAGGGTCAGGTTCGGCAGCAGCTTGGCGTACAGATCCGCATCCATGCCCAGCACCAGTTGCAGTTCGGCCAGGCTCTCGAACGGCGCGTCCTTGGCGCCGTATGGCAGCCCGGCGGCGGCGTAGTCCGGGTCCTCGGCGCCGCCGTTGGGCTGGCTGAGGTTGTCCGCGTCGCGCCAGTCCACGATCGCCGCGGCGATGCGGTCAGCGCGCTGCGGATCGCCGCCGACCGCGCGCACCAGCGCCGCCAGCAGGGGCGCGTCGGCCAGGTTCAGATCGACCTTGCCGCTCTCATCGGTGATCCGCAGATCAATCGTGGCGTCTTCGTACTGCCAGCGGTAGCGGCGCCCGTCCGCGCGCCAGCCCGGCTGCGTCGGCGTGCCGGCTAGCCGGGTCAGCGCGTACTCCAGTCCGGCGCGGGCGCGCTCCTGCGCCGCCGCGCCGTCGCCCAGCACCTTGCCCTGCAGGCCCTCGGTACGCGCGGTCAGCGCGAACGCGCCGATCAACGCGGTCAGCAGCGCGATCAGCCACAGCACCAGCACCAACGCCGCACCGCGCGCCTGCCGAGGTGACGCGCTCATTGCCGCGCCTCCGCGCCGCCGGCCTGGCGCAACGCGACCACCAGCGGCGGCCACACCATGCCGTCGTCGCTGCTCAGTTCGATCGACACCAGCAGCGGCAACTGGTCGGTCTTCTCCCAGCGTTCCTGCCAGGGGCCGATCGTGCCGCGCTCCGGATCGATGCCGCGGTAGCGGAAGCGCACCTGGCGCAGGCCATCGGCCAGCGGCTCGGGCGCACGCGGCTTGTCCTCGGCGATCTGCTTGCCGGCCTGCACCTGCACCAGCGCGATCGCCAGGCGCTGCCGGCCGCTATCGCCACTGACGCTGAGGTCGTGCACGTAGGGACCGCCGCGGCCCAGGTAATCGGGAAGATCGGCGACGAACTGCATGCGCTGCGGTTCGCCGACGAAGCGCACCGGCTGCAGCGTGCGGCTGTCGATGTCCAGCGCCAGTGCCTGCGCGCCGCTCAGGCGCCGGCGCAGGAAACCCTCGACCGCGCGCATGCGCTCGCTGCGCCCGGCGATGGTCTCGCCGCGGCCGCTGATCGCGGTGGCCGAGCGCAGCGTGGCGAAGGCCAGGGTCAGCCCGCCGACCAGCAGCACCGTGGCCAGCAGCACTTCGATCAAGGTGAAGCCGCGCGCGGCGGCGCGACGCGGTGCGCGGTTCACTGCGGCACCCCGTTGTTCTGCGCGCTGACCAGGCGCAGCGTCTTCCACTGCAGCGCCTGCGCCGGCGCATCGCCCCAGCGCACCTGCAGGTTCAGTTGCAGCAGCGTCGGCGCGCCCGGCGTCATGGTCGTGTCCGGCGGGCGCCGCGCATCGACGTACGGCACCACGTCCAGGGTCCAGCGGTAATGGCCCTGCTCGAAGCTGCCCTGTTCGCGGCCGGGCTGCAGCGGCTGCTCCACGCCCTGCGCGGCCAGCACCGATTGCGCGTACAGCGTGGCGCGGCTGAGCTGGTCGGCGCGCTGGACCTGGCGTGCGGCGCCGGACAGCGAACCGAGCAGCAGGGTCAGCGCCAGCGCCAGCAGCGCGAAAGCCACGATCACCTCGATCAGCGTGTAGCCGCGTTGCGCCTTCATGGCATGCCCTGCTGCGGCGGACGCCCGACCTTGACCTCGCCGGTCAGCCAGGCCACGTCGATGCGCCAGCTGGCCTTGCGGGTCAGCAATTCGATGCGCCCGCCGGTGGCGGCGCCGTCCTCGAAGAACTGGATCGCGCCTTCGTCTTCGCGCCGCTGCGCCTCGCGCGCGCCGCTGAAGCGGATCGCCAGCGACGGCGGAATCTCGCCGTGACGGCCGTTGGGCGCCTGCCAGCGGTGCGCCTGCGGATCGATCAGGAAACGCTGCGGCTGGCCGCTGGCGATCGCCTGCGCCCGCGTGTAACGCAGTTGCGCGGCGATCTCCTTGGCCGATGAGCGCAAGCGCATGCCGTCGATGCCGCCGGTCAGCACCGAGGCCGCCAGCATCGCGGCGATCGCGATCAGCCCCACCACCAGCAGCATCTCCAGCAGCGACACGCCGCGCATGCGCGCACGCGCCAGCGGTACGCACGCGTGCGCACCGCGCTGGGGAACGCCGGCAGGGGCATGGATCACGGCGCCGGGATCACTCGTACTTGATGTCGGCGTCGTAGCTGGTGCCGCCGGGCTGGCCGTCCTTGCCCAGGCTGATCAGGTCGAACGGCTTGCCGTCGCCCGGCACCTTGTACTCGATCGGGTGGCCCCACGGGTCGTTCAACTCCGCGGGCTTGGCATACGGGCCGAGCCAGCCGCTGACGCCGCCCGGCGCGGCGACCAGGTCGTCGAGCTTGGACGGCAGCTTGCCGGTGTCGAGCTGGTAGTTGTCGATCTTGCCGGCCATGGTCTGGATCTGCGACTTGGCCAGGTTGGCCTTGCCGCGATCGGCGCCGCCGAGCACGCGGCTGCCGACCAGGGTCAGCACCGCGCCGATCAGCACGATGACGATGATGATTTCCAGCAGGCTCATGCCCGACTGGCGCGCGGCGGAAGGAGAACGGGTCAGGGAACGGATATTTCGCATTGCATCGGATCCTTGCGGTGGAAAACCTTATGTAACCGAACGCGGTGACAAGGGTCGCCATCGTGTGCGGTGCGTGCAGCTGCGCTTCATGCGCGGGAACGGGCTTGGCGCGGCGGCGATCGACGCATGCCGCATTTCGGGCATGACGTGGCGCACAGATGCCCTGGTCATGGCTGTCGCCATCGCTTGGACAGTGCGCGGCGCCAAGGGTTCACGTTGCCATTCATGGCGCAGCAGCACGGGCGCCGGAGCTGCCGGCGCGGCCATCCGTGGCCGCGCGTTCGGCGCCACATGCGCCATGGCGCGGCGCGCGGATGCTGCAGGCATGCCCGCTGCCGTCCATGGCTCGACATCGCCGCGCCCTGACAGACCTGCCCGGCCATCCATGGCCGGGCGTTCGGCCATGCGCGAACCAGTGGTTCGCAAACGCATGGCCTCACCCAATCGCATTGGTGAGGTCGTACAGGGGAACGAGGACGGAAATGATCACCAGCCCGACCACCGAGGCCAGGACCAGGGTGATCAACGGCACCAGCGCGGCAAGCAGGCGGTCGATCGCCTGCGCGGTTTCCTGTTCGAAGGTGTCGGCGGTCTTCAGCAGCATCGTGTCCAGCGCGCCGGATTCCTCGCCGACCTGGATCATCTGCAGCGCCAGCCGCGGGAAGCGCTTGCCCTTGGACAGCGACGCCGACAGCCCGTGGCCGTTCTTGACGTCGTCGGCCGCGGCGCCGACGTCGGCGGTCAGCGCCAGGTTCGACAGCACGTTGCGCGAGATGCCCAGCGCGGCCAGCAGCGGCACGCCGTTGCGCAGCAACGTGCCCAGGGTGCGGGTCAGCCGTGCGGTTTCCAGCCGCGCGATCAGCACGCCGATGAAGCGCTGCTTCAGCAACCAGGCGTCGAAGCTGGCGCGGAACACCGGATCGCGGCGCTTGCGGTCCACCGCCAGCAGCGCCAGCCCGGGCACCACCAGCAACACGATCCACCAATCGCGCACGAACAGGCCCACGCTCAGCACCGCCTGGGTGAACCACGGCAGTTGCACGTCCAGGCTCTCGTACATCAGCGCGAACTGCGGCACCACGTAGCCGAGCAGGAACAGCAGCGCGCAGCCGACCACGCTGACCAGGATCGCCGGATAGATCAGCGCATTGATCACCCGCCCCTTCAATTCTCGGCTGCGCTCCAGGTATTCGGCCAGGCGCTGCAAGGTGTCGTGCAGGCTGCCGCCGGCCTCGCCGGCGCGGACCATGTTGATGTACAGCCGCGAGAACAGGCCGTGCTGCCGCTCCAATGCGGTGGACAGCGGCGCGCCGCCGCGCACGGCGTCGCGGATGTCGCCGACGGTGCGCTTGGAACGCTCGTCCTCGGGCAGTTCGAGCAGGATCGTCAGCGCGCGGTCCAGCGGCTGGCCGGCGCCGAGCAGGGTCGCCAGCTGCTGGGTGAACTGCACCAGCGCCGCGCCGTCGAACGGCTTGGGCCGGAACAGGCCGCGCAGCGAAGTGCCGCCGCCCTGCGCCGCGAGCTTGGCCTCCATCGGCATATGCCCCTGCTCCTGCAGGCGCAGCGCCACCTCGGCGTCGCTGGCTGCCTCCATCTGGCCTTCCAGGATCTCGCCATGCGGGTTGAGCGCTTTGTAGCGGTACAGGGGCATCAGGGCTGGGAATGGGGAATGGGGAATGGGGAATCGGAAAGCGGGCTGCGCGCGTGCCGGCGCGGCCGCGGCAGCGCCACGATGCAAATGCGCGCTGACGCGCCTGCGCGCATCAGGTTTCCTCCGTCACGCGCAGCACTTCCTCGATCGTGGTCTGGCCGCTGAGCGCCTTGCCGATGCCGTCCTCGTACATCGTGCGCATGCCGGCTTCGCGCGCCAGCTGTTCGATCTCGCCCATGCCGGCGTGGCGCATCACCGCGCGGCGCAGGGCGTCGTTCATCACCAGGAATTCCATGATCGTGGTGCGGCCCAGGTAGCCGGTCGGCGCGATCGCCGAGGGCCGCGGGCGGAACAGGAAAATCTCCCCCTCGGGCTGCAGCCGGCGCAGTTCGAACTTCTCGATCTCTTCCGGCGAGGCCGGATAGCGCTCGGCATGGGTCGGCTCCAGCCGCCGCACCAGGCGCTGCGCCAGGATGCCGTTGATGGTGGAGGTCAGCAGATAGTCCTCCACGCCCATGTCGAGCAGGCGGGTGATGCCGCCGGCGGCGTTGTTTGTATGCAGCGTGGACAGCACCAGGTGGCCGGTCAGCGCCGACTGGATCGCGATGCGCGCGGTTTCCAGATCGCGCATTTCGCCGATCATGATGATGTCCGGATCCTGGCGCACGATGCTGCGTAGCGCGTGCGCGAAATCCAGCCCGATCTGCGGCTTGGCCTGGATCTGGTTGATGCCCTCGATCTGGTATTCGACCGGATCCTCGACGGTGATGATCTTGACGTCGGCGGTGTTGAGCTGGCTCAGCGCGGTGTACAGCGTGGTGGTCTTGCCCGAGCCGGTGGGGCCGGTGACCAGCAGGATGCCGTGCGGCTGCTCCAGCACCTTGCGGAACTGCGGCAGGAACGCGTCGGTGAAGCCGAGCCGGTGGAAGTCGAACACCACCGTCTCGCGGTCGAGCAGGCGCATCACCACGCTCTCGCCGTGCGCGGTGGGCATGGTGCTCACGCGCAGGTCCAGTTCCTTGCCCTGCACGCGCAGCATGATGCGTCCGTCCTGCGGCAGGCGGCGTTCGGCGATGTTGAGCTTGGCCATGATCTTGACCCGGCTGATCACCGCCGCGGTCAGGTTGGCCGGCGGGCTTTCGCCGTCGATCAGCACGCCGTCGACGCGGTAGCGCACCTTCAGCCGGTTCTCGAACGGTTCGATGTGGATGTCCGAGGCGCGCAGTTCCACCGCGCGCTGGATCACCAGGTTCACCAGCCGGATCACCGGCGCTTCCGAGGCCAGGTCGCGCAGGTGCTCGATGTCGTCGGCCGCCGTGCTGTCGCCGTCGGCGGTCTCCACGATCGCGCCCATCGCACTGCGGCCCTGGCCGAACCAGCGCTCGATCAGGTCGTCGATCTCCGAGCGCAGGCCGACCCGCGGCAGCACCTGGAAACCGGTGGCCAGGCGCACCGCATCGGCGGCATAGGCCTCGTGCGGGTCGGACATCCACAGTTCCAGCACGCCGTCGTGCTCGCCCAGCGGGCACACGTGGAATTGCTTGAGGAAGCGCAGCGACAGCGGCTGCGCCTCGGGCAGGTGCTCCGGCGCGGTGGCCGGCAATTGCTTGGCGTCGAGCAGCGGCAGGCCCAGCACTTCGGCGCTGACCTCGGCGTGGTCGCGTTCGGACACCAGCCCCAGCCGCGCCAGCAGCGACAGCAGGCCGCCGCCGGATTCGCGCTGCAACTGGCGCGCGCGCAGCAGGTCGCCCTCCTTGAGCCGGCCCTTGGCCAGCAACGCATCGACGATGCGCGCCTCGGGCATATCGACAGCGGCAGCAGTGTCCTTGACGAGCGCGTTCACACAATCCCTCCAGAGCGTGCGGCGACTTTAGCAGTTCGGCGCGACCTGCCGCCTGCCTGCGCCGCGCCGGCCCGCCGCACTGTCTACGACGCCGCGGCAGCGCGGCACGCCGTCATTGGCATGACATACGCGGCGCGCAGCATCGCGCGTTGCGGCGCCGTGTGCACGGCGACCACGGCGTCGGCGTTGCAGCGCACAAGCGCAGCGGACGGCAGCCGCACGCCTGCGCAACGGTGGCTGCGCCGGCAGCGGCAGCGACCGGCGCGCTCAAGGTTTTCGGTTTCCCAGACGCAGGAAACCCGGCCGAAGCCGGGTTTCCTGGGTCACTCCGGCGCCGTTGCCGGCGCCGTCCAGCGCACGCTTACTGGCGCGCGACCAGGCTGACGCCGCTGTAGCTCGAGGTGCCGACCAGCTTGACGTAGTAGGTGCCGGCCTGCGGCGCGGTGAAGCGCACCGTCTCGTTGTTGCCCGGACGCGCCGACTTGGCGTCGTAGCTGGTGGTGCTGGGCTCCTTGTCGAAGCTCACGTACAGCGACACGTTGCCGCTGCCGCCGTAGGTGAGGAAGCTCAGCACCGCGCCGGCCTCGGCCTCGAAGCTGTACAGCACCTCGTTGCCCGCCGCACCGGTCAGCCCGGCCACCGCCACCTTGTTGGTCAGCGCGGTCGCCGGCGGCGCGCACTCTTCGGTCTGCGGGTCGCACGGCACTTCCAGCGCCTTGTCCAGCGCGGCCTTGGCATCGACGATGCCGCTGCCGATCGGGGTGCTGGTCGGGATCGACACCGGGAACGGACGCGCAGTCTGCTTCAGCAGGGTTTCCAGCGCGGCCGGGGTCAGCGGCGCGTTGCCGGCGGCGATCACCGCGCTCTGCACCAATGCCGCCACCGCCGCCACGTGCGGCGAGGCCATCGAGGTGCCGGCCATGCCCATGTAGGTGTAGGCGCCGGAGGTCGGCGTGGTCGCGCCGGTGTAGCCGTTCTGCCAGACGTAGCCGCCCGGGTTGCCGTCCACGCCGCCGCCGCCGCCCGGACCGGACAGGTCCACCGCCGCGCCGTAGTTGGAGTAGGACGCCATGCCGCCGGTGATGCGCGTCGCGCCGACCGCGATCACGTTGGCGCAGCTGGCCGGGCGGAAGTTGGCCGCGTTGCCGGCGCTGTTGCCGGCCGCCACCACCACCGTGGTGCCGCGCGCGACCGCACCGTTGATCGCGTCCTGGTACAGCGCGTCGCAAGTGCCGCTGCCGCCCAGGCTCATGTTGATGACCTCGGCCGGATTGGCGTTGGCCGGCACGCCGGCGACGGTGCCGCCGGAGGCCCAGGTGATCGCGTCGGCGATGTCGGACAGGTAGCCGCCGCACTTGCCAAGCACGCGCACCGGCAGCACCGTGGCGTTGGGCGCGACGCCGGCCATGCCGACGCCGTTGTTGGTGGCCTCGGCGATCGTGCCGGCGACATGGCTGCCATGCCAGGAACTGTCATCGGCCAGCGACCCGGCGTAGCACTCGTTGTCGTTCTCGACCCAGTCGCCGTAGTCCAGCGCGCCCGGTACGCGCGCGTCGGTCGGACGCCGCGAGGTCTCCGCATCGGAGATGAAGTCGTAGCCCTGCAGCAGGTTCACCGCCACGTCCGGATGGCTCGGCAGGATACCGGTGTCCAGCACCGCGACGACCACGCCGTCGCCCTTGGACACGTCCCACGCCGCCGGCGAATTGATGCCGCCGGTGGCGCTGCTCAGATGCCACTGGTACTGGGCGTACAGCGGGTCGTTGGGCACCAGCTGCGGCTGCTCCAGCGCCGCCTTGGGCAACTCGGAGTACTGCATTTTGACATCTTGCACCGCGTACTTGACCGCCGGGTCGGCGGCGATTTCCGCCACCACCTTGTCCACGTCGGCCTTGCTCAGCTTGCCCGACAGGCGGATCAGGTCGGCGCCCACGCCCAGGGTGCGCACGTATTCGGCACGCACGCTGGCGGCCGCGGCACGGGAGATGCCGTTGCTGCCGCCCAGGCTAGCGCGGGTCACCGCCGACTGCACCGCCGACAGCTTGGCGCTGCGGTCGCTGGCGGCGGCGGTGCCGGCGTTGTAGCGCACCACGATGCGGCTGGAAGTCTGCGCGTCGGCCGGCGCGGCCTTGGCCGGCTGCTTGACCGGCAGCGACGCGGCACCGGCCGCGAATGCGCTCGAGGCCCCAAGCGACATTGCCAGCATGGCGGCGGCGATGGCATTGATACGGAGATTTTGCTTGTCGATCACGTTGACGTCCTCTTCAAAGTTTCGTGGATCAGGCGACTGTTGCGGCCGTAAAAAAGCTCCTTTTTCCCGAATCCGTTGGCCGGCCCAGCCAAGGTCCTTAGGTCTGCCCCCTCAGGCCATTGCGTGGGCGGACGGCGGCACGCGCCGCCGTCCGCGATGGCTCACCAGCCGAAGCCGGCGCCGATGCCGACCGAGCTGTCGTCGCCGCTGAACGCGCCGCCGATGGTCAGCGTGGCGCGCTCGCTGAAGGCGCGCTGGTAGCCCACCGACAGCGCCGACTCGCCGTTCTGGAAACCGATGCCGGCACCGACCCGGTTCTGGGTGCGGATGCCCGCGGCGCTGGTGGCCATGTTGAGCATCGCCGCGCTCATCGCGCCCTGCCGGTCGATGCGGCGGTCCTGGTCGCGCAACCGCGCATCGACATCGCCGCGCAGCACGTCGAAGCTGTCGGCCATGGTGTTGAAGCGCGTGTCGGTGTACGACTTGGCGGTGGCGACGCCGCTGTCGAGCTGGCCCTTGTTGACCGCATCGGTGGCCTGGGTGCCGGCGGCGACGTTGGCGACCTGGCGCTCGTTGCCGGCGCTGCCCACCGACACCGTGTTGGCGCGGTCGGCGACCGACCCCTGGCCCAGCGCGACCGCCCCCTGCGCCGTGGCGCTGGCGCCCTGGCCGAGCGCGGTGCCCGAGGCGGCGGTGACGCTGGCGCCCTCGCCCATCGCCACCGCATTGGTCGCTACCGCAGCGATATGGCTGTTGGCGCCCACCGCGGTGCTGCCGTCGGCGTTGACCTTGGCGTTGCTGCCGATCGCGGTGTCGTTGGGGCCATGCGCATAGGCGCTGCCGCCGATCGCGGTGCCGGTGACGTCGTTGGCGCGCGCCGCGGTGCCGACCGCGGTAGCGCTCGCCCCCGCATCGGCCACGACCGCCTCGCCGACCTGCGCGGTGGACGCAGTACCGGATACCGTCGCCGACTCGGACCCCGCCTGCGCGGTGGCCACGGTCGACTCCGGCTCGGCCACCGAGGCCACGCTGGCGACACGCGCATTGCGTGCCACGCTGGCGGTACCTCCACTGCGCGCATCCAGTTCGCTGACCTTGCCGTCCAGTGCCGCCAGCGCATCGCCGACGTTGCTGTAGCTGGCGCCCTGGATCACGTAGGTCGGGGCCACGAACAGGCCTTGCGCGCCGAGTCCGGCACCGCCGCCGAGGAACGTGGCCATGTTGCTCAGCGACTGGTACAGCTGGCTACCGTTGATCGCCTCGGTGCTGCCGGCGGCGATGTTGCCCGCGGTCAGATTGACGATGCGCCGGGTAGCCGGGCCGCCGCGGCCGTTGCCGCTGCCCAGCGACACCGTGTCGGCCTCGTAGACGCGCGAACCGGCACCGAGCGCAACTGCATTGTCCGCCGACACGCCAGCGTTGGCGCCGATCGCCACGCCGTTGCTGCCGCTGTTGCGGACGAAGCTGTTGTAGCCCAGCGCCACGCCGTTCTCGCCGATCGCATTGGTCTGCAGGCCGACCGCGGTGCTGCGCGCGCCGCTGG
>Ga0308160_10003418_pt1 | contig 17918 bp, 30 predicted proteins | sample PhyFR1_FD_201036 | JGI IMG/M metagenome (GOLD analysis project Ga0308160, IMG submission 201036) | Phyllosphere microbial communities from UC Gill Tract Community Farm, Albany, California, United States - DLSLF.R1 | ecosystem: Host-associated > Plants > Phyllosphere > Unclassified | place: USA...
ACGGCGACCCGGGCACGACGAGATGGCGAACGGCTTTCCTTCCCTCGCCCTCTCGAGCTGACCACCCTTCCACCGCCTCAGGTTCAACGCCCCGCGCGTCAACAGGGGCTCCTCCTCTCTCTTTCAGCCTACGACCTCGTCCTCCGGCGCCTTCGGAGGAGGCGGCAGCGGCGGACAGACCTCGCCGAATCTCGCTAGCACTTGGAACCCACTCTCGTTCGAGCCCGATCCCTGGTCGTCTGCCGCCCCTCCTGCAGCCTCAGCCTTCGCTGCTCCCCCCCTGGCGTCATCGGCCTTCAGCAGCGACGGCGGAGGCAATGCCGCTAGCGCTGCCGCGTCTGGGACTCTCGTCGATGAGGACGCCCTGCCGGGCATCTACCTGCTCGCTCTCGAGGCAGCCGACCCGGTCGCCCGCGGCGAAGCCGGCGTCGGTGTGACAGCCCTCGGGCGGGTCATCCGGACGAGCGGCCTTCCTGCTGGAGATATCGAACGGGTGCGTCCTCTTACCTGCGCGAGGCGGCAACAGTCGCATGGGCGTGAGTCGAGACGGGGTGACTGACCCGAGCCAGCTGACCGGCCGCAGATCGTCAACGCCGTCAGCGGCAACGCGCCAAAGGTGACCCGGCACGAGTTTTTCCTTTCGCTCGTGCTCGTCGGGCTCGTTCAGGAGGGCAGCAGTGGTGCGTCTCAGCTTGCGCTCTGCCTGAAAAGCGTCGTTGGACCCGGCGACACCTGCTGACGCTCTGCATCACGCCCGGCGTCTGCCTCCCTTCACGAACGCAAGACGTTTCGCGCGAGGCGGCCCTGAGCAGACACTCCGATCCCCCAACGCCGTCGCTGAATCTCGACGGCCTCCAGTCGAGCCGATCGGCGATCCGACCTCCTGTCTCAACCTACACGTCGTCCGGCACGATAGCGCAGCACGCGCCGCCGCCAGCTTCGGTCCCTTCGACGATGACGGATCCTTGGACGACTTCGCCAACGTTGCCAACGACGCCGCTTGGACAGGCGGCTCGCAGCTCACCGACGGCGACGACGCAGCACGCTCGCGGGCTCTCATTGGACCAAGGGGCCAGCAACGGTCATCCGCTCGCGCAGGGCCTGCTTGCCATCCCGCAGTGGTGGGACAAGGAGCCGCGGGCATCCGTCCGGCTCGTGCCGCAGAAGGAGGGTCGGTGGCCGGGCCTCAAGTGGACCGTCTATGAGGTCGCCGTCAAGAGCGGCACGGGCCATCAGGACGGTCCCGGCGTCCACCGGCGGTACTCCGAGTTTGCTTGGCTCGCAGACTGCCTCGTCAAGCGCGTACGTCGCCTGTCTCCATCCGTACTTGCTCGTCTAACGCGTTCGGCTGACCCGACTCCGACCGTCAGTATCCGTTTCGGTGCATCGTCGGACTGCCCCCGAAGCGGCTTGGCGCCGACCCAAGCTTCCTTGAGCAGCGCCGCCGAGCGCTCGGGCGCTTCCTCCAGCACGTCGTCGGCCACCCGGTCCTGCGGGCGGACCATCTTGTCCAGGCGTTCCTGACCGAACCGAGTCTTGAGGTCTGGCGCAAGGGCAAGGTGAGGAGGCCCAGTCCTCGCTGACTGCTAGCAATGTAGCGCTGACGCGAGGTCGCTCGCCTGCTCCTCTCTCCAGGGCTCCAAGGTCAACCTCGACGAAGAGCGAAAGGGCGGCAAGCTGTCGCAGCGCGAGGAGCTTGAGGTGCCGACCGACCTGCACGAGAAGCTTGCGTTCGTATCGCTGCCACTCTGACCTTGACCGTCGTCGTCTGGCAGACTGACGGCCTCCCCGCCCTTACGCAGCATCGCCCGACGGATCCTCAGCCAGCGCATCGCCTCTTGGTCGTCACTCACCCAGATCTTCGAGCGCAATGCGCGACGGCTCGAGGCGCTCTCGGCCGATGCGTCGCGTTTCGCCAATGCCTTGTCGTCGCTTGCAGAGGCTGAGGAGAGCTGGAAGGCGCCGACCCGGAGCACAAAGATTGGCGGCAACGGCTGGGCTGGAGCGGGCGAGGACGAGAGCGTGCTTGAGCGGGATGAGCTCGGCGAGGGCGTTCGCCGGGGCCTCGGTCAGGCTGGCTCGAGCTGGGAGCAGCTTGCCGTCGACGCCGAGGGCAGGGTGAGCTGCCGTCTGCCGGCCGAGGCTCTTTCCCACCGCTTTCTCCTCGCTGACCGATGTCTCGGCCCCGACAGTCGCAGCAAATGATTCTCGGCACGCTCGAGGCTTTCAAAGCGCACCGCGACCTCCTCGTCGGTTTCCGCGAGACCTTTGCTCGGTTCGACCGTGCGTCAGAAGGCAAGTCCTCTCCGGGGCGCGATTGTTTTGCTAACCTTCTCCTTGACGCCAGGCTTATCTCCGGACCCGGTCGAGAAGCTCGAGAAGAAGATGGCGACGACGCAGACCAAGGTCGAGGTTGCTCGCAAGGCCAGGAAGCCAGGCTTCGAGGCGGAAGTCGACCGGCTTGTCGGCGCGATTGAGGCGGATCAGACGGCCATCGAGGGTTGGCTCGCCCGGCGCGGGGTTATTCAGGCAATGTGCGGCACGCCTTGCTCCTTCTCGGAAGACAGGCATGGGCTGATGCCCCCCCTCCCTTATCCCTCGAACGCTGCAGTCTGTGGCACGAGCTGTCCGGCGTCGTCTACCCGCGCGAGCACACTCTCGTCACGCTCGCCTTCCAGCGCTTCGCCAAAGAGGAGGCCGTCTACTCGGGCGGCGTACTTGACATCTGGCGCGGGCTCGAGGAGGCTCTCGAGGACATGCCGCTTGAGTAGCAGCCGGCCAGACGGAGCCGCGCGGACGCGGCCTTCTCTGTACTTATGGTTCGCATGATGCAACGGTCATCGGTCTCCTGAGGCCTGACGCCTCCCCCCAAATCCCTCGGCCCTCTTCAACCCTTGGTCAGCTGGCCGCGCGCGCACTCATTTGCGCTGGCCCATCTCGAGCTCTCCCGGGCCGAAGCTCATCGGCAGGAGCTCGTCGAGCGTCATTGTCTTGGTGCTGCCGTCCTTGTCCTTGGCCGAGCCGGTCGAGGTATAATCGCCCGACTGGTAGGTGGCCGAGACGATGACGATGGGCGTCTGCGACCGCAGGGATCCGACAACCGCAGTCAGCGCTGGGCGCTCAGGTAACAGAGCAGGGCGCACAGGAGAGGAGACCCACGGTCGGTCCGCAGAACTCGCGGATGAACTGCCGGCAGATACCGCATGGTGAGGTCACAGGCTCCTCGACGTCTCTGAAGAGCAGAGCCGAAGCGCACGGGGAAGGAGGGTGGAGCGGTTGAATCTCAGCGAGGCCCAGTCGGCGGAGATTGGGAAGTCGGGACAACACCCACGACGAGACGGCAATGGCGATGAACTTGCGCTTGTTCTCCGAGACGGCCTTGACGAGCGCCGTCCGCTCGGCACAGATCGTGCCTCCTGCGGGAGGGCGAGAAGAACGGTCGTTCAGCCGTGTGCCCTTCGGGCGAGCTCTGTGCGCTGGTCCGCCGAAGCGTCGCGGGCCGCGGCGGACAACCGGGAGGGAGCCTGAACGCACCGAACGAGGCGTTCTCGATGTTGGCGCCCTTGATGATCTCGCCCGACGGCAGCAGGAGGGCCGCTCCGACTCGGAAGTGCGAGTATGGCGAGTAGGAGCCCTCGCGGGCTGCGGGTTCGATAGGGCAGGCGGGCAACGTCCCCAGGTCAGCGAGCGAGGTTGGCGGAAGCCGGACCGAGGCAGGGTGCGCGACGGACCGTCAAGTGAGGCCTGGATGAGCGACTCGTACTGCTCGGAGCTGATGGAGGCGGACATGGCGTGCTGGGCTGCTAGGCTGCTGCTCGGAGGGGAAGATGGGAGTGTCGAGCGTGTTAGAGGTGGTCGTTCGAAGGGACGCGATGGGATGGGCGGCGCCGGCCGGCACGGGGCCCGCCGCTGCCGGCTCGACGGCCACGGCCATCGCACCCTGCTGCCGACAACGACCCGTCCAGCAGGACAAGGAGCTAGGGCAGAGCGATGCAGGCCGGCTCGTACCACACACCAGGCCTCGCCGGTTTTGGTCTCGCCTTCTCACCCTTCTTTTCTGGTGAGGTCTTCGTCGATGGTCGGCCGCTCCCGATGGACCGTCGTCCCCGTCGTCGCTGCCTCGGCTGCGCTCTCTTCCGGTACCAACCGAACCATGCTCGCTGACCCTGGCACCTTGTTCTACTCTTGCACCCAGATCGGATCGCTCTGGCCTCTTCCAGTCGGTGTCGCAGCTGGTGCGATCCTACTGCTCCGTCCACGCAGACTGACCCCGCCTCTCCTATCCGCGCTGCTGCCCGCGCAGCTAACTTTGGCCTCGTCGGCAACGGCCGCATCTCTGTCCTTTCAGGTCGAGGTCACCCCCAGATGATTCGTCTCGAGCAGCAGTACGTTCTCAGGCTCGGCGCTTGACATACCTCGCCACTGACTGCTCTGACCTGCAGGTTCGAGACGAAGGATGCCGTCCATGCGGTCGCGTGGTCCGAGCTCAACCCCAACCAGGTCGCTTCGGGCGGCGGTGACGGCTCGGTCAAGCTGTGGGACATCACGCTCCCTGTGCGTGCGCCTCCTCAGCCCAGAATCGAGCGAAGATACAAGCTGACTGCTCTGTGCAACGCACTCATCCGAGTCCAGGGCCAGCCCGTCGCTCACTGGCTCGAGCACAAGCGCGAGGTCATGAGCGTCGATTGGAGCAGCCTACGCAAGGAGCAGCTCGTTAGCTCCTCTTGGGATGGGTCGCTAAAGCTGGTCAGTGTGTCGCACACTTCAGAGATGCAGGATGGCAGCTGACTTGTGCGTTCACCATGCAGTGGTCTCCGGACCGCAAAGACAGCCTTGCTACGATTGCTGCCCGTCAGTTTCCCCACACGACGCCTTAGCTCCTACTGCAGCCGCCGCTGACGAGACACATACCCCCACACATGCTTCAGATGACGCTTGCGTCTACTCGACCTCCTTCTCGCCGCACGTACCTTTCCTGGTCGGCTCATGCTCGGGCTCAGGTCATTTTGCGCTGCACGACACCCGACTGCCGGCCGGCTCGCCCGCACAGGTTCGCTTTGTCCCCTTCGCTCCCGGGATCGAAGCCCTCTCCTTCGACTTCAACAAGTACGACCAAGGCGTCGTTGCCCTTGCAGGCACAGACAAGACGGTTCGCGTGTGCGACCTGCGCCAGGGCGGGCGCGAGTCGGCACGGGCTGTTGGCCATACCTTCCCTGCGCGGGCCGTCAAGTGGAGTCCCTGGAAGCGCAGCGTCTTTGCCAGCGCGGGATACGACATGTCGTGCCGCATGTACGTCACCGATCCCGGCTAGCTCTTCTTGAGCAAGTTGCCGACGTCGAAGCTGACCGCCCACCGCCCCCGGACGAAGATGGTCGACCTCGAGCGGGGCAGGAGTGACGCAGATTGCTCAGCACGGAAAGCACACCGAGTTTGTCTGTGGCTGTGCGTCGTTCTGCCATTACGTCTAGCACTCGAAAGCGCATCCCTCGCTGACCGACGCGGGCCGGCTTCAGTGGCTTGGTCGTTATTCACGTACGCTTCCCCTTCGAGTCCCTCTCTGCCCATCCGGCCGTCGACTGACCCTCCCTGTCGCTCCTCTGACCCCCAGCGAGGGCCTCCTGATAAGTTGCGGCTGGGACGGGATGGTTTACGATTGGCGGCCACCGATGTGACATGGTTGACTTTCTCAAGGGCTCAGGGGCGGCCGGCTTCAAAGCGATCCAAATTGTGCGCGAACAGGAAAGTGGTCATCATTGCGGCGAATCTGGAAGACACGAGGCGGACATGGAAGAGCGATCGGCGGTCGTGAAAGAGCAAGAGCGACTCAGGCTCGGCTGACGGGGCCTTTCGAACCCTCTATCTGCCGCATGACCTCCTCCTCATCGAGGAGGCCGAGCCCAGCGTCCTCGTCCTCGTCTTCGTCGTCTTCTTCCGCTCCTCTGTCCTCCTCCCTTCCCTCTTGCTCCGACGCCGCATCATCACGTCCGCCGTCGGCTTCGCCGTTGCCGACGCTCTCGGCGTCGTCGAGCCCCTGGCCACCCATCCGGCGAAGGAGCTCGTCGAGCCGGAGGGGGCTGCCGTTGAGCGACATGACGATGCTCTCGTTCCGCCGGGGCTTGCGATAGCCGGTTGCCGTCGACTTGAGCAAGGGTGTCGACGGTAGGAGAGGATGAAACTGGAATGTTGACGCCGTCGGCACGGTCGACGTAGTCGCGCTTGAGCTTGCGGCCGCCAGCTGAGTTGTCGCAGCGGGCTTCTTCCTCCGCGCCGCGCCGGTCGCTTTGGGCGTCTTGAGGCCGGCGCTTGCAGCTGCGGAAGTGGAAGCTGCGGGATCGGTGCGAGCTGTAGCAATGAGGCGAGTGTCAGGATAGATGTCAGCGACGGGGCAGCGACGACAGCGAGGTCAAGGACGGACGATTCTTGGCGGCCCGGGGGTAGTCGGCTGACCCGTCGGTGCTGGCCGTGACGGTGCGCTTCCTGAGTAAGACGAGCCGGTGGTCCGCATAGCCACGTCAGCGAGGATGGCAAGCGAGAGCTGCGGTCGTGAACTCTCAGCCTGTCGGCTAACGCACCTCTTCGCTGCCGCCCCTTCGCGCATCTCGTCCTCGAGCGCGCCCGTCTGGTCGTCCGGCTTCTTGCCGAGTTTGACTTCGGCCAGCCGCTGCATGACGCCCCGGAGTCCGTCGGCCTGCCACTGCTCGCCGAGCTCTCTGACCGTCAAGCGCCGGAGGGCGAGCGGGATCCGGGCGAGCTCGGCCGCCTGCCGGGCGAGGAAGAGCGACATCTTGGCGTCGTGGGCTTGGTCGAGCCGGGCGAGCTGGTCGGCCACTATGCAAGACGACGAGGTCCGCGAAGCGTCAGCTTGCAGCAGCTTACCGGCAGGGCAGACCCGCCAGCTGCCGAGCCCTTAGGGCCCGGCAACGGGTGTCGGCGATACGGGAGGAGACTGACGGCCGAGGTCGAACATCTCGAGGACGGCCTCCTTCTCCTGGCGCGTCCTACGGCGGGCGCGCGACTGGTGCTTGGACGCCACCGCGCGCGGCGTCGCCATCGGGTCCATGTGTGCAGGCGGCATGGTAGTGTCTTGCAGAGCTGGCCGGCCGTCGGAGCTTGCGAGTGTATGTGTTGGTCGACAGCAGGCCTCGCGACGGCCGTAGACAGGCGCGTCGTCGCGCTGCTCGCTGCTTTCGCTTCCGACGACGGTTACTGCCGAGCGCTCGGTGGGGATGATCACGCAGACGACCACCCCGCCTTGACTGAGAGAGAGTCGAACCCTCCGACCATCCAGGAAGTCAACAGAAGCCCCTTGGGAAGCAGGTAAGCACCCGCACCTCCTGAAGTGGTCAGTCAACGGCCGGCCGATCCTCCGGTCTCCGGAGCCGAGCGACCCTCCGGCAGGCGGCGTTCATCGCCGGCGGCGCCTGCTGTGTCGCTTGGACCGAGCTCCGAGCTCGCCAGGCACGGTTCGCCTTCTGAGCAACTGTCAGCGGAGCTGGTGCAAGCTGGGAAGGCCCGGCGATGGATCGCATCCGCGCCAGCCGGAGGAATGAGCCTCATCCGCTTGTACGACTGACGTCTCTTGTCCTCGTGATCATCACCTCGTCCAAAGCTCCCCCTTCAATAACCCCGACCCCCAGTTGTGACCCCGCGCAGTCCTCGCGCCCGCCACCCCCTCGCACTCGCTTGTAGGCATGGGGAACGTTGTCTCTATCATCACGGGCGTCGGCATGGGTGCGTTCAGCGAGGAGCGCGTACGCACATCAGGCGCAGACTGGCTGGCGCCCCTCCGCTCGCTCTCACCAGCGAGTTAACACGCCGCATCCTCGACTCCTACTAGCCATCGGCCCGCCCTGCATCTACCTTGGCCAGGTCATCTCCATCCGACGCAAGAAGGACTCGGAAGGCTTCTCGCCCGACGTCTGCGCCGTCTTGCTGATCGCCAACGTCTGCCGCTGCGTCTTCTGGCTAGGTGCGCCTCTTACGGAGACGTCCCCTCCGACTAGCTCGATGATCATTCCCTGGCTCATGAAGGCTGCTGACCTTGGACTTTCTGCTCTCTGCTTGACGGCCGGCTGATAGGCAAGCGCTTCGAGTTCCGTGAGTCTGGGCCGTCGTGTCGACTTCGCATCCGGTCGGGCGCTCAGTCGTTGCCACCCCGCACATCCAGCCCTTCTCATGCAGTCGATTTGCCTCATCTTGGCCATGCTCGGGCTTCAGTACCTCCTGCTCAAGTACCGGCGAGCGCCTGTCGCGGAAGCCCAAGCTAAGCCGGCGCGGCCTTTCAACTTTTGGCAATGGTGCGGCCATTCGCAAGGGCCCACCTCCCGCGATCTCAGCCGCTGACCCACCTTCTGCCCTTGCTCTTCTTCCTGGGCCACGTCAGGGACACGTACGGCGAGTACATCGAATTCCTGGCGGGACTCATCGTCGTTCTTTGTGTGCTCTACCTCGTGCTCGGCGGCTTCGACTGGTTCATCGACACGCTCGGCTTCATCTGTGCGTCCTCTGCAGGCGCCACCTTCCCGACGTCGTCGAGCTGACGCCGTACTACGCACCATCAGCCCTTGGTCTTGAAAGCCAGCTGCCGACTCCTCAGCTCATCAAAAACTACCAGCTCAAGTCGACCGCCGGGCTTCAGCTCATGACGATCGCTGGTGCGCTGGCCCGAGGCCCGCTGCGCCGTACCGGAGGCGCGAGCTAACTTATCACGACTTGTCCCTGGCACCGCAGGTTGGCTCGGAGGCGACATCTACAAGTGCGTTAGAGCAGGGTCAACGCGCTATGCCGTCGAGCTGACCAGTCGTTGTTTATTCTGCTTGTCGCCGCCTCTGCGCAGAACCGTCTACTTTTGTCAGTGCTCTGCAGTCTCCTCAAACGGTAGCGCTCGGTCCTGACGTCCTTTTCTCTTTGCTCATCAGATCTGCGGGAGTCGCCGTCGCAGTTCATCATCTGTGGCCTCATCACGGTCACGCTCGACCTCGGTGCGTGTTTGCGCTGTCCCTCGTACACCAACGGTCTACTGACGGTCGGCGCTCCCGTTGTAGTCATCGTCGGACAGCGGCTCTATTACGGCGCCGGCGAATCCAAGTCGGACGCCGCCGACGACGAGGGCGAGTTGGACGTCGAGCGGGCCGGTATCAGGGAAAGCGGGACGCCTGAGGAGTCGAGGGGGCTGACGGCCGATGCCGAACGATAAGCAAGGCTTCGTTACCGGACTGTTGCCACCTCCCGTCTCCTTTGTTGCCGCACGTAGGCAGGGCGCGCTGGGACGGCAAGCGCTAGCGAACCGGTCGGGGTAGCGACTCGTATGGGAAGGTCAGGGTCTAGGTAGCAGGGCTACGGAGCGGGTGCGAACCTAGGAGGGCTGGTCGATAATTCCCTGATCGTTTAGAGGAGATCCCTCGGACCGCAGAGATAGAGTGTCTATCAGTGGCTTAGAGCCCAAGATCTCTCTACGTTTCTATCAGTCGACTGAATGTCGGTCGATGGCATATGTAGGCGACCGGCGGGAGGCTCTGACCGCCTGGTGTGGTCACCGCACCGTTATTCAGGACAGAGCTAGATGAAGGCGTGGTCCCTGTATCTGACCGGTGGAATACAATTCGGTGTAACACATGTTATCTCTCTTCTCCTTGAAGCGGATAAATGCGAGGCCAAATGTAGACCTCCAGTGCCCGTGCTGTCTTCTATGAACTGCTTTTTATAATATTAAATCTTTTGACAAAACCAAACAACGAGTCCTGATAACCCATCGGTTACCATTACCTCATTTTCTGGAGAGGCAGGTTCGATTCCTGCTGTGAGATCATGAATCTCTCGCATAGTATATCGGCTAGTACGCCAGATTCTGACGATCCGGACGTTTCTTTTGGTCAATCTCTTTTGGTCAATCTCTTTTGGTCAATCTCTTTTGACTCAAGTTCAGCCTGGCTCACATGGAGGCGAAGGCAGCTCTGGTCTGTCACCTGGCCCTTCAGGCACTTGTGTGGTAGCAGACTGAACCACCAGGCAACCCCTTCTCAGGACGAGGTCGGCCTCGGCCTCGGCACGCGGTCGAAACGCGCCGCCGCCGCCGCCGCCGCCGCGAGCTCCCGACGAGAGCGGCCTCCATCCGGCGCTCCGGCTCCCTTTCAACGTCCATCGCCTCCCCCCGCTCCCAATCGGCCGCTCAACCCATCGCCCGCTCGTCCTGCCAGGAGATGCTCCGTCAATCCGCCGCCTCCCTCTCTGGCGCCTGGCAGGCGGGTCAGGCTCGATTCCGCTCGGCGGCAGCACTTTCGACGCGACCGGCGAGCTCGAGCTCGGGCTTGCCGACACCTCCTCCGGAAGAGCCGTCTGGGCTGCCGGCGATGCCGTCGCCTAACGAGGAGTCGCGCACGCCAGCGGACAAGGGCCGGTCGCACACGATTGCGCTGCGCAAGCGGAACGAGCTCCGGCAGCTCGAACACCTGCCGAGTCAGAAAAAGGCCCAGGTGATCGAGCACGGCGTCCCGACCTACCACTTCAGTGCGCGCTCCCTCCCTGGGCCGACCTCCGCCGCCAACCATCGGTTCTGGGCTGAACCCTGCCCCTCGCTGTCTCCACGCAGACCCGCCCAACGCCTTTTACAACGAGCTCAATCCGGAGCACGAGACCTGGCGGCGGACGACCGCGCTCGAAATCAGCCACAGGAGCGACCCGCCGATGCGCGTCAAGATGCTCGTCCGCGACTTCATCGACGACTCGCTATACAACGTGCGCACCTTTGTCCAGATCCCTCTGGAGCTCCGCGGTTTCCTGCCAGGCTGACTGATTGCCTGCGCTGGTCGATCCTCGCAGCCAACTTACGGCTACTTCTCTAACCCGAACCTGAGCATCTTCACGACGGCGACCGAGAAGGGTTACGACTTCTCGAGCTTCCGCTCGGCCGACCACTTCTCCAACGCGGTCGCCGAGCGATACGACGAGTACTTGCGCATCGAAGAGGAGCAGTGGCAGCAGGACGGCGACGTTGACCGCAAGGGCACGAAGGAGGTCTGGCACACGCCCGGCGAGCTCTTCAAGGTCCGCGCGACTCTTCCTCTCCAGTGCGTCGACCCCGCTGATCATCTACACCCCATCCGTCGCCCGCCAGCCTTGGTACGGCCGCGCCATCGCGCGCTGCCTCGTTTCCGATTATAAACTGCGACACTATCCGTACGAGGACCTCATCATCTACGAGATGGGCGCAGGCAACGGCACCCTTATGGCGTGCATCCTCGATTTCATCCGGGAGGAGCATCCCGATGTCTACGAGCGGACGAGGTGGGTCGCTCCCGGGGCCCGTTACGGGCGCTACTTGTTTTGCTGCTCACCCCGAGCCCTTCACGCCTCTGCAGCTACCGCATCATTGAGATCTCGCAGCCTCTGAGCGAGAAGCAGAAGGCCGTCGCCCGCAAGCACGGCCACCGCAAGGTCGTCGAGATTATCAACCAGAGCATCTTTGACTGGGAGGAACGCGTGATGGAACCTTGCGCTTTCATTGCGATGGAGGTCCTGGTGCGGTCCCGTGCTCGACGGAGGTCCCCCTTAGGCGCCCCGGCTGACACCTCGTCCGTCGCGACCTCCCTCCGAAAAGGACAACTTTGCGCACGACATGATTCGTTTCGATCTCCAGACCGGCAAACCTGTTCAGGGCATCGTCATCATCGACGACGCCGGCCACTTCCAGCTCGTCTATGAGCCAGTGACCGACCCGCTCATCCAAAAATTTCTCGACCTGCGCGCGTTGCTGCCCGCACCTCTCAACCACTCGCCAGCGTTCCCCTCCTGGTTTGCGGCATCGCCTACGCTTCGGGCACTTCGGCTGCAGCTCCCGTTCGCGCCCAACCTGAGCAAGCCCGAGTACCTGCCGACCAAGTCGCTCCTTTTCATGGAGGCGCTCCGCGATAAGTTCCCGCAGCACCGGCTGCTGATGAGCGACTTTGATGCCTTGCCGGAGGCGATCGAGGGCTACACGGCGCCGGTTGTCCAGACGCGATGGAAGAACACTTCGATCCCGGTCTCGACATTCATGGTCCGCCAGGGCTTCTTCGACATTTTCTTTCCAACCGGTGCGTAACGAGCCTTCGCGAGGTCCTGAACGCACCTTTGACTCGTCGCCTTCGCTCCACTAGATTTTAAGCTCTTCCGGAGCCTCTACGCGCTCATCCAAAGCTTGCCGTCATCCCTGCCGGCCTCGCGCCTGCGCATCTCGCCGGCATCATCCTCGACGGCCTTGGCCCAGCCAAGTGGTCAGCTACCGTCCGACTTCTTTTCATCGAACGCGTCAGCAGAACATCCGCCGCTGCCTTCGCCTTCCGAGCTCAAGAACCCGGCCATCCGACAGGGCGACGAGAAGATCCGCATCTACAAGCACGAGGACTTCCTCCGCGCTTACGGCGCCGACGACGTCGACCGGACTCAGGTCAAAGACGGCACGAACGTCATGCTCAAGTGGTTCCAGAACGCCAGCTTTCTCTTCTAGAACCGCCGCCTGGCCGCGCGCGGTCGAGACCCATCTCCCGGCCCTTGTCGACTCGCCGTCCGGCGAGCAAAAGCATCCTCGTCAGCAGTTCTTCTGTTCGACGCTCGCAGCAACATCAGTCGCCACGATACTGCCCGCCCTGCTCGGGCGACATGACTCGCCGGCTGCTTCAGATGAACTGACCTTCTAGCCGGCTCTGGCCTACGACGGCAACTGTGGCCGGAGTCGGCTTGACTTAGCGGCCGACGCCAGCTGTCTGTGCCCAGGCCGCGCCAGGAAGCTCGTCGGAGCGTGGCTTCGCGAATTCCATGATCTCTGGCCTTGCATCCGCTTTGAAGGGCTCTCGCACCTGAGCAAGGGTCAAGGAAGTCGGTCGATGGCAAGGTGGGGTGCCCCTTCCCTGCGAAAATGGCAAAAGACCCTTGTCGTTGCAGTTGCCGGCCGGCCGGCAATAAAGTACAATACTCGACTCCCGCCCCTCCGTTTCAAGGGCCGGTGGGGACGCATGCTATAGCGCTTAGTCGCGCGAACAATCGTCTGTGTAGAGTCGGGCCCGAGTTCGACCGCTCGGCGAACGGCGGTCGTTGTCTGGGAGGAAGGGGTAGAAGGGTTGCGCAGAGCAGCGCCGAGCATCGATCAGCACCGTCCGACGAGCCGATTCTGACGTAGCCTGCTCGTTAGTGCTACATGCATGCATAGCTCGGGACGACAGTCCCCTCCGGACGGGCCGTCCGGCATGGGTATCCACTTTCCGGTCGGCGTCAGGTCGCTCACTGGACGCGCCGCGCGTCCTTGCCGACGCCCTCGAGTACCTCGCCCTCGACCTCGTCCTCCTCCTCGGACGACGAGCCGCCGCGGTCGCTTCCAAGCGGGCTGAACAGCAGGCTCTCACCTTCGCCGATCCTAATGGCACCCTGCTCGGTGCCTTCGAGTAGCGGATCCGGAATAAGAGCCGGCATCGTTGGGATGTGCTTCAGGACCTGGTGGTAGATGTAGCTTCGAGAAACATGAAGGTTGCGCATCAGCGCTTGCACGTCTGCTGTCGACACGATCATAGCGCAGGCCACGCACTAGCCGGTGAAGAATGAGATGCTAAGCGCGAGAACCATCGAGCCGATGTTGAGCGCCTTGGACAGGCCGTCGGAGCCTTCGCCCTCGGCAAGCGAGTCAAGCCGGGCACCGACGAAAACGACGATGACCGTCTTGGGCAGCATGCAGATGGTCGCGATGAAGAAGTGGATGAAGGGGACGCCGTCCATCGTCTGTCGGTCGGAGCGGGGTCAGCGCCCTACCGCTGCTGAAGAACCGCACAGAGGACCGTAGCACGCACCGCATACCAGGCGTTGCTGAGCGCGAAGGGCAGCGGGCACCATCGCAGTGCGATCAGCAGGCCGAGGCTCTTGCTCCTCTGTTCGGAAGCCAGTCAGATCTGGGCAGTTAGCGCTTTGAACGCGCGGCCATGAGGACGGCAGCCTAGCTCGACTGACGACGACCGCCTGGAACGCCTCGTACTTGCCACCCTCGCGACCCCGGCCACTCTTATTGCCCATCATCCCCCGGAACTGATCCTTGAGCAGGAAGCGGTAGACGCCGAACGAGAGCGACGAGCCCGCGAGCGTGAAGGCGAATGCGATCGGGATGCCCGGCCAGAGGCCGTAGGTGAAGCCGCAGAAGGTCAGGGCCGAGGCAAAACCGAAGAAGGGCGGCACCGTGGCGAGCGCTGACGGCAGTGAAGGGAGTTGAGAGTGGCAGGCTAAGGTCAGCACAGGACGGGCGCTGCGCAGCCACTCGGCAGCCCGGGGGCAGAGGAGGTTCGAGATGGAGGCACGCACCGATCATGAGCCCGACGAGGACATAGCCTCCGGCGCCCATAGCCTGAAGGCTCGCCGCCAGCCGTGTGAACTGCGGGAGCGAGAGGGACAGGTCAGGATCGGTCGCAGGGCAGACGCAGGCATGAGTCGGCGATCCCCTCTGAGCCCGCAGCAAGCAGGACGCAGGGCCTCACAAAGTCGCCGATCGCCTTCGGTCCGATGATGGTGATGCCCGCAATGAGGACGACGTGGAAGAAAACGAGCGACCTGACAAACGGGCCGACGCCATCAGCTCCAAAGAGATCGGCCCCTGGCAAGGAGAGATCGAGTACCAGGTGGTGGAGGAGGGGCGAAGTCGGAGGCGCACCAGATGAAGACCTTGGTGCCAAACTTGAGCTTGCGGTAGCGCTCGGGGAGCGACCGAACGTAAGGCAGAACCTCGTGCGAGTACCCGATTGCCTGTTTGTACAGGGCCGCGGCGGACATGTTGGAGGAACGCGGGAGCTGTGGCAGAGATGCTCTGGTTAGGGGAAGGGGGGGTGGCCGTCAGACGGGAGCCGGCGGCGCCGGCCGACGCTGGGCGGGACGGTTTGGCGGCCAGCCTTGCCCCTGAACCTGACCCCCTACCCTCGCCGAGCCATGTCATCCGGCAGCAGCAGCAAGCAGCCCACCAAGAAGCGTGCGCGCGGTCTCGCCGCCGCTGCCTCGTCGTCCAAGAAGGCTAAGAAGGCCGACGAGGTCGAGGAGGAGCAAGGCATCGAGAACGCCGCCGAGACGTGGGCCGACCTCAAGGAGCTTTGGGAGAACGCCTTCGACGCCTTCTCGGGTACGTCGCGTCACACCAAGGCCGAGTCATTGCCCTACGCTTGAGACTGAAGGACGGAATCTCCTCTCTCTCTCTTGCTCAGGTGAGGATCCTGCGACGGCCGCGCCCCTCCTCCGGGGGCTCATCTTTGAGTGCGACCGCATCGTCCGCAACTCGATCGACGCCCTGCATCCGCTCCAGACGACGGCCGACTTGGACACGCCAGCCGGCGACGACGCTGACGACGACGGCCCAGAGCTCGAGCGCTTCTACCTAATCTATGGTGCGGGGCTGTCTCCATACTGCGAGTGTCCACGCAACTGCTGGAAGCTGATCTTGAAGGCTCTCCGCACTTGGTCCCGGTCAGGCACCAGCGTCTACGCACTTGGTCAGCTCATCTACCTCTCGGCCGAGCTCGCTCTCTCTTCAGAACCCGCGCCCGAGGCCTTCTTCGGCAAGGCGCTCGATTTCCTGCTCACCTCGCCGTCGGCGGCCGCTCTGGAGGAGGAGGCGCCCTTGCTCGACCGCCTGAGCCAAGCCGCCAGCGGCGACTGGAAGATTCAGCTCGCGCGAGCACGAGCGGTCGTCGGCCTTCTCGCAGCAGCGGGCTCGGCGGACGAAGAGGTCGTCGAGGAGGTGCAAGTCGACCCACTGCTGGCCTGGGCGATTTCGACTACGGACGGCGTGCTCGCCCAGGTCGGCGCCCTTCCCCAACCCCACGCCCCGGCCGAGGGCGAGCTCTCACCGCCAGCTCAACGCGATCCAGCAACGACGTTCCTGCCATCGCCGCCAACGGCCGATCAGCGGCTCTCGCTCCGTCTTTCCGCGGCAGTCTCGGTCGCAGGCATCGTCGAGGCGCTTCCTCCGAACGGCCAAGTCGAGGCCGCCCGATGGGCCGAGGCCCAGTTCGGGCAGATCGAGCGCACAGCGCTCGCGCTTGAGGCGTCTGGCGAGCGGAATGCGTGGCAGGCTAAGGCCCTCGTCGGCCGAGGCGGCGTCCGTCTCGCGCTCGGCGCGACCCAGGCCGAGCAGGTTGTCGAGGCTGAGTCAGGCAAGGAGGACAAGGCCTACAAGGCGGCGGCCAAGCAGCTCCGGTCGGCACTCGACGACCTCTCGGTCGCCCGCTCGCTCCGTCCGCGGGCCGCTTCACCGGAGCCTGCACCAGAGAGCTTGGAGGGTGCCGTGGACGAGAAGGACGAGGACGAGATCGCGACTCTCACGGTCGAGGCATGCCTAACGCTCATCGGCCTTTACGAGTCGCTCGGGGAGGATGCCGGGAAGGATGTCGACATCCAGGCGCTCGAAGCCAAGGCTCGTGTCGAGGGCTGGGAGGGCTATGGCGAGGACGACTCTGAGCAGGAGGACGACTGATCGGATGGGTTTACCAAACGAGCGCGCAAGAGCAGCGGCGACGGCCTCCGTTTGAAACCCTACCAGAAAGGAGGATTGAGTGCAATCTTGGCTGCCAACAGCGACGCAGGCCTCCTAGCATGCATAGAGCATGGATCTATCAGCTCTCCGAAGCACGATGCAAGACGCTTCGCGATCACACATCCTAAAGGAAACCAGCGAGAAGGAGAACGCGGCAGAGAAGAAAAAGTTCAAAAATTTGTGCTCGATAACTGGATTGAACAGTTGACCTCAGCATTACGTACTGGTACGAGTGCCGCGCTCTACCACTGAGCTAAACGAGCGTTCGATGTTGGCTACTTCTAAGATGTAACATAATCCCTATTGTAACAACCCCTACTCAACCTGACCGCCTTGCCCGTCGTGCCGCCTGGCGGGCTCATTCTCCTTTCTCTGCCCGCACCTTGCGCCCGTCCTCCACATAACGTTCCAGCTCTCTCATCCTCGCTACCGCACGATACCTAGGGCCATGACTTACTTGACGGTTCCGCGAAAGGGGTGAGGGGGGTGAGGGGTACTGTACGCACACGGTGAGATGTATGGCTAGGTAACGGTAACGCAGGGGTCTCCGTACATAAGTAACGCGGTAACGCACCCAACATACATGTTTTTGAGAGCTAACTTTCCAAAAGTGGTCCAAATCAGCCCAAAATATGGCTTTTCTTGGGATTTGCGTGCATGAGTAACGCTCTGTCGGACCGAACGTGCATAATCTGAGAGCTAACTGATTAGGTTCCGGAAAGCCGACCATACATCTCATCGTGTGCGTACAGTAGGGTAAAAGTTAGGGTTAAACGAAGCATTCGATGGGAGCAGAGAATCAGAGGCGCTATAGATGGAGGAACATTAGGGTTAGGGTTTCTGCAGCATCGAATAGTGTGAGGCAAGGTCAAGTGGATGAGAGTCGAAGGAGATAGTCGAACGGGGTAGGGTCGGGTCGAAGGTCGAAGGTGGCCTAGGGTTACTGCAGCATCGGATAGTGTGAGGCAAGGTCAAGGAAGGGCGAGACAGCGGACAGAGACGAACGGGGTAGGGTCGGGTCGGCTGCTAGGGGTAGGGGTAGGGTGGACGGGAGAGGGCGTCGTCGAGAGGGGGAAGAGAGAGGCGGAGGGGCGAGCTACAGAAGAGGGAAGCGGGCGCGCGGAAGCGGAGGGTGAAAAGAGACGGAGCGGAAGAGACGCGGAAGGGAGGAGCCAATGAGAGAGAAGGAACATGAAACAGACGGAAGCGCGGGGCGGAGCGGAGCGGCGCGGCGCGGGACCGGGCCGGAGTTGAGCGGCTAAAGTCCGAAACTCCGAACCGGAGTTGAGGCCGGAGTTCGGAGATCAGAGTCGACCGAGCCGAGCCCGAGCCCGGACTAAGATGAGCGAGAGGACACGAGTGAGATGCGAGAAGGAAGACGGAGCGA
>Ga0308160_10003419_pt1 | contig 17917 bp, 13 predicted proteins | sample PhyFR1_FD_201036 | JGI IMG/M metagenome (GOLD analysis project Ga0308160, IMG submission 201036) | Phyllosphere microbial communities from UC Gill Tract Community Farm, Albany, California, United States - DLSLF.R1 | ecosystem: Host-associated > Plants > Phyllosphere > Unclassified | place: USA...
CATGGCGGCGGCGATGAAATACTTCCTCGACGGTACCGCGGCCGAATGGCTGGCCGGCACCCTGTCGGGCAAACCGGCGGTCGTGTTCGCCTCCACCGGCAGCCTGCACGGCGGCCAGGAAGCGACCTTGCTGTCGATGATGATTCCGCTGCTGCACCACGGCATGCTCGTCATGGGCCTGCCCTACACCCATCCCGAACTGATGACCACGTCCAGCGGCGGCAGCCCCTACGGCGCCACCCACTGGGCCGGCATCGACGGCGACAAACAGGTCACGGAAGACGAGAAGCGCCTGGCGATTGCGCTCGGGCGCCGCCTGGCCGAAGCCGCCTCGAAGCTGCATTCACCACACGGACCACGCTGATGCAAACCCAAAAGCTCTTCCATGGCGGCGCCATCGCGAGCCTGATCTGGCTGATCGGCTGGCTTGTGGCCTGGGAAATCTGGGTCGCCCCGCTGCACCCGGGCGGCTCGCTGCTGGCCCTGAAGGCGGTACCGCTGCTGGTACCGCTGCGCGGCGTCATCAAGCGCGACCTCTACACGCTGCAGTGGTCGTCGATGGTGATCCTGATTTATTTCGCCGAAGGCGCGGTGCGGGCCTGGAGCGATACGCTCGAGCTCTCGCGCATGATGGCCCTGGGCGAAGTGGCGCTGGTCTGCGTCTACTTCGCCTGCGCCCTGCTCTACCTGCGTCCCTATAAAAAGGCGGCGCAGCGCATGGCCAAGGAATTGCTGGACAAGGTAAAAGTACCGCATGACTGAGGATTTCCTCGGACGCTGCCGCGCAATCGTGGGCGCGTCCCGGGTGCTGTCCGAACAAGTGGACATGGCGCCCTACCTCACCGACTGGCGCGGCCGCTTCACCGGCCGCGCGCGGGCGGTGCTGCTGCCTGCCACGGTCGACGAGGTGGCGCAGCTGGTGCGCACCTGTGCCGAGGCCCGCGTGCCGATCGTGCCGCAGGGCGGACGCACCGGCCTGGTGCTGGGCAGCGTGCCCGACGCCAGCGGCGCCGCCGTCGTGCTGTCGCTGCGTCGCATGAACCGCATCCTCGACATCGACACCACCAACCGCACGATCACGGTCGAAGCCGGCGCGATCCTGCAGCAGATCCAGGACGCGGCGGCGAAAAGCGGCCTGCTGTTTCCCCTGTCGCTGGCGGCCGAAGGCAGCTGCACCATCGGCGGCAACCTGTCGACCAATGCCGGCGGTACCGCCGTGCTGCGCTACGGGAACACGCGCGACCTGTGCCTGGGCCTGCAGGTGGTCACACCCAGTGGCGAGGTCTGGGACGGCCTGCGCGGCCTGCGCAAGGACAATACGGGCTACGCGCTGCGCGAGCTGTTCGTCGGCGCCGAAGGCACGCTGGGCGTGATCACGGCGGCCGTCCTGAAACTCTACCCGCAGCCAAAGGCCTCGACCACGGCCCTGGTGGCGATGGAATCGCCCGAGCGCGCCCTGGCGCTGCTGTCGCTGATGCAGGACCAGTGCGGCTCGAACCTCACCGCCTACGAGCTGATGTCGGACTTCTGCCTGAGGCTGGTATCCGAACACTTCCCGCACCTGCCGCGCCCCTTCGCGCGCAGCCATGCGCAGTATGCGCTGCTGGAAGTGTCGAGCAGCGAATCGGAAGAACACGCGGTGTCGCTGCTCGAAGGCGCGATCGAGGCCGCGCTCGAAGGCGGCCTGGCGATGGATGCCGTGGTGGCCACCTCGATCGCCCAGTCGAGCGGGCTATGGCAGTTGCGCGAACACATCCCGCTGGCCCAGGCCAGTGCCGGCAAGAATATCAAGCACGACGTCTCGCTGCCGATCTCGCAGATCGCCGCCTTCATTGCCGCCACCGACGCCCAGCTGGCGCATGCCTTCCCCGGCTGCCAGGTGGTCTGCTTCGGCCACCTGGGCGACGGCAACCTGCACTACAACGTCGCGCCTTCACACGGTGAGTCGCACGAGACATTTCTTGGCAACCAGGATGCGATCAACCGCATCGTGCACGACAGCGTGGCGCGCTTCGAGGGCTCGATCTCGGCCGAACACGGCATCGGCGCCCTGAAACGCGAAGACCTGCAACGCTACAAGGACCCCGTCGAACTGAACATGATGCGTGCCATCAAAGGCGCCCTCGACCCGCTCGGCATCATGAACCCTGGCAAAATTTTGTGAGGGAGCGGCGATGAGGGCCATGATGGCGGTGCTGGGCATGTGCGTGCTGGTGCAGGCGGCCGGGGCGCAGACGATCTACAAGTGCACGCAGGACGGCAAGGTCAGCTATGGCGAGCAGCCTTGCGCGGCCGGCAAGACGAGCGAATTGACGGTGCCGCCTGCTCCAGCGGGCGCCGACGCCGCCAAGGCCTTGGCCCGCGACAAGGCGCAGCTGGCGGCACTGGAAAAGCAGCGTGCAGTGCAAGCTGCGCGCGAGGAAAAGGATCGGGCGCGTGCGGCCCGGACGGCCGACGCCACGCGCCAAAAATGCGAACGCCTGCGCCTGCAGCTCAAATGGGCGCAAGAGGACGCGGCCCGCGCAGGTAAGCAAGCCTCCGCTGCCGCGCGCCTGAAGGCGCGAAGACAGGCGGAGTCGCTGGCGGTGCAATGTCCGGCCTGAACCTCCTGTCGCGCTGGCTGCTGGTCGGCGAATGGCGCGCCCATCCGGTGCGCGCCGTGCTGGCCGTGGCGGCGATCGCGGTCGGCGTCGCGATGGGCTTTGCCATCCACCTGATCAATGCCGCCGCCTTCAACGAATTCTCCAGCGCCATCAAGAGCCTGTCCGGCCAGGCCGACGTCCAGGTGGCCGGACGCGAAGCCGTCTTCGACGAAGCGATCTATCCGGTGCTGGCCGAGTACGAGGGTGTGGCGCTGGCCGCGCCCGTGCTCGAGGTGCAGGCCGCCGTGCCCGCCGCCAGGGCCTCGCTGCGCCTGGTCGGCATCGACCCGCTGCGCGCCGGCTACATCGCGCCGGACCTGCTGGGCGTGCCGCAGGAAGGACGCGGCAGCGACGTGCTGGCCGACGACACCGTGTTCCTGTCGCCGGCCGCGCAAAGCTGGCTCGCGCTGAAGACCGGCGGCGAACTGGGCGTGCGCGCCGGCACCCATGATTTCGACCTGCGCGTGGCCGGCCCGGTGCAGCGCGCGCGGCCCGGCCAGCGCTTCGGCGTGATGGACATCGGCGCCCTGCAGTGGCGTTTCAACCAGCTCGGCAAGCTCTCGCGCGTCGACCTGAAATTGCGCGACGGCGTCAACCGCGCCGAATTCGAGGCGAAGCTCACGGCCGACCTGGAACGCCGCTTCCCCGGGCGCTTCCGCGTCCAGCAGCCGAACGACAGCGACCAGCAAAGCCGCAACAATAACCTGAGCCGCGCCTACCGCGTGAACCTGACGGTGCTGGCCCTGGTCGCCCTGTTCACCGGCGCCTTCCTCGTGTTCTCGACCCAGGCCCTGTCGGTGATGCGGCGGCGCAGCCAGTTCGCGCTGCTGCGCGTGCTGGGCGTCGAGCGCGGCCAGCTGCTGCGCCAGGTGCTGGTCGAGGGCGCCAGCCTGGGCCTGCTCGGCGCCCTGCTTGGGGTCGCGGCCGGCTATGCGCTGGCGGCGCTGGCGCTGCGCTTTTTCGGGGGCGACCTGGGCGCCGGCTACTTCCCGGGCATCAAGCCGCAGGTGGTGTTCACCCCGGTCGCCGCCTGCGTCTTCTTCGCGCTGGGCCTCGGCGTGGCCCTGCTCGGCTGCCTGGCGCCGGCCCTCGAAGCGGCGCGCGCCAAACCGGCCGTGGCGCTCAAGGCCGGCAACGACGAAGCGGCCCTGCACCGTTTGTCGCGGGTCTGGCCGTCCTTCATCTGTCTGCTTCTCGCCGGCGTGTTCGCCTTTGCGCCGCCCGTGTTCGAACTGCCCCTGTTCGGCTACTTCGCCATCGCCCTGCTGCTGATCGGCGGCATCGGCCTGATGCCGCGGCTGGCGTCGAGCAGCTTCCGCCTGCTGGCGCGCCTGCTGCGGCGCGTCCCGACGCCGCCGCCAGTATTGGCCTTGACCTTGTCGCGCCTGGCGAACGCGCCCGGCCAGGCCTCGATCGCGCTGGGCGGCGTGCTGGCCAGCTTCAGCCTGATGGTGGCGATGGGGATCATGGTGGCGAGCTTTCGCATCTCGGTCGACGACTGGATGCGCCACATCCTGCCGGCCGATTTATACGTGAGGAGCAGCGCCGGCGGCAGCTCGGGCTTCTTCGGCAAGCCGGAACAGGAGGGAATCGCGCGCGCGGCCGGCGGCAAGCCCGTGCAGTTCCTGCGTACCCGTCCGATCTCGCTGCAGGCGGACCGGCCCGACGTGGTGCTGATCGCGCGCGACATCGACGCCGCGGATCCGGGCCGCCTGCTGTTCCTGGTCGGAGACTCCCGTCCGGTGCCGGCGGGTGCGCGCCCGGCCTGGGTGTCGGAAGCGATGCTCGACCTGTACGGCGTCCAGGTGGGCCAGACACTGGACCTGCCCTTGGGCGGCAAGCCCGCGTCCTTCTTCATCGCCGGCGTCTGGCGCGACTACGCCAACCAGTCCGGCTCGATCGTCGTGCGCCTGGCCGACTACCGGGCGCTGACCGGCGCGCTCGAAGTGACCGACGCCGCCATCTACGCCGGCAGCGAAGCCGACACCGACCGCATCGAGCGCGCGCTGCGCCGGCTGCCTTTTGGCGGCGCGCTGCAACTGGCGCGTCCTGGCGAGATCCGCGCCGCCAGCCTGCAGATCTTCGACCGCAGCTTTGCCGTCACCTACCTGCTGGAGGCGATCGCCATCGTCATCGGCCTGTCGGGCGTGGCCGCGACCTTCTCGGCCCAGACCCTGGCGCGGGCGCGCGAATTCGGCATGCTGCGCCACGTCGGCGTGACGCGCGGCCAGGTGCTCGGCGTCCTCGCCTGCGAGGGCGGCCTGCTCACGCTGCTCGGCGTGGCCTGCGGCTTCGCGCTTGGCCTCGTGATCAGCCTGATCCTGGTGTTCGTCGTCAATCCCCAGTCCTTCCACTGGACCATGGGACTGCACCTGCCCTGGGGCCTGCTCGGCACCGTGGCCGCCGTGCTGGTCGCGGCCTCGGTCGGCACGGCCCTGGTATCGGGCCGCTATGCGCTATCGGGTGGGCCGGTGCGCGCCGTCAGGGAGGATTGGTGATGAGGCTGTTGTTCGTATTCCTGCTGTTCGTCGTCGGCCTGGCGCAGGCCGCGCCGCCCGTGTTCCCGCAGGTGTTGCCGGGGCAGGCGCTGGTCTTCCCGCGCGACTTCGGCGCCCATCCGGACTTTCGCACCGAATGGTGGTACGTCACCGGCTGGCTCACCAAGGCCGACGGCAAGCCGCTCGGCTTCCAGGTGACCTTCTTCCGGAGCCGCACCGAACACGATACGGCCAATCCGAGCGCCTTCGCCCCGCACCAGCTGGTGATCGGCCATGCCGCGCTGTCCGATCCGGCGCATGGCCGCCTGGTGCACGACCAGCGCAGCGCACGCGAAGGTTTCGGTCTGGCCTGGGCCAGGCCCGGCGACACCGACCTCAAGCTCGACGACTGGCGCATGACCCGCAGCCCCGACGGCAACTACCGCGTGAGCCTGAAGTCGGCCGAGATGACGCTCGAACTGACCCTGTCTCCGACCCAGCCGCCGCTGCTGCAGGGCGAAGCCGGCTATTCGCGCAAGGGCCCCGCGCCGCGGCACGCCAGCTATTACTACAGCCTGCCGCAATTAAAAGTGACTGGCGTGGCCGGGCGCGCGGGTGCCGCCGGACCGGTGACGGGCAGCGCCTGGTTCGACCACGAATGGTCGAGCGAAGCGTTGCAGCCCGAGGCCCAGGGCTGGGACTGGATCGGCGCCAACCTCGACGACGGCGGCGCGCTGATGGCTTTCCAGATCCGCGCCAAGGACGGTGGTAAACTATGGGCGCACGCGACCGTGCGCGGCCGCGACGGCAAGGTGACGCGCTACGCGCCCGACCAGGTGGTGTTTACGCCGCAGACGCACTGGACCTCGCCGCGTACGAATGCGCGCTATCCGGTCGCGACCACGATCACCACGGGCGCGACACGCTGGCAGATCGCGCCGCTGCAGCCCGACCAGGAACTCGACTCGCGCCGCTCGACCGGCGCCGTGTACTGGGAAGGCGCGGTGACGCTGCAGCGCGACGGCGTACCGATTGGACATGGCTACCTCGAGATGACGGGCTATGTTCAGCGCGTGAAAATTTGAACCAAGAGACAGAACAACAACAAGCGACACAATGACCAAGCGTTCCCCCGGCAGTAACGGTACCGATTCCACGACACCACGCAAAGGCAGCCTCGCCGCCCTCAAGGGCTTGATGCCCTTCCTGCTCCCCTACCGCCGCCAGTTCGTCCTGGCCGGCATCGCCCTGCTGTTCGCGGCCGGCGCCACGCTCGCCATTCCCGCCGCCTTCAAGCAGATGATCGACCTCGGTTTCGGCGCCCGGGCCGGGGCGCACAGCATCAAGCACGTCGACGCCACTTTCCTCGCGCTGTTCGGCGTCGCCGCGGTGCTGGGCGTGGCCACGGCCGCGCGCTTTTACATGGTGTCCTGGCTGGGCGAGCGCGTCACGGCCGACATCCGCAGCGCCGTCTACCGCCACGTCGTGCACCAGAGCCCCGAATTCTTCGAGACCACGCAAAGCGGCGAAGTGCTGTCGCGCCTGACCACCGACACCACCCTGATCCAGGCCGTGGTCGGCACCAGCATCTCGCTGGCGCTGAGGAACACCCTGCTGTTCCTGGGCGGCCTCGTGATGCTGTTCGTGACCAGCGCCAAGCTGACCGCCATCATCCTGGCCCTGCTGGTGCTGGTGATCGTGCCGATCGTGCTGTTCGGCCGCCGCGTGCGCAAGCTCTCGCGCGACTCCCAGGACCGTATCGCCGACGCCTCGGCCCTGGCCGGCGAGATCCTGAACGCCATGCCGACCGTGCAGGCCTACACCCACGAAAAGATCGAAGCCGAGCGCTTCGGCTCCTCGGTCGAAGGCGCGTTCCAGGCCGCCATGCAGCGCATCCGCGCCCGCTCCTTCCTCACCATGCTGGCCATCGTGCTGGTGTTCGGCACCATCGTCTTCGTGCTGTGGCTGGGGGCGCACGCGGTGCTGGAAGGGAGCATGACCGGGGGCGACCTCGGCCAGTTCATCCTGTACGCCTCGATCGTCGCCGGCTCGATCGGCGCGCTGGCCGAAGTGATGGGCGAAGCCCAGCGCGCCGCCGGCGCCACCGAACGCCTGCTCGAACTGCTGGCGGCGCGCTCGGACATCCGCAATCCGGCCCATCCGCGCGCCCTGCCCGCCCGCTCTTCGAATGGCGCCGCGCTGGCCCTGCATGACCTGACTTTCGCCTATCCGTCGCGCCAGGACACGGCCGCGCTGTCGCACGTTTCGCTGTCGATCAAGCCGGGCGAGACGATCGCCGTGGTCGGCCCCTCGGGCGCCGGCAAGACCACCCTCTTCCAGCTGCTGCTGCGCTACTACGATCCGCAGGCCGGCGCCATCACCCTCGACGGCGTCGACATCCGCGACCTCGACCTGCACACCCTGCGCGGCGCGATCGGCATCGTGCCCCAGGACACGGTGATCTTCTCGGCCGATGCGATGGAGAACATCCGCTACGGCCGCCCCGACGCGAGCGACGAGGAAGTGATGGCGGCGGCGAAGCTGGCCGCCGCCCACGAATTCATCGAGCGCCTGCCGCAGGGCTACCGCTCCTTCCTCGGCGAGCGCGGCGTACGCCTGTCCGGCGGCCAGCGCCAGCGCATCGCGATCGCGCGCGCCCTGCTGAAGAATCCGCCGCTGCTGCTGCTCGACGAAGCGACCAGCGCGCTCGACGCCGAATCCGAACGCCTGGTCCAGGGCGCCCTGGAAGCGGCCATGGTCGGACGAACCACCGTCATCATCGCGCACCGCCTGGCGACCGTGCAGCGCGCCGACCGCATCGTCGTGATGGAAGACGGACGTGTGGTGGAAACCGGCACCCATGCGTCGCTGGTGGAGTTGAAAGGCATCTACGCCAACCTGGCGGCGCTGCAGTTCCATAACGTCCACGTCGAGCATTGACCTTCCGGCAAACTGTGTGCCGGGCGAGACAGAATTGCCGGATTTTCGCTATTCGTCATCTCGATCAATTGACTAGGAGCAAGTATTTGGTATGATCGACCCGGTCTGCCTTGCTTCTCTCAGCCATGTCCACCAACAAATATCATCCTGCCAACTGGAACGTCGGCACCAAGATCAGCGCGTTCAGCTTCGTGCTGGCAGGCGCGATCATCGCCGCCCTGGTGCTGGCGATCAGCTTCACGACCGCCGCCCTGCTAGAAGAGCGCGCCACCGACAACATGCAGGACGAACTGCGGGGCGTGCTCAGCACCGTGGAGCTGTTCAACCGCACCGTCTCGAGCGAGGCCGTCAGTTTCGGCCATATCTTCGCGGCCGACTTCCAGGGCGCCTTCGACAGCGACGCGCAAGCGCCGGTGGACATCGGCGGCAAGCCGGTGCCGTCCCTGATCCACGACGGCAAGCTGCTGAACCTGGACTTCAGCGCGCCCGACCGCTTCAGCCGCGAGACCGGCGGCAACGCCACGATCTTCGTCGCAGACGGCGAGGACTTCGTGCGCGTCACCACCTCGGTGAAAAAGGAAAACGGCGAACGCGCCGTCGGCACCACGCTCGACCGCGCCAGCCCGGCCTATGCCGCCCTGAAGGACGGCAAGGTCTATGTCGGCCTGGCCAAGCTGTTCGGCAAGCAGTTCATCACCCAGTACGAGCCGGTGAAGAACAGCGCCGGCAAGATCGTCGGCGCGCTCTACGTCGGCGTCGACATCAGCAAGGACGTCGCCGCGCTGAAGGAGCGCATCCGCGCGATCAAGGTCGGTGAGACCGGCTACTTCTACGTGCTCAACGCCGCCCCCGGCAAGAACCTGGGCGAGCTGCTGGTGCACCCGCAGCGCGAAGGCGAGAATATTCTCGACAGCCGCGACGCCGGCGGCCGCGCATTCGTCAAGGACATCCTCGAGAAGAAGAGCGGCACCCTGCGCTACGACTGGCAGAACCCGGGCGAGACCCGCGCGCGCGAAAAGATCGCCGCCTTCGCCTATTTTAAAGACTGGGACTGGGTGATCGCCGGCGGTACCTACCGCGACGAACTGACCCGCGAGGCGGCGCAGCTGCGCAACAAGTACGTCGTCTTCGCGCTGGTCGGCCTGCTGGTCTTCGCCGCCATCCTGTATGCTTTTGTCCGCGCCACCATCACCCGCCCGCTGGCCGAAGCGCGCGACGCCGCGATCCGCATCGCCGACGGCGACCTCACGGTGAACATCGAACGCCGCCAGAACGACGAGATCGGCCTGCTGCTCGACTCCATGAACGGCATCAGCCGCAAGCTCTCGAACGTGGTGGGCCAAGTGCGGATCGGCGCCGAGCAGATCGCCAGCGCCTCGAACGAAATCTCGACCGGCAACCAGGACCTCTGCACCCGCACCGAGCAGCAGGCCGGCAGCCTGGCCACGACCTCGGCCTCGATGGGCGAACTGACCGAGACCGTGCGCCAGAACGCCGAGCACGCGCGCCAGGCGAATACGCTGGCCGTCTCCGCCTCGAGCATCGCCCAGAAAGGCGGCAGCATGGTGGCGCAGGTGGTCGAGACCATGGAGTCGATCAACCAGGCATCGAACAAGATCTCGGACATCACCGGCGTCATCGACGGCATCGCCTTCCAGACCAACATCCTGGCCCTGAACGCGGCCGTGGAAGCGGCACGCGCCGGCGAACAGGGACGCGGCTTCGCCGTCGTCGCCAACGAAGTGCGCAACCTGGCGCAGCGCAGCGCCGCCGCGGCCAGGGAGATCAAGACCCTGATCGCGGCCTCGAGCAGCGAAGTCGACCTCGGACGCGAGCTGGTCTCGAAAGCCGGCGCCACCATGGACGAAGTGCTGGCCAGCGTCGGCCGCGTGACCGACATCATGGCCGACATCACGGCCGCCAGCCAGGAGCAGAGCCAGGGCATCGAGCAGGTCAACCAGGCCATCGGCGAGATGGACGAGGCGACCCGGCACAATGCGACCCTGGTCGAGGAAGCCAGCGCCGCGGCCCAGGCCATGCAGGACCAGGCCGCCGAACTGGCGCGCGCGGTACGCCTGTTCCGCCTGGACGAGCGCGCCGCGGCGCTCGCGGCGCCGGCGCAGCCTGCACGCCTGCCGGCGCCCCGCCACGGCTGATGCCGTGGGCTGCGCCGCATCATTTTGTCGTCGCCGGCCGCAGCGAAAAACGGCCGAGAAACAGCGAACCGATCATGGATGACAGGACCGTGATCAAAAAGAAGCAGGTGGACGCAAGCACGCCGTAGGCCGGATCCAGGCCGAATATCCTGACGCCGAGCAGGAAAGTGGCCTCGCGCACGCCCAGGCCGCCGACACTGAAGGGCAGCACGGCGGCCACCGAGGAAACCAGGAAGATGGCGAGGTAGGCGACGTAGCTGCCTTCTGGCGTGCCCAGGTAGGCAAGCAGCATCGCCATGCAGGCCAGTTGCAGGACCTGCACTGCCACGCCAAGCGCAAACACGCCGGCAAGCCGCTGCCCATCGAGCCGGATCAGCCAGCGATGGACCAGTACGAACAAGGCGATCGCTGCGGCGGCCGATAGCGGCGTCAACACGACGACGCCGGATGCATCCCACGGCAGCGGGAGCATGGGCGCGAGCATGCACAGGATGAGCAACAGGGTCAGCATGCCTCCAAGACGATCCGCCAGCGTGACCGCAACCAGTGCCCGCAACGGTATGGAATGGCTGCGGTGCAGCACCAGCACCTTGTAGGCATCGCCACCTATGCCGCCCGGCAAAAAGATATTCAGGAACATGCCTGCGTAGTACAAGCGCAGGTTGTCGCCCTCGCCCAGGCGCACTGTCGCATGGCGCTGGTACACATTCAGGCGCAGCGCCGCCAGGATCTTGGATGCATTGAAAGCGATGAACGCGGCGGCCAGGAGGGGGCTGCGTTCCGGGCGAACGACCAGGCCTGCGACCTGGCTGAGGTCGAGGTGCAGGAAGACGACAAGGATCAGGCCGGCCGATATCGCCACCTGCAAGACGCGCTTCACGTTGTTGCATGCACGCCCTGGCACCGGACATCCCGCTTGATATGGTAGGGCTTCTTGTTCTGGGACTCGTAATACGTCCGCATGATGAGATCGGCGATGAAGCCGGTGGTGATCAGCTGGACGCCGGCCACCGTCAGCAACAGACCGAGGAACAGCAGCGGCCTCCCGGCAATCTGCGCCCCCATGAGCTTGTCGAACAACATGTAGGCGTTCAGCACGCAACCCGCGGCAAACGTGAGGATCCCGACCGTTCCAAACAGGTGCATCGGACGCTGTCCGTACTTGCGGACGAAGACCATCAGCATCAGGTCGCTCGCCACCCGCAAGGTGCGATTGATGCCGTATTTCGACACGCCCGCATGGCGCGCATGGTGCCGCACCGGCATCTCGGTCATGCGCGCGCCGTACATGCTGGCCAGGACGGGAATATAACGGTGCAGTTCGCCGTACAGGCCGAGGTTCTTGGCGACGTCGCTCTTGAACAGCTTCAGGGTGCAGCCGTAATCGCTGATGGGCACCCTGGTCGCGCGCCGGATCAGCCAATTGGCGAGCTTGCTCGGGATCTTGCGCAACAGGAAGCCATCCTTGCGCCTGGCGCGGATGCCGGCCACCACGTCCCAGTCGCCTTCGCGCATGCGCTCCATCAGGAGCGGAATGTCGCGCGGATCGTTTTGCATGTCGCCGTCGAGCATGACGATCAGCGCGCCGCGCGCGGCGTCGATGCCCGCGGCCATCGCCGTGGTCTGGCCATAGTTGCGGCTCAATACCAGAAGCCGGGTATGCCGCCCGGCAAAGCGCTCGATCTCGGCGACGGTGCCATCCCGGGAGCCGTCGTCGACGAAGATGAGCTCGTGTTCTATCCCGGCCAGCGCCTCGCCAAGGCAGGCAATCAAGGGCTGCATATTGCCCTGCTCGTTCATGACCGGAATGACGACCGACAATAGCATTTATTCTTCCTTCACCGAGACGAGCGCATACTCGACCGCCATGGCGCCGTGACGGTCCTGTGGCGCGCCCACGGCGAGCCGCCCGCGCTCGCGCAGCACGCTCGACGGGTAAGCGCGCAAGAACTCCGCCGGCCATGCGCTCGTGCGTCCTGTGCGCCGTCCGGAGTCGATCAGGAGCACCTCGCCGCTGAGCGCGGGCCGCCCCTGCAGCACCTCGGGCAGGAGCATGACTGTCCACGCCGGGTGATGCAGGTACAGGTTCCCCGCGTCGATCAGCCTGCTCGCCACCAGGGTCTTCGCCTGCGGAAAGCGCTGCACCAGCTCGGCCGAGAGTGCGGCGAATGGCGCGCGCGTGTTCTTGCCCACATAGGCGCGTGCCGACAGGCCCGCCAGGATGAGAACGGCAAAGACGCCCGCAGCCCACAGCACGCTGCGGCGCACCGTGCCTTGCGCGAGCGTCGGGAAGACCGCGAAGAATGCCAGCGGCGACAGGAACAGGATCGGTTGCAGCCAGCGCTCCTTGACGCTGCCGAGCACGCCGCCGAGGACCAGCGCCGCGACGCAGGCGAACACCGCCCCGTAATACCAGAGGAAAAAGCGCGCCTGGGGATGGCCGAACCGGGGCTGCGCCTGGCGCCGCTGCCGCCACCAGACCCATCCGTACACGATCCACAGCGGCGTGAGGAACAGGAAGACCGCGCCGGCCATGCCGGTGAAACCGCGCGCCACCTGGCCGGCATGGCTCGCCGCATCGCCCTGCATCTTCGCCCCGGTGGCGCGCGTTGCGAGATCCAGGTGGTCGAACAGCCAGAGTCCGTGCGGCGCCAGCGACAGCACCAGCAGCGCCAGCGCGATCCAGGCCTTGCGGTTCCACAGCAGGCCCCGGTGTTCGGGCACCAGCAGGCTGCCTGCCACGAGACCGAACGCGTACACCGCAAAGTTGTACTTGGACTGCAAACCGAGACCGATCAGGAGGCCGAAGAGCGCGTAGCGCAGCCGCCCCCGCGCCTCGAGCAGGCCGACATAGCACCACAGCGCGAGCGCGGCGATGCAGGTCGCCAGCACCGAGTGCGTCAGGTCACGCTGCGACTCCCAGCCGATCTGCGGCATCAGGACCAGCGAGGCGGCGGCCACGATGGCGCCGTACACGCCGACGAGCGCCCTGGCGGCGCAGAACGTGGCCAGGTAGGTGCCGAACAGGAGCAGGTTCTTCTGGATGGACAGGGCAAGGACGTTCACGCCGAACACGGAGAACAGGACCCACTGCAGCCAGGCGTACAGCGGCGGCTGGCTGCCGTAGCCCAGCCGAACCTGCTGGTAGCTCAGGACGGATTCCGATTCGTCCAGGTCGAGCATGGCAGGCGAAGTAACGCGCAGCACCACATGCAGCAGGAAATAGGCCGCGACGACGAGCAGGAAGCGCGTTCCAGCCCCTTGTCCGCACGCCGTCGGCGTCCCGTCGTCTCGCATGGCTAGGCGTTCTTGTCGTGCGCCATCCAGGCGAGCAGCCAGTCCCGGAAGCGGCCCAGCCCCTCCGGCAGCGGCGTCGCCGGCACGAACCCGACCCATTCCAGCAACTTGCCCGTGTCGGCACAGGTCATCGGCACGTCGCCAGGCTGCATCGGCCGGAATGCGATCTGTGCTTTGAGTCCGAAGGCCTCCTCCAGGGCCGCAATGAAGTCCAGTACCCGGACCGGCTGATGGTTGCCGATATTGAACACGGCATGCGGCGCGCGCTCCCTGTCGGCTGCCGGCGGTTTGGCCAGGACCCGCACGATCGCCTCGACGATGTCGTCGATATAGGTGAAGTCGCGTTGCAGGGCACCCTGCGCGTACACCGCGATCGGCTCGCCCCTGAGCATCTTGTGCGCGAAGCCGAAACAGGCCATGTCCGGACGGCCCCAGGGTCCGTACACGGTGAACAGCCGCAGGCCGCTGGCCGGGAAGCCGTACAGGTGGCTGTACGAATGGGCCAGCGCCTCGTTCGCCTTCTTGGTGGCCGCGTAGAAGGAGACGGGCGCGTCGGTCCTGGCGCTTTCCCTGAAAGGCGCCTGCGTACTTGCGCCGTAGACGCTGCTGCTGCTCGCATAGACCAGGTGGCGCGGCTTGCAGCGCCGGCAGGCTTCCAGCACGTTGGCGAACGCGACCAGGTTCGACTGCACATAGGCGGCGGGATGGTCGATCGAATGGCGTACGCCGGCTTGCGCCGCCAGGTGGACGACCCAGGCGGGGCGGACGCGGTCGAACAGGCTTTCGACCTGGCGCATATCCGCCAGTTCCACGGACTCACAGCGGACGCCATGCGGCGCGAGCAAGGCCTGCACGCGCTCATGCTTCAATCTGACCGGGTAATAGTCGTTGAAGTTGTCGCATGCGGCAACGGTGGCCCCCATGCGCGCGAGACGGGAGGCGACGAAGCTCCCGATGAAACCGGCCGCGCCGGTGACCAGCACAGGCAGGCCGGCAGGAATCATTGGCCCCCCGCAGGCACGCGCCTGCCGATACCGTGGTACGCCAGCCCGAAGGAAAGGACCGATGCCGGCTCGTACATGTTTCTGCCGTCGAAAATGGCCCGGTGGCGCAGAGCCCTGGCCAGGAAACCGAAGTCGGGCGAGCGAAACTCCTTCCACTCCGTTGCGATGGCAAGCACGTCGGCGCCTTCGACGGCTTCCGCGGCGGAATTAGCCGTACTGAGCAGTTGTAGGCAGCGCGCCTCGCCATGCTGCCTGACCAGGGCCTGCCTGGCCTCCTGGGCGGCGACCGGATCGTAGGCCTGCACCCGGCAATTCGCCGAAAACAGCGCCCGTATCAACGCAAGACTCGGCGCCTCGCGCACATCGTCGGTGTTCGGCTTGAAGGCCAGGCCCCAGACTGCAATGGTCTTTCCTTCCAGCTTCTCAGCGCCCTTGAAGAAGCGCGCGATCTTCCTGAACAGGATATTCTGTTGCGCGGCGTTCACCGCCTCGATGGCATGCAGGATGCGCAGGGGCTGCCCATGGTCGGCCGATGTTTTCAGCAGCGCCCTGACATCCTTCGGGAAGCAGGAGCCGCCGTATCCGATGCCGGCATACAGGAAATCCGGGCCGATGCGCGAATCGGAACCGATCCCGCGCCGCACCTGCTCGATGTCGGCGCCCAGCGCCTCCGCCAGCAGGGCAAGTTCGTTCATGAAACTGATGCGCGTGGCCAGCATGGCGTTCGCGCCGTATTTCGTCAGCTCGGCGCTGCGCACGTCCATGTCGACCAGCTTTTCGTGATTGCGGCTGAATGGCGCATACAGGCGGCGCATGATGTGCGTTGCCCGGGGATGCTCGCTGCCGACGACGATCCGGTCCGGACGCATGAAGTCCGCGACCGCCGCGCCCTCTTTCAGGAACTCCGGATTGCTGACGACCGAGAAATCGATGGTCGCGCCCCGCGCTGCAAGTTCTTCGCCGATCAGGCTTTTCACCCGGTCGGCGGTACCGACGGGAACCGTCGATTTGTTCACGAGAATGAGGGGCCGCTGCATCCCCTGGCCGATGCCGCGCACCGCAGCAAAAAACTGCGTCAGGTCGGCCCTGCCGTCTTCGTCGGGCGGCGTGCCCACGCACAGGAACACCAGCTCGGCGTGGGCCAGCGCTTCGTCCAGGCTGGCGCTGAAGCGCAACCTGCCGGCGGCCATGTTATGGGCGACCAGGGTCTCGAGGCCGGGTTCGAAGATCGGTACCCGGCCCGCCTCGAGCATGCCGATCTTGTTCTCGTCCGTGTCGACGCACAGGACCGTATTGCCCACATCGGCGAAGCAGGCGCCTGAAACGAGTCCGACATACCCTGTGCCAACAATCGATAGTTTCATGTGCGTACACATCAATGGACGAAGAACAAGGCGGAGCGGAACCGGCACTACGCATGAGTAGACCGTTGAGGTTCGACCGAAGTTCCCGCCGGCTCGGCGCTGCGCGATCAACCGTGCGCCCTTCCCCGCGGCCGCGCCGGCGGTGTAGAGTAGCAGCCCTTACCCTGGAGCTCATCTTGACCGACGCCGAACTCATCCGCCGCTGCGATACCGTCTTCCCCGGCCACCGCGCCCGCACCCCGGCCGACATGTACGCCGCCATGGCCGTCTGGTGCGGGCAACACGGCGTCGAGCACGACGTGTATGGCGCAGGCAGCCTGATCGAGAGCTTCGAGGACAGGATCGCCGCCCTGCTCGGCTTTGAAGCGGCCGTGTTCTGCATCAGCGGCACCATGGCGCAGGTGACGGCCCTGCGCCTGGCCTGCGCCGAGCGCGGCAACGCGCCCGCGGCCCTGCACCCGACGTCCCACATCTTCGTTCACGAACGCTCGAACTACCAGCTGCTCGGCCATTTCGACGCGCTGCAGGTGGGCGAGCGCACCCGTCCCTGGACGGCGGCCGACATCGCGGGCGTACCCGACCGGCTCGGCGCCGTCGGGCTGGAGATTCCGATGCGCGAGATCGGCGGCCAGCTCTCGAACTGGGAGGAACTGGAAGCGATCAAGGCGCATTGCAGGGAACGCGGCATCCACCTGCACATGGACGGCGCGCGCCTGTGGGAGGCACAGGCCGGCTACGGACGCAGCGCGCGCGAGATCGCCGCCGGCTTCGATTCGGTCTACGTGTCGCTGTACAAGGGCATCGGCGGGCTGGGTGGCGCGATGCTGGCGGGCAGTCGCGCCTTTGTCGACCGCGCCGCCGAGTGGTTCCGGCGCCAGGGCGGCAACGTGATCCACCGCTCCCCGTATGTGGTGTCGGCCGCGATGCAGTTCGATGCGCGCCTGGCCGCGATGCCCGACTACTTCCGCCGCACCGAACTGCTCTACGAGCTGCTCGCCGCCCACCCCGGCATCCGTGTGAATCCGGCCCGGCCTGCCGCCAACATGCTGCATCTGCACCTGCCGATCAGCCGCGAACGCGCGCTGGCGATCCGCACCGAACTCGCAGAGCAGCACGGCATCTGGCTCTTCAACCGCGTCTCGCACGGCGTGCTGCCGGCTACCTGCTATTTCGAGCTGTACGTGGGCGACAACCTGCTCGCCGTGCCGGAAGCGCGTCTCCGGGAAGCCCTTTCGCTTTTTGCAGATCAGTTAAAATAGCGGGTTTCACCGGAAGGACAGCCATGCGCCAATACCTCGACTTCATGCGCCATGTGAAAGAGCACGGCACGCTCAAGACCGACCGCACCGGGACCGGCACCCTGTCCGTGTTCGGCCACCAGATGCGCTTCGACCTGGCCGAGGGTTTCCCGCTGGTGACCACCAAGAAGGTGCACCTCAAATCGATCATCCATGAACTGATCTGGTTCCTGCAGGGTTCGACCAACATCGGCTACCTGAAGGACAACGGCGTCTCGATCTGGGACGAGTGGGCCGACGCCAACGGCGATCTGGGCCCGATCTACGGCTACCAGTGGAGGAATTGGCCAACCCCGACTGGCCAGCACATCGACCAGATCAGCCAGGTGCTGGAACAGATCAAAAACACGCCGGACTCGCGCCGCATGATCGTCTCCGCCTGGAACGTGGCCGACATTCCGCAGATGAAGCTGCCGCCCTGCCACGCGTTCTTCCAGTTTTATGTCGCCGACGGCAAGCTCTCCTGCCAGCTCTACCAGCGCAGCGCCGACATCTTCCTCGGCGTGCCCTTCAACATCGCCTCCTACGCCCTGCTGACCCACATGATGGCGCAGCAGGCCGGCCTGGAAGTCGGCGACTTCGTCTGGACCGGCGGCGACTGCCACCTGTACTCGAACCACCTGGAGCAGGCCGAACTGCAGCTCTCGCGCGAGCCGTTCCCGCTGCCGAAGCTGGTCATCAAGCGCAAGCCGGACTCGCTGTTCGACTACCGTTTCGACGACTTCGAGGTCGTCGGCTA
>Ga0308160_10003422_pt1 | contig 17909 bp, 14 predicted proteins | sample PhyFR1_FD_201036 | JGI IMG/M metagenome (GOLD analysis project Ga0308160, IMG submission 201036) | Phyllosphere microbial communities from UC Gill Tract Community Farm, Albany, California, United States - DLSLF.R1 | ecosystem: Host-associated > Plants > Phyllosphere > Unclassified | place: USA...
TGGCCAACGCACCGAAAATATCGCACGTCACTTCACATGCAGCTGGACTGATACGTCTCCATACGAACCCCTCGGCGGTCTTGGGCATTGGGATCGGCGTATCCACATCCTCAATATCGATGCCTGCGGAATCGGTCGCCGTGACCTCGGTGCCTCGTTCTTGTCCTTCCTCGGCTGGCTCATTTTCTGCTACCCAAGCTGCGTCGGCGAGTTCATACAAGTCCCCGACAATGACGCAGTGGAACTTTGATGAGGCTTCTCGATTAAACTCGTGAAGCGAGATGGCGCTGGTTTCGTCGTGATCAAGATCCCTGGATCAGCTCAACCTCAGTCACTCTGATCAATCTGCGCGCGTTGCTCACCTGATTCGCATGAAGGGAGTTCGGTCCTCTGCTCCAGGAGAAGCCGCTTTCAGGCGATCACTGTGCATGGCGGTTCGACTCCGTGAAAGTCTCACGGTATCGCCTCTCCATATTCGTTCGGCGCCCCACCACAGACCCTGATAAAAGCGAAAGCACAATCTCAATGAGCTGTTACCCAGACCACGACTTGAGTATTCAACCTCGCTCACCTGGAAGTACGTCGTTTGCTCCGCTACCAAATGCGTGGCGATATCATCCTGCCCGCCATACCCATCCGTCTGACACCAAACGGTAGACAGATCCATAGCAAAATTGACCGCGTGAGCATATACCACCGCAATCTGTTCCCAATTCTCCGGTTGAGTTGCTTCCGCGATCGGCCAGATCCTCCCCGTCGTCCCCTTTCTCCAAGTCTCCACTCTCTTCTCTTCCGCAGATTCGCCTGGTTTCAGCGACATGCTCGCTTCGGCAATGGCAAGATTGTATTTCTGGATGATCGCAGCGAGGTCGGGTAGTTTGGGTGGCAGGAAATGCCAGGGTAGCACGTCGTTCTCGTCCACGATTCCCGTAGACGGTCTCGTACGCTTCGCCTCCTCGGGATCGAGATGACCGCAATACCGAACCTCGTATTGAGTCGATTGAAGAATCTCTTCCTTGGCTTCCTCGCCTTCCTCGCCTGGTTGTACCTTGACTCCCGCTTCGACAATGACACCAGGCCAGTAATCGATCTGATCAATCCCGGTAGTATTCGCTTGATCTGGGTTAGGCTTGATCGTGGGGATCTTTGCCCAGACTAGCTCTCCTCTTCCTACGAAACCACAATTCAGACCGGACTTTCAGCATTCCATGCATACCCAACCGGCGTCCTGCTGCAAAAGTTTTGTAACTCACGGAACCACTCATCACTGATCAAATCCTTTCGACTCTCGACCATCGTCATTCGCAACAACAAAGCATGATTCTCCAACTTTTCTTCGTCGGACGACTTGATCTTCTTGACGGGACGTGATGAGCTAGGACCTGCAGTCTGGGCTGGTCGTTTCGAAATTCCGCTGGCGGACGGGCCGGGAGCAGAGTAGTTGCCCGAGTATTTGCATGTGCACTGAAGTTGGACGGGGGTGCGAGTCAGCGTGATGATCTGGGAATGAGTAATCTGCTGCGTACGGTACTGTGATCCTTGACGTTCCCCTTGTGTAGCCATTCTATACACCAGCTCGGGATACCATCAGTGGTTGTTGCATCTGATAACAGGGCAACACTCACCAGCGTGACCGAAAAACTCGGCAGGGCTTCGGAATTTTGTGACAAACTTTGATCCCTATCATCGGAAGAGAAGAAAGTTCAGCGGAAGTCTCAACAGAACAGACCTGCCGAGGTTCTCAGACACTGAGTGGGGATTAGAAACATATGACTCACGTAAAGGTAGATATCAGATCGATCAGAACCGTTGGCTTGTAATTTATGATGGAGGAACAACGAGTATCCTGCAGGTAGATCTGTCAGCTGATACGACAGAGCTATAGATATGTGATTATGGAACATTCAGAAGCTAGTAAGACAAGAGTCGCAAAGAAGGCTGGTACGAACGATCATTGTACCCTAGAGCTACGGCGAGATGTTGTCCGATTTTCTGCAAGAAGAGGGTATGTTTGACATGACCACTATATGTTGATTATAGCCCGAGCAATATGCATGTCAGCTTTGTTGCAACAGCAATAGCGCGAGGCCCTTCCACTCACGCATAGACCTTTTCGGAATAGTTGTTATTACTGTTGATCGGCACGGCGTTGGGTAACCATCCTGCTGGCCAATTGGACTCGGTACCGTCGGATGTAGCGAGGGTCAAGATGGCCATACTGGGCGACGAGTATAAGGAAAGTCCCGTGAGTGTAGGTGTGAGAATTGTACGGTAATCGTGACGCAGGGGTTTCCGTACGAATATCACTTTATGGGAAACAAGTAAGGCGACCTGTTAATCGAGGCCCCGCTCTCATCCTTTTAGAGCGCGACGCGTCTTTTGCTAGGCAGAGAGCCAAATTACGAGAGAACGATTCTCAGATCATCAAGGCCGAGCCGCGAGCCGTTAGCATATTCATATATTCAACAGTGTAATCTCTCAAGGTTATCGAGCAACGTTGACCTCGTGGGAGACGCAAAGACCTTGAAATAACGACGTCTGGATAGTAACAGATTCTTGAAGGATGACCACAACCATGACATCGGCAAGCCGGACAGCAGACAAGGGGAAAGAAGCAGACAAGGGCAAGGAAACAGAAGAGACCCGGCGGATCTTGACCAAGGATATTATCGTATGTCTCTAGTTCAAGTTTCGTTTGTAATCGACCCTCAAAGCATTTTCCAGACTGACATCCCGTAAAATCAGGGAGACTTCTTGCCATCCCGTGTCTTTACGGATGCGGTCCAACGAGACAATGTCCCCGTCGCTGGGGGAAAGAAGCAAATTACATCCCTCTGCTTCGAAGCCGATGGCAGGGCATGTATCACGGCAGGCGAAGACGATCGATTTAGTTACTACGATGTGACGGCAGGCAAGTGAGTCCGACTGGCCTACAATCATCCCCGCATCCCGATTCGGTTGGGTTACACAGCTCATATCCGTTGCAATCCGGCCTGATTAGGATGAGACACGTCTTCTCGTCCGGCAAATACGGAGTGGACCACGTGACAGCGACTCATAAACGAGGGAGCATCATACACGCTTCAACAAGAGGGAATGATGATGTCCGGTTACACGTGGCAGATCAGAACAAGTATGAGCGGTATTTCAAGGGTCATACGGATAAGTGAGTCGAACGGGCAGGTCATAAATGCTTTTGAGCTGGGATATCGAGCTTAAGGGTTGTTTGTTCTTGCTTTCAAAGAGTATGCTCGATCAGTATGAATCCGGATAGGTCGAACAAGACGTTCCTTACTAGTTCGCATGATGCCACCGTACTCGTCTGGGACCTAAGATCAGATGCGGCAGTAGTATGTCCACCTCTGCCCCCCCCCCTCTTCATCTATCGTCGTGCTCAAGGGAAAGCTGACGGCGGATCGTTCTTGATGATGCAGGGGCGGCTGAATCATATGGAAGGTCCTTCGATCGTGGAGTGGGATTCGACGGGACAGATTTGGGCCGTGGCTTTGCCAGAGACGAGTTATATCATGCTCTACTCTTCAGCATCTTTCGATGTGGTGAGTTTTACACGGATGAGTCATGATAATGAGGCATTTTGCTCACGAACTTTGCGTCGACGGTACTAGAGACCGTTCCAATACGTCAAGCTCGACGATCCAGAGTTGGACAAGGAGACCACCCCACCCCGAGTACCACGAATTACTTCGCTCCGGTTTTCCAACAACGGGAAATACCTGGTCGTCGGGACCTCTTCGTCGGTTCATTACGTGCTAGATGCTTTTGATCTGGCTATCCTGGCTCGGTTAAAGGGGCATGATGGGTTGGAAAGGGATAAAATGGAGAGGGTCACGGTCAAACCGTCTCAGGGTTTGAGTGGGGGTGAAGTGTGTTGGACGCCAGATTCGCGATTTGTCATGTCAGGTGAGTATGATTCTCACAAGAAACAGGTAGATTCGCTTGCTCATGCTGTTTATCGAAACCTATCGTCTGTCAATAGGTTCCCGAGACGGTCGAGTTTGCATATGGGACCTGACACCACCAGAGGGACTCGAAAAGATCCCACATCCGGTCGCACCACCCGGTGGATATCTTCCACCAATCGTCCCAACATTCAATCCTTGTAACGAACTAAATGAAGAGAAGTCAGGAGGACCGACGCGGGTCGTCGAGTTCAGTCCAAAGTACATGGTATTTGCTACGGCTGGAGATACGCTGGTATGTCATGGTCGAGGCTCGCCTCGGCCTTAACATATCACTGTCAGTTCTGGGTACTGATGATAGGTTGGATGACAGGCATTATGGTTACCATCGAGAAAGGCTGCAGAGGAGGATGACGGAGACAAGATGGACATTATCGGAGAGTGACGAACAGGACATCGAGGGCGTCCTTTTGGCATGCACAGGTGCACAAAGGTTACTTGCAGAAGCTACAGTGCCTCTCTAGCCCACATCAATCGCTCGTTGTATATACAACCTGGACAAGAGAATGTCAATCCGCCAACATATAGCATAGTTGGTCCGGATTCCGGTTGGTCCGAGCCAGGTGAAGGGTACGCGTCGCCCTTGTGACATCTCCTTTCAGGTCGCCGAGTGACGAACGCATTCAGATAGATCGCTATGGGCGATGGGGTAGATATTGTTGCTTGAACATCGCTGCCATTATGTATCCAAGTCCAGCAGAATTGTCATTTCATAGCCTCTGGATTATCGTTCACGATACTACGGCCGCTTGACCTGACGCCGTCATCTACCCTTCGGAGCGCCCTCCCTCGTCCCGCAGTTCCCGGCGGAGCTGACCCCTCAGCAAGATTGAGCCTCAGGAGATAGCTTTCATGCACACGGCATCTCAGAATAAGACCACTTCTCCTTCCCATTCCGATCACCCACCGGTTGCAAGTTCAGCGAATCAAATCCTTAATCCTGATAGCGGGAGTTTTCATCCGCCATATTATACTTTCCCTCGTTCGACGGAGCGAGGCAACTTTGACGTCAGCTTCAGAGATCACGAACGGCCTCCCCCTTACGCGCAACACACCTTCAGCATGGCCGAGGGAGAGAATCTCCTCGGATTGGTAGACACCGGGATCCCTCGACACGGTCGAACTACTCGCAGACCACGAGCACAAACCGCCTCTGCTGCCGACAAACGGGCAAGAGCGTCTTCGGATGCCTCATCGGGATACGGAGGAGAAGCGAACTGGGAGCGTCCACCGGCATTGGGAAGGAACTCGTCTGAATATGCCCAATCGAGGAACAACCTGCTTTCGGCAGATGAGAGAACTCCGCTTCTGGGATCACAATCCTTGGATAGAAATGCATCTGGAGCTCGATCTCATCGTTCGGTTTCGGTTAGCACAGCACCGTACGACCCAGAAGCTCTGGTGACACCTCGAAGACCGAGACCCTCGTCATGGAAAAACATGCTTCGAGCTCCCTCTCAGATGAACACGCCTACACTCAGAGTTATTGACACGCCAAATGGAGAAGCGATCGTTGTTACTCGACCCAAGAAGAAGAAGCACCCTGTTGTGCGTTACCTATCGCCTTTGTGGAGCGGAACTCACTGGTTGGCGCTTGTGCACTTGATCTTTATCAACTTGCCGTTGGTGAGTCTGAGACCGTCTGATGAGCTGTGGTTTTTGTACTAAACCAGCGTCGAGCAGATGCTGGTCCTGTGGCCTATCCTAATCGCTGGAACTCTGGTCGGAACGGTCCTGCTCATCACCTTACCTCTCGGTGCCATGGTCTGGTTCCTTGTGTTGATCATCGCTCGATCCGCTTGTCGGGCAGAGGTGAGTTGTATCTTCCGATCAGGTTCGAGGCACGATTGAATCGCTGACGGCTGGCCTTCAACTTCTAGCTTGCTATGCAACTCTACTTCCACTCGCCTTTGCGAAGCAACATCCCTCGACCGGTCTACTTTACCATCTTCAAACGTGTCAAGGTCGTTCAAGGACCAGACGGTGTGGCGAGACCCGTTGTCCAGGTTCACGGCGGGAACCACGGCGAGATCGCCAACCCTGTATGGGAGAAGAACTTTTTGAAGAACGGCTGGGCCATGTTTTCAGGTGAGTTCTCGGCTATGCACGGTTGACTCGTGAGAATCTCTCTGCTAACTGGATGGCATATCTCAGACCCCCTCTCCTATCAATGCCTCTACCATATCCTGGTCACTAAGGCATTCGTCACCATCCTCTCTTCGATCATCATCATCATCCTGGTCCCCGTCTCAGCCGCGACGATCGTTCTCTTCCCCGCCATGCTCGAGATGGTCAGAAGGTTTGGCAGATGGCAAGCCGGGTTGTCCGTTGAGTCTCTCCAGTAGAACCGTTTACTGTTTTGTTGTCATCAGCTTGCGTGGAGAAGTTTACACGATAAAGTGGTTTTGTATATCGTTATGTTTCATCAATTGGAGAATCAGAGTCGTGGGTTTCAGCCCAGAATTGAACGTTTACTGTTCCTTCCCTACAGTTAAAGGACCACACATGCAACAGTAACCGCTTTCTGTTCATCTCGGTCTCCAGCATGCACAGCTAACCGACACGAAAGACTTTTGAAATCGTCGGATGGATGTTTCTCAGGGGTCCGACCATCTCCCTTGTATTATACAACTTGAAAAGTCCCGTTCTCTATATTCCTGAATTTCCTGTGCTCAAACATCCCGCCCTTCGGATGCTAGGCAGTCCAAGCTATCGCGATAACGATTCGAGGACGACTCGAGCGCCATCAACGATGATCTCGTGTTCCACCTAGAAAGTCAATGCAGAAATCGCAGCAATCAGTCTCTCAACTCATACGTGTCGCGAAGGCAAGGCTATGGTTGAAGCAAAACATGACTCACCTCATGCATCCTCGTTTCCAGATCCTCCAACGATTCTCCCTCTTTGATCTCTACTTCCCGAATGACAAGAGGTTTCCCCGCATCCACCTCGGCTACGACTTTATGTACCATCACTCCGGTCCTCTTGATCTCTCCCGCTTGGAACGCTTCGTACGCTCGACCAATCGCGTTTGCTCCGTCAAATTCACCAGGTAACGCCGGATGGAGGTTGATGATCGGGATAGGGAAATGACAGGGAGTCTCCGAGTGGGTGGTCGTGTCGGTGGGGGCGTTGGTGATGCTCGTGGGTACGCCCGGTGGACAAGCGGGTGGGGTCGAGCCTCCTTCGATGATGGCCAAGAAAGCTGGGCTGAGGATATGCATCCATCCAGCGAGGACGACGAGGTCCGGTCGGGTTTCTACGACTCGGCGAGCTACTTCCCGATCATAGTCTTCCCGCGAGGACCCGGGGACCTTGTTGAGGAAAGTCTTGAGCGCGCAGACTTGGGATGGGATGGGGGGAGAGTGAGAGGAAGCTCGGTCGAGACCTTTGACGGCGGAGCGGGAGGAGATGACGTGTGTGATCTGAGCGTTGGGGAGTCGGGCAGTTCCAGCAGCATCCATGAGGGCTTGGAGGTTGGTGCCTAAGAAAAGGAAGGTGGGGCTTAGCATGTAATATTTTGAAGTGATGGAAGCGGGTTTCGTAAGTGCTTGCTCACCGGAACCCGAGATGAGTACGGTAATACGGTAGGGGTTTGACATGGCAGAAGATCGCGGAGCGTCCTGGAGGTGTTCTGAAGTCGGTATACCTTGCGTAGCGACCCCTTCCACCTGATTGGCGACCACTTCGAATGTATGTCAACTAATTGTTCCTCATCTTCCCATAGCGTCAACCTTGTCGGTCGTCTCTCTCAACGCCCGAACTTGAATAGTTACAAATCACGTGATTCGGTTTGATTCACTTCGGGCGAGCCGATGCCGTCATCATGCCCGACCCTCGCAAGTGAGCGATCACCGATTCGACGATTCATTTTGGTGTCGTCAAGCTTTGGAAAGTATGATAATGTTCATTTCCTACTAGCAATCAAAGTTCATCTGTAGTTTGCCTATAGTCGTCATCACACCGGGCGTTCATTCTCGATCACAATGCCTAGATGCTCGTTCCTCTCTATGCCCACTCCCGGGCCCTTAGGCTACGTCGCTTCAGATTTTAAGCATACTCAGGGGATAGCCGAGGTTCATTATTATCCTCCTCGGAGTGACAAGACCCCAAAAGATATCATCATATTCTTCCCTGGTACGCCTTCTCTATGCTCGTTATGTACAGGGCTCAAGAGCTCATACTTACTACTTATCACAGGCAACCCCGGACTGGTCAGCTACTACACCCCCTTCCTGCTAAGATTACAATCACACCTCTCCCCGCACTACGCCTTTCTCGCTCATTCACACATCGGCCATTCCCCATCGCTTTCTCACCCAACAACTCCGCTCAAGCTGTACGAACAAGTGGACAGCAAGGTCGAGTTCGTCAAGGCTTTGACGAAGGAGCTGGTCGAGCTCAGACGGAGAGAGGGAGGAGAGGAGGGTGAGGACCGACCGGTCAGGATTAGTTTCATTGGACATTCGGTTGGATCCGAAATCGCCGTACAGACAATGAGGCAACTCGATGATCATCTCGAAACATCTCTATCGACCTTCGACAACAACCCCGACGAGGTAGACCACCCAGCGCGATTCAAAATGAACGCTAGCTTCCTCTTATTCCCCACTATCTCCCACATCGCCCTTACACCCAACGGCCAGAAACTTCGACCCATCTTCGCCGCGCCTTTGATACACCTCTTACCTGCCTTGTGTTACCTCATCCACCCGATCGTCCAGATTCTTCGTTTCGCCCTCTCTTTCGTCTCAGCGTCGACAAGTCCAATGGGGACGACAGTCAATACCACCACCTCCATCTACGCTCCGAATTCGACAACGTTACACTTTCTCTCTTCCCCTCAGACGGTCAAGCATGTCTTGAACCTCGCTAAATCGGAGATGATCAGCATCACTGAACCTGACCTGGAGTGGTATGCGATCAACAAATCCCGGTTATGGAGTTATTGGGGGAAACAAGATGGGTGGGTAGGGAAGCAGGGGGATGAGGTGAAGCGTGTTCTGAGAGGGGGTGACAGGGTGGTTGTCGAGGAACAAGAGGGAAGGGTGGTCGACTGTGTGGATAACATCCCTCATGCGTTTTGTTTGGGTAAGTCCGTGATTGTGGCAGATCAGACATGTTGCGACAATGGCTAACTTCACACGTGGCTCGAACAGCTCATAGTGATGCTATCGCGGCCAAAGTCGCCAAATGGATCGAACAAGCTCATACAGACTAATGATGGTCAAAGAGCGCAGCAATCTTCGACAGGGCTTGAACTTCATGTCGGTTCTTATGCATGTTGTATAATTGTGGGAATAGGATGGACACGGGCGGGATCGTCACGTCCCTTACAGCCGACATTTCAGTGTAGATGATCCGTCATGACGATTGTCGCGGTTTTGAGTTGTATAGATAGATTCGCATGTGCACGCATTGCCGCCCTCAACGGAGCCTTTCATCGACATGTTTTCTCAGCGAGAGAGGTCCTCGCTCGCCTTGACATCACGCGCCACCGTATGGATCGCCGCTACCACCTCCTGCACTCCGTTTCCGTGCTTGTCGTGGACTATAAGGCGAGTTGGCATACCCCCCACCACCATATGCTGGTGAATTCGGTGCCGTAGCGAATGGATTCTGCTGAGGATTGATCGAGCTCGAGGACTTGTGATACCCCGTATTACTCTGTTGCAACGGCGCATACATCATCGAGATGGCGTCTCCTCGTGAATCGTACGAGTCAAAGGCGGAAGCTGCAGCTGGAGGAAACGCAGGGAGGTACGAGCTACCCGCCGAAGATCCTCCATTACCCCCGTAGCCTCGCGGTGATGCAGCACTGGCCGAACTGGGGGGTTCCATCATTCCGAAATCGGTCGACAACCCAGATCGATGTTGTGATGGCCGACCAGAGCTTTCCAGGACGGGAGGCGGAGGTTGCATGCGATAGCCTTGCATCGCCGCATTGCTTCCATACTGACTTTGCCAGGCCTGACCCATCATCTCTGCCTGTTCCTGCAAAAAGTCTAGCTGTGGGTTCCCTGGAGCGATTGAAGCCTTTTTCGCATGACCGAGATGCGCGGTATTCCGACGTTCCCATTCCCGTATAGCGTCGTCTCGATTCAGTACTGGTGTCAATGCCGAACGCGTTCCTGCTGGATCGGCCGCCCCGAGATGGGTCAGCCTCGCCAATGCAGGCGGTATGACATCCATCCGGTTGATAGTATTCGCCCGGCTCCGCGTATTGGTGGGATAAAAGGAACTCGGTGGAGGATTCGCGACATTGCCAGGCATGTAGCCGTCTGCTTGAGACGGACGAGTACTGTAACTTCCAGCAGACATGCTGGCAGTAAGACCATGACCATTGGACGGGATTCTGGGTTGTGCTTGGTGCGAGCGCGTCTGGCTCTGGTTGAGCGATTGCGTTTGTGATGGCATCCGAGGTGCTGCCTGAACTGGCGATTGGAAGGAGGAACCCGACGGCGCATTCAGAGCAGATGTGATAGCATCATAAGTAAAGTAAGGCTTTCGAGCGGCAGCTGCAGCGTTTTGAGCTTGTTGCTGTTGCTGTTGCTGTTGCTGTTGCTGCTGTGCTTGTTGTTGCTGGGCTTGCTGCTGTTGCTGTGTTGTATATTGCTGATGCTGAGCAACTTGTCTATACGAGCAATTGATTGTCATCATCGTCAGCAAAACCCCCGCAGATGGCAACATCCTGTACTAACTGGTTGTACTTGTTCGCATCGGCGTACGGCCTTGCAGTCTTGGAAGACTCCGCTTCCGCGTAGGCTTTCTGCGATCGCTCGTTGGTGGCAGCAGACTGTCGTGACGAACTGCTCGTACTGGCGCTGGATTTCTGCGTCGGCTGTTGAGGATCATCCCGTCAATATGATACGGCCACGATCCAGGAAAACATTTGAACTCACCTCCCAATGTCCGGTGAACCGTTCGCCCGTGATAAACGGGTGCAGCTTTGCCTGCTGAGGTGACCATCGTTTGATAGGGTCCATGTTCAGCAGTCCCTGAACGAAGTCGATGAACACATTTCTGATGTACATCTCTGGTAACGCAATACTCTTCAGCAAGAATGTTCCGGGGCGCGTGTTTAGGTACTAACCTTTGTCCACCTCGGCTTGAGTGGTGATTTTCTTCGGCAGAGTATACGATTTGATGATATCGGGCAGCTTTGTCGCCTTGAAGTATTGTTTACTTGGCTGTTCGTCGGTCTGGTGCTCCCTGGCGTACTGCTCCATCGATTTGAGCGCATATTTCTTCCGACCGGCTTCGTCCGAACCGACAACATTGAAGAACTCATTGACCTGTTTGCCAACTTCCAGCAGATGCATGGGTGGTGTGCTAAGAAATGGAGACTTGGTCAGAAGAGACACAGCCGGCCTGTATGAACAGGACCCCAACATACCCCAACATATCGGTTATACGCGAGATCTGATTGAATTCGCTAGTCCCGGGGAAAATCGGCAGACCCAGGAAGAGTTCGACTACGATGCAGCCCAACGACCACATGTCGATCGCTGCTGAATACGGTAGACCAAGCAAGACCTCGGGTGATCGATAGAACCTGGATTGAATGTAGGTATAGACCGTTTGTCTCTCATGACACGCAGATCCAAAGTCGATAACTTTGATTTGTGGGGAATTCAAGCTGAAAAGGAGCGCGTTAGTTTAGTAAAACCGATCGTTTTGCTTTAGACCGAGAAGCAGACATACCTCTTCAGCAAGATATTCTCCGGCTTGAGATCGCAATGTATCAGACGTGCGTCCTTGAGCACCGTCAGAGCATCCAACAGTTGAGTCGTGAACATCTTGACTAGCTGCAGACTAAGCCCTCGGAATTGGTTATGTTTGATGAGCTCGTACAAGTTGGACGAGAGGCACTCGAACACGATGCACAAGTGCTTGTGGTGGATGAATTGGTCTCGCATCCGGAGGATATGATGCTCGTCCTTGGGATCAGCTTCGCTGTTTAGCTGTAAGGTTCCGTGTCACACCATCAGTGATGTTTGATACCCACAGCAATTCATGTACTTACCAGCTGGAGGATAGCGACTTCCATGGTACTCTGATTGAAATACGCCGGCTTGTTCTTCACCACCTTGACAGCAACGATCTCATGCGTCCGGATGTTTTGGCATTTCGCGACCTGCCCGAACGTTCCTTGTCCGAGGACATCGAGAATGAGGTATCTGTGGGAAACGGGTCATAGGGAAAAGGTCAGCGGTGGGTTCTTCTGGTCTTGCTACCACAGGGATTGGCTGACTTGTCACCTGTCCCGTTGTCAGCTGTCAGGACGTCGTTGACATAGAGAATGTAATCGTAATCCTGGTTGTCCGACCCATTATTATGGCAAGGTTGACTGGGTTTAGTCAAGACCCGTCGAGGATTATGGGTTGCCTCGTAGCGGAAAGTTGGGTCGCAGATGCTATATGTCTGGGCCAATTGCGTAGTCAAGCATTTTAGGGGCTAGGGGAGCGAGGTAAGATATTTAGACCAAAAGCAAAGAGAGACATTCAAGCTGCACTAACGCTCAAAAAGGCTCCTGGCACATCAGGATCCGCCCTCCTTTCGCCTGCCTGACTATCCAGAGATGGTCTGAGGTCCTTTGTTGGATCTACCACCTTCCTCAATCCGACCCGCTTGTCGTTTTCAGCATACCCTGTCGATGTCCGGGAAATGCCGGTCATTTCATACTCTGCCTCTCTGCCTCTTGCCAAGCTCTTGCCGTCTGTCAATCCTGGAGCAGACGAGATCCCCATCATGGGCCCTATGGCTGAAGGTTGCAGATGCAAACCGCCCGAGCCCACCCTCGAAGTGTTGAGCTGCTGAGAGGATCGCGACCGATTTGCGAGAGCTTGACGAGGGCCTCCAAGTGCTCCTGGTGGAGGTTGCGTCGAACCGGGCACACTAGCTGGTGTGGAAAGCAATGGCGAAGTCGAGAAATGCCCGATAGGGGAATGTTGACCTTCGATCCCGGTCATGTTCATCACTGACGAGCTTGCTCCCGTGCTTGACCCAGAGGAATTCCGTTCTCGTTTCGCCGGAATGTGCGAATTAGGGAATCCCATACCTGAAACTCGACCAGGCGAAGACACGTCAGAAGAAGATGCCCGCATGAAGGGCGTTTGACGAGGCTGGCCATAGGCCAAAGACTGCTGTTGGTATGGATCGTATGCCCCGCCCGGTGGCATAGATTGGAAGGGAGGATCCTCCATGGTCTGACCAGCCTGCAAATAAGGCGATCCGCCAAGGGATGCTGACATACCACCAGGAGAATACCCAGGTCTGGTAGACTGTGCACCATATGGTGGTGATTGTAGCTGTTGCTGTGGCGGCTTTGCACCTGTCGAATTCGCGAACGCGTTTCTGCTCGCAGCACTTGGCGGTGGAATGTTACCTCCAGCACCAGTTTGAAGCCCGCTCATGGGTGACGTGGGACTGGCAAAGGAAGCCCTGTTGTTCGACGTTCGGCGTGCCTGGCCATCTAAACCGAGTTGCGGGGCATCTCCCATGTAAGGCAGATTGTGACTTGACCCCGGTCCATATGGCTCGTAGGTCGATTGAGAACCTCGGTGGGAGCCGGCCGAAGGAGGAACATACCCCCCAGCTCCTACTGATTGGTTCCCTGATGTCGACGTCTTTCCGAACCCCCATCTCGACCCGAAACCATCTCCGTCGCCATTCTCGACATCTTGATCGGCTGCGGCGTAACCCGGACCGCCGGCACTACCGAAGGACATTCCGGCTTCGATGTCATCAGCACCTCCACCTCCTTTTCTCCTCGCACCCAAGGAAGCCGACCTGACCAACGCAGATGTGAAGGGTTCGAGAAAGTGTGGGCCTGTGGTCGATCCGTTACCAGCCAGAGCACGGTTTGACGATTGAGCATGTCCTGATTGCTGCTGCTGTTGCTGCTGCTGTTGATGTTGGTGCTGCAGATGAAGCTGGTGCTGCATCTGCTGCTGTTGCTGATAATGGTCATCCGATTCCGGATCCATACTCGAATGCCCAAGACTGAACCTTCCCCGGGCATCCGTCAAGCTTCCCGGATTGACGTTCGCAAACGCTTGATCGATCGAGTAGGCAGGCATACTGCCGTGGACAGAGTGTCGTTGCTGAGAGCCTGATCCGGCGATTGATGGTGGTTGAGCGCGAGCGAACGAGCGGTTATCTGCCGAAGGGCTGTATGGGGATGATGCTGCCTGATAGTGAGCTGATGCGGGTGGGGGAGGAGCCAGAGGTTGTTGTCGTAGTGGGTGAGCACCTGCTGAGTATCCGGAAGCTGGCAAATTGATCTGAGGGGTCTGATATAGCGGAAGGGCAGGAGAGGTTCTTGACGGATGACTGGCGTAGCCGTACTCGTCGTTCATGATACCATCCGGGAGAGGTAGCGATCCGATTTGAGATGACAGTAGTAGGTGGAGGAAGTGGAACTGCTAGCTAGCGTGTGTTCGAAAACCTAGTAGCCCGACTTCGCCAAGCAGAAACGACGTCTTGGACGAAAGGGTTCTCTTGAGCCGGTGACGATTCGCAGCCGAGAGCGACGTCGATTGATCGAATTCCGGAGCTGGTTGTCGGTTGTGAGGTAGAGGAAATAGGTTCACCAGCTCAGCGACTGGATCGTGCACTCTGATAGGAAGAGACAGTCGTCCGTTTGTGTAGCTAAACGTGGCCTAGTTCTAGTAGTGACAATGCTAAATTCGACATCCCCCATCCATTCGACCCAACCCAACCCAACTCGTTGCCAGTGTCGCCAGTCATTTGCTGCTGTGACTGGTCCGCGGCCGTATCGACGCTGCTGGCTGAGCTGCTTGATGACGCGGAAACGTGCGGGGAAATCGTCCCGAGCCGAACCAACAACCACTAACAAACACAGCAGCGCGAACCATTCCCGGGATAGCCATGTCAATCGTCATGGTGAGCAGTACCTTTCTCGACCGAGAGAGTTCTCGCCATCCTCTCTGAACGGTAGGGCTCGTACTATCCTTGACACCACAACGCAGATTACCTGACCTCGCAAAGACCTCAGCGTTCTTCTTCTTGTAAACGCCCGCCAGGTCATGTGAGACTCCCGGCGATATCTTGAACTCGGCTTGATGGCGCGCGCTAACGTATCGTTTGATCGGAGGGATGAATCCATGGCACTTGAAGCTGCAGGACTCAGGATGGAATGGCGTGTTTCAAGATGCTCTTTACGACTTGATGCCTGAAGCAGATCCACCACTTAGTCCACTGCTGTCCTAGCTCCCGCGGTTCCAGCGACGGTCAGTGGCTGATCTTCTTCCAGGTCTTGGTAAGACGGCTTGCGGGTATCCATCGCCTGGAGTACAATGAACTCGACGAAGGTTCCCGCAGAGACATGCGTCATCTAACGTCCCAATACCACGACTCACTGGACTGATACAATACATCATGTATTGTCGAAAGAAAGTCTCAATCGGCGCATCGAACCCTCGGCGTGAGGTACACTTTCAGCTAAGTTCTGCGATTCGCTCAAGACCGCTGCAGGATATGCGACAGTCATCGGCCCAAATTCCCCTAACAGCTCCCGTTATGATCGGGAAGTCCGACAGCTTCTGTTGTCGGCTCACAGCTATTGAGAAGCTCCGACTACATCATAGTGTTGTCAAGCAGCCGATACCATTTGTAACCGATTAAATCTCGCCTAGAATTCATCGGCGCAGGATCCACGAACAGGTGAGAGCCTTCGAGGCAAATGAAAGCTTTGTTCACCCTGTACAGTTGGGGATATCACATTATGCTCATATCTAATGTCACCGCAACTATCAGCAAACCAGCTACACAAGCCAGTATATTGATATTGCCACATGCTTGTAACGACACAGTTCGTGAAATGATTGCAGCAGCTTCTCCTTCTCCCGCCTGCTCTTGACGTCATTCGTGCTTGGTCATGCGCCACTAGCTTATACCATAGTTCGATAATCAAGTTGTTCTCTAGCCTGTATGCTGCGATATTCCGTGAGCTTTTTGTGGTCGAGTGAAAAGTGTCGCTGGTCGGACCAGGCATAGGCTGTTCGAACCCTCATTGAAGTCCCTCACAGGTGCGCCTCATAATAATCGTAGATACTATTTTGCGTTTTAGCCGTGAGCTCACATTTCGAACCTCACTCGAACGCAGCTATCCAGGATGATTGATTCTTCTTACCACTGACGTAATCATCCCTATCAGATGTTGGTCCGCTGTTGCTGCGACGAGAAGAAGGTAGGGACATGACATCGAAGCCCTATTGATACGTTATCGAAGCGTGGAAGGGGGCGATTGCTTCACTTGGCCATAAACAGGATACTTGTTGACAAAGGCCACCGCTCGTAGAATTGAGGGTACAAACTTGAGTGATTGACCTGTTCAAAAGATAGACACATCATGGTATGCATGAACACATCAGCTATTTGTATCGGTCTCACACCGCCTGGTAAGCTCTCCGAAAGCGTCCGTCAGATGGCGAAATATCGAACGCAAATCGATAAAAATTACGAACTTTTCCTAGAAGCTCAATAAACAGGCTAGGTGTTACTGCCAAGATGAAAGAGACATGAAAGCGCTAGCTTGTGATCTTTGGCACGGTGGTAACCAGTGAATCGAAGGAATCGAAGACCTGCTCCGATTCCAATTTTAGTAATTTTTCCGGCGTTCAATGGCGTCCGCGGTCTTCGTCCAGGGCAGGTTTGAGAGCGGGGTCATAACTGATCTAGAACATACAATTATGGTTGAGCGCAGCTCAAAGACCGGTTCATATCAATTGCTGGCACTCTGATTTGATAAGGAGTCGGCCCCCTGAGTATTTGAAGATCGCTAGGGTGTAGATTCTTATGCTTATGCTTTGATGTCCATCTAGTTATACAAAGTAGATTTCCCTGCATTTCACCTCGTTATACTTTATACACGCTCCTCTGTGAGGGTCGTAAAATGATCATCCTGGTTTTCCTTTTACCCCGGCGAGGGTTGATCGAGCTCGGCAGAAATATCCACGCCTCATCATCGTCCTTCTAGCCCATCTCCATGTCATCCACCTCCATTCCTGAACCAGAGTCAATCTCCATCCCGCCCATGTCCATATTCGCATCCCCTTCACCAAGCATCTCGAACCTCCCTCCCGTGTCCATTTCATCCTCATCCCTCGGTATGCTGGAGACAGAGTACCCACTACCCAGCCCATTCGCATTCCCTGCTATTCCGGACTTGTAGAGGATCAACCCCATCCTATCCCGATCCTTTTGGGAATCCCATGCGAATTTCCTCCCATTCGACCCCAGCCCTAATCCTCGGGAGAGTTCGGCGCGTTGTTTCTCGTTCAATTGGTTTAAGCGAGAGAGGAGAGAGGGGGAGATGGTGAACCCCTTGGAACCGGGTTGGATGAAAAGGTTCGGTTGGTCCGTAGTGGACGAATCGGGATCGAGGACCTGAATGGCGGGGTGGTTGATATCGATCACATCGGCGTGCTCATCTAGGTCGATAAAGTCGCGTGTTCGTTCTGTTCCGGATTGCTGGGGGCGTGTAGGGTGGGGAGGAGAATCGGTCTCGTCTTCTGAATCGGAGAGGGAAGTGACGACGATCCGATCCTTCTCGGGTTCATACCACGTTCTCGCTCTTCTTGCTCCATTTGTTGGCCGGTTCATCCCTTCTCCATCATCCTCCATCATCATCCCATCCTCATCCTGCTCTTCGTCATCATCGTCCAGCACCTCAAATCTGGGTCCCGAGATTGATCCTGCTCGACCGGAATGCACACTCGAGCTCGTTGAAGCGTGGCTTGAAGGCCGATCGCCCTCGATAGGAGGGCTTTCTATCGTTGTTGGATAAGCTACCGGGTCAAGCTCATCTACGGGTATCCGAGCTTGAGCTGACGGGTCTGACATGTTGAAACCGGATGTCTCGCTCCCATTGACCGGACGTCCATAAAGCTCATATGCAGGTAC
>Ga0308160_10003424_pt1 | contig 17892 bp, 15 predicted proteins | sample PhyFR1_FD_201036 | JGI IMG/M metagenome (GOLD analysis project Ga0308160, IMG submission 201036) | Phyllosphere microbial communities from UC Gill Tract Community Farm, Albany, California, United States - DLSLF.R1 | ecosystem: Host-associated > Plants > Phyllosphere > Unclassified | place: USA...
CAAGATCGAGATTGGAAATTTCAGCGCCTCCCTGGATATCAGTTTCGACCAAGCTCCGGAACTGATCGTAAAACCCATCTCGCTATCGACGAGCCTGGATTCTGCTGCAGGTCTGGCATCGCCTGTTGCGGAAGAAACTTGCCGCCTGGAAGGCGACTCAAGCTACGTGATAAGGAATGGGTTAATCAGCCCTCCCTCATCTGTCGAGACGCTGAAGCAGGACAAACCTGTCGTAGGAATCGGACGGTCGCGACCTGCTAGAATCATGTCAAGACTCTTGGGAAGGGCTCAAGGGAAGGCCACTATGACTTTAGGGATGGGGCCGGTCAACTTGAATGAGGGCAGCGGGGTTACAGACCAAGCTTCGTCACACAAAAAGATCCTTGAACTGGTTGACGACAGTCGTCTAGAAGTTACTGCGCAATTCGGAGGCAAGGCTGGCATCCTTGGCGAAGATAGCATCGATGTTAGCCTCAATATTTCCCCCATTCTTGTCGACTTGATGAGAATGGTGGCTCTTCAGAAGAAGTGGAAGAGCAGTCTCCAATACTCAGCTGGGAAGGACAAGCCGCAACTCGCAAAGGTAGCCCGGCAGAAGGTAAGGCAGTCTGCTGCACGTGATTATGAGTGGTATACAACTGACAGTAATTCATTACAGGAGTTGCTCGATGCCCTGCGCTCCGTCAAAATTGGCCTCCCATACACTACGGTGCGAATGGAGCTGGATGATCTGATACCGGACGAAACGCAGAAGTCAGGTCATATCGATCTCTCGCTCAATGGCTTCTTCTTCGATGTGCGATCAGCTTCACCGTCTTCTCACCTCCGTATGAGAGAAATCTTTGGACGGGATGACCGCAAAGAAAGCTCGGTCACTGGAGCGAGTTTCTCCTCCTCCTTGGAAGATTTGGCCTTGACATGGCATCTTGATCGCCAACCGATCCGCAGAATTGCCGATATCGGTGCGGCTCAGTTGCACGGCTTTACAACGTGGCGGCCTACACAACTGCGAAAGAGGAGTCACTGCTTCCTCGATGATCACAATCGACACTTAGTCGATGCGTCCTTTACGGTCGATCGCATTCATCTGAAAGCTTCAGTGCCGATGTTGGCAAGGATACGGCCCATCTTAAAAGCGCTGCGGCCGTCAGATCGCTCTGAAAATCCCCGAACGAAAGCGCAACCAAAACTCTTGCCGAGGATACATTTCTATTTCGACCTCGGTCATTCAACGTTGTGTCTGCTGGAAAGCGACGAGCAGTCTGCCAGTCTCATAGAGCTCAGCTCCGGGGGATTAGAAACCTCGATAACGACAGATTACCGAGACGTGTGTGCGGTGCGACGAACAAAGACTCGAGATCAGAAGGCGCACAAAGCTGCCGAGGACAGTCTGGGAGACATCGACTGTCCGCCCAGGGACGAGTCGCCTCTCGAATCAGGAAGCGCTAATCTTTCGGAACGCGACTTCTTCTTTGAAGCAGGCCAGTTACAGGATGATGCAACAATAGCGCTGCATTGGGAGTGCTCTTTGCGACCTCGTGATTTGAAGGCATGCGTGTCTTACGTCGATGCGGAAGAGGAAGCGCACGAAATAATCAGCCTTGGCGATATAGACATCCGAGGACGTGGTATCATCAAAGGCGGACCCGCTGAAGAAGACAGTGACTCCGTTATTATGCTTATGGATTCAAGCATCGGAGATGTCGACGTCTCCGTTGTGCATGGTATCAAGATCACTCTTAGCCACCCCGATGCTCGCGAACATCAAAGAGCCGTATTGGACGCTCTGCAAAGGATTTCTCCAGCGAAGACGCAAAAGGTGAAACATCTCAGCGCACGCAAAAGTCCAATGCTATCCAAATTACCCAGTGGTATAAGAATAAGGTTGGCTATTCCCAGCTCATTGATCCTGCTTGCTAGTCGGGATCCCAATCCGGCGTGCAAAGCCAAGCTTCATCGGGGATTGCAAATCCAGCTTGGCCTGACTGTCGATTATTGCTCTTTCCGTCACGTTAGTCAAAGTCGGCCAAGCAAACTCGACGGCAAGCCTAATGGTAGACGCCGGTTGAGGCTGCCATCAGATGCTACTGAGCAAGCGGCTGCACTCCACAATCAATATCAGAGCGGGGACACGCACACCGCATACAGCACGTTCGCGGTCCGGCAGATTGTTGTCCTCCCAATTTACAACGCCGTCGCGTCTAACAGCCGCGGTAGGCCCAATCCGAAGCCGATCCCAACCCCAGGATCGATGGCATTCTTTCCTCGTCGCACTCGCATGCCTTCGTACGCAGGGTGGGACTTTCAACGGGTACGCGATCACCCACGACCTGCTGGTGACGTCGCAAACAACATGGATCCCTTTCCTATCTCCCTTGAAGAACAAGCTCAGAAGCCGCTTCTTGTGATTCAAAAACTCGAGGGTAGCTGTATCGTGACCGAAGACGCGAGCAGTCGCCTTTCCATCTCTCCGACCATGAGAGCGGCCAAAACCAAGCTCTCCGCAGATATATCACACGTCTACTGCGCTCTTCTCGCCCTCAAGGCTTTCCCTCGGGCAGCTCCAAATCCTGATCGACAAGCACAATCGTCGACCGCAGCATCAGCCTCATCTCCAGCGCCTAAAGCATTGGTGCGGTTCAAACTGAACATTGATGACCTTATGGGAGATTTGGCCCTACCCTTGAAGGAGCGGTTGTTCTTCAGCCTAAAATCTGTGGCTCTCTCGTCGATAGGCGGTTCAAAAGAGTGTTCGATTGATAGCTCGATGATCTACGTACCTTCGCCCAGGGCCCCCGGGAGGTGGGAGGAATTCGGTCGTATTCGTCGGCTAGAGTTTGTCGCAAGCAATGATGAAAATGGGAAACCTCGCCTGCACATAGCTGTTGCTGCTGTGAGGATTAGAATACCGTTCCGATACGAATTATCGAAGCTCGTACTGAACGTCAACTCTATGGTCAAGGCCATTAAGCTCCTCGTGCAAGATATGCATAGCGAGGCTTTCGTGGTGGTCCGGAAACCAACAAGTCAGCCTCCAAAAAGGGTTCCGAGGACTACCGTTAACCTCGCGTACTTCTCGCTCGAAATCAAAGACGATCCTCTGGAAACGAAGCTCAATTTGATTTGGAGAGTCGGTTTGAACGAACAGGCGGACCGTCTTGAGCGGACGGACGCATTCGCTGCCAAGGTCACTCTTTTGGATTCAACGCGCGAAGACAGCAAAGTGCCTATGCTATCTAGTAACCTGGACGATCTCAGGGAGCGGTGGGGTTTTGACTCTAGTGGAACCCGAGACGTTCACAGTGCTGCATACAACCTCGCATGGTACAATGCTCAGGCTTGGAAGAGCCGATTCGACAAAGCGTTGTCTACGCAGAATAAGAGGGAGGAGGCTCTCATAACCCAGAGATATGGCAACCGCAATCGAGAAGAAGCTTTGCCAATCGATGTCATGCCGCCCGAGCGTTTCGCGCCGCTCTTCCGGGCAAAGTTCGAACATTTTGGATTGCGAATCGAGCCTATGGACTTGAATATGGACGGAATTGTTGAACACATGGAAAATCTCGCTGGACCCTTTCCTCAAGATACGACTTTCTCTCTCCTCGTCCCCATTCAAATTCAGCTACAAGCTCGAAGTGTCAATTTGACCTTACGAGACTATCCTATGCCATTGTTCCAAATTCGACCGCCTGACGGCACGCAGAACGCAGAGCGCCAGACGGATCCAAGCTTTGAGGCGACAATCGATCTGGTGGCAGGGGAGGAGATGTCAGGCGATGATAGCTATGTCCTGCTGAGATGTCCGGTCCTTCCGGAAAAACTGGGATCGCCGAACGCGGCTGGGCTGGACGTCCAGATCGCCAAAACCCTAATGCCTGTCAAGACATATACCCAAATGAAGATGAAAGTGGCAACTGACATTCCGACGGATTTTACGTGGGGCAATTCGTATCAACCCGCTGTCGAGGACCTGATGAAGGCCTTCGAGAAATTCACACATCCGCCTAGGGATCCTTCACCGAAAATGGGATTCTGGGACAAGTTTCGATTGACACTGCATTGGCGTATCTCGGTCGACTTTGCGGGTCCGTGTCATCTCCATCTGAAAGGATCCAGAGATCCATACCACATTACTGGGTTTGGAGCTGGTTTTGTCCTGGCGTGGATGGGTGCTGTCAAGCTGCGTATCGGAGAGAAAAATCCTCAGCGGGAATTGATTCAGATCTCGAGCAACGAGATGTTCTTCTCTATACCCGAGTGAGCAACCTATACAGACTCGGAAGTTAGCAGCTTTACTTAGGGGTTTACTAACTTATTTTACGGACTGAAACTATCTGCAGCCTATCAGCCATGATTGACAATGCGGCTACGGGCAGCCATGGCGATGCGTTTGGTGACGCCGGTAAACCGGCCAACAAGCTTCCGGGTCTTCTCGACCGACGTGGTACGAAGACCTGTGCGCGGTTTGTTGGGGGAGTGAGGGTCGGATTTGGGTTCAAATTTGAAAGAACCTGCCGGGATCATTCGTGTTCCAGTGGATGCCGTGGAGACTTGTCGGAAAGGCGCTGTCGATTGTTCGATTTCAAGCCTCATCATCAGGTGAAGTTGAGAAATAAAGATGCGGTAGAAGCAGACGCTAGACGATGCAATAGGGTAAGCGATCTCTCACCGTTAATTTGCCATTAAGCTGAGAGTACATCTTCCATTTGCGTACAGACCGTAGACTCCTTCGAGGGATTTCGCTCAGATTTCATACACTTCTCCCCGTCAATCACCACGTTCGGACAGACGATCAGAGGCGATGATGGTACTCCGCTCGATCAAAGCAGTAGCTTTCACTTCACTCCCAAGGGTTTTACTCATTTCTTTGCTTGGTGGAGGTCAGTCTGCTTGCTGGATCGTAGCAAACGTCAGGAAATTTCGATGTCTAATCCTCATATATACGCTTCAGGCTGTTCAACCACGTCATGTCTTTGCCAATCCGCCAAGGGAAATTGTTTCCGAAATCCCCCCCGCCGCATCGTAAATTTGGACGGTCTCTAGCTACAATCAAGTATCGCTTCGATATCTCCGACCTCTATATATCCCACTTCTACCCACAAATGTCCAAGGCAGATTGGACGACGGGTCGCGACACTGCCTTGGGTGTCAAGGCACACATCCAACATTTCCAGGCTGATCTGCACCAGCGAGAACAGACGAAGATTGTGCGCAAAGAAGCGCTAGGCCGAATGGGTACTATCAAGCATAAACCGTTCTACGCAGCGGATGTAATCCTGGAAGCGGTTGAGCTACGTGCGATATCTACTGTGTTCGAAAGTCAATCGAAGACTTTCCTGGAAAAGATCGCTACGCATATGGGTGACGTGCCTGAACCCGACGGGCGATTAGTCGAAGACCTCTCGCATGATGAAGCACCTTGGTACAACGGAGACGATTATGTCGATACTGACGGACGGCCCGCTGATCAGAATCCTCGATTCGAGATGCATGAACTTGGGTTCTGTCCACAATTCCACTATTCCCGATGGCTGCCGGCGCTCAAGTTACGACCTGACGTCATCGAAAAGATGAAGAAAGGTCATTGGTTCGGAACGGACTTGGAAGCGAGTAAATTTGGAAAAGAACCGTCCCATCAGTGCCTTCTGGGGGAGCACCAAGGTCAGCCTCTCTCCAGTTCGTGACCAAATTCGCGCCGTACTTATACTTACTCTCTCACAGGCACGAACAAGGTTGCTATCCAGATTGTACAGAAACGGAGAGACCGCCTGGCGAAGGAGATCGAGGATGTCCGGAGTCGCTCGACCAGCACGCATGACGATCTCACGGATCAAATCCGGAACCTTCAGGCCAGTATCAGTGTGCTTGATCGCTATATCGAGGAGAGGAAACAGAAAGAGCTAGAAGAGCAGAGTCATCGGCGACGAGAGAGTTCAACCGATCACATCGACGCCAGAGAACTAGAAGTCGAAGGAAATGACTTTCAGAACGTCTATCAGATCTACCTCCCGCATCTAGTTCTAAACAACCGGTCAAGAAATGTCTGTTGCCTTTCTCTTGCGCTTCGCTCAGTATAGGGGATCGCTGACCGCTTCTTATCTTGTAAATGAACAGATTCTGATGAAGTATTATTACTCCAGCCGTCTTCGGAAAGGTTTAGAGTATTATCTTTCCAACAAGTAAGCCTCATTCTTGTTGCCTATATGTCTCGAAGCTCATGCATATCGTGGTGATCAGAGCTTTGAAATTGCTGAGGGAACAGCTCGGCCGGATCAACGAGGTGCCGGCGCAAAGCCCGAAAGCGAAGGCGATCCCCAAATTACCAGGCACAAAATTGGACTGGGTGGCGGAGAAGTCTGGTAATGCAGTGGCCAAAGAACTTTTGAAACTAGTGATGGGCGATAGCGATAAGCGCGACGATGACGAGCAAGAAGAGTCGAGAGGTGAAACACCTAATCTATCGCCAGGACAGAAGGGTGACCCGCATGTTGGACTGCCGAAAGAATATACAGTCTCGAAAAGTCACTACTTGCTGTTACTTGGACCCCAGCTTGCTTTGTCCAGCGATCTGGATGCCAAGTCGACCATACTTTTCACGATGGACGTTGCCATCTTCAAGGGCTACACGATAGGCGACGATGAATTCGTCGGCGATCCCGTCAACTCACGCGTGATGCACCGGTAGGTCCACATTCAAGGTCGTATGTATCACAAGCCGGACTGACGCAAATTGTTCTGTGTCTAGCAATTATTCTGATCTCAAAGGCCTGCAAGGCTTCTATCCTAGGCGAGAACCATCAGAGACCGACTCGCCGGAACACACATTCGTTCCGATCGAGGTTCTTCTTGACGCCAAATGTCAATCCATGCACTTTGACCGCGTCCTGCCGAAGACAGATGGCTACTTTCATTACGACAAATTCAACCAGCTACGGCTTAGCAACGATCTTTCTGCCGACCGCGAGCAAGACGGTCAGCTTGCCTTACCGGAGCATATACAGCACAAACAGGTATGTATTCCTCGAGATCACCCTCTCCCCGTTGCATCGACGCTTACGACTGAGTCTTGGTGCGCTATAGGATCTTGCTGAATTGCACGTGCCTCGACTTGCGGTCATGGCGGACACTCATCACTACACCGCTCTCTACAACGTTGTGACAGATCTGATACTCTACCAGGATCCGGAACAACGGCAGCGATCGCAGAAAATGGACACTTTCGTCTACTCTTTCGACCGGCGGGACGCTTATCGATATGTGACGGAAGTCACTCAGTTGCAACAGCGTATTCGCGAATCGGAATCGCTCATCAAAGCGTACGAAGAGCATTACACGCACCTCGCTCCAGAGGGTAAACTCGGCTTGATCGACATTCGAGCGGACTTGCTTAGCTCGGTCGAAAACCTCAACATGATCTATGATGCTGTTTCGCTACATCGTAACTATACGGAACGAGCAGCGGCTCTCAAAGGATCCATCCGGTTGAAGGCGTATGCAGGAGAAGTCGCATGGTATATGTTTGGGGTTGACACGCTTCTCGCCAAGGTTACCATGACCGGGACGGATTTCGACTGGATCCGCAAGAAGGATAGCAGCACCGATAGCACTCTGACCGTGGCCGACATGCAAGCTCTGAACAGCAGTCCCGACGCGGTTTTCTCTGAAATGCTCGCGAAGTATCAGAAGGGAGGGGCACGAGAGAACAAGGTATGTGGAAGCGCGTATCATGATCATGGTTATCGCTAAGCTGATCCGGGACTCCGACCTTCTCAGCCGATCATGACTGTTCGTTGGGCCGTGCTGGCGCCAGTAGGTGGCATCACTATTATGGAACGGCTTCACGTCGATCTTCATCCAATCAGGGTACAAGTTGAGAAAAAGGTTGGACGCCAACTGATGGACTATGTCTTTGCGGAGCATCCGAAATCAAGGAAGAATGGGACCGAGGGCAACGGTGTCAAGCATCACAATCTACCCGGCGACGATGTGACCAATGCAATCGAACAGTCTGTGGAAGGAAGAAAGCAGCACAAGCTATCCAGAGATCACAAGCCAAAGAATAATACTCTTTCGCGGCAAAGCTCTCAGTCGGAGATCTTGCCTCCAGAGGGTGACAAGAAGCATGGCAGGCAGTCTCTCAACCATATGGATTCATCTGTCGAAGGACACAGAGGCTTGCGCCATTTGGAAGCCGATGAAATGCACGATCGAGCTACCAAGAACATCACCTTTGTCTCGATCGATTTCGCAGGCACGACTTTGGTTCTCTCCTACAAGGTAGATAAGCTTGAGTCGATTGCGGAGGATCTTCATGTGCTGACGAAGTGTTGTCCACAGGGCGACAAACCTAAAAGCATCACGGACTTATACGATTTCAAGTTTACATGTCCAGCGTTGAATTATGGAAATAAGACGTGGTCATTCGAGACCCTCGCCCAGCATATCAAGAAAGGTAAGGAGCGGTATTCTCGTGCTCGTCGGTCGAGGATACTCGGCTGATTCCACTGTTTCGATTATCAGATATCATACGTTCAGCGTGGCAGCAAAAGGGAGCTCTGATCAGGGAGGTCTTCAAGAAAACGCGCAAGCCACCTCGACAAGCGATCCCCGAGGAAATGCCAAACGGTCCATCAAAATTGAGACTCAGCTCGAGCCCATTTGAGGAGAATATTGTCCATCCTGCACATGCGATCCTGCCCGAGGGCCCTCTGGTCGAAAGCCCCATTGACGAAGCACAAACCCTTGATTTGGAGCGCTATCCCACCGCTGGGTCGGTGATTTCGACTCCTAGTCCCAAAGACCGGGAGAAGCATGGAGGGAAATTGGGAAAGCTGGTCGGCAAACTCAAAGCAAAGACAACGAATCGGCATCATCCGGACGCCTGATGGCGGAAGGTCTGCCGAATTACGACAATTTAACGATACTGAAACGAGAGGCATTTGCGAGGATGGTTGAAAGCCGCAGGATTGTGATCGACCTCTGTAGAACAAATGTAAATATTACGAAGATGGCTTATTTGATTCACAAGCACGGTGGCAAATCTAGAGCCTTGTTGGGCGGAACCAATCGTTAACAATTCCTCTGACGAGCCGTTTAGAAAGTTCAGCATTGTGTGATCAAGAAGCCCCTATCAATTTCTGTTCATGCTGTTCATGTTCTCTTGTACAATCGCCACACAACCATTTTTTGACCTTGAAAGTCTTCACAATGTATGTCCCGTTCATTGGAGAGTAGCGAGCCTGACGCGGACAGCGTTTGCGTGAGCTTCCAGACCTTCACACTCTGCAAGTGTTACGACGATCGGGCCGAGCGCTCGAAGACCGTCTTCTGTTAGCTCTTGTGATGTGATGTGCTTTTGGAACGATAAGGTGTTGACGCCGCTGAATTGCTTGGCGTATCCGTAGGTGGGCAAGGTGTGGTTGGTTCCCGATGCGTAGTCACCACAGCTATAACGAGCACGCCAGAGTCAATATACGGAAGTCTGGTCAGGCCAGCTTTCCAATCCCGGACTCACCTTTCCGGAGAAAAGGCTCCTACAAACACGCTTCCAGCATTGTTGACGAGCTTGACGCTGTCGCTCGACTCTTCGAGGTGGAGGATCAAGTGCTCCGGCGCATACTCGTTCGAGAACTTGAAAGCCTCTTCAATATCCCGAACAGTGACGATCAGACTCTTCTTGATCGCTTGTCGAATGATATCCACTCGGGGCAAGGCGTTAGCTTGCTTGTCGACCTCTTGCTCGATGCTTTCGAGAAGCTCGTTGGACAGATCGATAGCGACGAGGACGACTTGCGAGTCGATACCGTGTTCAGCTTGAGAGAGCAAGTCGGATGCCACGAATACGGGGTTGGCCGTCTTGTCAGCGATGACCTGTCGGGACAAGTCAAGTGAATATAATCACGCAATCAGCTTCCCCTGGCGCGTTATTGAGAGACGACAGCCTTGCCCGACTCACCATGACCTCGGAAGGACCGGCAGGCATATCGATGCCCACCAAAGCCTGAGTATCGTTCTGAACCAACATCTTGGCGGCCGTGACCCATTGGTTCCCCGGTCCAAAGATCTTGTCGACCTTGGGGCAAGTCTCGGTTCCGTAAGCCATGGCGGCAACCGCCTGCGCTCCTCCAGCTTTAAGAATGACGTCCACGCCGACGAGCTTGGCGACGTACAAGACTTCAGGGGAGATCGACCCGTCCGGTCGAGGAGGGGTAGCGAGGACGATCGTGCTACATCCAGCCACTTGAGCAGGAACACCGAGCATCAATGCCGTCGAGGGCAAGATGGCCGTCCCTCCTGGTACGTAGATCCCGACTCGATCGATGGGTCGTGCAAAACGAGTACAGACGACACCGGGCATGGTCTCGACCACGAGAGGTTCCTTTTCCGCTTGTCCCTCGTGGAACGCCTTGACGTTTGCATAAGCTTGTTCGATGGCGTCGGTGATCTTGGTCGACAGCTCCTGTCCACTTGGAGGAGGGTAAAAGGGAGGCAAAAGGACGTTGGAATCGAGGTCCGAACGATCGAATTGCTTGGTCAACGCTTTCAAGGCTTCATCCCCTCCTTCTCTGACTTTGGAGACGATGGGCTTGACACGTTCGATCATGGCCGACGAATCCATTACGGGTCGTTTCAAGAGTTCTTGTCGGTCCTCTCGACTAACGGAACCGAGGTCGGAAGTTCGCATTCGGATCATCTCGGCCGGAGCATCCCCGTTGGCGCCAGTGTCATCAGAGCTCGTTGGGAACGCCTTGGGAACCGGCGCATCCGGTTTAGATTCCGCCTTGACGACCTGTTCGACGGGAACCTCGTCCACCTTGTCCTTGCCGACCGTCTCGACCGTCTGAACGCCCAAAACCTTGTCACCTCCCTTACTCGCCGATGCCTCTTCCTTGGCACGACCATGCTCGATCCACTTGGACTTTGCATCCCCCGTCCTCCTGATCCCCTTTTTCCCCTTTGCCGCCTTTTCATCCAAGCTCCTCTCGACATCCTTCAAGCTCACCCCAGCCTTGACGCACTTGACCATGGCAAAGTACAAGAGATCCGCCATTTCGAACGCTACGTGCGAGGGGTCTGAATCGGCAGCATCGACGAGTTCCTCGGCTTCTTCCATGATCTTCTGGGAGAGGAGCTTGGGGTCGTTGAACAACCTCGAGGTGTATGATCCGGGAGGTGCGTCGATCAGTCTAGATTGAAGCGTCTGTTCTAAAGCCTCGAGGCCTTTTTTCTCATCGGACCGTCCGGCGTCCAGGGAGAAACAACCTCGGGTTTCCAAGTGACAGAACCCAGTACCGGTCTGTTCAACTTCAAACACCAAGGCATCTTGATCACAATCCTTCCTGATCCTGACGACCTTTTGGGTGGACCCCGAGGTCTCTCCTTTACGCCAGAGACCGTGTTTACGGGATTGGTAGACCCCCTTGCCGGTGATGATCGACTCGGTGATGCTCTCGCCGGACGAGTAGACAAGACCCAACGCAGGGGAAGGAGATGAGCTGGGGGTGGAGACGATGGTAGGGTAGAGTCCATCGGGTCTATCTGAAGTGAGGTTGGAGATGAAGAGCTTGGCGATGGATTCCGGGGTGAGGGAGGTCGAGGAGATGAGGGGGACGACGTCGGCCGAAGGGGTGGTCTCTGATTCGATCAAGATGAGTCCGGGAGCGACGAGTTTCTTGCGGATGGATTTGATCTTAGCCGCATCGATCGAGCTCGAGCTGGGGAGTACAATCCCGGCAAGCCCATCCAGCTGATCCTCTTTGCCCTCAATCGTAGAGAGCCGGACGATCACATCCCTCTTGAACTCGTCCCCGATCGACCCGATCACCTCTTCTCCAACAATCACCTTGCTTGCAGGCCCATCCAACGCATCCTCGACCTGTTCCACCGATCCACACTCGACAAACCATTCGGCATCGAGGTCGATCTTTTCAGCGATGGATCGAGCGTTGGAGGGTGTGACCAAGAGAGGTCCTATCCGGGAAAGAGCGGAGAGGAGTTGAGTAGAGGTGGATTCGTCAACTCGTGGGACAAGTGAGGGGAACACCATGGTGGGGGCAATATTTCGTGCTAATCTATCTAAGTGTAGAAGAATGAGGGTGTTGACGAGGATATACTAGTTGATCGACTTTTTTTTGCGCTGTAGGTTGTTTCTGACTTTTGAATGACGACGATCGCGATCCAGTTTGACTCGGAACTCTCTTTCGGGCGCGATCTCGAGATGATCAAAAGTCACGTGACATGCTATTTTGGAGTGATCACGACCCGATCGATGGTGTTTCAGGTTTCAAGAGGCAACAATGGAGTATGGAAACCTAGTTCAGAGTGGTGTTGGCTGGCGGAAGATAACCCTGGGGGATCATATGGATATGAATTCCATCACTGTGTCGTGATAACGCCCGTTCCTGCAGCATAGAACGCATTCATCAAAAGGTCAAGATTAAGAGTTTGCAGGATGCAGGATGCTTTGGGAGAAGCTCAAGGCATTGCGAAGCTGATTGACAAGGTCTCAAAGCTTTGCCAAGATTGGTCCTTCATCTTCTTGTGAGACATGGCCACGTTTCACATGGTTCGGCGCCATGTGCATCAAGTTCAAGTCAAAGGCTTCGAGAACAACCACTTCTCGGGTGCTTGCTCTAGCCAGTGCATAGGCACATCATAGGTACGATCTCCCAGATCTGTCAGAGAGCATTATAGGTCTGGGCGTACTCAATGATCAAAGACCCCAACGTTTGCGCCGGTGATCATTCAAACCAGTCCGCGGGAATAAGGTCCGCTGACCCTAGACGGTTCTTGACAAACGAAGCCCTCCCTTTGATGCGTTTCCGAGCTCGTTGTTTTACTTTATCAGAACGGTCGGATATCGAGCGATCATTCTGTGCGTTCTTAGTGGTGATCGGCTTATTGGTCCATCGAGAGAGAATCGGTTTGCCCGAATATCCAATGCCAACTCGCCCACTACATCACCCGGTAGCTAAATTCTCACCTCCGACTACTCATAGACCTACGTGCTCTTCATCGTCCAAGCGAATGTGATCCTTGATCCTCATGGGAAAAGCTTTACAATCTAGAATGAGTCGTTGGAGATTTTGACAAGCTGTATCGCAGGCGGCAGGAAAGCGAAACGTTGGAGGGAAACACGCCACTTCACCGAATAACCGATATCCATGCTACTGACTCGTCGAAACAAATTACAACCCTCCGATCCTTCTCGCTGAATCCCCCCCAGACTAGGTACCTATACCTCCACGCCACACCTCCTCGACCCAATGAACGACCAACCCCCTAACCGCCCACCCTCCCAATACAGCTCCCATCGTCCCCGCCGGTTTCGTCGGTAACAATACCCTCAGAGCCAGACCACTCGACATTCCGCTCAAGAGGTGGGTGGAGATCCAGTTCGAGTCTTGTTCGATGAGGATGGTGGGGAGGTAAGCGGTCAGATGGGAGAAGAGGTGGATGAGTGGGGTGGGGAGGTAGAAGAATGATGAGGAGGAGGAGGTCGTGGTCGTGGTCGAGGTGAGGGTGGTGATGGGTCCGGGCCAGATGAGGAGAACCACGTGTAGGCACAAGGGCAGGACCGAGGCGTAGAGCAAGGTCAACGAGATCATGGTAGTACTGCATTCGCGCGACGAGGAATCGACCATACAAGGTGTAATTCGAAGAGACAAATCACGGTCAGCTTCGTCAGGGTACTCATCCCGTGTCCACAGTGCAAGCCATCATAAAGCTCACCGAAAATCTCTCCGTCGACCATCTTCCCATCGACCTTGTATATCATTCGTACCTCGCTTCTCCTGCACTGTCAACATGTCTTTGGTCTTTGTATCCCGTATGACGGTTCCTTGTCTATTCACGGACGACGCGGACTCTCGACCGATCCAACCGAGGTAGTACAAGAATGCACAGGCGATCAAAGTAGTCGCGAGGTGTTGAGCGATGTTGCCTGTGCAAGTTTCAAAGGACACGAGGTTGAGAACAGATGATAATCAAGATCAGCTGACCTGGCCCATTGGAACTGGGGGACCTTGTCTTGAATGGAACTCCGAGTGACTCACCAAGAAACACCCCGACCAGGATCTTCAGCCATACCCCCAGCTGCTCTACCTGGATATCCCGATTGGTCCAATCCCAGCTCGGTTGTGCTCGTTGTGACCCAGGAGCTGGGTTGGGTGACGAAGAAGCGATCGAGTTGAATGGGATGGTCTGGCGGTAGATCACCACTGCAGTATCGACATGGCCCAGGTAACGATAGCATTCCGAGTAAAGAAGAGGAGACGTCAGACTTGTGTCTTTAGCGAATTTGAGATCTGCGACTTGCGAGATTCGACCAAGGTGACGATCAGACCGAGTTGGATGATGGTCTTCCAGATCCACTAAGAGAAAGAAGCAGCACCATGACACAGCGACATTTGGAAGATCGGGCACAACTCATTCATTCATCTTCGAATCCGACAGGGATAGAGAAATACCTGCGCTCAGACTAACCTTGTCCCTCTGGCCTTCGAGCCCTTTTCCCAAGCCCAACCCCTTCTTCCTCTCGTCCTCCTGCCCCTCATCCTTATTCCCCACCTCTGCCCCGACCACACCCCCAATTCCAGCCGCCTCGACTCCTCCTGCTCTATACGGCTCACACTCGCGATTGAATACCAAATGCCTGTATACCCTCGGTTTGAGCAAGACCAGGTCGAGGAGGATGAGTAGTGGGGGATGTTCGATCAGCGGATCGGTGAAGCGGGAACATTTGGCCTGATTAAGACAAAAACACGGATTCAGCCATGTTCAGTCGAGACGAATCGGGCCGGACCCTCCAGGGTAGGCTAAGCAGATTGAGTGGAATGCAAAATGAAGTGTACTCACGCAGACGTCAAGTCGGGTATTACGTGCGCTTTGATAGACCGTATAAACGCTCCTCGCTGGGTAATTACAATGTACGCAAATGGGCATTGTTCCGTTCGTCGTCCAGCGTGTTTGTCGTCAGGTAGATCGGGTATGGATTTAGGCGTGGGTGATTGCCGTTGGTGGTGCTGGCGAGATGACTGCAAGGGTTTGCAGGGTGTGGGCGGGTGGATTAGGGTAAGAGTTCCATTGACATCATTTCCCTGCCAAACTTGACGTTGTCCTAGCTCCTCTTCATGCTCAGGCGAGATGTATGGTCGATAAATCACACAGCCTCTACTGCAGCGATCGAATGGCAGTATCTACCTTCGAAGAGAGATTAACAGATTGCACTGAATTGCCCAGGAAAGGTCGGCCCTGTTCTCTCTGTTGCTCCTGGTTTGATGGTGTCCTTCACAACTCCGAAGAATGACGAACCCTTCAAGTAGCTCCTGTTGGTGAGTCGGATCGGTGATTGGTGAGTAGGTTGTTCAGAGCTCGAGCAAGCGGATTTGGTCGGGCTACGACGATCACTATCTATCGACGTGATCACCAACGCCGATCAAAAACACGAACGGGGCGACAGAGCTTTGTATTCGATCTCGACGAGCTTGCGACATTTCATTCGATGGGTCAGAGTTCAGCGGCCCGAGAGGATCGAAGGAAACGGGTTTGGGGGTTTCATCTGGGTCACTGAGAGATCGATACATGTATGTGTGATGCAAGTCAAACACGGGGTATGGGATGCATATACAAGCCAAAAAGGATATTCTGCAAATTCGACATGCCTACGTCAAACCAACTTGTCAGGACCCGCAATTGCCGAGAGTCCTGAGAAGTTCTTCTGCCGTTGGCATATCAAACTTGCAGAACATCCCAACCAACAAAACGACCAACTAGACCTACAATCCCACCAATCCTATCACAATCTTCTTCCTTCCGACCGCTCACGCTCACGCAGCCACCCCCTCCCACTCCACCTGCTTATGCGCATTCTTCACCTTCCTCCCACCCCACTTCTTCTTGGTCTCCTGAGTCATCCAAGCGGGGACTTGGTCGCCCGTCGAGAGGGATGTTTGGATGAGGAGCCGACGGCGGGATTCTCGGTGTTGTTTATAGATGGCTGCGATCTGTAGTGGATAATTGGAGTGAGTCAGCATCGATGATCGAATTCCCGAGAGTGGGGAGTGAAGGGTATACTCACCTTGAACGCGGTGATCAATCCTGTGATCCCTAGGACGACGATGGCACAGGCGATCGTGACTCTGACGATCTTACTCGTCGCTGGGTTCGTCAACGGATCTCCATCGTCATCATTCCCACCAGAGCTACTCCCGGTTGATGTCTTGGTGCTGTACGACGAAGACGATGACGACGAGGTGGATGTCGGATTGATACCGTTCCCGATGAGAGAGGTGATGGTGGTGCTCACGAAACGGAGCGTCTGAGTGGTCGTCATGTGGGCATTTTTCGGTTGGGCGGTGTTGATCGAGGGTGGAGTCGGACAGACGAGGATGCTGTGTCAAGGCAGACCAGCAAGGTCGGACGGTTAGTTAAAGTGATGATCGATGATCGATGATGATGGTTCCGACCACACCCCTGATCACTGGTCAAGCACCGACGTCGGCCACCTCGAGTTTCGAATCACGTGATCCTGCATTTCGCCGAGCCCGCGCACCGAAACGTCATCACGCTACAGCTCGCTCACTACAATCCACTGCAACTAGACTTTATCCCATTCATCATCGTGTCTCCACTCCTTGTTGCTCTAGTCACTGCATGGCCGTTATAGACTAAAGTCTCTTCGTCTCACTACATCCCGTTTGCCCACTACAAACGCTCACACCCGCCTGCCATGCCCATCTGCCCAACATGTCAACAGCAAGTCTACCATGCCGAACAAATCATGGGACCCAACCGACAAATGTATCATAAACCTTGTCTCGTCTGCCTGAATTGCAAAACCCGAGTAGATCCGGGTGGTTTACAAGAACATGCGGGAAAGGTTTATTGTAGGAATTGTCATCGGATGTTGTTTTCCCCAAGAGGTGAGTGGGCTGCTTCGAGCGTTACGCGGTCGTCTTGGCTAACTGGAGGAGGGGTTGTTGGGACAGATTTGAGGTCGGCCAATGTGTACAACCCATCAACACCACCTTCTCGCCCCGGTCCTTCTACTTCAAATCGACAACCCGCTTACCATGACAGTTATTCCACACCCACCCAACAATCATCACTAGCAACATCGACGACGACATGGACCACCGAACAACACCCAACTACCCTGGGAACTACGGGGAAGATCGAATTAAAGGGGTTCGGGACGATGGACGATCTCATTGCCAAGGGTTCTAGGTTAGAGATTGGGGGTCCTTCAAGAGGAAGAAGAGAAACGGTGGATCCGCAAGATCTGGAGCAGGAGGAGGAAGAGGGAAGAAATGAAGTGGATATGGGCTATACGCCTTTCAGGGTGGTCCCCCGAAGCTCTGTCCGCCCAGCTCAGCCTCCTGCGCAGGAAGAGCCACACGACCTGCCGCTAAGCACTCAGTCGGTTCGTTCTTCTCCAGGGTCGATGATGATGGAGGGCAACGGGACGGGCAAGAAAGCTGGACCTCCACCCACAGTCAGGCCTAAACCTAAGGAGTTGGGCTCGGGGAGACCATTACCGGTTCCTCCTGGACCACGGGCAGGAATGATGAGTTCGAGTGGAACCCCAGCGGCGGTAGATCCATCACCTGGGAGTACAGATCCACAAGCAATGACAGAGACAGCCCCGGAACCTGCTGTCAAGACATCTACCGCCGCAAAAAATGAGCCTGACTCGGCCCCAGCCCCAGCCCCGTCTACCCCACTCCGACCGACCATCCCTCCCACTTCCTCTTCCTCGCCCTCCCGACCCACTTGGACACCTTCCAAACCCCCTAGAACTCCAGGAACCACCCCAAGTAGTGCTACAGGGGACACTTGCCCATCGTGTGAGAAGAGGGTGTATCTGATGGAGGCTGTCACGGCGTTGAGTAG
>Ga0308160_10003425_pt1 | contig 17888 bp, 29 predicted proteins | sample PhyFR1_FD_201036 | JGI IMG/M metagenome (GOLD analysis project Ga0308160, IMG submission 201036) | Phyllosphere microbial communities from UC Gill Tract Community Farm, Albany, California, United States - DLSLF.R1 | ecosystem: Host-associated > Plants > Phyllosphere > Unclassified | place: USA...
CCCAATTATCATCAAGTGCCGCCACCAATCGCAGTTGCTAGCAGGAATTGGGAGGGATCAAGTTCGGTTCCCCGATGTTTACCAGATACTTGGGTCGACGTGTGTGGTGGGAACCCTTGCGTATGCACGTAAGATGTCGGTACTGCCGTCGACAAGTCGGGCCCGTACGCTCCTAGGGGTCGTTTGGGTATCACCACGCTGATGGCCGGTGGGGGAGAATCGAAATTGTGATTCGACAAAGCGAGGTGGCGCAGCATATATAGCGAAGCCCAATCGTCGATCCATGTCTTGACAAGCTGGAACAGGCCAAAAGCGGTATCGCTACGAAGGGTCTACTATCAGCTACTGTCAATAGTATCACTCACAAAGTCTCTGACTACCTGCGAAGTGATGAACCCGACTCGCGGGATGAGTATCTTACACACGACGCCCTTGTTCTGCATGTTTTCCAGCATCTCTTGGAGCCATACCCCTAGTTTCTCGATAGCAAGCTTGCCTCTGGAAGATGCCGCTGCCGTTTCCGAAAGCCAATCTCGAAAACTCGACATGACCTTTGCGAGGGTTTCCGGCTTGCAATCGAACGAAAGGGCACATTGATCTGCCACCGATCTCTTGTCCAACTTGTCCCAGGCTCGTAACATAGTTTGCACCTGTTCAGAGTTCGACAAGATAGGCGAAAGAGCGGCCGAGACTTGGTAGAGGTCCGCGAATCGGAGCATAAAGTGTCCGGCTCGAACAGCAAGTTCGATCTTGGGCTCGCAGAACTCGGGCGAAAAGTTTTGCGTTGACTGCTCCATGATACTTTCCAAGTTTTGTGCCAGTTTTCGCAGCTCACACTGCGCAGCAGTAGAGATCGGCGTATGTAGTCGGTCGACGAGGATGGTCAAGTAATGCTTATGTAAGCTAGCGGCGGGGCGAGGCGAGGCCAGCTCACGTCGTAGGACTTTGCCACTGCGGCGTCGATACGCGAAGAGACAACCGGATGCTGGCAGACGTCCATATCAATGGGACTGCGCTGAGCCCAAAATGTGCGACACTGCTGTCAGGCGAGTCTGAGGATATATGGGTAGATCTGATAATGCAGGGCATCATGACTTACGGCGAATTCAAATTGATCGAATCGAAGACTCCTCATGTACCCCGCCAGTAGATCCAAATGTTGACAGAATGACTGCCAGAAAGCTGATGCACTTGAATTGTATTGGCCGATGTCGACGTCACCGAATGAAGGAAACCCGGGCAGAGTGTATACCGGCACAGCTTGCGATGTGGACGAGAAAGGGATGGCCGTTGTAGTGTGGCGCCGATTCATAGCGATGATTGGTCTGGGTGTACCTATGGTCAGACGTGCCGCCTGTGATAGCGAACGCCTTGAATTTCGTCGCTGACCCCCAGCCGATCGGTCACTCACCTCGGATATCGACAGACAAGGAACTGTGCTTGTACGAAGAATACACGTCGTCATCTTCGATCTCGGTGTCTTCCACATCCTCTTCCTCCATCTCGATGCCTTGTTGCGGGTGAAAACCCATGGTACCGTCCTCAGGGGCGACATGCCATTGCCTATCGTCAGCTATTTTATTTCTTCTATGAGTGAGACATACCCGCTCGAGTCCCCGAACTCGTTCAGTCGCATTGCTTCGATCCGAATAGACGGCCGAAGGGACACGTAATGATACTTGCTGTTGCCGCGGTGACCAAGACGCCGGGTCTTGATGCCCGGGAACGCAGCCTTTACTGCCTTACCGAATGATGCGGAGTTGATTGGGCGGACACCATACTCCTCGCATGATAGGCTGTAAGAGTTATACAACCCTTGGCGAGGCACCGTAGATCCATTGTTGACTGAGTAGCAGAGCTGCAACCTGTGATAAGTTCAGGTTTAGTGGCTGACCTACCATCGTCTAACCCAGCGCGTCCTCTCTTTGTCTTGGAGGGTCCCTGGGGGGAGCGCGATCAATCGCTGGGCTTGATCTCCGAGGTTGGTGCGAACAACGCTTTCACGCTCCTCTGCTGTACCAGTGAGGCCAGTGATCTCGGCGTCGGAAATGGAAGCACTATGTTGCGTGATCGACCCACTCCGAAACGTTCGTGAGATTGACGAGCGCATCGGGCTTGACCTCTGCGCTAATGACGTGTGAGAACTGGTCCTGAGATGAGCGCGCTCGAATCCATATTCACCTTCGGTGGTGGAGGGTTAATCTGCCTAGCCCATTGACTATTGGGTTGGGGGTTTGAGGTGAGCAGGCACTAGGCAGCGCGCCAAGTTCCTCGTATTCTTCGGTCTCCGGTCTGCAATCAGGAGCTGTCACGATAGGAAAGGCCTCTTACAAGTAGAGTGGCCGTTCTTTCTGGTACGGCTGAGCCCTTGAATTGCTCCTTGATCGCCCTGCTTTACCTGGCCCTTGCGTCTCGAGCTGCAAGGATGGCATACCCAGCTGGTGAGCCATCGGCAGAGAGCCTGGAAGATGTACCGGCATCGTCCAGCTGTCCATCGAGGTGCTAACGAGCGATCCGGCGCAAGAATACATCGAGCTCAAAGATGACGCCGACGAGACATGACTGAGCGATTGGCAACGATCGTCCCGAGACGGCTGCCACGGTGCAAAACTCGCGTCTGGTGGGCGGTCAGCTCGAGGGTGAAGAAGCGAATAATACTCACTAGGTGTTGTGGCCATATCATGGAACGCCACCGCTTCATGACTGGCACTGCTGCCCAATACCGACCATGCCCCAACGTGTCCTGCACTGAATAGAGGGTGTTCTGGCGACGGTGCCAGGGCATCAAACATTTCCGAGAAGCCAGGGTAAGGAGTCGGTCCCGGGCTGACGCCATCGTCGTTGAGTGGCTGCTTGTTGAGCAGCTCGGTGATCATGTCGAGCAGGAATGACGGGTCGCGGACCCACTATGAGCGATCGGGGGAACAAAGATGTATAATCGAAGTTGTGTCAGACGGATACCGACGGTGTACACAACCCAAAGACGGTGTCGGTGTCGCTCGGGAAACAACCAAGTTGCCGACAACGATCGCACAGCGACTGAAGACGGGGAAAGTGAAGATGAAGGCGAACGAAGTGGAAGGTAACAAGTGAGCAGCTGCACACGATGTGACTGGTGATATATGTCGCGACCCGCCCTGCGCTCGGTGTCAACATCTTTGAGGGGTTTGAGAAGTGTTTGGATTGAAGTACCTTACGCCCCGTCGGAATCGCCCCCGTTCCTCGATCTGCGAACCCGATTTGAAACGGGGCGACAGAGTTTCAGGCGATTGATGGTCTGGACGCGACAGTCACTCGAAAACGTCACCCTAGTAATCGACATCAGCCGGCGAGTAGGGATTTAGGCCGAGGGGCCAACTGTGCGTGCAGCTCCCATCAGACTTGATCATCAATCGCGCTGATGTTGGGAGTCCATATCCGATGGTCCATGCGGGCCAGGCTTACGTTTGGACTCGGATCGAACATTGATCCGACGCGAACAGTGATCCAAGACGCGATAGGGTGTGAGACAGGCAGGTGTGAAACTCGTACTGCACGGCCGAGTCGGTTTCAGCTTCTAACCGCATTGACCCCATGATCCCCCGCATGTCTGAGCATCTACATCCATTCATGCGTATTCTAAGCAGAGCCGTGTTCAGCGGACACCTTATCAAGCAAAGCCTGACGTCAGACGCGACACTGGTGATGCGTTCAAGTCGACTCACAGTGAGCTTGGCCGGGACGGCGCCGGTCAAATCGCCGATCCTCTCTCCCTTCTTGAACGCGACGAATGTCGGCATGGCTCGGATCTTGCACTCTTGCGCGACTTCCTAGTTGTCAGCGTTGCTTAGGATATTGCTCACCTCTTGTGCGTCAACGTCGACCTTGACAAAGACGACACCCGGGTACTTGTCCTCCATTTTGGCGAAGTGAGGGCCAATCATCTTGCATGGGCCGCACCAGGTTGCCCAGAAGTCGATGACGACCGGCTTATCACCTTGAATCTAGGTATTAGCGGACTCCGCGACTGCACGACAGCAGCACTCACGAGAGTCTTGAACTCGTCGAATGATGAGACTTCCTTGACCATTGTGCTAGTCTGGAGTTAGACGGTGTTTGAGTTGATTGGAGCAGAGTGACAATGGGAACAAGAGACACTTCGTAGCGCTTTTATATCACTGGGCAAAGTCTGCAGGGTGCTGATTCATGCCGTGGAAAAGCTGAGCACTCACTAGAAGTTGTTGTGATGGATAGAATGCGTTGTCGCTGACCAAGCTGGCTTAATCATCACCGGATTCTGAATATGAAACGGCGAAAGGACGTGCCACACACGTGAAAACGCCGGTCACGCGCCTGCCTTCGCGAGGTCGACCGTACAGAGCCCCGCTCATGTTCTGTCACCCGCAGACAGCTACGCGGGCTACGAGTGCTAGCAAGAGCATGCAGCATCTTCTCGGTGCGGTTTGCGAGGCCGCTTGCTCGGATGGATACGACGCGAGCTCAAATGGGTACAACGGCTCAATAGGCGCGACTCTAGTGCTTCGGCGGAATTTGGGCCGTTCTTCCCAGCCGAGACGCGCTCTCGCAGCGTGCAGGAGATCTCGCCGAGCGTCAAGACTGTGATCTCTTGTTGCCATGATATGTGCAAAGGAACGCTAGATCCATATTCGCGCGTGGAGATGCGTAGCGATTGAAGGCGCACTGAGTGCGAGCGCAATCTTTGAGATTGCCCACAGGTGCATGTCATACATACCCAGGCAGCTTGGCGCCGTTTCTACGGGATCAAGTGGATGGGATGCGTGGTGTTTCCGACACCGATGGACGAACCTCATCTCGGTAAAGCATGCCCGAGAGATGTCACCGAAAGGCCTTTATCCCTCCATGATAACTCCTCCTTGCCTAATCGTTCTTCCCATTTGCCAAGGAAGCTCCTGCAAGAGGTCTTTTTCTCCTCATCTGCGCTTGAGCGCTCCAAACGAGCGCGCACAGCTTGAGTCAAAAACGATGCTTGCTTACGCAAGTTCAGCAACGCCGATTCGATCTCGTCGATGTCTTGGGCCGGATACATCGACCCGACAGCGGTGTCAAACGCAGCAGACAACGAAGTACTGGCTTGAAGGAATTCGGAGTACGACTCGTCGGGATCCAAGGAGAGGAGAGGGAGGTAGCGCGGTATAGTTGAATGGAGGATCAGGTGGAGACCTATCAATGGTTTCGCCTAAGGTCAGCTGAGTAGAAGCTTTACCTACCGCCTCAGTACGAGACCGTTCTTCCGGTGTCATCTTTCCCCCCTTCATCATGTCTTCCAGCTCAGCGTATTCGTCGTCTTCATCCAGCCCGAAGTCGTCATCGTCTTCGTCGTTGTCGCTGTCCCCGGTCTGGTCCTCTAAGAACTCTTTATACTCGGTCCAGGCGTCTTTCATCACCTCTCCTTGCGTATTCCACCGCTTGGTCACGGCCGAGATCTCATTCCCGCTGAGGTCTTTCGACAATGCGTTGATGGCGTCCCAGACCAGACCGGTGTGAACAAGGTAAGGATTGTCATCGTTGTTGCTTGTGCCCACTCCCCTCTGCGATTTTTCTGCTGCGTCGGCGAAGACATCCAGCAAGCGAAGGATCTCTGCTCCTATGGCGTCCACGCCGTCTTTCCACTCGTCAACAAGGGCGCCCCCTTGTCCTCCTGAGGCTGCGACAACACATGCTGCTACTCGACCAAATCCATCATTGAGCTTGTCGAGCGAGTGAACAGCTGCTGCGAGTGTGATAGGGGGTTTGAATGAGAGGGCGAGCGTCGTCGTCTGGTAGTGTAGTTGTTTTAGTAATTGAGCCAAGGATTCAGGCAGACCGGGCAGAACAGCCGGCAAAGTGGTGGAAGACTGAGCAGTCAGGGATGTGAGGGCACGGAGAGACCCTTTCACACTTTTGCGAGATGCCTCGAGCGCTGTAGTTCAGTGCGAGCAAGCGGCATTACATACCTGCAACGACCGACATGAGTACTGTACGGGAACATGTACATTGCTCAGACTTTTGAGTATGACGTCTTGTGTGCCACGTGTAAAGATGATAACGCCGGTGCCGTGGGCCGGGCTCGCCCTCGTTGGCGCTCCCATCGTTGTCGCTATCGCATTCAATTGCGCATTCGCTACCTTTGTCGCATTCCTTTCCGTGTCCTTCAGCTTTCAGTAGAGAGCGGACGCGACGATACAGTACTACAACTAATACTACCAAGTCCCTCACATCAGACATCATGGTATGTCGTCATTGCAGAATGAATCCGCTGATGCCAGGCTGGTGGTATGGAACGTGCCAAGCGGGATCTCCCAAAGGTGAGACCAACGCCTCGGCGCCGCGCTGTACTAAAACCAGATCCGAGATGAAGAGCGAGAAGGGATGTTCGGATCTGTCTACTCGTGAGTGATCAACCGTGCGCGCTGACCATCAGGGTATCCGGTCCGGTCGTCATCGGAGAGCGAATGCGAGGTGTCGCCATGTACGAGCTGGTCCGTGTCGGTCACGACGAGCTGGTCGGAGGTGAGTTGTAATCACGGCTTTGCTGATGGGCAGAGGTCATCCGAATCGAGGCCGATCGCGCCACCATCCAGGTATACGAGGAGACTTCCGGTGTCACAGTGGGGGATCCTGTTCTGCGAACCGGAAAGCCTTTGAGTGTAGAGCTGGGTCCAGGTGAGTGTTTTGGCTTGGTTCTGACCCCTGTCGACGTGAGCTAACGATAGGTCTAATGACCAACATCTATGAGTGCGTCCAATCGTGATGTCGCTGATGGACAGTGGTATCCAGCGACCGCTCAAGTCAATTCAAGAAAAGTCGCAAAGCATTTACATTCCCCGTGAGTGCGTCTCGTAGCTCCGCTCATTCCAGGTGGTATCAACACCCAAGCCCTTGACAGGCAAATCAAATGGGACTTCAAGCCCGCCTCGTTCCAGGTCGGAGACCACATCTCCGGAGGTGACATCTTTGGTAGCGTTTACGAGAACTCCCTAGTCGACAACCACAAGATCCTACTGCCACCTCGCGCCATGGGTACTATCACTCACATCGCGGAGAAGGGTTCTTACTCTATCGAGGTGGGTTGAGCACTTTTGCCAAACTAACGCCAGGATGTGGTTCTTACGACTGAATTCCAAGGCGAGAAGAAAGAGCACACCATGATGCAGCTCTGGCCGGTTCGTGCCCCTCGACCGGTGGCCGAGAAACAGACCGCCACGAACCCGCTTTTCACTGGTCAGCGAGTTTTGGACGCCTTGTTCCCTTGTGTTCAAGGTGGAACCACCGCAATTCCTGGTGCTTTCGGATGGTGAGTCCACTCGGTGACAGTAGTGACACGGATGTGGCTGATGATAGTGGAAAGACTGTCATTGTGGGTAAGAATGCGAACAAGCTAACGGACTAGAGTCAAGCTCTGTCAAAGTTCTCTAACTCGGATATCATTATCTATGTCGGATGCGGTGAACGTGGAAACGGTAAGCTTTCCGCGGCAATCCACGCTAACGACAGAAATGGCTGAAGTCTTGGCTGACGTATGTGCTGTCCTCATTTACCGGCCGCGCTGCCCCGACTATACTAACAACAGTTCCCCGAGCTCACCTTGGAACGCGACGGCCGTGAGGAGCCGATCATGAAGCGTACCGCTTTGGTCGCAAACACTTCGAACATGCCCGTCGCTGCGCGTGAAGCGTCTATCTACACTGGTATCACTCTCTCCGAGTACTTCCGTGACCAGGGTCAGAATGTTTCCATGATGGCCGACTCGACTTCGCGATGGGCCGAGGCTCTTCGTGAAATCTCTGGTCGTCTTGCCGAGATGCCGGCCGACTCCGGTTACCCGGCTTATCTCGGTGCTAAGCTTGCTGGCTTTTACGAGCGTGCCGGACGTGTTCAGTGCTTGGGTTCGCCAGATCGTCACGGTACGGTCTCCATCGTCGGTGCGGTCTCGCCTCCTGGTGGTGATTTCTCCGACCCGGTCACTACCGCTACCCTTGGTATTGTGCAAGTCTTCTGGGGTCTGTCCAAATCGTTGGCGCAACGTAAACACTTCCCCTCGGTCGATTGGAACGTGTCATACTCAAAGTACCTCAAGATCCTCGACCCGCACTACGAGCAGAACAACCCGGGTTTCATCGAGTTGCGTAGCAGGGCGAAGGAGATCTTGCAGAAAGAGAACGACTTAGCCGAGATTGTGCAATTGGTCGGCAAGTCAGCACTCGGAGAGAGTGACAAGATCACTCTAGAAGTCGCGAGGATGCTCAAGGTGAGTGCGGGTGTGACACCTCGAACGCGAATGTGACAGCACTGACAGCAGGACGACTTCTTGCAACAAAACGGTATCTCCGAGTATGACCGATACTGCCCATTCTACAAGACTGCTGGCATGCTGAAGAACTTTGTACTCTTCTACGACCTGTCCCAGCGAGCTGTTGAGACGAGCGACATGACTTTTGCTCAGGTGAGGATGCTGAAACGATGGATCGGCGCTGACCCTAGATCCGGGACTCCGCAGGGGACTCCATGTACCAGCTGTCGCAGATGAAGTTCGAGTCGCCCAACACGCAGAGCGAGTCGGATATCACTGGCAAGTTTGACCAGATATACAACAGCATCCAGGAGACTTTCAGGAGGATGCAAGAGTAGTTTGTTAGATGTATGAATTGCCGTGACGAGTTGGATGACTTGACCCCGTGTTCGCCGGATGGCGCAATCGTTTTCGGGTTCGGAATGTTTAGTCACTGCATAAGCACTCCTCAGCCCGCTACTATGCATCATTCCATATCCACACCATGCCTCCAAGAACGTCCATCAAACGAGCTCTGCACCTGCCCACAATCGTCGCCCCTCGTGCCAAGTTTACTCATCCAAAACCCCACTTAGCTTCCTTCATCCACCAAAAGTACCCTACGTTTGACGACTATGTTCCGCCTCCCACCCCCGCGTCTCCCAAACTACCCCAGCGCCGACAGCCTGCCTTCAACCCAGGAGGGTTTGGTATGCAAGCCGCGCCGACTCCCTTGGGCGTAGGGATGGACAAGGGCAAGCACAAGGCCTTTGACGACATCGAGATGGACGAGGGGAAGAAGGAGGGCAAGGAAGAGGCCGAGGCATGCTACGTGGTGAGGCTCGATACTGATCATGTGGTATTCGTACTCACCTCAGCCACCACCAGCGACGCTCTATTACCACTCGGCTGAACCGCTACCGCTACTGTACTCGCCGGAGCCGCTTCCGCCTTACACCATTGCGTACGAGACTTGGGGCAAACTGAACGCCGAACGGTCGAATGCGATTCTCTTACACACTGGACTCTCTGCATCATCTCACGTAGCATCAGACGGCAATGGCGTGGCCAAGGCGACATCGTCAAAGGCGGGCTGGTGGGAGGACTTTGTCGGGCCGGGCAAATCAATCGACACCGACAGATTCTTTGTTATTTGCACCAACGCTCTTGGTGGTTGCTTCGGCTCAACAGGACCTTCGTCGACGTATCCAATGGGAGATGGTGATGTTCGTTGGGCAACAAAGTTCCCGCTTCTGAGCATCCACGATATGACAAGAGCCCAGCTCGGACTGCTGGATCATTTAGAAATCGACAAGCTGTACGCGAGCGTGGGGAGCTCGATGGGAGGTATGCAGAGTTTGTCTCTGGCATACATCGCGCCAGAGCGGGTCGGGAGAGTGGCCAGCATTAGTGCTACCGGGAGAAGCGGGTTAGGCGGCGTTGGTATGCGATACGCGCAACGGAGTGGTGAGTGCCTGTCCGGACGCAGCTAATGTAGTCTTGATGGCTGATCCAAATTGGAATCGAGGTTTCTATTACGATGGCATACCCCCTCATAACGGAATGAAATTGGCGAGACGTGAGTGACAGCTATCGCCGAGCTGATGTAGAAATCGCAACGATTACCTACCGATCAGGGCCAGAGTGGGAGGAGCGTTTCGGGCGCAGAATGCTGAGCGAAAAAGACGTGGACGAGCAAGGGAACAGTGATATCCCGAGACTCAGTCCGGATTTCTTGATCGAAACATATCTTGACCATCAAGTGGGTAGCCGCGAACCTTAGCACCGCGAACCTACTGACCCTAGGGCGAGCGCTTTTGCCTCACTTATGACGCAAACTCGATGATCTACCTCTCCAAGGCAATGGACTTGTTCGACATGACGGCACCAGCTTTGACCGCGCTCGCCAAGAGGTGGAAGACGGCTTATCCAGATTCTGTTGCGTTCCCTTTCCCAGAAGACCCGACTGAAACGTCGCAAGCCACAGCGGTGCCGAAGAAGCGCTTCTTGCCTACATCGAAATCGCCTCATTTGCCCGAACTCGCGCAAGGTCTCCAGCGGTTACGAGATATCCCCACACTGGTCCTTGGCGTCCAAAGCGATGTTTTGTTCCCCGTTGAACAACAGCGTGAGCTCGCCGACGCTCTTCGAATGGGAGGGAATGAAAAAGTTACATATTACGAGCTGGGCGGAGTGTGGGGACATGACACGTTCTTGCTGGATTTGCAGGGAGTCGGTGGAGCTATCAGGGGGTTCTTACACTAGTACATATTATTCTATAGTCGTTGTATCTTCGTTCCCAAGAAGGCTGCCGTTAGTGTGCGCCTTCATGACACCTACGCAAACTCCTTCATTAGCGAGCATTCGCCGCCGTTGTCCAGGTCGATGTTATAGGCTTGAAACAAGCCTTCGCTATTGATTACCATGACTTGGGGCACGGTACTGCGTTTCAGCGGAGAGACGTGGAGCACTCACGCTGATAGTGCCACAACTGTTTTCTGCGACCCTCTCAGCTTGATGTGGGCGAAATCGCGTTCTGGCTCCCATCCTTTGCTAACACTTCTTGGCAGATATCCTCCAACCCCGCCAACAAAACTCTTTCCAAGAGTCATTGTCCTCCGACCCAACGAGCTAGAGGCGGACCCCTGCACAGGTGGACTCGATCCCGGAGCGGTTTCTGACGGTGTGGGCGACCTGAACTCGTCGTCGGGTTCGGGAAAGGTCTTGCTTCCGGATTGCAAGCGATATATGTGAATCGTCGAGGAGTCAGACGAGACTGCTAGAAGGGAACTAGCCAGGTTGAAGTTGATGCTCCAGATCCGCGCGCTGGAGCTGCCTCTGCGGAATTGCCAGAGTTGCTTGGCATCGGGAATGGAGAATACTCGCACCACTGTGCCTTTTTCGGACGCCGTTGCTAACATGGTCCCGGTAGAATTCAACGAAAGATGGGCTATCGGGGCCTTGTGAGCTTGTATGACGTTGAGGGCAGAGAGTGAGATAGTATCGAAGAGCAGGACGTCCCCGGTGGTAGGTGCAGGTGCTGGGCCGGGCACTGTGGCGGATAATGGTGCGGCAGCCGGAGCGGGTGATGGGTAAGCCAGATATGATCTCTCCGAGTCGGCCGACAGTGCACAGACGGCTGGTATCAGTGATCCATCCTACAGGCTCCCTCACCATTGAGGTTCGGCCCGGTCTCAATCGTGTGCAGCAGCTTCATGGTGGAGATGTCGTAGATGTATATCTCCGATTCGAGCACCACGATGAGACGTTTCCGATTCATCTTCACAGCAAGCACCGACGTTGGGAAGGTGAGCTCGCATATTGTGGATTGACGCTGTGGTCAGCGCGGCCCGAGCTACGCCACCGTACCTTTGTGTTGACAATCTGAAGCTTTCGGGGGGAGTTGTTGGGTTGCGTATCGGCAGCGCCAACGAGAGCTACGAGAGATGTGCAGAAGAGCATCTCGACGATTCCAGTGGCCCCTTGGTCGGCTGCGCTTAGCTCATGCACGTCGCCGGCTTACTCTTCGAGTGGACCTTGCCGAACGGGTCACAGTTGAGAATTGTGTATCCTTTCTTGTGCCCGACAGCGATGCATGAGAAATCTTGGTTGAAGTTACAGCTCTGAGATTAGAGATATCTAAAGAGAAACTCGCCAGTAGGTCTGGATGCCGTTGCTTTGGGATCATGCGCGACATGGTGGTGTGTAGGAAGGACGGTTAATGGGGGCTGGGTTGATAGCTGGTCCGAGTAGTGACGATGATGACGGATATCGCCGCCTCATAGCCGGCGGGTAGCGCCGCCCCGTAGCCGGCTCCTTCCGTATAGCCAACCACCCATCATGTACATCGTCAACAGTCATGCTAGATTCGAAGTATCCAGCGAGGAATCACGCGAAGAATGTTGTGGTAGAGCTTCGAAGGCTAGGTGTGCAAGGCAGAGTAGGTCCAATGCATGCGTCGCTCATGTCAGGCCGGGATCCTGCTTCAATCCGCACCTGTTATCAATCGTTTTGATACCGACAGGGAGCTGCCATATCGTAAAGTCCGAAGACACTCTCACGCTGATGAAAGACCAAGAGGCTAATTTCTCGTACTTGACTGGCTGTCAAACCCCATCGGCCTCCGTGCTGGTCATCTTTGATGATGATGATTCGATGACCCACCGACTATTCGTTCCTCGTGCTGATCCGCTCGAAACAATGTGGTCGGTAGCGCCGCCAACCCTGGAAGAGAGCCGGGAAGCATTCGATTCTGATCAAGTGTCGTACGTTGACGACCTTGCGAAAGTCATCAACGACAATAAAGACCTGATCATACACACTCTGCCAAACACTGTCGAATTTCCCGCTATCACAGTCGAGGTCGAGCGCAACGACAAGCTGTTGCTCGATGCGCTACAGGCGGCACGAATCGTCAAAGATGAGCACGAGATTGACCTCATACGCGAAGCCAATCGAATCTCATCTGATGCGCACGAAGTGCTCATGCGAGAGCTCGGTAGATTCGCGGGAAAGCGGAGGGACTTTGCGCGAACCGGGAAGGAGGGTCTTCAGGAGTGGGAGGTGGAAAGCGAAAGTGATGCTGAAGCCCTATTCGTCGCGTCGTGTCGACGAGCTGGGTGAGTGCTCTTTCGGCAGAGCTGATGAAGTGCTGCTCAGGCGTATTTGCCGATCTGTGCGTCGGGTTCAAGAGCGAGCACCCTTCATTATGTGTGAGTGTCATCTCGATGCAACAGGCTCATCTCAGCTGCAACGATCGAGTCTTCCCATCTTTGGCGAGGAAGGCTGGCGATGTATCGTTCACTCCACGTGCACTACAGAGGGGCTGTTGTGGCAGCACCCAGTACCACGAAGCGGCATTCGAGCCGCAAGTCTTGTTGATCGACGCGGGATGTGAATGGAGAGACTACGCCAGCGACATTACAAGAACCATTCCAGTGGGAAATGACGGCAAATTCACGGACAAGGCGGGACAGATCTACGACCTCGTGCTCAAGATGCAAAAGGTGGGTTTTGTCGGTTGCTCTGACATCAGGAATGCGAAGCAATGGTCAAGCCAGGTGTGCATTGGGACACGATACATCTTCACGCCCACCGTGTGCTCGTCGACGAGTTTCTGAAATTGGGTATCTTCATCGGATCTCGGGAGAAGATCCTCGAGTCAGGCGTGACAGCGGCATTCTTTCCACACGGGTTGGGTCATTCGCTTGGATTGGACGTGCACGATTCGAGACAGCTGCTCAAAGGGCATGTCGATATCCCCGCAGAGAGCAATGTCGCGCCGAAATTGTACACGTATCTGCGGATCCGCCGACCTTTACAATCAGGCATGGTGCTCACCGTGGAGCCTGGATGCTATTTCGCTCCGCAATTGCTGGAAGAGCATGGCGTATGGTCATCGTCCTTGGTCGATCAAGAGGTGTTGAAGGGATACACCCAGGTGGGTGGAGTGCGGATCGAAGACGCCATTGTAGTTCGCAACGACGGGGCGGAGAACCTGACCGTTGTAAAGAGAGACCGAGCTTCGGTCGAAGAAATGTGCGGTGGCGCGTAGCGATAATGACGCGTCGGCGGAGAGCGATGCAATCGAAATCTTGACCATCAACGCGTTGCTGAGATCGAGATGTATCACTTCTACTCTGTCTGAAATGGTCGTCGCTGTGCTAGGTGGCTCGGTGGTATCTGAAAACGCACTCGCATCAGCAGTCGGCGCTCGTGTGTTCGCGAAAGGCGGCAATGCTGTCGATGCTATTATAGCGACCGCAATTGCTGTAAACACCACTTCGCCATACCATTCTGACTTGGGAGGGGGAGGCTTTGCGATTCTGAGAACGCCCGCCGGCGAATTCCAGACTATCAACTTCCGTTCCATGGCCCCAGTAGGTGCCGTCATGGATGTTAATCTGACAACAGGACGCGGCCACGCCTGAATTTTACAAGGATGCCTCTACGGCATATGGCGGAACCGCTGTTGCCGTGCCTGGCCAGATGTTAGGATTGGAGGAATTACATAGGAAGCACGGAGCTATCCCCTGGCATGACTTGTTCGTCGATTCCATCGCGTTCGCCAAGGATGGTATGGAGATGAAGGCAGATTTGCGCAAGGTGAGGCACAGCTAGACTTCTGCTCATTCCAGTATATCTCGCTGGAGCTCGATGGGACCAATCGAAAGGGAACCTACATGGAGGACGAAATGTATTCCAACTGGTTTGACGATGACGGAGAAATCCTTGACCTCGGCGAGAAGTATACGCGAGCAGAGTATGCGAGGACGCTGCAGATACTGGCCGGTGGAGGTTCCATGTACGAGGGGGAGTTGGCCGAAGGAATCGTGAACGCGGTCCAAAAGGGGGGCGGTTTGATGACCTTGGAGGATCTCAAGAGTGAGTAGGGTTGTGAACCGAGCTTATACAGATTACAACATCGAGTGGAACCAGCCATTGAAAGGGGAGTATCGAGGCCACCATCTGTGGACTGTTCCTGCGCCAGCTTCAGGCTCGATTTGGCTCAACGTAATGGGTGTCTTGGAACAGTTCGACGTGCAGGGCAGCGGGACCGTGGCTGATTTGCATCATATGACCGAAGCGTTGCGGGTGAGTGACTCCAATGGACGAACTAATCAAGCTTGCATACGGAACCCGGACTCAGTTGGGGGACCCAAATTATGTGCAAGGCCTGGAGGCTGCCCAAGAAACGTGGATCTCAAAGGAGTACTGTAAAGAGCGAGCGGGGCTGGTTGGAGAGCGCACACTGTCGCCGGACGCCTACAAACCGCCCAAGTGAGTTCAGTGAAGGCATCGCTGATGCAAGTGCCGACATCACCACGGATTCTGGTACATCGAATATAACGGTCGCCGACTCGGAAGGAAGGATTATCTCTCTGACGACGACGGTTGGCTTGCCGTTCGGTTCGAGAATCATCACCGAACATGGATTCGTACTGAACGACACAATGGACGACTTTTCTGTTTCGGGACGACCTAACAAATTCGGATACGAGCCGAGCGTCTTCAATTATGGTGAGAGACGAATTCAGCGCCCAAACTTACGACAGTGCAGGGCCGGAAGCGGCCGATCAGCTCGATCTGCCCTTACATCATCACAGACAGCCAGGGTAGGCCTGTATTGGCAGGCGGTGCCGCTGGAGGAAGCACAATCATTTCAGCCAATTCGCAGGTCGCCAGGAACGTAATGGATTATGGAATGTCCGCAGGTAGGCGGCAGCATTCGTCTGCACAGAGCAATCAGCTTACAACGCAGCGGAAGCTCAAAGAGCGAACCGGATGCACAATCAAGTGCAACCGAACGCTACCAAATTGGAGAAGGCATCCAAGCATCAAGGGGTGCAAATCGATGGCTTCACTGAGGAGCAGGCGGAGGAATTGAGGCAAAAAGGTCATGAGATCGAATGGACGGATTGTGAGCACGATGTTTGTTGGTCGTTACTCATCTCAGTGGCCTACAGTACAGCTTGCGCCATCAAGATTGGCTACGACGGCGGGTTGCATTGGGAGCCCGCACCGGAACCGAGGAAGGAGGATTCGGGAGGTTGCGTGTTTCCATAATTATGGACCTGCGTGTCGTCCTACTCGATGAGATTCTCATCTCAAAGTTTGTCAATATAACCGCAAGAGGCAGACCATTAACGTTTCACGTCCGGTCACTGGCGAGGGTGGACAGGTAGCTAATTCAAAATGCCAGAAGTGTTAATCCTGACAGTACCCGGATGCACTTTCAAACCACAGAAATGCTTGCTCTGTCGAGAAGAATAAAATCCGCACTGGAATTGCTGAGATTCATGTGATGTGATACCTGCATGATCTGTCACCTCACTGTGCGTCAGAGTGGTGAGCGCTGAGCGTCGGGTTACGTGAAGAGACACCAGTATCGGACGGTGATTGTGAGTGGCGACTAACCGTTCGGCGGAAAACCGAAGAGGACCGACGGTTATTGAATGACCCATCCACCGGTCAAGTGGCTAGCCGGACGGTTTCAGCAGTCATTCACAATGTCGCCAGCTATAAAGCACACCTTTTCGAGTCGAGCCCAGACTAACTCATGCAGTAGCTCTACCGAAATCTCTGTGGCCGCATAGATCATTATAATGTCTTCATCCACATCTAAACCATTCGGAGGCGGTCGTACCGGCGACCGCGTCACTCCTGGAGCCAAGGAAAAGATACCGCTCACCACCCATCTCCTCGCCGGTGGTGTCGCGGGTCTGGCAGAAGCCCTTGCTTGGTGAGTTTATCATACGATGCATACTTATTCAGTCATCCACTCGACACTATCAAAGTCCGCATGCAACTGTCCAAGTCGAGGAAAGCAAGAGGGGTAAGCTCTCGACTGAACAAGCTCATCTAAGCTCAAACCCCTCGGGTTCTTCGCAACGGGACGTCAAATAGCCGCTAGAGAAACTCCTCTCGGGCTTTACAAAGGTCTGGGAGCTGTTATCAGTGGAATCGTGCCCAAAATGGCTATCCGCTTTGCTTCGTTTGAGGGTGAGGCCGGCGCGAAGCTTGTCTGACGGTAGCGTACAAAGGATGGCTGTCCAAACCTGACGGAACCATCGCGCCTAGTGCCACATTTCTTGGTAAGACCACCAATCCAAGTAGAGAAGCCTGCTAATACCAGCTGGTCTCGGAGCAGGTGCCTCGGAAGCAGTAGCCGTTGTCACACCCATGGAGGTGATCAAAATCCGTCTACAAGCCCAACATCGTGAGCGACCCACTTGATCCCGCTTACCTAGACTCTCTCGCCGATCCCCTCGACGTTCCGCGCTATCGTAACGCTGCGCACGCTGCGTTCACGATCATACGGGAAGAGGGTATAATGACTTTATACCGAGGTGTCAGTCTTACTGCTCTGCGACAGGCTACAAATCAAGGTAGGTCGAAGCAATTGCCACAAATTGACCTCAGGTGTCAACTTCACTGCATACCAACAGTTCAAGAAATGGGCGTTAGAGGCTCAACCCTCGCTCGAATCCGGTCAGCTGCCCAGCTACCAGACCATGATAATCGGCTTGATTTCTGGAGCCATGGGTCCGTTCTCAAATGCGCCTATCGACACCATCAAAACGTGAGTCTCGCTCGATCATTGCGTGTTGTTGGCCACCTTCTTTTATTAATGTCAGACGGATTCAGAAAGCCTCACATGTCCCGGGAGAGACCGCCTTCTCCCGCGTGGTCACCGTCACTTCTGAACTTTTCAAAAATGAAGGCGCTAGCGCCTTTTACAAAGGCATCACTCCGCGGGTCCTTCGCGTTGCGCCCGGTCAAGCAATCGTCTTCACTGTCTATGAGCGTGTGAAACGCTGGATCGATCAAGCCTCTCTACTGGGCGCAGATTATGACGACTAGCGTCATGATGCATAATCCTCGTAACGTCGTTGCTTGCCTCGTTCTCGCCAGTCTTCGTGCGCTCCAAGTCCTTCTCTCCCTCTGATCCCTACTTGTATTGGCTCCACTCGACCAGTGCCTTCTTTTCCCAGGCCGCTTCCGGGTGTCCAACCCTGTGCAGCAAGCATGTCCGCGGCGAAAGACGACTTCTGCGCAGGGACTTCCCCCGCCCGATCCGGGCTCCCTGACCTTCGTCGATGCAGTGCCCGTCGCATCG
>Ga0308160_10003426_pt1 | contig 17885 bp, 19 predicted proteins | sample PhyFR1_FD_201036 | JGI IMG/M metagenome (GOLD analysis project Ga0308160, IMG submission 201036) | Phyllosphere microbial communities from UC Gill Tract Community Farm, Albany, California, United States - DLSLF.R1 | ecosystem: Host-associated > Plants > Phyllosphere > Unclassified | place: USA...
GTGACGGCGCGGTCTTCAGCGTGGTCGGCGCGCACAGCGACGAGCCGTTCGGCTGCGGGTTCATGAATCCCTATGGCGAATGCAGCGGCGCGCGCGGCCAGCTGCGCGCCGACGGGGCGGCCGGCGAAGTGTCCGAGCCGTCCAGCGCCGCGCTCGCTGCGCTCGGCCTGACGGCGGCCTGGTTCATGCGCCGCCGCCGGCGCTGACTCACGCCAGCAGGGCCGCCGTATCGGCGGCGCCCATTTTCAGCGCCGCGTCGTGGGCGCTGACACCGCTGGCGTCGCGCGCCCGCGGATTGGCCCCGCGCGCCATCAACAGGCGCGCGATCTCGACCCGGTTGAACATGGCGGCGAACATCAGCGCGGTCCGGCCCGACGGGCCGGCATGGTCGGGCAGGGCGCCCTTGTCGAGCAGCAGCGTGGTGACCGCCAGGTCGCCCTTGAAGGCGGCGCCGTGCAGCGGGGTCTGGCCGGCGTCGTTGATCAGCTGCGGATCGGCGCCATGTTCCAGCAACACCCGCGCCGCATCGTGGTGGCCGTGGTAGCAGGCCAGCATCAACAGGCTGTCGCCTTTCTCGTTGCGCAGATTGGGCGGCAAGCCCTTGCCCAGCAGCCGTTCGAGGGTCTCGGCGTCGCCCGTGCGGGCGCACTGGAATACCTCGCGCACCCAGGCGAGGGTGGCTTCGTCCAGCTCTGGACCGGCTTGCGGCGCTGGTGTGTCGTTGGTCTGCATGCGGGTCTCCTTGATAGTGCGATCATTGCCTGAATCATAACCCGGCGCACGCCATCGCGCGCACACCGCTCAGGCGTCCTGGCGCGCCGCGCCGTGCTCGGCGGCCTCCCACAGCCAGGCTGGCAGGGCCAGGGCCGGCAACAGCATGCCCGCCACCAGCGCGGCGTGCCAGCCATGCTGCGCATACACCCAGCCGCCCAGTCCCGAGCCGACCGCGCCGCCGGCGAAGAACAGCGCGAAATAAAGGCCGTTCAGGCGGCTGCGCATCTCGGCGCCAAGGGCGAACAATGCGCGCTGGCCCAGCACCAGGTTGGCGGCGACGGCGGCGTCGAGCACGATCGCGGACAGGGCCAGCAGGCCGAGGGCCAGCGGTTTCGCCGACGGCGCCAGCAGCGGCAGCAAGAAGCTCAGGCTGCCCGCGACGAGGGCGATCGCGGTGGCGCCCAGCGTATGGCCGGCGTCGGCCAGGCGGCCGGCGACCGGCGAGGCAACGGCGCCGGCCATGCCGACCAGGGCGAACAGCGCGATGCCGTTCTGGTCCAGGCCGAAGTCGGGGCCGGCCAGCGCCTGCGGCGCCACGGTCCAGAACAGGCTGAAGGCGCCGAACAGGCCGGCGTGGTACAGGGCGCGCCGGCGCAGCACCGGCGTGCTGGCGAGCACCGGCCACAGCGATGCGATCAGGGCCGGATACGGCAGCGCGGACTGTGGCCGCCGCTGCGGCAGCTTGAAGTGCAGCACCACGGCCAGGCCCAGCACCAGGGCGGCGGCGATGCCGAACACGGCCTGCCAGCCGCCGAAGCCGGCCAGCACGCTGGCCACCGGCCGCGCCACCATGATCCCCAGCAGCAGGCCGCTGACCACTTTACCCACGGTCTGGCCGCGCGTGGCTTCGGGCGACAGGTGGGCCGCGAATGGCACCAGCACTTGCGCCACCACGGCGCCCAGGCCGATGGCCAGCGCGGCCAGCAGGAACTGCCAGGCCTGGGTGGCGCCGGCAGCCAGCGCCAGGGCGGCGCCGGTCGCGACCAGTCCGCCCACGATCAGGCGCCGGTTCTCGACCAGGTCGCCCAGCGGTACGATGAACAGCAGCCCGAGCGTGTAGCCGACCTGGGTCAGCGTCACGATCAGGCCGGCGGCGGCCGGCGGCAGGCCGAGCGCTGCGCCGATCGGGCCCACCAGCGGCTGGGCGTAATACAGGTTGGCGACAATGATGCCGGCGGCGCTGGCGAGCAGCAGCACCATGGCGCTTGACAGCGGTGGTTGGCGGGACGATTCCATGGTGGGTTCCTTGGCAGTGGTTGATGGTCCCATTCTAGGCAGATGTGTTCCAAAGATAATTACTGCATAATCCACTCATACAATTCATCTAATATGAACAATCATGGATAAAGTGCGGGCAATGCAGACCTTCGTGCGGATCGTCGAAGCGAACAGCTTTACCAAGGCGGCCGAATCGCTCAACCTGCCGCGCGCCTCGCTCACCGCGACGATGCAGAACCTGGAGCGCCACCTGGGCGCGCAACTGCTGCACCGGACCACGCGCCGGCTGTCGCTCACGCCCGAGGGCGAGCGCTATTACCAGCACTGCGCCAGCATCCTCTCGGCGATCGAGCATGCCGAGGCCGAGTTCGTCGGCCATGGCGCACGCGGCATGCGCGGACGGCTGCGCATCGACATGCCCGGCTCGCTGGGGCGCGCCATCGTGCTGCCGCGCCTGGGCGAGTTCCGCAGCGCCTGGCCCGAGCTCGACCTGACCATCAGCACCGGCGACCGCCTGGTCGACCTTGCCGCCGACGGAATCGACTGCGTGCTGCGGGTGGGCGAGTTGCAGGATTCGAGCCTGGTGGCGCGCCGCATCGGCCTGATGCGCTTCGTGATCGCGGCCGCCCCCGCCTACCTGGCGCGGCGCGGCGCGCCGCAGCAGGTCGACGACCTGCTGCGGCACGAGGGCATAATCCATTTTTCGGGCCGTACCGGGCGTCCGTTCGAGTGGGAACTCGAGACCGCCGGCGGCACGACCAAGGTCGCCGTCAAGGGTGGCGTCGCCGTCAACGAGGCCGACGCCAACCTGTTGTGCGCGCTGCAAGGACTGGGGCTGGCGCAACTGGCGCGCTACCAGGTGCGCGCGCACCCGGGCGCGCTGGTGGAGCTATTGCCGGGCGTGCAGCCCAGCGCCATGCCGGTGTCGCTGCTGTATCCGCGTGGCCGGATCGCCAATCCGCGCCTGCAGGCCTTCGCCGCCTGGCTGGCGGCGCTGTTCGCGGACGATCCCGACCTGCGGCTGGCGCACGATTGAGGGTGTGCCGGCGCTGCCTCCTCGCTGCTCGTGGGCCCGCTCATGCGAGGTGTTTCCGGCTATCATGCCGGTGCGCCAGGTCGAGGTTGTCCTGCCCGGCGCCGGCTGCTTCGCCCCGCGTGCCATCCGCGCGGAGCGGGCGCAGCATTCCGTCTTTCATTACAGCCCTACAGGAGCACACATGACGAAGTACCTGATCCTGGCCGCGACGCTCGCCGTCGCCGCCGTCCCGCCGGCCCACGCCAGCGCCGACCTGGCCAAGGCCAAGGCCTGCATGGCCTGCCATACCGTCGCCAGCAAGCTGGTCGGTCCGGCCTACAAGGATGTCGCCGCCAGGTATGCCAAGGATGCGGGCGCCGAGGCGCGCCTGGTGCAGAAGATCCAGAAGGGCAGCAGCGGCGCCTGGGGCCCGGTCCCGATGCCGGCCAACCCGCAGGTCAGCGACGCCGACGCCAGGACCCTGGCCAAATGGATCCTGGCGCAGAAATGACCTGCCTGCGGCGGCGCCGGGCGCCGTCCTGACCTGCCGCTGGCGCGGTCCTTGCATACGGGCGCGGTATCCGCCTGCGTCCGGGACCGTCCATGTTCTTGCTCAACGATGTCATCCAGTACCTCGATGCGCCCGACCACCCGATCCGCATCCTCTGGATCGACGAGGCCGCGCACATCGCGCACGTCTTCGCGCTGCGCCGCCCCGGCGCACTTCCCCAGGCCTGGTCGCTGCATGCCTTGCGCGCCGACCTGCAGGCGCGCCGCGCGCGCCTGCTGTTGCACGATCCGCTGCATGATCCACTGCGCGCGCCGCCGTACGATCCGCTGCGCGCGCCGCCGGCAAGCGCCCCGTCGCCGCGCCAACGGGCGCTGCAGCTGAAGGCGTGGGAGGCCGTCAGCGCGCTGCACGCCGATCCGGCGGCGCTGTACGGGGCGCGCACCCGGCCGGCGCTGCTCGCCCGTTACGCGGCCGGGAACGGCATCTCGGTCACCAGCCTGATGCGCTACCTGCGCCGCTACTGGGAGCGCGGGCAGACCATCGATGCGCTGCTGCCCGACTACGCCAATTCGGGCGGGCGCGGCAAGCAGCGCGCGGCGGGCGGGGTCAAGCGTGGCCGGCCGCGCAATGGCGCAGCGGGCGGGCGCAATGTCGACGGCATGATGCGCACGCTGTTCCAGGCCGCAGCGGCGCGCTACGCGCACGAGCACGGCCAGCTGTCGCGCCCGGATGCGTATCGCCAGATGGTCGCCGACCATTTCAGCGCCTGCGCGCCCGACCAGATCCCGAGCTACGGGCAGTTCGACTACTGGCTGACGCGCGACGGCCTTCCATCCTGATTACCCGCTCCACAAGCAGCTTGTCGTGGCGGGGCCCCGTCCACCAGATGGCGCGCATCGCCAACAAAGTGCGTATTTACGCCAGAACGGTGCAGGGGCGAGAAATGGGCGATCGCGCCCGATCTTGCGCAGGACGGTAGCCGCGATCTGGCCTGCGCGTGTCGACGCAAATATAGTTTAAGAGTTCCGGAAGACTCGAATCCATGACTCCGATCAATGCCTTGTGTAAATACGAGTGAAGGCCGTGCCGCTACTGAATGTTATTTGACTAAATGACCTTACAGTCGACTTACATTCGGCGCAAGCGTCGGCGAACTTTATTTTAATTATGCGTGCGCGATAGCGAATCTCTTACCTATGGCACAGGTATTGCTGAAAGGCCACTACTAGATGGTCTTTCTGCAACGACTTGTGGAGGTGTGGATGAAACGTTTGACGCCAGCGCTGACGCGGCGCGCCTTCCTGTACCGGGCCGCCGCCGTGGGCGGGTCGTCCCTGGTCCTGAGCACGATGAACGCCTGGGGCATGGGCATCGCGTCCAGGGTGACCGCGCCGCCCGCGCTGACCGGGAGCGGCCGCGGCAAGAAGCTGCTGATCCTCGGCGCCGGCCTCGCCGGACTGAGCGCGGCCTGGGAATTGCGCAAGCTCGGCTACCAGGTGCAGGTGCTCGAAGCGCGCCCGTTCGCGGGCGGGCGCTGCCAGAGCGCGCGCAAGGGCTTCTCGCTGCAGGAACTGGGCGGCGAAGCGCAGCACTGCCAATTCGATCCGGGCCACTATATCAACCACGGTCCCTGGCGAATTCCGCTCGATCACCAGTCGACGCTGTACTACGCGCGCCAGTTCAAGGTATCGCTCGAAGTGATGGTCAACGAGAACGACCACGCTTACGTGTACCTGGAACAAGGCGGGCCGCTGTCGAACCGCCGCCTGCGCGGCGCCCAGATCAAGGCCGATATGCGCGGCCATGTGGCCGAGCTGCTGGCCAAGTCGGTGCAGGGCCGGCAGCTCGACGCCCAGCTCGGTCCGGACGACCAGGCGCTGCTGCTCGACTACCTGGCGCGCGAGGGCGCGCTCGACGCCGGCGACCTGGCCTACAAGGGCCGCAGCGGCCGCGGGTATGCGACCAACCCGGGCGCCGGCCTGGTGCCGGGGGCGGGCACGCCGTCCGATCCGCTGGCCTTCCACGACCTGCTGGCGGCCAAGGTCGGCAAGGTCTACAGCGCGGTGCAGGAATTCCCGATGCACGCCACGATGTTCCAGCCGGTCGGCGGCATGGACCAGATCCCGCGCGCCTTCGCCAGGGGCTTGGGCGAGGCGATCCGCTACGGCGCCGAGGTCCAGCGCATCCGCCAGGCGCCTGACCGCGTGACGGTCGACGTGCGCGACGTCGCCAGCAAGAAGGTCTCGAGCGTCAGTGCCGACTACTGCCTGTGCACGGTGCCGCTGTCGGTGCTGCGCATGATCGACACCGACTTTTCGGACCGCTTCAAGGCGGCGATCAAGGCCGTCCCTTACGCCCCGGTCGGCAAGATCGGCCTGCAGATGGGCCGCCGTTTCTGGGAAGAGGACGACCAGATCTACGGCGGCCATGTGCTGACCGACCTGAAGGGCATCAACACGATCTCGCTGCCGTCCGGCGGCTGGCAGCAGCGCAAGGGCGTGGTGCTGGGCTACTACAACTATGCGCGCGACGCGATCGAAGTCAGCGCCCTGACGCCGCGCCAGCGCGCCGAGTTCGCGCTGGCGGCCGGCGAGAAAATCTTTCCGGCCTACCGCAGCGCCTATGAAAACGCGTTCTCGGTCGCCTGGCACCGCGTGCAGTACAGCCTGGGCGGATGGGCCGAATGGAACCCCGCCGCGCGCCAGGGCGCCTATCCGGTGCTGCTCGAAGGCGAGGGGCGGGTGCTGCTCGCCGGCGAGCACCTCAGCTACCTTACCGGCTGGCAGGCCGGCGCGATCGAATCGAGCTGGCAGCAGGTCGAGCAGCTGCACCGGAGGGCGAGCGCATGAGGCCGGCGATTCTGCATAGCCTGCTGTCGTACAGGCTGATGCTGCGCAGCCTGCTGGCGCTGTGCCTGTGCGCCGGCGCCGCCCGCGCGCAATCCCCAGCGGCGCCGCTCGAAGACGGCCCGACGCTGTTCGCGAAGAACTGCGCCGCCTGCCATCGGGCCGACGGCAAAGGCATTCCCGGCGCCTTCCCGGCGCTGGCCGGCAGCGGCGTCGTGACCGGCGCGCCGGCCGAGCTGGCCGAGGTGCTGCTCAAGGGACGTGGCGGCATGCCCGACTTCAGCGGCAGCCTGGACGACGCCGAGATCGCGCTGGTCGCCAGCTATGCGCGCAGCAGCTGGGGCAACCGCGCGCCGCCGATTACCAGCGCCGAGATCGAGGCGCGCCGCAGCGACCTGCAGGTCGCGCCGGCCAGCCGCAGCCGCTTCGGCAACAAGCATTGACCGACCACGTCGACCACTTTCCCAACCCACGAAAGACCACGCATGAAACTTGCCGCTTCCAGCCTTGCCATGTCGTTGCTGTTGTCCGTGCCTGCCGTCGCCAACGCCCAGGAGATCGTGCGCCACAAGCTCCCCAACTCGGATTTCCCGATCGCGCAGGCGGTGTCGATTCCGCCCGGCGCCACGATCCACTTCATCAGCGGCCAGGTGCCGCCGGTGACGGACAAGGCGGCCGATCCCAATACGCTTGCCGCGTTCGGCGACACCAGGGCGCAGACCACCGGCGTGCTCCTGAAGATCAAGGAGATCCTGCAGGGCATGGGCTTGACCATGGGCGACGTGGTCAAGATGCAGGTGTTCCTGGTGGGCGACCCGGCCCGGGGCGGGCGCGCCGACGTCAGCGGCTTCATGGCCGGCTACACCCAGTTCTTCGGCGGCGCCCAGCCGAACCTGCCGGCGCGCGCGGTGATGCAGGTCGCGGCCCTGTCGAATCCGGGCTGGCTGGTGGAAATCGAAGTAGTAGCTGCAAAAAAGTGATCGGCATCGTACTCCAATAACACTTCAGAACCCGAGGGAAAACCATGTACAAGGCCTTACTGCGCACCGGCGTCGCCGGTCTGCTCGCAAGTGGATTCGCCACCGCCCATGGCGCCGACAAGGCGGCCGACAACGCTGCCGAAGCGGCGCCCGCCGCTGTCGACCCGGCAGCGCCAGGCGTCACCAACAACAGCGTCGTGATCGTCACCGGCACCCGCGCCGCTGGCCTCACGGTCGAGAACAGCGCCTCGCCGATCCAGGTGCTCGACGCCGCCTCGCTCGGCCGCACCGGCCAGCCCGACCTGATCCAGGCCCTGGCCCAGAACCTGCCGTCGCTCAACGCCCAGGCCTTCGGCAGCGATATGGCGAACATGACGCTGTCGGCGCGCCTGCGGGGCCTGAGCCCGAACAACACGCTGGTGCTGGTCAACGGCAAGCGGCGCCACGGCACCGCCAACCTGGCCGTGCTGGGCGGACCCTACCAGGGCGGCGCTGCGGCCGACCTGAACTACATTCCGGTGGCGGCGATCGACCGTATCGAGGTCTTGCAGGACGGCGCCGCCGCCCAGTACGGCACCGATGCGATCGCGGGCGTGATCAACATCATCCTCAAGTCGAGCGCCAGCGGCGGCAGCGCCAACGTGAATGGCGGCGCCTACATGGACGGCGGCGGCCATACCGGCGATGGCATGGCCAATATCGGCCTGTCGCCGTTCACCGACGCCTTCCTCAACCTGAGCGTGGAAACCAAGTACCACGGCTTCTCGGAGCGCGGCGGCATCGACCCGCGCGTGGTCGATCCGGCGACGATGGCCCAGATGCCGACACTGGTCGACGCGCCCGGTTACCCGTACCTGAACAAGATCCAGGGCGACGCCCAGTACCGCCAGCACATCTTCGCCGCCAACTTCGGCGCCGACCTGACGCCCGACACCCACCTGTACAGCTTCGCCACCTATGGCAAGAAGGAGGCGCGGGCCTTCGAGAACTACCGGATGCCCAACCGCCTGCCGCAGATCTACCCGTTCGGCTTCAGTCCGCAGGAAACCTTCGACGAGGAAGACTACGCGTTCACGCTCGGCATCAAGGGCACGGTGCTCGGCAACTGGCGCTGGGATCTGTCGAGCACCTACGGCAAGGACGTGGCCAAGCTGGGCGTGGCCAACTCGGCCAATATCTCGCTCTACACCGACACCGGCGCGACCCCGCTCGAATTCGAGGCCGGCGAGTTCCGCGCCAGCCAGTGGGCGAACAACCTCGACCTGAGCCGCGAGTTCGAGGTGGGCTGGGCCACGCCGCTGACGCTGGCGCTGGGCCTGGAGCACCGGCGCGACACCTACGCCATCGTGGCGGGCGACGCGGCGTCGCGCTACAAGGAGGGCTCGCAGTCGTATCCGGGCTTCTCGCTGACCGACGCCGGTAGTCACAGCCGCGACAACAAGGCGGTGTACGTCAACCTGGCGGCCCAGCCGGTGAAGGGCTGGACCGTCGATATCGCCGGCCGCTTCGAGGACTTCAGCGACTTCGGCAACGCCAAGGTCGGCAAGCTGACCAGCCGCTACGATTTCTCGCCGGCGGTCGCCGTGCGCGCCACCTACAGCAATGGCTTCCGGGCGCCGACGCTGGCCGAATCCTACTATTCGGCCACGAACGTCTCGCCGCGCAGCGCCTTCGTGCAGCTGGCGCCGAATTCGCCGGGCGCGCGCCTGGTCGGGATCGACGGCCTCAAGCCGGAAGCATCGACCAATATCAGCGCCGGCATGGTGTTCACCCCGAGCGCCAATTCGGCGATCACGCTCGACGCCTACCAGATCACGATCCGCGACCGCATCGTCGGCAGCGGCTCGCTGTACGGTTCCGGCGGCGCCGTCAATTCGCCGGCGGTGACGGCGGCCATCCTGGCCAACGGCAATGTGCTCGATCCCACCGTGGTGCAAACCGGGATCAATATTTTCTCGAACGCCGTGAATACGCGCAGCCGCGGCCTGGAGGCGGTAGCGACCCTGTCCAGCAACTACGGCGCGAATGGCCGGGTCGACTGGTCGGCCGCCGCCAACTACAACCGAGTCGAGGTCATCAAGATCAACCAGGCGCCGGTCGAGCTGCAGCCGCAGACCCTGCTGGACGCCACCGCGATCTCGCACCTGGAGACGGCCTCGCCACGGGTGCGGGTGAACCTGGGCGCACTGTGGAAGATGGGCGCCTGGACGGTCAACCTGCGCAAAAACTACTTCGGCAAATCGTCCGAACAGTTCTCGACCGACGGGGCGGTGTACTACGAGAACAAGATCAAGGAAAAGCTCCTGACCGATCTCGAGGTAAGCTACCAGTTCAACAAGGCCTGGACCCTGTCGCTTGGCGCCAACAACCTGTTCAACGAATATCCGGACCAGGTCAATCCGGCGGTGCTGGCCGAGCAGCGCGCAAACCTGGATAACGGCGCGGTGACGATCTATCCGGCATTTTCGCCGTTCGGCATCAATGGCGGCTATTACTACGCGCGCGCCAGCCTGAAGTTCTGATCGCCGCCTGCCGGCAGTCGAAGGCGCCGCCGTGAGGCCGGCGCCTTTTTTGCGCCCGAAGGCCATCATCGATACTTTCGATGATAGGCCAGGAAATTATCCGTTTTTCATGCTGGGGCGGGACGCGCATAATGACTCCATCGCATCGAACGACACGCAGGATTCAGCGCCGACGCTACTGGCCGGCGAGAATCGAGCGGTTCGATGATTCCAAAACCTCGAAAGGAGCACATCATGTTGAACGTACGTAAAAGCAATGAACGCGGCGGCGCAAGCTTCGGCTGGCTGAACTCGAAGCACACCTTCTCCTTCGGCCACTACCACGATCCGAAACACATGGGTTTCGGTCCACTGCGCGTCATCAACGAAGACCATGTGCAGCCGGGTCGCGGTTTCGACTCCCACGGCCACCGCAATATGGAGATCATCTCCTACGTGCTCGAAGGCGCACTGGAACACAAGGACAGCATGGGCAACGGTTCGGTGCTGCGCTACGGCGACGTGCAGCGCATGAGCGCCGGCAGCGGGGTGGTGCACAGCGAGAAAAATCATTCGAACAACGAGGGTGTGCACTTCCTGCAGATCTGGATCGAGCCGAACGTGATCGGCGGCGACCCCGGCTACGAGGAGAAGCATTTCGACGCGGCTTCGAAAACCGGCCGGCTGCGCCTGGTTGCATCGAACGACGGCCGCGAAGGATCGGTCTCGATGCGCCAGGATGCTGCGATCTACGCCGCCATCCTCGATGGCCAGGATGCGGTGAGCCACACCCTGGGCGCCGGGCGCCAGGCGTATGTGCACGTGATTCGTGGCCAGGTGACGGTCAACGGCGTGGCGCTCGATGGCGGCGACGCCCTCAAGGTCACGGCCGAGGACACGGTCAGCATTGGCCAGGCGAGCGGCGCCGAAGTGCTGCTGTTCGACCTGCCGCAATAATGACCGGTCGCCGCCCTTCGCCGGGCGGCGGTCAGAACCTGGCGCCGGACGAGAACGCACTGCAAGAACGCACTGCAAGAACGCACGACTAAAAAGCACGACAAGAAAGCACGACAAGAACGCCCTACCCAAACGCACGACGACAACGAGGAGAACACCATGCAAGTCACGGCCACCCGCGGCAGCGGCAAGCTGCAATACCGGCTCGATATCGGCAGGCACCAGTTACTCACGGACGTCCCGGCAGCCATCGGCGGCGAGGACAGCGGTCCCGAACCGCACGATCTCCTGGCCGCCTCGCTGGCCGCCTGCACCGCGCTGACGGTGACGCTGTATGCCCGGCGCAAGGGCATGGCGCTGGACGACGTGCGGGTCGCCATCGACCATGGCCAGCAGGACGGCGCCTATGTCCTGCGCCGCCACCTCACCTTTGTCGGCCAGCTGAGCGACGCGGAGCGGGCCCGCCTGCTCGACATCGCCAACCAGTGTCCGGTCCACAAGACCCTCTCGGGCGCCATCCGCATCCAGACCGAGGCGGGCGCTTAAACCCCGAACGCGCATGGATCGAGCAGCATGCGCGCAAAGGGTGAACTTGTCCGCATCCTGTCGATCCACCACTTGAGCGCGGCGCCGTCCTCGCCGCTGCGCCAGGCCAGGTAGAAAGTTTCATCGGCCTTGGGCTCCACCACCTGTTTTTCGACCAGCAACCCACGGTCGATGGCCGGTCGCGCCCATGCCTCGGGCAGGAAGCCGAAGCCGAGCCCTCGCACCTGGAATTCGTACTTGGTGCGCATATCCGGCACCGCCAGCGTCTCTTGCCCGAACAGCAGGCCGACGGTGCGGCTGCCCAGCACCCGGGTCGAGTCCGACACCGAGATCGCCCGGTACGGCAGCAGGTCGGTCTTGTCGAGCGGGTGGTCGAGCCTGGCCAGCGGATGGTGCGGGGCGACGGTGAAGGCAAAGCTGCTCGCGCCGATCGGTTCGGCGGTATAGCCGCCGCCCGACGGCCCTTCGCCGGCGGCGCCGAGCAACAGGTCGACGCGGCGCTCGAGCAGGGCGTCCCAGGTGCCCGAGAGCGACTCGCGCACGATGCGCAGGCGGCACTGGTCGGCCACCGCATAGAAGGCTTCGATATCGGCTTGCAGGGCGCCGGCCGACAGGATCGAGTCCATGCCCAGCGCAATCTCGGTCTCCCAGCCCGAGGCCACCCGGCGCACCCGCGACTCGAGGTCGCCGGCGGCGCGCAGCAGGTAACGGCCTTCCTTGAGCAGTTCCCGGCCGGCCGCGGTGAGCGTGACCTTGGGGCCGAAGCGGTCGAACAGCCGTACCCCGAGATCGTCCTCGAGCTTGGACACGGTGTACGAAATCGTCGAGGGCACGCGGAACAGCTCCTTGGCGGCGCCGGCGAAGGAACCGCGGCGGGCGATGGTTTCGATGATCTGGAGGGCGTCGAGGCTGAGCTTGAGCAATTGCAGTTCCTGTACTGGAGGGTAGCGCCATGGTAGCCGCAATGGATGGCCGTGTGCCAGACCCGAAGCCACGAAAATAGCAATCTGATTCTATCGGCCGGCGGCGCGGCTGGCGATACTTGGCAGGTTCCGATGCCGGCTGCGGCGTCTCTCGCAAGGAGAATGACGATGTACCTGATTTCACTCGGCGCCGGCATCCTGGCCGGCCTGCTGTACGGCCTGATCAATGTGCGCTCGCCGGCGCCGCCAGCCATTGCCCTGATCGGGCTGCTCGGCATGCTGGTCGGCGAACAGATTGTTCCGGTCGCCAAGCGCCTGGTCGAAGGCGCGCCGCTCACCGGCGCCTGGTTCGCCAGCGAATGCACGCCGAAGATCACCGGCGTCGCGGCCAAGCCGGCCGCGCCGGGCGACGACACCGGCCAGCAGCAGGGCTAGTGTCCTGAATCAGAGATTCGTTGAATAAATGCGGCGAGCGTCGCCCTGATATTGCGTCGCAAATGCGCGCAAGGCCCCGGCCTCGCTGTGCTTTGCTCCTTGTTTCAGGCCGACTTCGCCACATTGATTGTTCAACGAACTCCAATTCAGGACACCAGGCTTGCGCCAACCATTACCACCCAAGGAGAACATGATGTCCAATCCAAAACTCGAAGTCCTGACCCCGCAGAACGCGCAACTGATCATCATCGACCACCAGCCGCAAATGGCGTTCGGCGTGCAGTCGATCGACCGCCAGGCGCTGAAGAACAATGTGGTCGGGCTGGCCAAGGCGGCCAAGGTATTCAATATCCCGACCACGATCACCACGGTGGAAACCCAGTCGTTCTCGGGCAATACCTACCCCGAGCTGCTCGACGTCTTCCCTGGCCACCAGATCCTCGAGCGCACCTCGATGAACTCGTGGGACGACCAGAAGGTGCGCGACGCGCTCAAGGCCAACGGCCGCAAGAAGGTGGTCGTGGCCGGCCTCTGGACCGAGGTCTGCAACACCACCTTCGCCCTGTGCGCGATGCTCGAAGGCGACTACGAGATCTACATGGTGTCGGACGCCTCGGGCGGCACGACCAAGGAAGCGCACGACATGGCGATGCTGCGCATGGTGCAGGCCGGCGTGGTGCCGGTGACCTGGCAGCAGGTGCTGCTCGAATGGCAGCGCGACTGGGCCCACCGCGACACCTATAACGACGTCATGAAGATCGTCACCGAGCATTCGGGCGCCTACGGCATGGGCGTCGACTATGCCTACACGATGGTGCACAAGGCCCCGGCGCGCGCGGCGGGCACGCACGAAGTGCTGGCCCCGGTCCCGGCGCGCTGAGCCGCCTGCCAGTCTTGCCGGCGCTCGCCCTCCAGCGTGCGCCGGCTGCCGCAAACCCGGCCGGGCCGCTGCCGCCCGGCGCTACCTGGAGCACCCGTATGAACCCCATCCCGCAGACTGGCGGCGCCAGCCCCACGCTCATCCTCATCAACGGCTGCTTCGCGACCATCGACCGCGAACAGCCGCAGGCGAGCGCGGTCGCGATCCGCGACGGCCGCTTCCTGGCCGTGGGCGACACCGACGACGTGATGCGCCACCGCACGCCCGAGACCCAGGTGATCGACCTCAACGGGCGCACCGCGATTCCCGGCCTGAACGACTCGCACCTGCACCTCATCCGCGGCGGGCTCAACTACAACCTCGAACTGCGCTGGGAAGGCGTTCCCTCGCTGGCCGATGCGCTGCGCATGCTCAAGGAGCAGGCGCAGCGCACGCCCAACCCGCAATGGGTGCGCGTGGTGGGCGGCTGGAACGAATTCCAGTTCGCCGAGCGCCGCCTGCCGACGCTCGACGAGATCAACGCCGCCGCGCCCGATACCCCGGTATTCATCCTGCACCTGTACGACCGCGCGCTGCTCAACCGCGCGGCCCTGCGCGCCGTCGGCTACACCAAAGACACCCCGAACCCGCCGGGCGGCGAGATCGTGCGCGACGGCGCCGGCAACCCGACCGGCATGCTGATCGCGCGCCCGAATGCGATGATCCTGTACGCCACGCTGGCGCGCGGCCCGAAGCTGCCGTACGACCTGCAGGTGAATTCGACCCGCCAGTTCATGCGCGAACTCAATCGCCTGGGCCTGACCAGCGCGATCGACGCCGGCGGCGGCTTCCAGAACTATCCCGAGGACTACGCCGTCATCGAGGAACTGGACAAGGCGAACCAGCTGACCATCCGCATCGCCTACAACCTGTTCACCCAGAACAAGGGCCAGGAACTGGAAGACTTCCAGCGCTGGACGGGGATGGTGACGCCGGGGCAGGGCAGCGACTACTACCGCCACAACGGCGCCGGCGAGATGCTGGTGTTCTCGGCCGCCGACTTCGAGGATTTCCTCGAGCCGCGTCCCGATCTCGACCCCGGCATGGAGGGCGAGCTCGAGAAAGTGGTGCGCCACCTGGTCGAGCAGCGCTGGCCGTTCCGCCTGCACGCGACCTACGACGAATCGATCTCGCGCATGCTCGACGTGTTCGAGAAGGTTAACCGCGAGGTGCCGTTCAATGGCCTGCACTGGCTGTTCGACCATTGCGAGACGATCACCCAGCGCAATATCGAGCGCGTCGCGGCGCTCGGCGGCGGGATCGCGATCCAGCACCGGATGGCTTTCCAGGGCGAGTACTTCGTCGAGCGCTATGGCGCCGATGCGGCGCGCGCGACGCCGCCGGTCAAGCAGATGCTGGCGAGCGGCGTGCCGGTCGGCGCCGGCACCGACGCCACCCGCGTGGCCAGTTACAACCCGTGGACCGCGCTGTACTGGTTGGTCACCGGCCGCACCGTGGGTGGGCTGGCGCTGTACGGCAGCGCCGGCCACCTGCCGCGCCAGGTGGCGCTGGAACTGTGGAGCGCCGGCAGCGCCTGGTTCTCGAACGAGCAGGATCGCAAGGGCCGTATCCGCGAGGGCATGCTGGCCGACCTGGCGGTGCTGTCGAAGGATTTCTTCAGCGTCGACGCCGAAGAAATCAAATCGATCGAATCGGTGCTGACCGTGGTGGGCGGGCGCATCGTCTACGGCGCCGCCGAGTTCACCGATCTCGGCCCGCCGCCGATCCCGGTGCTGCCCGACTGGTCGCCGGTGCGCAAGGTGCCCGGCCACTGGCGCAAGGCCGCGCCGCAAGCGCTGCAGCCAACCCTGCAGCAAGCGCTGCCGCACCAGTGCAGCGGCCCCTGCGGCGTGCACGCGCACGGCCACGACGCGGCGCGCCGTTCCAGCATGCCGGTGTCGGACTTCAGCGGCTTCTGGGGAGCGCTGGGCTGCAGCTGCTTCGCATTCTGACGATGGCGACTTCTCCAATGCCGCCTGCGCCGTCACGTCTGCAGGGCTTCAATATGGGCTTCCTGGGCGGCTATGTCGACACGCTGGGCTTCATCGCGCTGTTCGGCCTGTTCACGGCCCACGTGACCGGCAACTTCGTCCTGCTCGGCGCCTCGCTGGCCGACCCGGCGAACATTCCGTCGCTGCTGAAGATCCTGGCCTTCCCGGCCTTCATCATCGGCGTGGCCATGGCGCGGCTGCTGGTAGCGCGCTGCGAGCGGCGCGGCGTCGATGCCCACCGTCCGTCCTACCTGCTGCAACTGGTGTTCCTGGTCGGCTTCATGGTGTGCGGGATGCTGGCCGAGCCGGTGCCGCGCGACATGTCGCTGCTGGCGCTGGTCGCCGGCCTGCTGGGCACGGTTGCGATGGGCGCCCACAGCGCCGCCAGCAAGCTGCTGCTGGCGTACCTGGCGCCGACCTCGATGATGACCGGGAACGTCACGCAGCTGGTGATCGACGGCGTCGACCAGTTGCGCGGCGCGGGCGATGCGGCCACCGGTGCGCGCTGCAGCAAGTTCTTCTGGCCGGTGCTGGGTTTTGCCATCGGCTGCGCCGGCGCCGCCTTCCTGTTCCTGGCGCTCGGCTTCATTGCCTTGATCGTGCCGGTGGCGCTGCTGTGCCTGTACCTGGTGCGCCCGGCGCTCGGTGGTGCATGAAGAAGACCCGGCTCGAGGCCTTCAGCGACGGCGTGATCGCGATCATCCTCACGATCATGGTGCTGGAGCTCAAGCCCCCGCACGGCACCGCGCTGCACGATGTGCTGGCGGTGGCGCCGGGCTGGCTGCGCTACGCGCTGAGCTTCGTGTATGTCGGCATCTACTGGGTCAACCACCACGCGCTGTTCGAGCGCGTGGAACGGGTGGACTGGGCGGCGCAGTGGGCCAACCTGCACCTGCTGTTCTGGATGTCGCTGATCCCGTTCGTTACGGCCTGGGCCGGCGAACACCCGATGGCGCCGGCGCCGGTCGCGCTGTACGGCGTGGTGCTGCTGATGTGCTCGGTCTCGTTCATGCTGCTGTCGTGGCGGCTGGGACGGACGGCAGGGGTCGACCGTGCGCACACCTGGCAGAACGCCAAGAACCGGCTGTCGGTGGCGCTGTATGCGCTGGCGATCGCTCTGTCGCTGTGGTACGCGCCGCTGGGGGCCTTGATCCATGTGCTGCTGGCGGCCTTGTGGCTGGCGCCTGGGCGCGGACAGGGCAGGCAGGAGGACGATCCAGCGCGGCGCGCCTGACTGGACGCTGCGGGAGGGCGCTGGCATCATGCGTGGCGCCGGCAGCAAGAACAATAGAGGAGCACCGTGAACAGTCAACCCCGCATGATCAATGTGTTGATCGCCGACGACCATCCCTTGATGCGCGAGGGGATCGCCGCCGTGATCGGCGGCCAGCCCGATATGCAGGTGGTGGGCGAGGCGGCCGACGGCAACGAGGCGATTGCGCTATACCGCCAGCTGCGCCCCGACGTGACGCTGGTCGACCTGCAGATGCCGCACCTGAACGGCATGGACGCGATCGCGGCGATCCGGGCCGAATTCCCGCAGGCCTGCCTGGCCATTCTGACCACCTTCCGCGGCGACGCGCGCGCGATGCAGGCGATCAAGGGCGGCGCCCAGGGCTATCTGCTGAAAAGTTCGCTGCGCAAGGAACTGACCGACTCGATCCGCGTGCTGGCCGCCGGCCACCGCTACATTCCCTCCGAGATTGCCGGCGAGCTGGCGCGCCATCTTGGCCAGGAGACTCTGACCGTGCGCGAGCTGCAGGTGCTCGAGCTGATCGCGCGCGGCAACGCCAACAAGCAGATCGGCGCCTTGCTGAACCTGTCGGAAGACACGGTCAAGGGCCATCTGCGCAGCATCATGGAAAAGCTCGGCGCGAATAACCGCACGCATGCGGTCACCATCGGGATCGAGCGCGGCTTTCTGGAGATCTAGCGAAGCCTAGCCGTCGCCGATGGCGCCGCCCGGCTACGCGGCGCTCAGGACGGGTTGCGCTGTCCGATCACGCTGGCGACCTTGGTCGTGATGACATCGACCGCCGGGTTGTTCGCACCGTGGGGCAGGATGACATCGGCGTGGCGCTTGGTCGGCTCGATGAACTGCTTGTGCATCGGGCGCACCGTCTCCAGGTACTGGCCCACGATGCTCTCGACCGAGCGGCCGCGCTCCTGGATATCCCGTTGCATGCGGCGGATGAAGCGCACGTCGGAAGCCGTGTCGACGAAGATCTTGAGCGACATCTGCGCGCGCAGTTCGGCGTCGTAGAGCGCG
>Ga0308160_10003428_pt1 | contig 17880 bp, 16 predicted proteins | sample PhyFR1_FD_201036 | JGI IMG/M metagenome (GOLD analysis project Ga0308160, IMG submission 201036) | Phyllosphere microbial communities from UC Gill Tract Community Farm, Albany, California, United States - DLSLF.R1 | ecosystem: Host-associated > Plants > Phyllosphere > Unclassified | place: USA...
CGTTGACGCCTTTCTTGGACGGCCCTTCGACCAGGATGCGCTGGACCGTGCCGACCATCGCGGCGCTGGTCTTGCGGGTGTTGGCGTCGATCAGCGCCTGCAGGCGCTGCAGGCGCGCCAGTTTCACCTCATGCGGCGTGTCGTCTTCCAGGTTGGCCGCCGGCGTGCCGGGGCGCTTGCTGAAGATGAAGCTGAAGCTGTTGTCGAAGCCGACGTCTTCCACCAGCTTCATCATCGCTTCGAAATCGGCGTCGGTTTCGCCCGGGAAGCCGACGATGAAATCGGACGAGATCGCGATGTCCGGGCGTACCGCCTTGATGCGGCGGATGATCGATTTGTATTCGAGGCCGGTATAGCCGCGCTTCATCGCCTGCAGGATGCGGTCGGAGCCGTGCTGCACCGGCAGGTACAGGTGGTTCACCAGTTGCGGGATCTTCGCATAGGCGTCGATCAGGCGCTGGGTGAATTCCTTCGGATGGCTGGTCACGAAGCGCAGGCGCTCGATGCCGGGGATCTCGGCAACGTACTCCAGCAGCAGGGCGAAGTCGGCGATGTCGCCGTTTTCCATGGTGCCGCGGTAGGCATTCACATTCTGCCCCAGCAGCATGATTTCCTTGACGCCCTGGGCCGCCAGGCCGGCGACTTCGGTCAGCACGTCCTCGAATCGGCGCGACACTTCCTCGCCGCGGGTATAGGGCACCACGCAGTAGCTGCAGTACTTGCTGCAGCCTTCCATGATCGAGACGTAGGCGATCGGGCCGTCGACCTTGGCCGGGGGCAGGTGGTCGAACTTTTCGATTTCGGGGAAGCTGATATCGACCTGGGCCGCGCCGGTGTGGCGGCGCAGCTGGATCATCTGCGGCAGGCGGTGCAGGGTCTGCGGGCCGAACACCATGTCGACGTGGGGCGCGCGCTTGACGATGGCTTCGCCTTCCTGCGACGCCACGCAGCCGCCGACGCCGATGATGAGCTCAGGTTTGGCGCGCTTGAGTTCCTTCAAGCGACCGAGGTCCGAAAAGACTTTTTCCTGCGCCTTTTCGCGGACCGAGCAGGTGTTGAACAGGATCACGTCGGCATCGTCCGGCGTGTCGGTGCGCACGAGGCCGTCGGAGGCGCCCAGCACGTCCGCCATCTTGTCCGAGTCGTACTCGTTCATCTGGCAGCCGAAGGTCTTGATGAATACTTTTTTCTGCATGAAGGCTTGTTCTGATCGTAAAGCTTTGACAAGTGGGATTCAGTTTACCGTAAATCGGAAATACGCCCGGTAAAGCGGCGTGCGCCCGGTCTGAATTGTCCCGCGGAATTGATAATTTCTATAAGTTAAAAAAGATACAGTCGGTTACATTGTTAATTCTTGAAATCTTATTGCCAACTGTTATCTTAAAGTTGCCTGTGCGACTCGAACTAGTTTCCTCTTGTAAATCAATAAGTTCCTGCGCAAAGGCAATTGCAAAAATTTGTCCAAAAAAACTCTTGCGTGCGCCACAATCTGTCACCATGTGCTGAAATGACTATGTGACAAGCTTTCCGGACGATAGCTTGATTTCGACCAATGCATTTCGTGCTCGGGTCGAGGGTAAGACCCTCGTACGAGTTTGATAATTTGTTCGAAAGGCAAGTGCGTGCTGGAAGCTAGTTTAGGGTCCCGAAAGGCTTTTCGAGGTATCCGAAGTGTATTAGGGAGCGCACGCGGTCCGGTAGCGTTGTCAAGCGCAAACCGGGAACTTAAGTAGACGAAAACTGGTCCTTAACGAAACTTCGTAAAGGAACTATTTTAACCACTCACGAGGTAATCATGGCACATCACGCACTGTCATCGCAGGAAAGCTACAACCCGAACCACTTGCTCGATATTCTGCTCGGCAAGATGCAACTGAAGAACGACGCCGCGCTGTCGCGCATGCTGGAAGTGGCCCCGCCGGTCATCAGCAAGATCCGTCACCACCGCCTGCCGGTCGGCGCTTCGCTGCTGATCCGCATGCACGAAGTGACCGGCATGAGCATCCGCGACCTGCGCGACCTGATGGGTGACCGCCGCACCAAGTATCGCCTGTCGGACGCCCAGGGCCGCCCGAAACCAGAAGAAAAAGCTGCACAGCTGGCTGCCCAGCAAGCTGCACAGCAAGCCCAGCCGCAAGGCCAGGAAGCGCAAGGCAACGACAAGTCGGGCAACTATGCGCACTAATGCCGAGGGCATGACAGGCGGTTCTGTCATGCCTGAGGCGCAACCCGGCGGGAGGCTTGGGTTTTTCCGACCCAGGCTTCCTTCCGTCACCGTATGATCGGGCCATCCGGCATCACGCCGCCATGATGGCCGACATTTCCTCGCATTGCCGTTCCGTCTCCTGGAACAGGTATCCGTAAGCTTCCTCGTTCAATCCCATCGCTTCCCAGGCCACGGCAGACACCGGCGGCACCAGCTCGTCCTCGGCGCCGGCGATGTCGAGCGCATGCACGATGGCATCGGCCACGTGCACGATCGCGGCCAGCATCCCGGCGCCCGGCGTTTCGGGCATATGGTGACGCGCAATGGCCTGGCGCATGACGTCGGAAAAATGCCAGTGGTTGGCCAGCGCCACGCCGGCATCGACATGGTCGACACCCAGTACCGCACGCTCGGCCTCGATCAGCGGGCAATCGTGCTGGCGGCGCCACGCGAGCACGGCGCTGTAGGCATCCGGATGACTGCATACGAGCACCAGTTGACCCAGATCATGCAATAAGCCTGCCGTAAAAGCGACATCCTGGTTGAAACGCATACGCCGAGCCAACGCCCGGGCACACACGGCGCTGGCGCTGGCATGGCGCCAGAAGGCCCTGTCGTTAAAGCCGGAGCAACGTCCGGTCGGAAAGCACCCCGTCACCGCCGCCGCGGTGATCAGGTTGCGCATGGTCTGGAAGCCGAGGAAAGTGATCGCTTGCTGGATCGTCGTGACCTTGACCTGCAGGCCGAAGGCCGAGGCGTTTGCCAGGCGCAAGGTCTTCGCGGTCAGGGCCGGATCGAGCGACACCTTCTTTGCCAGCACCGAAATATCGATATCGTCGTCTTCCAGCGTGCCCAGCAGGTCCAGCACGACGGCCGGCGGCGAGGGCAGGTCGTGGAGGCCCTCGACCAGCTGTTCAGGTGCAAGCTTCATGGCCGGTGCTCCGCTTCCCCCGCAGCCGCCAGGCGGTAGCTTTCCATGCAGCGGCGCAAGGCGTGCGTTGCCGCGTTGGCGGGATCGTCGCGCAGGTGATGGCGGAACAGGTAATCGAGGCGGGCTTGCTGCGCCGTCGATGGCGCGGGATGGGGTGCCGGAGCTTGGTCGGCTGCACTCATTCTTTCCTCCTATCAATATATTTATATTATCACCCACGACGAGCCAGGGAAATCGGCTCAACAGCAGGGCCTGGCGATATGTTGTATTCTCGTCCGCCTTTGCCCTCGCAAAGACCGTTACCCCGAACCGATAGAGACTTCACATGAAACTGTATTTCAGCCCCGGCGCCTGCTCGCTTTCCCCCCACATCGTCCTGCAGGAAGCAGGCCTGGACTTCACTCTGGAGCGCGTCGACATCCGTGCGCGCCATACCGCCGGCGGCGCCGACTTCCTCACCATCAACAGCAAGGGCTATGTGCCGGCGCTGGAACTCAAGGACGGTACCGTCCTGACCGAAGGCCCGGCCATCGTCCAGTTCATTGCCGACCTGGTGCCGGACCGCCAGCTGGTCCCGGCCCACGGCACGCTGGAACGCTACCAGGTGATCGAATGGCTGAATTTCATCGCCACCGAAGTGCACAAGGGCTTCGGTCCGCTGTTCCGCCCGAACGCGACCGAAGACATGAAGGAGGCGGCGCGTAGCAACCTGGGCAATCGCCTGGGCTGGATCGCGGCGCGCCTGGATGGCCGCGACTTCCTGATGGGTTCCCAATTCACCGTAGCCGACGCCTACCTGTTCACCGCGCTGGGCTGGGCAGCCTTCGTCAACTTCGACCTGGCGCCATGGCCGGCCCTGGCTGCCTACCAGCAGCGCGTCGCCAGCCGCCCAGCCGTGCAGCAGGCACTGCGGGCGGAAGGCTTGCTCAATTAAGTAAAATATAAGGGTGCGCATGTGCCGTGCGGTCGCGCGGCAAGGTACCATGCGCGCCATGACCAGCAAACGCTACATTGCCCTGCTCAGGGGTGTGAATGTCGGGCGAGCAAAACGCATCGCCATGGCCGACCTGCGCAAACTCATCGAGGATCTCGGGTACGCCGAGGTACGCAGCGTCCTCAACAGCGGCAACGTGGTGTTCAGCGGGCCGGCGCGGCCGCAGGCCGAGGTGGCCGCCGGCATCGAGGAAGCCCTGGTGCTCAAGCTCGGCGTGGCGGCGCGCACCCTGGTGCTCGACGGCGCCGAACTGGCCGCGATCATGGCCGCCAACCCGCTGCTCGACCAGGCGCCCGACCATGCGCGCCTGGTCACGTTCATTTTGTCCGACCCGCTGTCCATGCCCGACACGCTGCGCGCGATCGAGACGCTGTGCCACCAGGACTGGCAACCGGGCGCGCTGGCGCTGGGCGAGCGCGCCGTCTACGTCTGGTGTCCGGACGGCATCCTCGATAGCGCGGCGGCAGCGGCGCTTGGCAAGCTGCTGGGCGACGCGACCACCTCGCGCAACTGGACCACGCTGCTCAAGTTGCATGCGCTGTCGGGCGCAGCGGCAGCGTAATTTCTTCAGGGCTTGATTTCGCCGAAGCCGGCGCCATCTATAGTGCATGGCGGCGACCGTGCCGCCTTGCCTTGTTTCTTCATTCGAATTTTTCGCTGCTGTCGCGGCTGGCCCGGTAACCGATCAGCACCAGGCCGACCAGCATCATGGCAAGCACCTCCGGCTCGGGCAGTTCGGACATCGACGCCGGCGGCGTCACCGGGTGGTTGCGCGGTACCGGCGCCAGGTCCGCCACGCGCACGCCGGCGCCGCTGCCCGGATGGGCAAGATCGCCGAGATCGACGATGGCGGCCCGCGCCGCACCGCTGAACAACAATAACAATAGACCGAGTGCTGCAAGCGCATGAGGTTTCACGATCATTCCTTCGCAGTGTCTGCCTGCCCTGCAACGATGTACCCCGGTGCGGTCACGGCTGCCGTCAGCGCCGGCATCCAGTGCACCGCTGCCTCATTGAGCATAGCAAAAAATGCGCAGCGCATCCGACTCGTTTTGCACGGTCAAGCTCTCGTTATAGCTTGTCAAAATTAATCTTCTTCAAATAGAAAAAATACAATTCTCCGTACCGAAGAGTTTTATAAAAACGACAAAAAGCGGCGCATTCTTTGCATTTTGTTTAGTTTGATTATTGAAAAGCCAAGGAAAAGCGATGCCAGCTCAATAGCAGATGTTGCGGCTCAAAATTTTTTCGGCGCACGGTATACACCTCCCTTTTTTTTGCGAGTATAGTCTCCCTAAACCTATTGCCCACCGGCATCGAAACATTAGCAAACGCACATGTTTGCGCATCACCGCGGTTCCGCACCGCTGCCTTCCACGTCCAGCCGGCATCACGAAGGCAAGCAAGACCCGACGCTGCATCCAGGCCGTACCAAGCGTTTCAGCAATATCACGCACCCTTTTTGTTTTATAGAGTACCGATATGCCCAATTTCGCTCGAATCCAAATTGCCTTCAAGAACGTGTACGTTCGTATCCTGACTGCGGTGCTGCTCGGCATCCTGACGGGATGGGCAATTTACAAGGCTGACATTCCGCAGGACACCGCCCCGGTCGTCCATTCGCAGAACATTGCCGAAATCACCCAGCTGGCCGCACAGAAGGACCGCCTGGACTACCTGCTGGTGGCCAAGCCGCTGTCCGATTCGCCACGCTATGTTTACAAGTTCAAGGACGCGCCGCAATTGCACGTTGTGAAGGTGCCGAGCACCTCGCACCTGTCGCTCGAGCGTGAGGTCCTGCTGAAGAATGCGATCCCGTATTCGATTGCCAAGGACGATTTCCTGAACACGCACAAGGCGGTGATGGAAGAAGAGGGCGAAGGCTTTGCCAGCAACGCCATCGAATTCCTGAAGCGCCATGCACTCGACCTGACCGTGCTGGTGGCGATCCTGTACTTCATGAAGTTCGGCATCCCGGGCATGAACGGCGGCGCCCAGATGATCGCCCCGGACAAGCTGAAAGGCAGCATGGACGATCTGATCGGCATGGAAGACATCAAGCAGGAAGTGCTGCACCTGGAAGACATGATCCGCAACCGCGACCTGTACCAGGAACACAATATCGACAAGCCGTTCAACGTCATGCTGACCGGTCCGGCCGGTACCGGCAAGACCAAGCTGGTGGGTTACCTGGCCAAGCGCCTCAACATCCCGCTGATCCAGGCGTCCGGTTCGGCGCTGGAATCGGGCTACGTCGGCGGCGGCTCCAAGGCCCTGAACGCCCTGTACCGCAAGGCTTGCGCCAAAGGCAAGTGCATCATTTTCCTGGATGAAGGCCAGAGCCTGTTCATGCCGCGCGGCCGCAGCGAAAAGAAATGGGAAGACGACACCGCCAACACCCTGCTGGGCCTGCTGGACGGCGTGAAGAGCGACAAGGGCCAGGGCGTGATCTGGGTCATCGCCTCGAACTTCGACGACGCCTCGACCGAGATGGACGAAGCAATGCTGCGCCGCTTCTCGGTGAAGATCAACTTCCGCCTGCCGAACAAGAACGAGCGGCGCGAATTACTCAAAAGCTTCCTCGCCAAGAAGAAGGACGGCCTGGTCGACTGGAACAACCTGGATCTCGACCAGGTCGCGGAAATCACCCAGAACCTGAGCCCGGCGCTGCTGGAAACCGTGGTCGAACGCGCCTCGATGCTGTCGATCCAGGAAAAGGCGATCATCGATACGGATCTGCTGTTCCGTGCCTACGAGCGTGCCACCATCGGCCTGACCGACCGTGCCACCACCGCCGAAAAGCACAAGCAGCGCGAGCGTATCGCGGTGCACGAACTGGGCCACTTCTTCATGCAGATCGACCCCTGGCTGCGCGCCGGCATGAGCCTGGCCGAAGTGAAGGAAAAATCGCACCTGCTGAAGATCAGCACCGAAGCGGTGTCGAAGATCGGCGCGCTGGGCTACGTGCTGCAGTCGGGTGAAGACATGTCGCTGCGCACCCTGGAAGAACTGGAGCGCGACGTGGTCGGCCTGTACGGCGGCGTGGCGGCGGAAGAGCTGTTCTACGGCGCCCGCGGTATCTCGGTCGGCAGCCAGAACGACATCGAGAAGATCACCAAGATGCTGAACCTGATGGTCGGCCGCCTGTCGATGTACTCGCGTGCCAAGATCGACTACAGCCAGCTCGGCAACGACGCCAGCGGCGAGCACACGCTGCGCCAGGTCGAGGAGAAGTCGGATGAGCTGTACAGCTACACGCTGGACGCGATCCGCGACTACCGCGACGTGATCGTGGCGATCAAGGACACGCTGCTCGACCAGTACGTGCTGTCCAAGGATGCCGTGTTCGCGCTGCTGGAAGAGCACCACGATGCCCTGCAGGCCGGCTTGGCGCACCAGCGTCACGCCAACCTGAAGCTGTGTGCCGAGGAAGCCGTGGCATAAGCGCTCCAGTCGCGCCACCTTCTTGGACTGGAATGACGAGCCCGCCCTGCACCCGCAGGGCGGGCTTTTTCCATGTGTATCAAATCCGCAATAGTGATTGCGCACGAGAAATTCTTTATATAAAATTGGCTCTAATTCGGTAAATTCAGTAATCTAAGGAGTCAAATGTCATGAACCATGTTCTCGAGGTATTGGTTCCGACCGTCCCCCGGGACGAGCGGCTGGCCTGGATCGCACTTGCATCCATGCGCGAACAACAGCCCGACGCCCCGAAGGCGCCGGCGCTGGTCCGTTTCCATGACATCCTGGTGTCGGTCTATCCCTGCCAGGCCAGTTATGCGTCCTACGATCCGGCGATCGAAGAATGCCCATGGTCGGAAGGCCGCCTGATCGACCGCGTCGGTAGCCGCATGGCAACACTCGGCCTGCGATCGGAGCGGCTCGAGGACGTGATCGATTTCATCGTGACGACCGCGGGCACGCTGGGCCTGACCGTATTCGACAAGCAGCGCGGACAGATCCACCGGCCGCCGGTCCTGTCGCCGGACGCGACCTACGAAGTCCACGTCCATGGCATCCGTCCCGGCTTTGCCAGGGACCGGGTAGTGGCCAAGGTCGCCCGCGTGTTCCGCCAGGATACTGCGCGCATCCGCGCCATCCTGGATACACCCAAGTGCAAGGTCAAAAAAGGCAGCGACCGCCTGAGCGCGCTGCGCTGCCAGGCCATGCTGGCCAAGCTCGGCTGCTGCTGCAGCATCGTCGCCGAACCGCTGTCGCCGCTGAAGCATGTCCCGAACATCTGCCTCGGCGGCGGCAACGCGCCGGCCGATCTGCAGCGCCTGCGCCGCTGCGCCGAGCTGGGGCATGCCGAATCGCAGTACCAGCTCGGTTACCTGCTGCTGCGCGGCCTGGACCTGGCGCAGGACTGCATCGAGGGCGTGAAGTGGATCGAAAAGGCGGCGCTGCAGGACCACTGCGAGGCGCAATGGGCGGTCGCCCTGTGCTACCGCGAAGGGAACGGCGTGTTCAAGAGCTACGCGCGCGCCTTCGACTGGCTGCGCAAGGCCGCCATCCAGGGCGATGCGCAGGCGCAGACCAGCGTCGGCCGCATCTATTGCAAGGGCGAGGGCGTGCAGCCCGACTTGTGCCAGGCCCGGCGCTGGTTCCAGCTCGCCGCGGCGCAGGGCGACAGCCAGGGCCAGTACCTGCTCGCCAGGATGCTGCACGACGGCCAGGGCGGCGAGATGGACCGCGAACAGGCGAAAGTTCTGTTCATCAAGGCGGCGCGGCTCGGCAATCTGGAGGCCAAGCTGCACCTGCAGGCAGCGTAAGGCGGACGGATTCCCCGTCCACCCTGTCGTTCAATGGGCGGCGGCGGTCGCCGCATGCGCCAGGCCTTCCAGCACGTGGCGCGTCATGCTGCGCGCCAGTTCATGCTCGCCCACCAGTACCGTGCCGCCGGTTTCCTCGCGCAGCAGGCGCGCCTCTTCCTCGTTGTGGGTCCGCACCAGCACCTTGATGCCGGGGTTCAGCACTTTTGCGGTCTCGATCATGGCGCGCACGTGGAAAGTGTCGGGCGTCGCGATCACCAGCATCGCGGCGCGCGCGATGTGGGCCTGGATCAGCACCGCCGGCTCGGCCGCATTGCCGGCCACCGCCGGCTGGTCGCGCCGGCGCAGGTCTTCGACCATCTCGCGGTTCTGCTCGGCCACCACGAAGTGGACGCCCTGGAGCGTCAGCTCTTCGGCGATGCGCCGGCCGACGCGGCCATAACCGACCAGCACCACCTGGTCGGTCAGGCGCTCATGCGTGACCGTGGCCGGCAGTTCGGCCAGCGGATCGGGCGAACGCTCCATGTGGCGCGCGTGTGCCGAGCGGGCGCGCACCCAGCGCTCGAGCGGCGCGATGGCCTTGAACATCACCGGGTTCACCGCGATCGAGACAATGGCGCCGGCCAGGATCAGGTTCTGGCCGAGTTCCGGCAGCAGGCCGAGCGACATCCCCAGCGCCGCCAGGATGAACGAGAATTCGCCGATCTGGGCCAGGCTGGCCGATACCGTCAGCGCGGTATTCAGCGGATAGCGCAGCACCAGCACCAGTACGAAGGCGGCCAGCGATTTGCCGAACAGGATGATGGCCAGCACGGCCAGCACCTGCAGAGGGTGTTCGACCAGCACGCGCGGGTCGAACAGCATGCCGACCGAGACGAAGAACAGCACTGAGAAGGCGTCGCGCAGCGGCAGGGTTTCCTCGGCCGCGCGGTGGCTCAGCTCCGATTCGCGCAGTACCATGCCGGCAAAAAAGGCACCCAGCGCGAACGACACGCCGAACAGGTGCGAGGAGCCGAACGCGATGCCGACCGCTGCCGCGATCACTGCCAGCGTGAACAGCTCGCGCGACCCGGTCTTGGCCACGCGCCACAGGAACCACGGGAACAGCTTGCGCCCGACCACCAGCATGAAGGCGACAAAGGCGCCCACCTGCAGGAAGGTCCAGCCCAGCGTGGCCCACAGCGAGGCATTCGGGTCGCCGCTGGTCTTGCCGCCCAGCGGGCCGGCCAGCGCCGGCAGCAGCACCAGCACCAGCACCGTCACCAGGTCTTCGACCACCAGCCAGCCGACCGCGATGCGGCCGTTGAAGGAATCGAGCTGGCCGCGGTCTTCCAGCGCCCGCAATAACACCACCGTGCTGGCCACCGACAGCGCCAGGCCGAACACCAGGCCGGCGCCCATGCTCCAGCCCCACCAGTGGGCGACGCCGAGGCCGAGCAGGGTCGCCACCGCGATCTGCAGCACCGCGCCGGGCAGGGCGATGCCTTTCACCTCGAGCAGGTCGTCGAGCGAAAAATGCAGGCCGACGCCGAACATCAGCAGCATCACCCCGATCTCGGCCAGCTGGGAAGCCAGCGCGACGTCGGCCACGAAGCCGGGCGTGGCCGGGCCGATGATGACGCCGGCGGCGAGATAGCCGACCAGGGCCGGCAGGCGCAGCCGCACGGCGAGCATGCCGAGCAGCAGGCCGAGTCCGAGGGCGGCGGCGATGGTGGTGATCAGACTGATGTTGTGATCCATGCGGGGGTGGCCTCCTTGTCAATATTCCGCGACAGTATAAGGGACGATGGCGCCTCGGACCCAAAAAAGACCTGAAATAGCTGAAAATTCCCATGTTTTCTACTGCGAACGCAGCAAATGCCCGCAAATCGAAGCAGGATGGGTAGTCCAGCGCAGCCGGCGATCCGGTGCGGCGCGCCGATTCCGCCCGGCCTCGTCTAGGATAATGGCGTGAGCACAACATCCAACACCGCAAATAACCAGGCCAAGCGCATCGAGCTGCGCAAGTCGAAGCAGCTGGCGCTGGCCTTCTTCGCCGGCGCCGCCGTCCTGTTCCTCATCTCGCTGTTTTTACCGCCGACCTGGTGGAGCGGCCTGCTGAAAGCCTTTGCCGAGGCGGCCATGATCGGCGCACTGGCCGACTGGTTCGCGGTGGTGGCGCTGTTCCGGCGCATCCCGATTCCGATCGTGTCGCGCCATACCGAGATCATCCCGGCCAACAAGGCGCGCATCGCCGACAACCTGGCCGCCTTCGTGCACGAAAAATTCCTCGACACCGACTCCATCGTCGGCCTGATCCAGCGCCACGATCCGGCCGGGCAGGTGGCCAACTGGCTGGTCAAGCCGGCCAATACCGAACTGCTGGGGAACTACCTGGTGCGCATGAGCGGCTGGGCGCTCGACTTCATCGAAGACGCCGCCGTGCAGAACTTCATCCGGCGCGCGATCCACACGATGGTCCAGCAGGTCGACCTGTCGAAGACCAGCGGCGCGCTGCTCGAGAGCTTTACCCGCGATAACCGCCACCATGAACTGCTCAACGAAGGCATCGACCAGCTGGCCAAGCTGCTCGCCAACGAAGAGACCCAGGCCGTGATCGCGCAGGGCATCGTCGACTGGCTGCGCGAGGAATACGCGTTCATGGAGCGCATGCTGCCCTCGGACATGATCGGCAGGAAGGGCGCCGACCTTACCGTGCGCATGGCCTCCGGCATCCTGAACCGCGTCAGCGAAGACATGCAGCACCCGCTGCGCCAGCGCTTCGACGCCTTTACGCGCGAATTCGTCGAGCGTCTCAAGACCGACCCCGCCTTCCTCGAAAAGGGCGAGGACATCAAGCGCCACCTGATCGGCGACGCCACCCTGAACGGCTACATCGGCTCGCTGTGGGGCGACCTGAAAGGCTGGATCAAGCGCGACCTCGATAGTGACGATTCGGTCCTGCGCACGCGCATCGTCGCCACCGGCGCCTGGGTCGGCCGGATGCTGGCCGACGACCCGCAGCTGCGCGCCTCGCTCAACGCCAACCTGGAGCTGGCGGCGCGCGGCGCCGCGCCCGAATTCGCGGGCTTCCTGACGCGCCACATCGCCGACACCGTCAAGCAGTGGGACAGCCGCGAGATGTCGGAACAGGTCGAACTCAACATCGGCAAGGACCTGCAGTACATCCGCATCAACGGCACCATCGTCGGCGGTTTGATCGGCGTGCTGCTGTACCTGTGTTCGACCCTGCCGGTACTGTTGCGCTGAACAATCGGAACAGCTCATGCGTGCGGCGTGAATTGTTAAAAAGCTTATATAGTAAGGACACTATATTTTTAGAACCGAGACAGGGCCCTCGATGCGTTTACGCGCCGTTTTCATCCCGATCCTCGGCATGGCAGCCGCAACGGAGACATGCTCGGCGGCGCCGCTCCAGGACGCTTTACACGCCTATGGCATCCAGGCCTGGCACATCGGCCGCCTGTGGAACTTCACGCTGGGATTGTGCGTGCTGGTCTTCAGCGCGGTCGTCGCCGCCTTCCTGTTCGCCCTGTGGCGCGCGCCGCGCAGCGATGCGCAGACGCCGCCCGACCTGAGTTCGCTGGAGCGGCCCGAGCGCCGCATCCACCGCACCGTGGCCTGGGCCGCCGGCCTGGCCACCCTCGGGCTGCTGGCGCTGCTCGCGGCCGACGTCTTCACCAGCCGCGCGCTGGGCCGCCTGCCGCTGCAGGACGCCGTCAACATCGAACTGATCGGCCACCAGTGGTGGTGGGAAGCGCGCTATCTCGATCCCGATGCGAATCGCCAGTTCACCACGGCCAACGAGCTGCACATCCCGGTCGGCCGCCCGGTCATCGTCACGCTGCGCAGCGACGACGTGATCCACACGCTGTGGGTGCCCAACCTGCACGGCAAGCGCGACATGATCCCGGGCCGTACCGCCACCATGCAGTTCCGCGCCGACCAGCCGGGCACCTACCGCGGCCAGTGCGCCGAATTCTGCGGCCTCGAACACGCGATGATGGCGCTGCTGGTCGAGGCCGAGCCGAACGCGCAGTACGAAGCCTGGGCCGAACGCCAGCGCCAGCCGGCACCGCTGCCGGCGAGCGATGCCGCGCGCCGCGGCCGCGACCTGTTCCTGTCGCATTCCTGCGCGCGCTGCCACACGGTCAACGGCACCGGCGCCACCGCGGCGATGGGCCCCGACCTGACCCACCTGGCCGGACGCAAGACCATCGCCGCCGGCATGCTGCCGAACGACGCCGGCCACCTGGCCAGCTGGATCCGCGATCCGCAAACCCTGAAACCCGGCGTCTACATGCCGGTCAACCGCATGCGCCCCGACGAACTGCAAGACCTGCTGGCCTACCTGGAGACCTTGAAATGACGGCGCCGCGCCTCGATGCCAAGGATGCCGCGATGCTCGAACAGACCTGGCGTGACCCGCCGGGCCTGATCGGCTGGTTCTCGGCCATCAACCACAAGACCATGAGCCTGCGCTTCATGATCACCACCTTCGTGTTCTTCGTGCTGGGCGGGCTGCTGGCGCTGGCGATCCGGCTGCAGCTGGCCGGCCCGGACGGCAAGATCATCGGCGCCGACCTGTACAGCCAGCTGTTCACCATGCACGGCAGCACCATGATGTTCCTGTTCGCGGTGCCGGTGATGCAGGCGGTGGCGACCTACCTGGTGCCGCTGATGATCGGCGCGCGCAGCGTGGCCTTCCCACGCATGAATGCGTTCGCCTACTGGATCTTCACGCTGGGCGGGATCATGCTGTTCGTCGCCTTCTTCCTGAACGTCGGCCCGGACGCCGGCTGGTTCGCCTACGTGCCGCTCTCCAGCCTGCAGTATTCGCCGACCAAGCGCGTCGACATCTGGGCCCAGATGATCACCTTCACCGAGATGGCCGGCCTGATGGAAGCGATCGTCCTGATCACCACCATCCTCAAGATGCGCGCGCCGGGCATGACGCTGAACCGCATGCCGCTGTTCGTCTGGGCCATCCTGGCGACCTCCTTCATGGTGCTGTTCTCGATGCCGGCAGTGATGCTGGGCAGTACCGCATTGATCACCGACCGCCTGGTGAACACCCAGTTCTTCAACCCGCTCAAGGGCGGCGACGCGCTGCTTTGGCAGCACCTGTTCTGGTTCTTCGGCCACCCGGAGGTCTACATGATCTTCATCCCGCCGCTGGGCTTCATCTCGAGCATCGTCGCCACCTTTGCGCGCCGTCCGATCGTCGGCTATCCGGCGATGGTGCTGTCGGTGGTGGCCACCGCCTTCCTCGCCTTCGGCCTGTGGGTGCACCACATGTTCGCGACCAACCTGCCGGAACTGGGCAAGACCTTCTTTACCGCCGCCAGCCTGATGATCGCGATCCCGACCGCGCTCCAGATCTTCTGCTGGATCGCCACGCTCTGGACCGGGCGCCTGAACCTGCGCACGCCGCTGCTGTTCGTGCTGGCCTTCTTCGTGATCCTGCTGGCCGGCGGCCTCACCGGCCTGATGCTGGCCTCGGTCTCGCTCGACACCCAGCTGCACGACAGCCACTTCGTGGTCGCCCACCTGCATTACGTGCTGATGGGCGGCGCCGTGTTCCCGCTGTTCGGCGCCTTCTATTACTGGTTCCCGAAGTTCACCGGCCGCATGCTGAATGAAAGCCTGGGACGCTGGAACTTCTGGCTGTTCTTCATCGGCTTCAACCTGACCTTCTTCCCGATGCACGTGCTCGGCCTGCAGGGCATGCCGCGCCGCGTCTACACCTATCCGGCAGCGATGGAGTGGGGCAGCCTGAACTTCGCCGCCACCGTCGGGTCCTTCATGATCGCGGTCAGCGTGCTGCTGTTCATCGTCAACGTGCTGCGCAGCCGCCGCCACGGCGAACTGGCGGGCAACGACCCCTGGGGCGCGGGCACGCTCGAATGGAGCATTCCGTCGCCGCCGCCGGCCGGCAACTTCGAGATGGTCCCGGTGGTGCATGCGCGCGACCCGCTGTGGGAAGCGAAGCGCCTGCCTTCGCACGTGACTGGCCTGGCCAACGACTACCGCGAGATACTGGTCACCTCGGTGGCCGACGCCAAACTCGATCACCGACTGTGGCTGCCGTCGTCCTCGCTGGCGCCCTTCGTCACCGCGCTGGCCACCACCGTCCTGTTCGTCGGCTCGATCTTCACGCCCTGGGCCGTGGTGTGGGCCGCGGTGCCGGTGGCGGCCGGCGCTACCTGGTGGTTCTGGCCGAAGAAGGACATCGTCGAGCAGCGTACCGGTTCCGAAATCAGCCCCTACGACGTGGAGGTGGAATCGTGAGCGCACTGCGGGACAAGGAAAACGACAAGGACGTGCTGCTCGACGTCAGCAAGCTCACCACCTTCGGCTTCGGCCACCGCAGCCCGATGTGGTGGGGCACGATGGGCCTGGTGGCGATCGAAAGCACCGTGTTCGCGCTGGCCATCATGGCCTACTTCTACCTGCGCAGCCACGCCGGCGCCTGGCCGATGAGCGGCCTGCCGCCCGACCTGCTGTGGGGCACCGTCAACACCGGCATCATCGTGGCCAGCATGGTCCCGAACCACTTCGCCAAGCGCGCCGCCGAGTGCCTCGACCTGAAGAAGGTACGGCTGTGGATGACCGTGTGCATGCTGGTGTCGGTCGCCTTCCTGGCGGTGCGCGTGCTCGAGTTCAAGACCCTGAACACGCACTGGGACAGCGACGCCTACGGCTCCATCGTCTGGATGCTGATGGCCCTGCACACGACCCACCTGATCACCGACGCCTACGATTCGCTGGTGCTGACGGTGCTGATGTTCACCGGCCCGCTGGAAGGCAAGCGCTTCGTCGACGTCAGCGAGAACGCCGGTTACTGGTACTTCGTGGTGCTCAGCTGGATCCCGATCTATGCCGTTATTTATTGGGGTGCACGCATATGAAGCTCCCCAACTGGCCCGCGCTGCTGCTGGCGCCCTCGCTGGCGCTGGCCAGCCAGTCGATCATCTATGCGCTGGTGACGCCCTCGTGCAAGGGCCAGAGCACGCTGGCGCTGCATGCGGTATCGGCCGTGACGCTGCTGGTCTGCCTCGCATTTACCTGGATGGCGCGGCATAACTGGAAGACGGCGCCGGCGCCGCAGCCAAACGATGCGGCCGCGCGCCGGCCATTCTTCATCGCCATGGTGTCCTGCGTGGTCGGCGCGCTGTCCTGCCTGGTAATTGCGGCCATGTGGTTCCCGCAATGGGTGCTGTCGCCGTGCGCAAGCTGATTCTCCCGGTCCTGCTGCTATCGCTGCCGGCCGCGCCGGCACTGGCGCACGACGTGAACGGCAACTACCTGAGCTGGGGCGCCGAACCCTGGGTCGCCGCCTGCCTGGCGCTGTCGTTGATCTGGTATGTCCAGGGCATGCTGCGCCTGTGGCCGCGCGCGCGCCAGTCGCGGCCCGCGCTGCTGCGCCAGTTCGCCTGCTTCGGTGCCGGCTGGGCGCTGCTGCTGCTGGCACTGGCCTCGCCGCTGGACAGCGCCGGCAGCTACGGCTTCTGGGCGCACATGGTGCAGCACGAAGTCCTGATGATCGTCAGCGCGCCGCTGATGGTGCTGGGGCGGCCGTTCGGGGTCTGGATCTGGGCGCTGCCGGCGGTATGGCGCGGCGGCGTCGGCAAGGCCACGCGCTGGCGCTGGCTCGCCTGGTGCTGGGACATGATCACGCGGCCGATGCACGCCTGGCTGATCCACTTTGCCGCGCTGTGGGTTTGGCACGTGCCGGCGCTGTTCCAGGCCGGCTTGGTCGACAACGACATCCACGCGCTGCAGCACGCCAGCTTCCTGTTCAGCGCCCTGCTGTTCTGGTGGGCGGTGCTGGGCCAGCGCGGCCTCCACCATTCGCGCGGCGCCTCGATCGTCTACCTGTTCACGACCATGATGCACACCGGGGCGCTCGGGGCGCTGTTCACGTTTTCGGAAGCGGTCTGGTATCCGCTGTACGGCGACCGGCCTGCGCTGTTCAGCCTCACGCCGCTGGAAGACCAGCAGCTGGGCGGCTTGATCATGTGGATTCCGGGCGGGCTGGCGTACGTGATCGCGGGGCTGGTGCTGGGGGCGCGCTGGCTGATGCCGGATGAGCGTAAGATGGCAGGCATCATCAATCGGAGGCCGCCATGAACCACGCATCGAACGTACCGCAGGTCGAACTCGCGCGCTACCTGGTCCCGATGGACGCCAGGCTGGCGCAAGGCTGCTTGGTCGCCGCCGGCATTCCCGCCGTGCTGGCCGACGCCAACCTGGTCCAGACCGACCTGCTGCTGGCGCCGGCCCTGGGCGGCGTCGGCATCCTGGTCCCGGAAGACGTCCTGCGGCGCGCCGAAGCTGTGTTGGCCGCCTACGAGCGCGGCGAGTTCGCACTGGACGAGGATGCGGACGTCGGCGAACCGCGAGCGTGACGCACTGATTCAGGCCGCCAGCTTGCGCATCTCGGCGTACAGGTCGGCCTTGCCCTCGAAGCCGATGCCCGGCAGGTCCGGCATCGTGATGAAGCCGTTCTCGACCTGTACGCCATCCGGGAAGCCGCCGAAGGGCTGGAACAGGTCCGGGTAGGATTCGTTGCCGCCCAGGCCCAGGCCGGCCGCGATGTTCAGCGACATCTGGTGTCCGCCGTGCGGGATGCAGCGCGTGCGCGACCAGCCGTGCTGGTGCAGCATGTCGAGCGTGCGCAGGTATTCGACCAGGCCGTACGACAGGGCGCAGTCGAACTGCAGCCAGTCGCGGTCCGGGCGCATGCCGCCGTAGCGCACCAGGTTGCGCGCATCCTGCATCGAAAACAGGTTCTCGCCGGTGGCCATCGGCTTGTCGTAGTAGTTGCGCAGGGTGGCCTGCAATTCGAAGTCGAGCGGGTCGCCGGCTTCCTCGTACCAGAACAGATCGTACTGCGACAGCGCCTTGGCATAGGCGATCGCGGTGTCGAGGTCGAAGCGGCCGTTGGCGTCCACCGCCAGCTTCTGGCCGT
>Ga0308160_10003430_pt1 | contig 17879 bp, 17 predicted proteins | sample PhyFR1_FD_201036 | JGI IMG/M metagenome (GOLD analysis project Ga0308160, IMG submission 201036) | Phyllosphere microbial communities from UC Gill Tract Community Farm, Albany, California, United States - DLSLF.R1 | ecosystem: Host-associated > Plants > Phyllosphere > Unclassified | place: USA...
CCCGTTGGGTCGTTAGCTCAGTTGGTAGAGCAGCGGACTTTTAATCCGTTGGTCGCAGGTTCGAGCCCCGCACGGCCTACCATGAACAAGCAGTAGCACGAAAGGCGTTACGAGAAATCGTAACGCCTTTTTTGTTTTACGCTGCCCGTCGGCGCCAGCGCCAGCTGAGACAACCGAACCTCCCGCCGCAGAAACCATCCAACGCTCAGCACCGGTGACATCCCTCCACCGGCGCCCATGTGCAGTTCTCTTTCCAATGCGTTACTGACTGATTGGAGACATCATGAGAATGCTGAGCATTATCCTCGCTTCGACCCTCCTGCTGTCCGCCTCCGCCCTCGCCGGGGGCGGCATCGGCGAGCGACCCACCGCGCAACAAATCGTCGACGTCGAAGGGACCTACGCTCTCGACAATGGTGAGCGCCTCCGGGTCTTCGGGCTCGACGGCAGGTTGTATGTGGAAGTCGGACATCACCGCAAGGAACTGGTGGTGGCCGGGCCGGACCTTTTCGCGTCGAAGGACGGTTCGGTATCGCTGCGTTTCGATCCCGACGGCGATGCGGACAAGGTCGTGCTGGGCTACCGCCGCGATGTGGACAGCGGTATCCCGCTGCGGATGGCATCGGCGGACCTGCGGCGACGCTGATCGACGCCACCCGCTTCGCGCGGCAGCACGAACGCCAGCCCCAGGCTGGCGTTTTTGTCTTGAAATACAGTAAGCTGTGGGCCTTCCTTTCTCCCACCGCTTCATGCCGCAAACCATCCTCACGCCTGTCCACCACGAACTGATCATCAAGAAAAGCCGCTTCATCGCCTGCGTCCAGCCGATGCCGGACCGGGCAGGCGCGCAAAAAGTCGTGGCCGCGCTGCGGGCGGAGCACCCGGGTGCCGCCCACGTGTGCTGGGCCTTGCTGGCCGGCGGGCAATCGGCCGCGGTCGACGATGGCGAGCCGAGCGGCACGGCCGGGCGCCCGATGCTGGACGTGCTGCGTCACCAGGACCTGGAAGGCGTGCTGGCGACCGTGGTGCGCTACTTCGGCGGCGTCAAGCTGGGCGCGGGCGGGCTGGTGCGTGCCTATACGGACAGCGTGGCGCAAGCCCTACTGGCGGCGCAGAAGGTGGCCATCCTGCGCCTTCGCCAGTTGCGCTGCCGGGTCCCCTACCCGCTCGAAGGCTTGCTGCGGCGCGAACTGGAGCTGGCCGGCGCGACCCTGGATGAAGTCACCCACGCCAACCAGGTCGGCTTTACCTTTTCCCTGCCACAAGACAAGGCCGATGCGCTGGTGGCGCGCCTTAACGAAGCCGGCAATGGCCGCGTCGCCTGGATTGGCCAGGACGAGGACGCCGAATAAAGGTCACAAGCCGCTTCTGGCCGAACTCGGCCGTTCGACTCAGCATGGCAGGTTTGCGTGTGCACTGAGGCAACATCGCTAGCGTACGCCACTACTGTACATTTATACAGTATCATAGCTCCTGTTCGGTTATTGAAGAGAAGCAGCATGACGCAACAGCGCGCAGCCAGAACTGATTACACCGCTGTTCCATTCGATTTTCCATACGAGCCTGGTGGCACGTCATGGAATCGCTGCGTGACTTGGAATATATGCGAGGAACTTGCACTGCACCTCGCGAGCGAGTGTGCTCAAGTCCACATGGAGTCGGATCGGTCTGTCAGGCCAATCGACCTCCTGCTGAAATCGTATCGTGTGGTCGAGGCGCTTGGGTGGGGCGAACCACCGTTATTGCGGTGGGTAATCCAGCGCGTCGCGGCCTTGCTGAACTGGCCAACGCCAGACATTGCCCGACAACCATGAGCAATGCGCCAACCTTGGTAACAAGGTTTATTCAAAGGAGATTAGTGATGAACTTCAGCCTGAATTTTTTGGAACACAACGTCTCGATTGCTGAGGACACATGGACCGCGCTAGTTACGACTGGTAGTGATGCGTCACTTGCGAATGTACGGGCTACCATCTTGGACGTTCTGGAGCGGAACGGTACTTTTACCATCGAGGACAGCAATGACCAATCCGTGCGTCGCATTGAGACGGCTGCTGAATTTGAAGGATTCATGCAGGAAGTCGAGATGCAGCGCACGCAGTTTCAACAGGATCAGGCTCAATAAGATCCGGTTTGGATATGGCAGCTTGCCTGGTTCGACTTTCTGACTGGGCGACTGCCAACTAACCACCCGGACGTTGCGCTCGAACGCAAAAAGTCTTGCGTCACCAAAAGAATGGGCGAGGTTGCAATTCCCCAGCCATCACCTTCGCCGCGTTCCGTAATGCGCGTTGACACCGCCAATGCCCCTCTGCGCCGCATAAATTCTTAAGCATTTCGTAAACTCTTTCCGCATCGTTAGGAGCGATTCTTGCGCTGGCCTGCAGAAGGAGAAAAAGCGCTTCGCTTCGAGAAGCGACAGGCTCAACGTTTTTGGCGATGTTTAGAGCTTCACGAAGACGTTTGCTGGCTTCGGATTTGTAGTCTCGTTCGGCAAGCGCAGCAATTTCCCACGCTCGGACTGCACACTGTTGATACTTGTCGCCACCTTCAGCCGCAGCTTTTGCTGCTTCTGCCGAGATTGTGATGACATCATTGTCTGCAAATCGTGCAACCCAAGCCAAAGCCTGTGCGCGAAACCATGGTTCGTCAACCTGCCGAGCTTGCTTAAGTGCTTCGCCCGGGCGCGACTTTGCCAAGCTGATCGCTCGATCCCGCGGCGTTGTAGCGCTCATTGCTCTTCCATTCCTCCGATGACGAGGTGACTCTGCAAAGACGTATGCCTGCTCAGCCGATAGCGAACAATCGGCACGGCTCAGTGTACCCGGCTGTTGTCTGCAGAGCAACTAGAGGGTTTTGTCAGGCGTTCCAAGTCCGTCGCCAGCAAGCTCAGCCTGTTACCGCTATCATTCAGCCTGATACCGGACATCACGACTCAAAAGCGGACTCATTGTTCGTGAGCCGCTATAGTGACCAGTCTCCCTTCGCGCCTGCGCGTCTTGTACCTCATCCATACGCAGGCGCAGCCATTCACTGCGAAAAAGAACACATGATCAAGAAGAGCCTGGCCCCCTTGGCCCTCGGCGGTTTCGGTATTGGCATGACGGAATTCGTCATGATGGGCATCCTGCCCGATATCGCCACCGGCCTGAATATTTCCATTCCCGAAGCGGGTTACCTGATCTCGGCCTACGCGGTCGGGGTCGTCGTCGGCGCGCCCACGCTGGTCAGCCTGCTGGCGCACCGTCCGCCGCGCAGTGTGCTGATCTGGTTCATGCTGATGTTTGCGGTGTTCAACGCGCTGTCCGCGTTCGCGCCGAACTTCCACACGATGATGCTGTTCCGCTTCCTGGCTGGCCTGCCGCACGGCGCCTTCTTCGGCGTCGGCGCCGTCGTTGCGACGCGCCTGGCGGACAAGGGCAAGGTGGCGGCCGCGCTGGCCAGCATGTTCTCGGGCCTGACGATCGCCAACGTGATCGGCGTGCCGGCCGGCACCTGGCTCGGCCACAACATGAGCTGGCGTATCGTGTTCCTGATCGTGGCCGTGATCGGCCTGGCCACCGCCATCATGATCCAGAAGCTGATCCCCTACTTTGAAGCGGCCCCGAGCGCGGGCATCCGCCAGGACCTGAAGATCTTCCGCAAGCCGAAGCTGTGGCTGGCGCTGGGCATCACCTCGATCGGTACCGGCGGCTTCTTCGCCTGGCTCAGCTACATCGCGCCGATGCTGACCGAAGTCTCGCACTTCCACGCCAATATGATCCCGATGATCATGACCGTGGTCGGTGTCGGCATGACGGTGGGTGTACAGTTCGGCGGCAAGCTGGCCGACCGCGTGCACCCGCTGCGCGCCATCATGATCCTCTTGATGACCATGGTTGCGCTGCTGTGCCTGAACGCGGTGCTGGCCTGGTCGCAGCCGGCGATGGTGGTACTGGCCTTCCTGGTGGGCGCGAACGCGCTGGCGCTGGGGCCGCCGATCCAGATGCTCCTGATCGAGCATTCGCGCGAAGCCGAGATGCTCGGCTCCTCGCTGGGCCAGTCGGGCTTCAATATCGGCAATGCCACCGGCGCCTTCCTCGGCGGCATTCCGCTGACCCTGGGCATGTCCTTCGCCTCGCCGCTGTGGGTCGCGGCCGGCCTGGCGCTGTGCGGCGTGCTGCTGTCGGCGGCGATGACGGTGCATGGCCGCCGCGAAGGCGTGAGCGCCCTCGCCTGATCAGCGGCGGCGCCGCGCCAGGGCGGCCGCGCCCAGGCCCAGCAGGAACAGCGCGATACTGGCCGGTTCCGGCACATCCTTCGCCGGCAGGGTCGCGTTGCCGCCGGACGGCTGGTTGCTGCCGCCCATGCTGAAGCCGGGCACGTCGACGGCGCTGAAATAATGGTTGGCATTGACCTGCACCGTCGACGACCAGTTATCGACGATCACTTGCCCGTTGATGACGCCCCAGTTGGCGCTCTGGGTCGCGTACGGCGCCAGCACGCTGCCGATCACGCCGCGCACGTCGATGCTGGTCGCCTCATAAAAATTGAACAGGACGTTGTAGCCGGACAGCGGCTCGAAGCTGATGCCGCCGTTGTTGAAGGTGCCGGCGGCGCCGCTGACGTTGAAGATCAGGGTCTCGCCCGGCACCAGCTTCTCCAGCGTCCAGCTGGAGGAATTGGCGAACAGGTCGGCCGAGACGTCGAAGATGTCGACCCCGCCCGCGCCGCTGCCCGTCACCTTGACGCCGCTCCACAGGCGCGAGACCGAGCCGGTCGGGTCGAGGTCGCCCAGCGCGTTGGCAAGCGTCTTGTAATAGGTTTCGGTGGCCTTGAAGTCGATCGGGTTGGTCGTGGAGACCGTCGGCGCCGCGGCCCAGGTCAGCGACGTGCTGCCGCCCACGTAGGCCTTGCCGTTGCTGATCGATCCGCCGGTCAGGCTCAGGTTGCCGCCCGCGACCAGCGCGTAGCCGTTGCTGCCGAAGGCATCCTTGTCAAGCGCGTTGATCGAGTAACTGGAAACGGTCACGTTGCCGCCGGCGACCACCGCGCCTTCGACGTCGCTCGAGGGCGCGGTCACATTGTGGACCGCGTACAGGTTGGCGCCACCGATCGGCGCACCCAGGTTGACGATGCCGGCCTGGGCGGGACCGGCCAGCGCCGCCGCGGCGGCAAGTGCAGGGACGAGTGAGCGGATTGTGGGCATGTGATTTCTTTGAGGAAAATCAAGATGCCCAAGAGTATCATCAATACCGACGCGCCGCCGGCTTATTTGAGGACAAGACAAGCGCTCCGCGCTTAGGGCAAATAGCCTTGCGCACGCAGACTATCGAGCGCGGCCGTGATGGTCGCCTCGGTCTGCACCGCCTCCGTGAAGCCGGCGCGGCGGATCTTGCCCATGTCCGAGATCATGTCGAACTCGGTATTCAAGATGAAGTCGCCGAAGGGCCAGGCCACCAGCCTGGCGTAGTCGACTTGTTTCAAACCGTGGCGCTCGGCCAGGCGCTGCCAGGCACCGGCCTGCGACGGCATCTGGCGCGCCAGCGAGAACGGTTGCACCGATCCCACCTCCATGCCGAAGTTCTCGGCAACTTTCTTCCAGATACGCTCCCAGCGGAACGGTTCGCCGACCAGGTTGAAGGCTTCGTTGCGCGCATTCGGGTCGAGCGCGGCCCACACGCTGGCGCGCGCCAGCCAGTCGGCGTCGGTGGTCTGGGCAAAAGCGCCGCTATACGTCTTGTGCGAGCCCGGGAAACGCAGCGGCAGGCCGGCTTCCCGGCTCAGCGCGGCGAACACGCCCATCACCATCACGATGTTCATCGGGTTGCCGACGATGTCGCCGACCACCACGTCCGGACGCAGGATGCTCCACTCGAATTCGCCGGCGTCCGCGCGCTCGCGCAGCAGGTCTTCCTGGGCGTAATAGAAATTCGGGCCGAGGTGGCGCGCATCGTCTTCATAGAACGGCGCCAGCGAGTGACCCAGGTGCACGCCGTAGACCTTGGCGCCCTGGTAGTGCACCACGCGCTCCAGCTTGGCGCCGGCCGCCTTCAGACCGTCGAGCAGGTTGCGCAGCATGGCGCCGTTGATCGCTTCTTCCTGGGCCAGGTCCTGGTTGCCCTTGAGGGCCGCGTAGAACACGTGGGTGGTATCGCCGGCGGCTTGCAGGGCCTGCTTCGTCGCTTCCGCATCCAGCAGGTCGGCCTTGATGGTCTCGACGCCGTCGATGAAGGTGCGCGGGAGGGCCCGGACTTGCCAGTCGGGGCGGTTCTTGAGTTCACGGACGACGGCGTTGCCGATGATGCCGCTCGCGCCGACCACCAGCGCGGTATGTTGTTTACTCATGCTTGTTCCTTATTCGAAGTGAATAAGGCAAGCTTAAACCAACAACGCGTGTCCCATCGCCTGGCTGATTTCTTCGGCCTCCGCGACGATCTCGCCGAGCGTCGCCTCGTCCACCAGGTAGTCCAGCGCGCTCTCGTCGTGCTCCGGCAGCGGCTCCGGCGGCTTACCCAGCGGGGACGGCACCGCGGCGTACAGGTTGGCCAGCAGCAGCGTGTCGAGCAGCGAGGTGGGCGGCATGTGGAGGAAGGCGTCGCGCAGCTGGAAGATGGCGTCGGCGACGGGTTCGGGCAGCGACAGGCGGCGCGCCACTTCGCGCGTGACCACGTCTTCGCACAGCTCGGCCCAGCGCTCCGGATCGTCGTCCAGCAGGCCGGGATAGCCGTCGGCGCGCGACAGCAGGTAGAAGCCGCCGACTTCGTGCACGATGCCGGCGAACATCGCCGTGTCCGGGTTGGCGCCGGTGACGCGGCGCGCGAACACTTGCGCCAGGGCCGCCACCTGCACGGTATGCTCCCACAGCTGTTCGCACTTGGCGCGCAGCAGCGGGTTGGCGATGCGGCTGCCGAATTGGCGCACGACCAGGCCGGCCACCAGCATCTGCAGGTTGCGGAAACCGACGCGGGTGACGGCGCCGCGCACGTTGGTGATCGGGCGTCCGCCGGCGTTGAAGGCGGAGGTGTTGGCCAGGGCGACGGTGCGCGCGGCCAGTTGCGGTTCGCCCAGCACCAAGCGGATCGCCTCTTCCAGCGGGCAGTCGGGATCGTTGAGCGCTTGCTGCAGGCGCAGCACGGCGTTCACACTGGTGGGGAAGGAAATCTCACCGCGCTCCGCTTGGGCGACGATGGTTCCGAAGGCTTCGAGTCTGTTCACCGCGCGATTATAACTCGCCTGATTTATCCTCAAAGCAATTGCCAGCATAGTGGTTGGTAACCAACGGTCAAGGCAACAAAAAAACAACCGGCCACCAGGACCGGTTGAATGGGCAGCTTCGGAAACCCTGCTCTGCGCTTATTTCACCTGGATGGCGCTCTTGACCTTGCTGACACCGTCGACGCCCTTGGCCACTTTCACGGCCTTGTCGGCTTCGGCCTTGGAGTTGACGAAGCCGCTCAGCATCACGATGCCCTTCTCGGTCTCGACGTGGATGCCCAGCGAGCTCAGGTCGGGCTCCTTGACCAGGCCGGCCTTCACCTTGGTGGTGATGGCGGTGTCGGCCGCTGCAACGCGGGTGCTTGCGGTGGCGTCCTTGGTCTTGTCGCCGGCCTGGTCCATGGCCTTGTCGGTCTTCTGGGCGGCAGTCGCGGTCGCCTCGCGGGTGTTCTCGCCGGCGCGGTCCATGGCGTTTCCGGTCTTTTGTGCAACCGTCGACGCCACCGCCTTGGTCTTCTCGACGGCCACTTGCGCGACTTCCCTGGTCTTGTCAGCAGCTGTCGCGGCCGCGGCCTTCGTTTTGTCGGCGGCGGTCGCGGCAGCGTCGCGGGTCTTTGCAGCGGCGGTGTCGGCCGCTGCGGCAGCGTTCTCGCGTACCGGCGACGGCTTGGTTTCGATCAGGCAGCCGGTCTTGCTGTCGCCGGCCTGGGCGCATTTGTCGACGGCAGCGGCCTTGGCCGGGTCGCGCGTGTCGGTGCTGGCGACCAGGCCGCCGGCGGCGGTGGCGCCGGTGCTGCTGGCGCCCGAGGTGCTCGTCGAGGAGGTGCCCGTCGCGGAGGTGCCGGACGCGGAGGTGCTGGCGCCGGCGTTGCTGCCGCGGTCAGCCTTGGCGTCGGCCAGCGCGGCAGTGTGCACCGACTTGGCGTTGCTCATGCACTCGTCCTTGTCGGCACCGCTCTTGTCATCGCAGCGTTCCTTGGCCAGCGCATACTCGGCGTCGGCCAGCGAAGCGCGTGCCTTCTGGCGGGCGGCCGGGCTGGTGCTGTACTTGGCCAGGGCCGTGGCCTCGGCCTTGTTGCGCGCCAGCTTGGCCTCGGCCATGCAGATGTCCTTGTTATTGTCCTTCATGCCGTCGCATTTCTGGACGGCCGCGTTGTAGTCGGTGCTGGCTTTCTGGGTCGCGTTGCGGTAACTGGCGGGATCGTGGTTGAGAGCGAACGTTGGTGCTGCGAAGCTGGCGCCCGCGGCCGTCGCGAGCAGGGCCGCAATCAGGGTTTTCATGTTGATGTCCCTTGTATCAGTTGTTGTGGTACAGGGATTAGACGCCTGGGCACGGCCAAGCTCTGTGCGGCATCGTACAATTGTCGAAAAATCTATTATTTTTCGACGAGCAAGCCCTCGCGCCACAATGGGACGGCATCTTCGAACGGCCTGGACGCGGCGCCGAAGCGGGCGCCATCGCGCGCCAGCGCGACCCAGGCCCGGGTATCGTGGCCATTGCCCGCCACCGGCTGCTCGCGCCGCAGGCCGGACAGCCAGTCGTACACGCGGCCATAGGCGCCGGGATGGCTGTGGCGGATCCAGGCCAGCGCCACCAGGTCGGCATAACCCTCCTCGCGGCGCGTCTCGCGCATCGCCCTGGAGGCCGCCAGCAGGTCGGGGTCGGCCGCCGTTTCCTGACCCACCTCGACGAAGCCGGCCGGCAGTGCATGCCAGGCGCCCTGCGCATAGCGCCAGCAATGGCCGATCTCGTGCGCCGCCATCGCTTCGATCAATTCGCCCTGGGCCTCGGCCGGCACGCCGGCCAGCTGGGCTTCGGCATCCGGGTTACCGCGCAGCGACAGCACCAGCTTGCAGCGTCCGCCGTCGAAGCCCATCGCCATCGGCACGTCGTTCGGGCGCGCCTGCGGCTGGACGATGATGTCGATCGGCAGCGCCAGGCCGCGTGCGTAATTCAGGACAGGAAGGGCGGCGCCCAGCCAGCGCGTTTCCAGCGCGGTGAGCTCGGCGCTTGAGGCCGCGTGGGATGCCGCGCACAGCAGCGCGGCGGCAAGAAGGGCTTTACACATCGGCGGGGTTCCGTAGGATCTTTCGTTTTGAAGTGCCTATAGGCAATTCTATCCTTGCGGAAACCCCACCACGCAACAATAATTTGATGCCTGTCTAAAAGCGTAAACTTGTCCGATCGTCCATCAGAAGACTTCGATCCGCGCCAGGCGCCACCTGCCTGGCGGCAAGGGCCGGGCGCGCCGGCTGCGGCGTGGCGGCCGCGTCCAGCTTGAAGATGCTGACCACCTGCGTCAGCTGTTCGGCCTGCTGCTGCAGCGCGGAGGCGGCGGCGGCGGCCTGCTCGACCAGCGTGGCATTCTGCTGGGTCGCCTCGTCCATCTGGGCGACGGCGAAGTTGACCTGTTCGATGCCGGCGCTCTGCTCCTGGCTCGCCAGGCTGATCTCGGCCATGATGCCGGTCACGCGCTGGACGCTGGCGACGATGTCTTCCATCGTGCTGCCGGCTTCGTCGACCAGGCGCGCGCCATCGTCGACCCTGGCCACCGAGTCGCCGATCAGGGTCTTGATTTCCTTGGCCGCCGCGGCCGAGCGCTGCGCCAGGCTGCGCACCTCGCTCGCCACCACGGCGAAGCCCCTGCCCTGCTCGCCGGCACGCGCGGCCTCGACCGCGGCATTCAGCGCCAGGATGTTGGTCTGGAAGGCGAGGCCGTCGATGACGCCGGTGATGTCTGCGATCTCCCGCGACGAGGCATTGATCGAGGCCATGGTCTGCACCACCTGGGCCACCACGGCGCCGCCGCGCTGGGCCACGCTGGACGCCGATTCGGCCAGCGCGTTCGCCTGGCGCGCGTTGTCCGCATTCTGGCGCACGGTACCGGTCAGCTCTTCCATCGAGGACGCGGTCTCTTCCAGCGTGCCGGCCTGGCGCTCGCTGCGCTCGGCCAGGTCCTGGTTGCCGGCCGTGATCTCGCTGGAAGCATTGGCGATGGTCGAGGTGCCGGCGCGCACCTGGCGCACGATGTCGACCAGGCTGTCGCGCATGCCCTTCATCGCGAACAGCAGGCTGGCCTGGTCGCCGGGACGGGTCTCGATCGGCATCGACAGGTCGCCCGCGGCAATCGCGCCGGCGATCCGGACCGCGTAGTCGGGCTCGCCGCCCAGCTGGCCCAGCAGCTTGCGGCCGATGACCCAGGCAGCTAGCAAGCCGGCTCCGGCCGCCACCGCCAGCAGCGCCAGCATCCAGGCGAAGAAGCTGCCCGACAGCTCGCGCGCCTGGGTGGCGGCGTCCGCGTTCAGCTTTTCCTCGAGGTCGATCAATTCGTTGACGCTGGCCAGCCAGGCGACGAAGGCCGGCGCGGCTTCCTTGTCCAGCAGCGCCGCCGCTTCCGCGGCCTGGTCGGCCTGGCGCAGTTCGATCAGGCGTGCGATCAGCGGCTGGGTGCGCTGCTCGACCTCCTTGATCCGGGCCAGCGCCGCCTTCTCGTCAAGCAGGATATCGCTGCGGGCGGCGAACAGGGCGTCCAGGCGCGTGGCCGCGTCCTGGTAGTTGCCGTCCAGTTTACGGATCAGGGCGATGGTCGGCTGGGCGGCGCCGGCGTTCGCGGCCAGCACCAGGTCGCGCACGGCGATCGAGCGGTCATGGACGCTGCCTCGAAAATTGATCGCGTGGCGCTGCTTGACGCCGTTGACGTCGTTGATTTGGTTGAGGATGTCGTCGATCTGGCCGACGCGGTGGATGGCCAGCCCGGCCAGCAAGGCCATGAGCGCCAGCACGCTGCCGAAACCGAGCGCGAGGCGCTTGCCGATGGTGAGTCCAGAGGGTGTCATGATGTGTTCGCTGAAACGCGGCAGGAGAGTTTAGTAATTTCCAATTGGAATTTAAAAAACTATAGCACACATCTATGAAAAGGTTCTGTGCGGAAATTAACTTATAGAAATTAATATTTCGCATTAACAACAACACGTCGAGATGAACGCGAGGGCGGCCCCGGCTGCGAGGCGGGTGCCGCCTTTCCGTCACATCCTCAACGCAGGATCCATTTCTTCGGCGCCTTGGCCGGCACCAGCTTGGCCGCCGTAACGAAGGATGGCCGGATGTCGTTCGGCACCGCCTTCATCTTGTCCAGCGCCTTTTGCACGTCCGGACGGATGACGACGTAGCGCTGCATCAGCGCCCGGGCACGCGGATAATCGCCGGTGGCTTCGATGGTCAGGAACTCGCGGTCGAGGTCGGCCACGGCCCCCTTGATCCTGGCCAGGTCGACCGAGAAGGTGCCGTCGCCGTGCGACACGAAGCCGCCCTTGTCGAGCAGGTAGTTCACCTGGATCGCCATGCCGCGCGCGTGCGAATCGGTCAGGCCGAAGTGCAGCGTGCGGAAGGCGGACGCGAGGAAGGTGTTGTACAGCTTGCGCTCGGCCTGCGCGCCCTGCCCCAGCGAATTCTTCAGCTGGCCCTTGTCCATCATGTATGTCAGCGCCCACAGGCCGGTGACGTCGGCCTTGGCTTCCTCGATGGTCGAGTAGGCGTCCTTCAGGTCCTGGCGCGGCGTCGACGGCTTGCCATCCTTCGTGGTGGTGGCGTGCGGGCCGAGGCCGTGCATGATCTCGTGCGCCAGGATGTGGGTGAAGAAAGAATCGAAGTCGAGGTCCTTCTGGTCGGCCGGCTTCAGCACGAGCTTCGAGATCGGCACCAGCGTGGTCTCGAACTTGGCTTCCTGGACGTTCTTGAGCATCACGCGCTTGGAGCCGCGCTGGCGGATGATGCGCTCGTCGTTGGGCAGGTTGTAGGCGGCCGTCTGCACGCCCATGTTGCCGTCGCCGGCGCCGTAGACCTGGTTCACCACCACCATCGGCGCGACCGCCCCGACCTTCGGGTTGCGGTACTTCGGATCGATCGGCAGGTTGTTTTCCAGTTCCTGCATGTGCTGGCCGAAGAAGTTCAGCTTGGCGGTTTCCTTCGCATCGCGCACGTTCACATAGGCTTCGAAGGCGGCCTTGTAGCCGAACAGCTCGTCGTTGTAGGTTTCATAGGGGCCGATGGTGACGTCGACCGGCGAATCGAGGTCCATCCAGGCGAAGTCGGACGCCAGGTAGTCGTTGGAGAGGAAGGCGTCGGCGCGCAGGTTCAGGAATTTCTTGAGCGAGGCGTTGTCGGTGGCGTTCGCGGCTTCCTTCAACAGCTTCGACAGGCGTTCGAGCTGGGGACGGTATTCGTCCGCGTACTTGACGATTTTGAATTTGCCGTCCTGGCCGGCGCGGATCGTGGTGAAGAACCACTGCGCCTGCTCCTTGTCCTTGGCCGGCAGGCCGTTCATCCATGCTTCCAGCGCCTGCTTGCTGGCGCCTTCAGGATAAAAATTGGCAGCAGCCGGCTTCTCCGCCGGGATCTTGATGCCCTCGTACTCGGCCGGCATGAAGGAGCGGTTGCCGTCGAGGATGGACCACGGGCCCTTGTTCAGCCAGAAGTAGTCGAGGCGCGCCTGGCCCAGCGGTGTGGTGTCGCGCTGTAGCGCGGCGGCCAGCGCCTCATTGCCGGACCAGCGCTGGCGCAGTTGCAGGATGTCGACGATCTTGGCCGCTTCGATCAGCTTTTCGATGGCGACCAGGTCGCCCTTGCTGAGCTTGCTGGTATCGGCGCTGAGCTTGACCGGGGCGTAGCGCCTGGTCATGGCGGCCAGGTCGGCCGCGCTGGCCGGGCCGGCGATGTTGGCGGGGGCGGCGGCCGCCGCCCCCGGCAGCGTGGCGAGGCCGGCGGCGGCCAGGCCAAGGAAGAGAGGAGCGAGCAGGTTTTTCATGGAATCCCTTTGACGGCTGCAATCGTGCGATTGTAATCCGGATCCGGGACGGCAAGCCAGGCGGCGCTCGACTGTGAAATCTACTGCTGGCGTTTTCTTTCTTCCTTTTTCACCTTCTTATCCGCCTTTTTTTCCTTCATGGTCTTGGCGGGTTCTTTTTTGGTGGCTTTCTTGGCATCCTGGCTTTTACTCATGGCGTGTCCCCTTCAGGTTTCAATGTATGGAAAATACTTGCAAGGCAGGAAGTGCTTTCACGGCTTCATGGATATCTCCCTCGGAATCTTTTTCAGTCATCAAATGAACCCATCCCAATATTTCATTGATACTCGCCAAGCCACTGTATAAAGCGGCCCGCGTGACACCGTACAGCACCATTTCTTCGATGCCGGCTGTCGAATCCGCGGACGGCAACCCCGCCAGTGTTTCCATGCGTTCTTCGATATCTTCCAGTTCAAGCGTCATTGCAGAATGCAATGATTGCATGCTGGACATGGCAGCATCGGCATCATTGATATTTATTTTTTGCATGGCCACTCCAATTTATCGCACAAAAGAAAAAAGCTCGCCAAAGCGAGCTTTCATTCATCACTCCGCCGTTCCGGCATCGTCGGCACCCATGCTATCTGCGTGGTGTGCCGACCGCCGGCGAGCGCCCGTGCTATCTGCACGGTGCGGCGCCGGCCTGGCGATGCCTGACTGTGGAGCGCAAGCGTCGCGCCGTGGCGTCAGACGCCGCGGATATTGCTGGCTTTTTCGCCCTTCGGGCCGGTGCCGCGCTCGAACGAGACACGCTGGTTTTCCGCCAGGCTCTTGAAACCTTGCGACTGGATGTCCTGGAAGTGCGCGAACAAATCGCCACCACCATTATCCGGGGTAATGAAACCAAATCCTTTTGCATCATTGAACCATTTTACAGTGCCAGTTTCGATACTCATGTTATTTCCTTTGCTTTGAATAAGGGATATACCCGAGATACACTCGTAACCAAGGAAAATCTAACAGAGGGATCCAGACAGGAAAGGTTCTTGAGAAACCGGACAGGAAGAGACCAACAATGACGACAACTTGATGCAAGTGCAGAATTTCAATATACATGAATACTGGAATAGGCGCCAGTTTTTATTTCAAATAAATTGGCGCCATCCCGCATGCTTATTCCCCAATATTTCCATTATTCCAGGTGGAAATACGCACCAAATGGGCGATCAAGGATGCACGGCGTCCAGCGCCGCGCCGGTATATTTCATCAAGAGGCCCTTCGGACCCACGGCCCAGCCGCTCGCCGCATCGGCAAAGCCGACCGTGTTGACCGGCGTGCGGTCCAGCACCGTCCAGCGCTTGCCGCCGTCGCGCGTGACGCCCGAACCGGCCAGGCCGGCAGCGACGTAGATCTTCGCGGCGCCCGGCACCGGTACCACCACCGACATGTAGCCCGCCGGCTGGACCGGCGCCGCGGTCCAGGTCGCGCCGCCGTCTTCCGTCCGTGCGCCGTTCACGCCTTCCAGCAGTTTTTCCTTGTAGTCGCCGCCGACAGCGATGCCTTCCTTCGCATTCGCGAAGGCGCTCGAGAACACGCCCTTGGCCGCCGCGCCGGCCGGAATCGGCGTGGTGACCGCGCGCCAGCTGCGGCCGCGGTCGCTGGAGTAGAACACGCGGGAATTCGCCGCGCCGCCGGTGGCGATCCAGGCGTCCTTCGTGCCCGCCACCGTGATGCAGGTGCCGCTGGCGGCAAACGCGCCCTCAAGCGGCAGCGCCTCCGGCCCCCTGGCCTCGACTTCGCGCCAGGTGGCGCCGCCGTCGCCCGTCACGTAAACCTGGAACCTGCCCTTGACCGGGTCGCCGAACAGGATGCCGTTGGACTTGTCCCAGAATGCCATGCCGTCCCAGAAGCCGTCGGCGTACGCATTGGTGGCGATCGGGGTCCAGGTCGCGCCGCCGTCCGTGGTGCGATAAAGGCGCGAGGCTTCTCCCGGGCCGGCGCCCATCGCGACGGCGGTGTCGGCGTCGAAAGCCTGGATGTCGCGGAAATCGATCTTGTCGGCGCCCGGCACCTGCAGCGCCTGCCAGTGGGCGCCATCGACCGTGCGCAGGACGGTCCCTTTGGTGCCGCTGGCCCAGGCGACCTTGCTGCTCACGACCGAGAGGCCGCGCAGTTCGGCCGTGGTGCCGCTGGCCTGGGCTTGCCAGGATTGGGCGCAGGCGCTGCCGGCGGCGAAGAGGGAGACGAGGAAGAGCGAGCGCGAAAACGAGGGCATGGGTCGATGGCGGCACGTGGTGGAGGAATGCCGATATTACACTGCCCAGCCTGGCCTATACGACGGACAGCCGCTGGCGCAACCGCGCCGAGTTCGTCAACGGGCGTGCCGAGATCGTCCAGTTCCTCGCCCTCAATGGGCGAAGGAACTCGACTACCGCCTGATCAAGGAGTTGTGGACCGTCGACGGTAACCGCATCGCCGTGCGCTATGCCTACGAATGGCATGACGACTCCGACAACTGGTTCCGCTCCTACGGCAACGAGAACTGGGAATTCGACCAGCAGGGCCTGATGCAGCGGCGCTTCGCGTGCATCAACGACCTGCCGATCCAGGCCGCGGAACGCAAGTTCCACTGGCCGCCGGGACGCCGCCCGGACGATCATCCGGGCTTGAGCGAATCAGGACTGTGAGTCAGTTCCCGGCCTTGGCGATGGTCGCCTCCGGCGCCCCCTGGGTCCAACCGCCACCCAGCGCACGCGCCACCGACACCGCCGCCACCAGGCGCTGGGTGCGGATCTGCGCCGCGGCGCGGTCGGCCGCCAGCGCGCTGCGCTGGGCATCCGTCACGTCGAGGTAGGTCGAGACGCCGCGGTCGTACCTGGCCTGCGCCACCAGCAGCGCGCGCGCGGCGGCTTGCTGGGCCTGCGCCTGCACGTCGCCCTGCTTCTGGCGCTGGGCCACGTCGGACAGCGCATCCTCGACTTCGCGCAGCGCGGTCAGGAGGCGCGCTTCGTGATTCGCCACGGCCTCGTCGTAGCGGGCCTGGGACAGCTTCAGGTTGGCGCGGTTGCGGCCGGCGTCGAATACCGGCAGCGACAGGGCCAGCGGACCGAAGGAGAACTGGCGCGCGCTGCCCTGGGCGATGTTGCTCAGGCTTTCGGAGGCGAAGCCGAAGTTGCCGGTCAGGGTCACCGACGGGTAGAACGCGCCTTCGGCCACGCCGACCTGGGCGTTGAAGGCCTTCAGCGTCGCCACGCTCGATGCCAGGTCCGGACGCTGGCCCAGCAGGCTGGCCGGCAGGCCGACCGGGATGCTCGGCGGCAGCGGCAGCGCGAGCTCCGGCGACTGCGCCTGCGCGGCCGGGAGCACCGGCTGGCTCGGCGAGACGCCCACCAGCACCGCCAGCGCATGTTCCAGCGTGTTGCGCTGGCGCTGGACTTCCTGCAGGTCGGCTTCGGCATTGGCGCGCTCGATGCGGGCGCGCGAGACGTCCAGCTCGTTCGACAGGCCGGCATTGAAACGCGCCTCGATCAGCTCCTGCGATTCGCGGCGGGTCGCCAGCGCGTTGTTCAGGATGGCCATCTCGGTATCCAGGCCGCGCAGTTGCCAATAGGTCGTGGCCACCTGGCCGGACAGCATCAGGAGCACGCCGTCGCGGTCGTCCTGGGCCGCCAGCGCCTGGGCATCGGACGCCTCGACCACGCGGCGCACGCGGCCCCACAGGTCCAGCTCGTACGAGAAGTCGGCGCCGACCGAGTAGTTGTTGCCCGAGATCGAGCGGTGGCCCAGGGCCAGGCCCTGCGCGGTCTCGGCCGAGGTGCGCGAGTTCGAGATGCCGGCCGACGCGTTCACGCGCGGCAGCTGGCCGGCGCGCGTCACGCCCAGCTGGGCCTGCGCCTGCAGCAGGCGCTGCGCGGCGGCGCGCACGTTCGGGTTGTCGTGCAGGGCGCGCCCCTCGAGCTGGCTGAGGGTGGCGTCGTTGAACACGGTCCACCAGTCGGCCGGCAGGCGCGCAGCCTCGCTCGCCTGCTGCGTTGCATTGGCATCAAGCGCGTGGCGGTAGGCCGGGGTATCGACGCCTTTCGGGGCGGCGAAGTCGGGGCCGACGGTGCCGCAGGCGCTGACCAGCGCGGCGACGGCGGCCGCCAGGGCGGTGTGAATGACAGGCTTGAACATAATAGTTTTCATGGAATGTTGTCCCTCCGCGGAGGGACGTATCAATTATTAGTGACCGCCACCACCGGGCCCGCCCGGCGACTTGACCTTGTCCGCGAACCACAGCGGGATGATCGCGCCCAGCAGGATCACGCCGACCAGCCAGAAGCCATCGTTGTAGGCCATCACGTAGGACTCGCGCCGCACGATGCGGTCGATCGCGGCGAGCGCCTGGTTGGCTGCCGTCGCCGGGTCGATGCCGCTCGCGATGAAGGCTTGCGTCATCGAATCCAGGCGTGCCTGCGTCGCGCTCGAGGCCAGCGACACGGCTTCGCCCAGGCGCGCCGAGTGGAAGTGCTCGCGGTTGGTCAGCGCGGTCGCCAGCATCGCGATGCCGATCGAACCGCCCAGGTTGCGGGTCATGTTGAACAGGCTCGAGGCCGACGGCATGTCCTTCGGCGCCACGCGATTCATCGCGAAGTTCGACATGGTCAGCATCACGAAGGGCTGGCCGATGGCGCGGATGATCTGCGAGACCAGCAGCTGGTCGTAACCGGTGGACGCGTCCATGTAGGCGTTCATCAGGCAGGAAATGCCGAACAGCGCCAGGCCGAACATGCACATGATGCGGTTGTCGATGCGCTGCGACAGGCGCGCCACGAAGGGCATCACGAACAGCTGCGGGATGCCCATCCAGGCGATGACCTCGCCGATCTGCATCGGCGAATAACCGGCGATCTGACCCA
>Ga0308160_10003431_pt1 | contig 17878 bp, 17 predicted proteins | sample PhyFR1_FD_201036 | JGI IMG/M metagenome (GOLD analysis project Ga0308160, IMG submission 201036) | Phyllosphere microbial communities from UC Gill Tract Community Farm, Albany, California, United States - DLSLF.R1 | ecosystem: Host-associated > Plants > Phyllosphere > Unclassified | place: USA...
CGTCGGTCATGGTTTACTGTTCCAAACAGTGGTATGTGGTTGTAATTGCGGGAAAAATGACAGGCAGCACGGCTTTTCAGCGTACTCGAGTGTTGCCACAAGTAACTTTACTTGCAACACGATGGGTTATCAGTGCATAGTTTAATGCAGGCGGAGGTTGCCGCCAACAAAGATTGGCGTTCACGTCCTGGAAAACACGCAAACATGACCTCTTATAAGATCGAAGCGGGTACCGCGCAACACATCGGAAACCGCCCCCAGCAAAATGACCGCGCCGCCCTGCTGACTGGCGCGCGCGCCCCCGGCTATATGCTGGCGGTCCTGTCCGACGGCATCGCCACCCCGGCCGGGGCCGAACAGGTGCTGCATACGGCGCGCCAGGTGTTCGACGAATTCAAGCCAAGCGAGCACCCGGGCATCGAGCGCCTGGCGCAGCTGCTGCACGACATCATCAGCGAGACCCACACGGTCATCAAGATGAATGCGCTCACCGCCCAGTCCGAAATCCACGCCAGCTTCGTCGGCCTGGTGATCAGTCCCCATGGCGAGGCCGTCTGGGCCCACGTCGGCGATTCCCGTCTCTACCGTTTCGAGAGCGGCAAATGCGCGATGCGCACCAGCGACGCCGCCTATGTCGAACACCTGATCGGCAGCGACCGCCTGCCATCGGACGCGGCGCGCAACCACCGCAAGTCGAAATTGCTGCTCAATGTGCTGGGCAACAGCCGCAAGGAGCCGTTCGTCACCACTGGCAGCCATACCGAGCTGCGCGCGGGCGACGCCTTTTTGCTGTGCTCGGACGGACTATGGCACTTCTTCACCGATGCCGAACTGGCGGCGGTGACGGCGAAGACCACGCCGCGCCAGGCGTCGGAAAAGCTCATCGGCAAGGCTGCCGAGCGTTCGCAGGGCAAGGGAGGCAACTGCACGATGGCAATCGTCAAACTGTCCAAGCCGCCCCGCGAGGCCTGAGCGCCCGATGCCGGCCGGCGCCGCTCAGTCGATGGCCGGCGCCGGCTGGCCTGGCGCTGTCTTCTTCGCTTGCTCCGCAGCGCGCTGGGCCGCCTTGGCCTCGCGCTCGGCGACGCGGCGCGCGACTTCTTTCTGGCGCAGTTCGGACTTGCGGCGGCGCTCTTCATAGGCCGCCACATTGGCGGCGCGCTCGGCCGCGCTCTTCTCGGCGCGCGCCGCGCCTTCTTGCGCGCGCTCGTCGCCACGCGCACGGGCCTCGCCCGGCTTGATGCGCGGCGGCGGCGCACTGGCCGGCGCTGGCTTCGCCACCGGCGGGTTGGCCGCCAGCGCGGCTTCTTCTTTCTGGTAGGCGGCTTCGGCCTCGGCGATCGCCTGGTCGCGCTCCTCGACCTTTTTGCGGCGCAGGTAGTGCGCGGCCTCGATCTCGATCGCGTTCTGCGTCACCAGCTCGGCGCGGCGGTCCTCGCGCGCCTCGTCCAGGCAGCGGTTGACGAAGAACTTGTCGTAGCAGACCGCCTCGCGTGCGGCGTAGCGGGCCTCGATCGCGGCGCGCTCGCGCGCGACGCCAGCAAGGCGTTCCTCGGCCTGGGCCGGCGACGTGCTGGGCGCTGGCGGCGGCTCGACCGGCGCCAGCTCGTTGCCGGCGCAGGCGGCCAGCAAGATGGCGCACGCGGCGGCGGCCGTCGTGCGCAGCAGCATTGTTGTTTTTTTCATGTGAGTCCTTTCGATCATGCGATGGCGTCGGCTGCGCCGCGCCGCTCGGCGAGCAGATACTCGCGCGATTGCATCTCGATGATACGCGATACGGTCCGGTGGAATTCGTTCGCCAGCTGCCCTTGCGTATACAGCTCCTCGGGTTCGACCGCGGCCGACATGATCAATTTGACCTTGTGGTCGTAGAACACGTCGATCAGCCAGGTAAAACGGCGCGCTTCCGACGATTGCCCGGCCGACATCGCCGGGATGCCCGACAACACCACCGTGTGGAACTGGGTGGCCAGTTCCAGGTAGTCGTTCTGCGAGCGCGGGCCGCCGCACAGGGTGGCGAAGTCGAACCAGATCACGCCGCCGGCGCGGCGCAGCGCGCGGATCTCGCGCTTTTCGATATGCACCACCGGCGCCTCGTCGGCCGTATCGGCCACTTTCGCATAGGCTTCGCGCAGCGCGTGATCGGACGCGGCGTTCAGCGGGGTGTAATAGGCCTCGACCTGTTCCAGCGCGCGCTTGCGGTAGTCATTGCCGGCATCGACGTTCAGCACATCGAGCTTGTCCTGCAATAGCGCGATGGTCGGCAGCATGCGGTCGCGGTGCAGGCCGTCCGGGTACAGCGTCGACGGCTCGTAGTTCGAGGTCATCACGAAGCTCACGCCATTGTCGAACAAGGCCTTGAGCAGGTTGTACAGGATCATCGCGTCGGCGATGTCCGAGACGTGGAATTCGTCGAAGCAGATCAGGCGGTATTTCTTGGCGATGCGCTTGGCCACTTCGTCGAGCGGATCCGCCACGCCTTTCAATTCATCGAGCTGGCCGTGCACGGCGCGCATGAATTCGTGGAAGTGCAGGCGCGTCTTGCGCACCACCGGCACCACCAGGTAGAACGAATCCATCAGGAAGGACTTGCCGCGCCCCACCCCGCCCCACATGTACACGCCCTTCGGCACGTCCGGACGGTTGATCAGGCGCTTGAAAGCGGACGACCGCTGGGCCTTGTAGTGGACCCAGTCGTCGTACGCCTGTTGCAGGCGGTCGACCGCCATCTGCTGCGCCGGGTCGGACTGGAAGCCGCGCTCCTTGAGCGCGTGCTCGTAATACTCTTGAACATTCATCGTCGAACCATTAAACGATGTGGGGTGGACGGCTCGGCCGACCACCCCACATTTTTGTCTTACACCTTCGAAAAGGCCGGGATTAATTAGAAGTTCAGCGAACGCTTGTCGACCGCCAGTGCGGCTTCCTTCGTCGCTTCCGACAGCGACGGGTGCGCGTGGCAGATGCGGGCGATGTCTTCGGCCGACGCCTTGAACTCCATCGCGACCACGGCTTCAGAGATCAGCTCGGAGGCCATCGGGCCGACGATGTGCACGCCCAGGATTTCATCGGTGGTGGCATCGGCCAGGAACTTGACCATGCCCGAGGTGTCGCCCAGCGCGCGCGCACGGCCGTTGGCCATGAACGGGAAGGTGCCGGCCTTGTACTGCACGCCTTCGGCCTTCAGCTGCTGCTCGGTCTTGCCGACCCACGCGATCTCTGGCGAGGTGTAGATCACCCACGGGATCGTGTTGAAGTTGACGTGGCCGTGCTGGCCGGCGATGCGCTCGGCAACCGCCACGCCTTCTTCCTCGGCCTTGTGCGCCAGCATCGGGCCGCGCACGACGTCGCCTACCGCCCACACGCCCGGCAGGCTGGTGCGGCACTCATCGTCCACCACCACGAAGCCGCGCTCGTCCAGCTGCAGGCCGACCGCTTCGACGTTCAGGCCGATGGTGTTCGGCACGCGGCCGATCGAGATGATCAGGCGGTCGAAGGTGACCTTCTGTTCGGCGCCGGTGCTGTCGGCGTACTCGACGGTGACATCGTTGGCGCCCTTGGTGATCGCGCCGATCTTGCAACCGAGGTTGATCTTCAGGCCCTGCTTGGTGAACAGCTTGTGCGCTTCCTTGGCGATCTGCTCGTCGACCGCGCCCAGGAAGGTCGGCAGACCTTCGAGCACGGTGACGTCGGCGCCGACACGGCGCCACACGCTGCCCATTTCCAGGCCGATGACGCCGGCGCCGATCACGCCCAGCTTGCCCGGGACCGCGTCGATCGCCAGTGCGCCGGTATTCGACAGGATCAGTTTCTCGTCGAACTCTGCGCCTGGCAGCTGGCGCGCGTTCGAGCCGGTCGCCACGATCACGTTCTTCGCGGTGAGGGTGTCGGTCGTCGGACCCGAGACATTGATGGTGTAGCCGGCGTCGCCCTCGGCCTTGCCGCCGAACGCGCCGCGGCCGTGGAAGAAGGTGACCTTGTTCTTCTTGAACAGGAACAGGATGCCGTCGTTGTTCTGCTTGACGATGGTGTCCTTGCGCTTGAGCATGGTGCCCAGGTCGAGCTCGAGGCCCGCGACCTTGATGCCGTGGTCGGCGAAGGCGTGGCCGGCGTGCTCGAAGTGTTCGGACGACTGCAGCAGCGCCTTGGACGGGATGCAGCCGACGTTGGTGCAGGTGCCGCCCGGGGCAGGCTTGCCGGCGGCATTGCTCCACTCGTCGATGCAAGCGGTCTTGAAGCCCAGCTGGGCCGCGCGGATGGCGGCGATGTAACCGCCAGGACCGCCGCCGATCACGACGACGTCAAATTGTTTATCACTCATTACTTGATTCCTTTTTATTCTTCCGGAACGAATACCCACAGCAGCAGGTAGATCAGGACGCCGAAGCCGAAGGTCAGGACGAACAGCACGAAGATCAGGCGCCACACCCACGATTCGAGACCGTAGGTACGGGCCAGGCCGCCGCACACGCCACCGAGCCAGCGGTCGAGCCGTGAACGGCGCAGCCCGCTCAGCAGGTCGTCGCGGTGCTGGTCGAAGGACCGGCTGCCCGCGTTGCCCTCACCGTAGATCGGGTCCTTGCTCAGGCTCACGGTCGAGGCGCCGGACAGGATGCGGGCCTTGGCCTGCTCGAATTCGGCGTCCGACAGCGCGCCGGCCTGGTGCAGCTCGTGCAGCCGCTTGATTTCGTCTGACAGCATAGGTTTCTCCGGCAAACAGCAGCCGGCGCCGCGCAGCGATCACGCTGCGGCGCCGGCGGGTGGCGAGATTACAGGTCCAGCAGCAGGCGTGCCGGATCTTCCAGCGCGTCCTTCATCGCGACCAGGCCCAGCACGGCTTCGCGGCCGTCGATGATGCGGTGGTCGTACGACATCGCCAGGTAGTTCATCGGACGGATGACGATCTGGCCGTTCTCGACGACGGCGCGTTCCTTGGTCGCGTGCACGCCCAGGATTGCCGACTGCGGTGGGTTGATGATCGGGGTCGACAGCATCGAACCGAACACGCCGCCGTTCGAGATCGAGAACGTACCGCCCGACAGGTCATCCAGCGTCAGCTTGCCATCCTTGGCTTTCTGGCCGAATTCACCGATCTTCTTCTCGATCTCGGCGATCGACATCTGGTCGGCGTTGCGCAGGATCGGCACCACCAGGCCACGTGGCGAACCGACGGCGATGCCGATGTCGAAGTAGCCGTGGTACAGGATGTCGTTGCCGTCGACCGAGGCGTTCAGGATCGGGTACTTCTTCAGTGCCGCAACGGCGGCCTTGACGAAGAACGACATGAAGCCCAGCTTGACGCCGTGTTCCTTCTCGAACTTGTCCTTGTACTTGTTACGCAGTTCCATGACTGGCGCCATGTTCACTTCGTTGAAGGTAGTCAGGATGGCGTTGGTCGATTGCGATTGCAGCAGGCGCTCGGCGATACGGGCGCGCAGGCGGCTCATCGGCACGCGCTCTTCAGGACGGTCGCCCAGGCTCGCTGGCGCCGGCGAAGCGACTTGCTGCAGCGCTGGTTTCGGCGCGGCGGCAGGCGCGGCGGCCGGCTTGTTGGCGGCGGCGGCCAGGGCGTCGCCCTTGGTCACGCGGCCATCGCGGCCCGAGCCTTCGACGTTCGACGCCGACAGGTTGTTCTCGGCCAGGATCTTGGCGGCGGCTGGCATGGCGACGCCGGCTTTCGACTGGTCTGATGCCGCGCTGGCAGCCGCTGGCGCGGCGATCGGTGCGTTAGGCGCTGCCGAAGGGATGGCTTTCACCGAGATCGGGCTGGTCTGCGCCGATGCCTCGGTATCGATGATCGCGATGACTTCGCCGGCGACGACGGTGGCGCCGTCGGCTTTCAGCAGTTGCACGATCACGCCGGCGCTCGGGGCCGGCAGTTCCAGGACCACCTTGTCGGTCTCGATGTCGATCATGTTTTCGTCGCGCGAGACGGATTCGCCGACTTTCTTGTGCCAGGACAGCAGCGTTGCTTCAGCTACCGATTCCGACAGGACAGGGACCTTGACTTCGATTTGTGCCATTTTTTAAAACTCCAGTAATTATTCTTTGCAAGTGCCCCCGTGCTCGCAGCGCAGGGGCCGTGGTTTTACCTAGCCCGACTCGTTGGGCAAGGCGCCGGACGCGCAGCGTCCGGCGCCCTCCGGCTTACTTCGTCAGGATGAAACCCTTGAGTTTCGAGAACGCGGTCTCCAGCAGTTCTTTTTGCTGAGCGATGTGCTTGTCCGCATATCCCACCGCCGGCGATGCCGACGCGGCGCGACCGGCGTACGCCAGGCGCTGGCCATCTTCCATGCCTTCGAAGATGTTGTGCTGGATCTGGAACCAGGGGCCCTGGTTCTGCGGCTCGTCCTGCGCCCACACCACTTCGGTCGCGTTCGGGAACTTCTTCAGTTCCGCAGCGAACGACTTGTGCGGGAACGGGTACATCTGCTCGATACGGATGATCGCGGTATCGTTCGCGTTGCGGGTCTTGCGTGCATTGACCAGGTCGAAGTAGACCTTGCCCGAGCAGGCGATGACGCGCTTGACCTTCGAGGCGTCGATCTTGTCGTCGCACTCGCCGATGACGGTCTGGAAACCGCCCTTGGCCAGGTCGCTCAGCGCCGAACCGGCATCCTTGTTACGCAGCAGCGACTTCGGCGTGAAGATCACCAGCGGCTTGCGGAACTGGCGCACCATCTGGCGGCGCAGCAGGTGGAAGATCTGCGCGGCCGTGGTCGGCTGCACGACTTGCATATTGTTGTCGGCGCACAGTTGCAGGAAGCGCTCGATACGGGCCGACGAGTGCTCCGGACCCTGGCCTTCGTAGCCGTGCGGCAGCATCATGACCAGGCCCGAGGCGCGGCCCCACTTGACTTCGCCCGAGGCAATGAACTGGTCGATGACGACTTGCGCGCCGTTGACGAAGTCGCCGAACTGGGCTTCCCAGATGGTCAGCGTGTTCGGTTCGGCGGTCGAGAAACCGTACTCGAAGCCGAGCACCGCTTCTTCGGACAGCACCGAGTCGATCACGGTGAAGTCGGCCTGGTTATCGGACACATTGGCCAGCGGCAGGTAGATACCCTGGTCCCAGCGTTCGCGGTTCTGGTCGTGCAGCACGGCGTGGCGGTGCACGAAGGTGCCGCGGCCGGCATCCTGGCCCGACAGGCGGATGGCGTAGCCCGACGACAACAGCGACGCGAAGGCCAGGTGTTCGCCCATGCCCCAGTCGAGGTTCATCTCGCCGCGGCCCATGGTGGCGCGGTCGGCCAGCACTTTTTCGACGAGCGAGTGCGGCTTGAAGTTGTCCGGCACCTTGGTGATGCGTTCGGCCAGGCGCTTCAGTTCGGTGATCGGCACCGCGGTGTCGGCGGCGTCGGTCCACTTCTTGTTCAGGAACGGCGCCCAGTCGACGGCGTACTTGCCCTTGAAGTTGGTCAGCACCGGGTCGACCGTGTGCTTGCCGGCGTCCATGGCGTCGCGGAAGGCGGCGACCAGCTTGTCGCCGCCGTCGGCTTCGATGGTCCCTTGCGCGGCCAGCTTCTCGGCGTACAGCTTGCGGGTGCCCGGGTGCTTGGCGATCTTCTTGTACATCAGCGGCTGGGTCAGCGCTGGCGTGTCCTGCTCGTTGTGGCCCAGCTTGCGGTAGCAGATGATGTCGACCACGACGTCCTTGCCGAACTCGGCGCGGTAGTCGAGCGCGATCTGGCTGGCCAGCACGACGGCTTCGGGATCGTCGGCGTTCACGTGCAGGACCGGCGCTTCGATCATCTTGACGACGTCCGAGCAGTACAGGGTCGAGCGCGCATCGCGCGGGTCCGAGGTGGTGAAGCCGATCTGGTTGTTGATGACGATGTGCACGGTGCCGCCGGTGCCGTAGCCGCGGGTCTGCGCCAGGTTCAGGGTTTCCATGACCACGCCCTGGCCGGCGAACGCTGCGTCGCCGTGCACCAGGATCGGCAGCACTTCCTTGCCCTTCTTGTCGCCGCGACGCATCATGCGCGCCTTGACCGAACCTTCGACGACCGGGTTGACGATCTCCAGGTGCGACGGGTTGAACGCCAGCGACAGGTGGACCGGGCCGCCCGGGGTCGAGATATCGCTCGAGAAGCCCTGGTGGTACTTGACGTCGCCGGCCGGCAGGTCGTCGGCGTGCTTGCCCTCGAATTCTTCGAACAGGTCGGCCGGGCTCTTGCCCAGGGTGTTGACCAGCACGTTCAGGCGGCCGCGGTGGGCCATGCCGATGACGATTTCCTGCACGCCTTTTTCACCGGCACGCTGGATGACTTCGTCGATCGAGGCGATGAACGATTCGCCGCCCTCGAGCGAGAAGCGCTTGGCGCCGACATATTTGGTGTGGAGGTAGCGCTCCAGGCCTTCGGCCGCGGTCAGGCGCTCGAGGATGTGCTTTTTCTTCTCGGCGCTGAAGGTCGGGGTCGAACGGATCGATTCCAGGCGCTCTTGCAGCCAGCGCTTTTCGGTCGGGTCGCTGATGTACATGAACTCTGCACCGATCGAACGGGTGTAGGTGTCACGCAGCATGTTCAGGATGTCGCGCAGTGGCGCGGTTTCCTGGCCGAAGTAGGTGTTGCTGATATTGAAAACGGTGTCGAGGTCGGCTTCGGTGAAACCGTAGAAGGCGGGGTCGAGTTCTGGAAGGGGCGGACGTTCCTGGCGCTGCAGCGGATCCAGGTTGGCCCAGCGCGAACCGAGGTAGCGGTAGGCGGCGGTGATCTGGGTCACGGCGACGCGCTTGCGGCCCAGTTCCGAATCGGCCGACGCCACGATGGTGCGGATCGGACCTTGCTTGGCGCGCTCGGCGAACGAGGCGACGACCGACGAATGGGCCACGTCTGGACGGTTCGAGCCGTCGACGGCCGGGACATTCTGCATCTGGTCGAAGTAGGCGCGCCAGTTTTCGGGCACCGACGTCGGATTTGCCAGATAGGCCTCGTACAACTCTTCCACGTACGGGGCATTGCCGCCGAACAGGTAGGAGTTGGCGTTATATTGTTGCATCATTCTTGCTCACCTTTCTTTTCGCGCTTCGCGAGGGTTGGGCGGGTTGTTTATAACCTTCCGCGACACGGCCTGACCGGTTAGCGGATTGCACTTCTTGACATCAAGTTGTGGGGGAAGGAATGTTCGTTACAAAAAATACTTGTGCAAAATCCTGCCAATTTGCGCACATTATTGTAACGCATGATCTCGGCCAGGGCAGGCGGTTAACCGAGAAATTAATTATTACAAAATGTGTTTCCCCGGCGCGATTAATTCGGTGATCAGGTCAATACCGGGTTGACCATGTAAATGATAATCGTTATCATTTACAAATGTCCTTCCCTGCCCCGTCCAGCTCAGCCAAAGCCGCGCCCACAGAAGCGCTTCCCCAGCGCCTGCCCGGCGCCCGTCGCGCGCTCTGGCTCAGGCAACTGCATCAATGGCATTGGATCAGCTCGGCAATCTGCCTGATGGCCATGCTGTTGTTCAGCTTTACGGGATTGACCCTGAATAACGCGACGCTGGTCGAGGCCACGCCCCAGGTCACGCGCCTGAACGCCACGCTGCCAGGGCCGCTGCGGGCGCAATTGCAGGCCTTCGCCGCCGGCCACGTCGATGCCGAAGTGCCGCTGCCGAGCGAAATCGCGGACTGGACCAATAGCGCCTTCCCCGTCGATGTGCGCGGCAAGCGCGCCGAATGGAGCGAGGACGACGCCTACATCGCCCTGCCCCGTCCCGGCGGCGACGCCTGGCTGCGCATCGCGCTCGACGGCAGCGCCGAATTCGAAAAGACCGACCGCGGCTGGATCTCGTGGCTCAACGATATGCACAAGGGCCGCAACACCGGGCCGGCGTGGAGCTGGTTCATCGACCTGTTCGCGCTGGCGTGCGTGGTGTTCTGCATCACCGGCTTCCTGATCATGAAGTACCACGCGGCCAACCGGCCGTCGACCTGGCCGGTGCTCGGCTTCGGCGTCGTGCTGCCGATCGTGCTGGCCCTGCTGTTCGTCCACTGAGCTTGTCCACCGAATTTGTCCACCGATCCATCCAACCTGAGAGAAGACCAAGAATGAAACTGTCCCACTCGCTCGCCCTCACCCTGCCGCTCGTGTCGGGCTGGGTCGTGGCCGCCGACCTGTCGGTCAAGTTCGACCTGCCGCAGCTGAACGTGGCCGAATACCACAAACCCTATGTGGCGATCTGGATCGAGCGCGCCGACCAGAGCGTCGCGTCAAACCTGGCGGTGCTGTACGACGTCAAGAAGAAAGACAATGCCGGCGAGAAGTGGGTCAAGGACTTGCGCACCTGGTGGCGCAAGGCCGGGCGCGACGTCACCCTGCCGATCGACGGCGTCAGCGGCGCGACGCGCCCCGCCGGCAGCCACAGCATGACGTTCAACGCAGCCCGCAATGGGCTGGACCGGTTGCCGGCCGGCGAATACAAACTGGTGGTGGAAGCGGCGCGCGAGGCTGGCGGACGCGAACTGGTGAAAGTGCCGTTCAACTGGGCGGGCAAGGGCAAGCTGGCGGCCAACGCGAGCGGCAAGGAAGAACTGGGCGCCGTGGCGCTCCAGATCCAATAATCACGCTCCCTGGAGACCACCATGCAAAACCGCATCCTGAAAGGGGCCGTCCTCGGCCTTCTGCTGACCGGCCTGTCCCTGAGCGCCCACGCCCACCGGGGCTGGCTGTTGCCCAGCACGTCCATGGTCGAAGCCAAGGAAGCCTGGGTCACGCTCGACGGCGCGATCTCGGAGGGCCTGTTCGAGTTCCACCATGTGCCGCTGCGCCTGGACAGCCTCACGATCACCGACCCGGACGGCAATACCAGCACCGCCCAGGGTGCGGTGCTCGGCAAGTACCGCAGCACGCTCGACATCCGCCTGCCGAAGGACGGCACCTACCGCCTCGCCATCGTCAGCAACAACGTCATGGGCAGCTACAAGCTGGGCGGCGAAGTCAAACGTTTCCGGGGCGTGGAAGGCACGCCAGGGGCGCTGGTTCCGGCCGGCGCCACCGAGGTCAGCACGAGCATGACCCATTCCCGCCTCGAGACCTTCGTCTCCGCCAACAAGACCAGCGACACGGCGCTCAAGCCGAGCGGCGCTGGCCTGGAACTGGTGCCGGTGACCAATCCAAGCGACCTGCGCGCGGGCGAGACCATCAAGTTCCGCTTCCAGCTCGACGGCAAGCCGCTGCCGAACTTCCCGTTCAGCATGGTGCCAGGCGGCGTGAAATACCGCGGCACGCTGGGCGAACTGCGCTTCACCACCGACGCCAACGGCGAAGCCAGCTTGACGGCGCCGGAGCCGAATATGTACTGGCTCAGCGCCAAGTTCCCGCTCGACGCGCCGAAAGGCCCGCCACAGCCGGGCGCCAAGCGCTACAGCTACGCGGCCACGCTCGAAGTCCTGCCGCAGTAAGGCGCGATGCGCACCGTTCTCGTTCCCCTGCAGGTCGATATGGCGCTGCCGCCTGGCGGCAGCACCTTGCATGCGACGTCCGGCGCCGCGATGGGTAGCAGCTGGTCGGCGCGCATGATGCTGCCGCCGGGCGTCGACGGCGACGTCATGCGCCGCGCCCTGCAGGAAGTGCTGGACGAGATCGTTGCGCAAATGAGCCATTGGGACAGTACTTCCCTGCTGTCGCGCTACAACGCTGCGCCGGCCGGCAGCTGGCACGCGCTGCCGCCGCAGTTCTTCGAGGTGGCGGACTATGCGCTGGAACTGTCGAACCAGACGGGCGGGGCCTACGACCCGGCCGGCGGTGAACTGGTCAACCTGTGGGGCTTCGGCGCCAGCGGGCGCCACGACCAGCCCGGCTTCACCGCACCGCAGGCCGGCGCCATCGACGCGGTCGTGGCCAAGCGCCACGCGCACCGGCCCGCGCTGGACCGCGTGACGCGCCGCCTGCTGCAGCCGGGCGGCGCCATCCTCGATTTTTCATCCGTCGCCAAGGGCTATGCCGTCGATTGCATGGCGCGCTGCCTCGAGCAGCGCAGCGTGCGCCATTTCGTGGTCGAAGCCGGCGGCGAACTGCGCGGCGCCGGCGTCAAGGCCAGTGGCGAGCCCTGGTGGATCGAAGTCGAAGGCGTGCCGGATGCCGGCCCGCCCGGCTTCCAGACCGTGGTCGCCCTGCACCAGCTGGCGATCGCCACCTCGGGCGACTACCGCCGCTATTTCCAGCATGGCGGCCGGCGCGCGGCGCACACGATCGATCCGCGCAGCGGCTATCCGGTGGCGAGCGGCGTGGCCTCGGTGACGGTGCTGGCGCCAAGCTGCATGGCGGCCGACGCACTGTCGACCGCGCTCACGGTGATGGGTCCGGAACAAGGGCTCGCCTTCGCCGACACGCACGGGATCGCGGCGCGCTACCTGGTGCGCGGCGCGGGCGGCCTGGCCGAGACCACGTCCAACCACTGGCGCGCCCTGCTGCAATGATGCTGACGATCGAACCCCTGCGCCTGGGCGGCGCGCTCGCGCTGTCCGGCGCCTACCTGGCCATGTGCCTCGGCATCTGGCGCAGCCGGCTGGCGCGCACGCGGCCGGGCGGCGCCACGGCCGACTGGCTGGTGGTGCATGCCAGCCAGACCGGCAGCGCCGAGTTCCTGGCCGGGCGCACCGCCGCCACGCTCGCCCTGGGCGGCCTCGACGCGCGCGCCATCTGCATGTCCACGCTGGATGCGGCGCAACTGGCGGGGGCGTCGCGCGTGCTGTTCATCTGCAGCACCTATGGCGAAGGCGACGCGCCCGATACCGCCGCGCGCTTCGCGGACCACGTGATGGGTGGCGCGCCCGACCTGTCGCGGCTGCATTACGGCGTGCTCGCGCTCGGCGACGCCACGTATGCCAACTACTGCGGCTTCGGCCGCGCGCTCGACGCCTGGCTGCTCGCGCGCGGCGCTACGCCGCTGTTTGAGCGGATCGACGTCGACCGCGGCGCGCCCGACGCACTGGCCGCCTGGCAGCATCAGCTGAGCCACCTGGCCGGGACCAGCGATGCGCCGGACTGGGAGGCGCCGGCGTATGGCGAGTGGCGCATCGCCAGCCGCGTCCGGCTCAATCCCGGCAGCGCCGGCGCCCCGCTGTACCGCATCGCGCTGGCGCCGAACGATGGCGCGCTGCCGGCCTGGGAAGCCGGCGACCTGGCGCAGGTCAGTGCGCCGCTCGACCCCGACCATCCACGCGAATACTCGATTGCCTCGACGCCGGATGAAGGCAGGCTCGAGCTGCTGGTGCGCCTGCAGACGCGCGTCGACGGGACGCCCGGCGCGGCGTCGGGCTGGCTGTGCGTGTGCGCCGGCCAGGACGACACGATCCGCCTGCGCGTGCGCGCACACGCCCGCTTCCGGCTGGGCGCCAATGCGGCGCGGCCGCTGATCGCGATCGGCAACGGCAGCGGCCTGGCCGGGCTGCGTGCGCTGCTCAAGGCGCGCATCGACGCCGGCATCCACCACAACTGGCTGCTGTTCGGCGAGCGCAATGCAGCCCATGACTTCCTGTGCCGCGAAGAACTGGAAGCATGGCGCGACGGCGGCATGCTGGCACGCCTCGACCTGGCGTTCTCGCGCGATGGCGGGCAGCTACGGTATGTGCAGCACCTGGTGGACGCGCAGCGTGACGCATTGCGCCGCTGGGTGGCGGAGGGTGCGGCGATCTATGTCTGCGGAAGCCTGCAAGGCATGGCCGGCGGCGTCCACGACGCCCTGGTCGCGGCGCTCGGGCCGGACACGGTCGAGGCGATGATGGCCGACGGGCGCTACCGCCGCGACGTGTACTGAACCGATAGGAGACCGCCGGCATGGCCGGCGGGTTGGATCAAGCGAACTGCCTCAGGCAGAATCAACGCTTGTCGTTCTTGTGGCTCTGGCGGCCGGCTTCGGCATGCTGCTCCGGCGAACCGCCACGCATGCCGCTACCCTGGCTGCCCTGGTTGCCGCTCTGCTGGCTGCCGCTCTGGCTGCCGCTCTGTTTGTTGCCGTCGTTCTTGTGGCTCATCGAACCTGCTTCGCGCGCTTCCTGCGAGTTGAACTCATGCGCGTTGCCGGATGCGTGGGCCGCACGACCGCCTTCGCTGGCGATTTCACGCTGGCGCTGCGGATCCATCGATGCAAAACCCTGGTTGCCGCTGCCGCCCTGGTTGCCCTGGCTGCCTTGATCGCCGCTCTGCTTGCTGCCTTGCTTGGTGAACTGGTTGTTACCTTGCGGGTTGTTGTTTTGCGAATTGTTTGCCATGATTGCCTCCGAACTTTGGTGAACAAATTGCCAGCAAAAAGCTGACTCGAGGGACTTCATGGTAGGCCGCCGACGTCGATCCGAACACCAAAAAACGGCAGTCAACCTGTAGGAGAAGGCCTTGCCGGACTACCGGCAATGACTGTCATCCTGAAGGAAAATATCGTTATAAACCGTTCAATTTATAGGATGATAATTGTAAAAATGGAATTCCGGGAGAACGGATGGGCTATGCGCGCACAGCAGCGCTTCCAGATAGCAACGTGAAAATCGGCATCGGCCACCGCTTGTTCGCTGCCGTCCTGCTGGCCATCCTGACAGTGGCTGGCGCCGGCGTGCTACTGCTGCGCCAGAACGTACTGCAGGGGTTTGGCGACTATGCGCAGGCCATCGAGCTCGACCGCCTGGATGAGTTGTCGGCCGCCCTCGCGGGCCAATACCGGCTGCGCGGCGGCTGGACCTTCATTCCCGCCGACGACCGGCGTGCCTGGATCGCCGCCGAGCTCGCACGCCTGCAGGCAGCGCGCGCGGCTCGACTCCCGCCGGTCGCACCGGTCGCACCGGTCGCACCGGTCGCACCAGTCGCATCAGTTGCACCGGCCGCGCACGTGGCGCCAGTCGCACCCCCATCGGCGCGCATGCCCTCTGCGCCGGCGCCACCCGCGCCGCCTGCCCCGCCGCTGCCGCCGGCGCCGCCGCTCCCGCCTCCCGTGGTGCCCATGCCCGGCCAACCCGCCGGCCCGGACGGCGTCACCCAGGACCTGCACGCGCGCATCACCCTGCTCGACGCCAACGGCCGCTACCTGGCCGGACGCACGCCGGGCACGCTGCCGCTGGCGCGGCGCCCACTGGAGGTCGACGGCCGCACGGTCGGCTACCTCGGCGTCGCGCGCAGCCAGCGGCCGAGCGATGTTATGGCGTATGCCTTCCTGGCGCAGCTCCAGCGCAGCCTGTGGTTGATCGGCGCCGTCGCCGTCCTGCTGAGCGTGCTGGCCGCGATCCTGCTGGCGCGCCACTTCCGGCGTCCGATCGGCGATCTCGCGCGCGGCGCCGCCACGCTCGCGGCGGGCGACTACGGCGTGCGCCTGCCTGCTTCGCGCAGCGACGAGCTGGGCGCGCTGGCGCGCCAGTTCAACGCATTGGCCGAGCGTCTCGACGAGGCCGAGACGGCGCGCCGCCAGTGGGTGGCCGACACCTCGCATGAACTGCGCACCCCGCTGGCCGTGCTGCGCGCGCAGCTCGAGGCGGTCCAGGACGGCGTGCGGCAAGCCACGCCCGAGACCATCGACAGCATGGGGCGCCAGGTGCTGGCCTTGACCAGGCTGATCGACGAGCTGTACGCGCTGGCGCGTGCCGACGTGGGCGAGCTGGCGTGCCGGCGCGAGCCGCTCGACCTGTGGGCGCTGGCGCTGCGCGAAACCGAACAATTTTCCGCACGCTTCACCGCGGCGCGCCTGACGCTCGACACGGGCGCGGCGCCGGGCCGCTCGACGGTCCTGGCCGATCCCGACCGCATGCGCCAGGTGCTGGCCAACCTGTTCGAGAACAGCCTGCGCTACACGGCCGCGGGCGGCGCCTTGCGCATCAGCGCGCGTGAGGATGCGCAGCGCCTGCACATCGTGCTCGACGACAGCCATCCGGGCGTGCCCGACGACGCACTGGCGCGCCTGGGCGAACGCTTCTACCGGGTCGACGCCTCGCGCAGCCGCGCCCATGGCGGCGCCGGCCTGGGGCTGGCCCTGTGCCGGCGCCTGCTCGATGCGCAGGGCGGCTCGCTGGCCTTCGACCACTCGCCGCTGGGCGGCTTGCGGGTCACGCTGTCGATGGAGGTCGCATGTGCGCCACCATCCTGATCGTCGAGGACGAGCCAGAACTGGCAGCGCTCATCGCCGACTACGCGCGCTCGGCCGGCTACGTCCCCGCTGTGCTGGGCGACGGCGCCGAGGCGCTGGCGGCGATCCGGCGCGCGCCTCCGGCGCTGGTCGTGCTCGACCTGATGCTGCCGGGACTGGATGGCCTGGCGCTGTGCCGCGCGGTGCGTACTTTCTCCGACGTCCCCATCGTGATGGTAACCGCCCGCGTGGAAGAAATCGACCGCCTGCTGGGCCTGGAGATCGGCGCCGACGACTACCTGTGCAAGCCGTTCAGTCCACGCGAGCTGATGGCGCGCATCAAGGTCATCCTGCGCCGCGCGGGAAGCGTCGTGACGCCCCCCATGTTCGCGCTCGACCAGGGCGCACGGCGCATCGCGGTCCACGGCCACGCGCTCGACCTGACGCCGAGCGAGTACGCGATCCTGGCTGCGCTGGCCCGCCATCCCGGCCAGGTGCTGTCACGCGCCCAGCTGCTCGACGCCGCCCGCGCCGACAACCTCGATGCGACCGACCGCGCCATCGACAGCCACGTCAAGAACCTGCGGCGCAAGATCGCGGCGGTCGCGCCCGGCCTGGAGCCGATCCGCTCGATCTACGGGCTCGGTTACCGCTGCGATGGCTGGCAGCCTCCATGATTCCTCCACATTCGGCTGGCAGGATGGCTTCATCGTTACTCGGGAGGCCCCCATGAAGAGATCGATTACCCTGCTGCTTGCCATGCTTGCGCTCGCCGCCCACGGCGCCGAGGCAGCTTTCCGCTACGAGTGCAGCGCAGTGCGCGGCAAATGCCCGGCCCCGCCTGCGCCGCCAACACCGCCAACGCCGCCAGCCCCTCCGACGGCCCCCGCACCGCCGTTTGGCGGGCAGGCGGCTCCTGTGTTACCCGCCCCGCCCGCACCTCCCGCCCCATCGGCGCCGCCCGCGCCGCCAGCGCCCGAGCTGCCCGCCATTCCCGCATCCCTGCACGCAGCCTGCGCCGGCAAGCGCGACGGCAGCCGCTTGAGCATGACGCTGCGCCCCGGCGAAACGATGGCTGGCGTGTGCGAGCGCGAGGACGGCAGGATGGTGTTCCATTTGCGCAGCTACGCGCTCGAGGATTGACCGCCGCAGGCGACACGCGACTGAAAGCCATTGTGTTAATAAAGTGATTACAATGCACTCAACCGTGTCATGCCTGCGGAGGGCATATGTTCGATCTGGATCTTCCTTGGTGGGAATTGATTGCGCGTGGCGCGATCGTGTATTGCGCGCTGCTGATCATGATGCGCCTGTCCGGCCGGCGCACCGTCGGCCAGTTCACCCCGTTCGACCTGCTGGTCGTGATGCTGCTGTCGGAATCGGTTTCCAACTCCATGACCGGCGGCGACGAAACGCTGTTCGGCGGCCTGATCATTGCTGCGACGCTGGTGGCGCTGACCGTCCTGTTTGCCTTTCTTACCTCGCGCAGCAGGAAGATCGAAGAACTGGTCGAAGGCAGCCCGGTGCTCATCGGGCGCGACGGCGTGTTTTTCGAGAAGGTCATGAAGCGTTGCCGGCTGTCGGACGCGGATGTCGAAGAAGCGCTGCGGGGAGCGGATTGCCCCCGTCACGAGATGAAATGCGCCTTCCTCGAAGCGAACGGGCGGATCAGTATCATGCGCAACCCGGCCTAAGTGCTCGGCGAGAAATAAATGTGAGTTTTGGCAAACAGAACCGGAGGCGATGCAAGGCGGCGAGTGCGCCGCAGTGCGAGCACTGCAAGCAGGAGCCAACGCGGCAGCGCGCCGGTTATGGCAGCCAAAAACACATT
>Ga0308160_10003432_pt1 | contig 17877 bp, 16 predicted proteins | sample PhyFR1_FD_201036 | JGI IMG/M metagenome (GOLD analysis project Ga0308160, IMG submission 201036) | Phyllosphere microbial communities from UC Gill Tract Community Farm, Albany, California, United States - DLSLF.R1 | ecosystem: Host-associated > Plants > Phyllosphere > Unclassified | place: USA...
AGGTCGGGCCCGACGTCACCGGATGGCAGGTCGGCGACGAGGTCATGGCGATGGCCCTGCCGCTCAGCGCCCACGGTGGCGCCTACGTGCAGGAGCTCGTCGCGCCGGTGGGGTCGTTCACGCGGATTCCTCGCGGGACGTCTCTTCCGCTCGCCTCCACGGTGCCGATGAACGGGCTGACGGCGTTGCAGATCCTGTCGCACGCCTCGCTCGCGCCGGGGCAGACGCTCGCCGTGACCGGGGCCGCTGGGCTGCTCGGGAACTACGTGGTGCAGCTGGCGAAGGCCGCCGGGCTGACCGTGATCGCGGATGCTGCTCCGGCGGACGAAGCACTGGTCCGGTCGCTCGGGCCGGACCACGTGGTGCCGCGAGGTGCTTCCTTCGCCTCCGCTGTCCGTGAACTCGTGCCGGACAGGGTCGATGCGCTCGCCGATGCTGCCGTGCAGCGCGACGAGGTCGTGGACGCCGTTCGCGACGGGGGAGTCTTCTTCGACGTGCGGGGGTGGCAGGGCAACGGGGACCGGGGGATCGAGTTCGTGCAGATCATGGTGTTCTCGGAGTACCGGTCGTTCGACAAGCTCGAGCAGCTGCGGCACGCGGTGGAGAGTGGGACGTTGACGCCGCGGGTCGCCGAGGTACTGCCGGCTGCGCGGGCTGTGGAGGCGCATGAGCGGTTGGAGGCCGGGGGCACGCGGGGGCGGTTCGTGTTGACGTGGTGAGTTGACGCTGGTGTGATGGACGGGAGGCGCGGTGCGGGTTGGTGCCGTGCCTTCCGTTGGCCTTGGGTGTTCAACGCGCGATGATGGCCATGTGACCCTGCACGAAGCCATGATCGAGGTACTCCGTGAGAACGGCGCGCCGATGACGAGCCGTGAGATCGCGGACTCCATCAATGCTCGAGAGCTGTACCGACGGAAGGACGGCCACGCGCTGCTCGCCGGGCAAGTGAGTGCACGAGCGCGGAACTACCACCAGCTCTTCCATCGAACCGCGAGCCACATCGCTGTTCGGTGAAGCGCGCGCGGCGCGGGCCCTCCTGTCACTGCAACCGCCTCGGCGCAGCGGCGCCGGAAGGGCCCTCTGTCCGACTTCAGCGAGCGTCGCCGGCGTCTCCGTCATCGGGTCGTCGACGCAGCTTGTTCGCCCAGACGCCGAGACGAGCGGACACGGCCTCTGCAGTGGTGCTCGCCTGCTCCAGCGCGCTGCCTCCGAGCTTGCGCGCCACCTCGACCCCGTCGGTGCCACCTTCGACGATCCGGTCCCGTGCATCTTCGGCCGCATCTCCGAAGGCAGCGCGCCACCGCTTCGACTCGAGCTCTGTACGTGAACCCTCGATACCCATCCCGCCGTGGAACGCCATCACCTGGCCGGCGACAGCGTTCGTCGAACGAACGACTGTGCGGGAGTCGAGAGGATGCATCACCACCGAAACGTCTCCCACACGTGCTGCCGCGTCGATCCGACCCAGGAGCGTCTCCGTGCGCTGCGTGATGGAGGCGCGGCGTGACCGGCGGGTGTCGCGGAGTGACTCCCGGTGGTGATCGAGGTCCCCCGGAGCGGTCAGCTGCACGTGATCGAGCTCGAGGATCGCGACGCCTTCCTGGAGCTTGAAGGACTGCGCCAGGACTGCCAGCCACTCGTGCACGGTTCGCTCGGCGCTCTCCGTCACGTCGGCAAGTTCTCCGACCTTGGAAGTGCGTTCGAGCTTCTCAGCCAGGGCGTCGAGTTGCAGGAGCGCGTACGACTGCGCGCGAGCGATGGTGAACTCCGTCCCGTTCACCTTCGACCACGTCACCGCGTTCACGTGACCGACACGGTCGCGGACGCGCAAGGCATCGTTGATGATCAGCTCGACTCCGATGAGGTCGGCGACGGCGGCGTCCTTCTGCGCCCGGAGCACGTCGTCGAGCTTCGCGTCGATCTTCGCGAGGTAGTCGGTGATCTCGTCCATCGCCTGCTGCATGGCCAGCTGCGCCATGATGCCGGCGACACCGGTGAGCATCGCGGGACTGGTGAGCATCGAGCCCATCTTGGTGAACTCGAGGATGTTCTTGATCTTCCCGTTCTCGGTGACGATGGCGCGGCTCACGCCTGCACTCGACCCCTTCATGGCGGAGAACTTGTCGAGCGCTTTCGCGGACTCCTTCGTCAGCTTGACCCATCGGCCAGACCCCGCCGCCACCTGTGCGGCAGCGTTGGCTGCGCCGGACGCACCGCTGAGCGTCTGACTCAGGCGGGGCAGATCGAACTGGCGCGAGGGCAGGTCGTTCGCGGAGAGGAAGCGCTCGATGGCCGTGTTTGAGCCGAAGAACGTCACGCCGTCTTCGTCGCGCACCACGTCGATCTCGTCGTTCATGTGTGCTCCGTGTTCGTCGCAGGTCGGGTGAGCTGATCATAAGGGGTGACGAATGCTCCCGAAACGCCGTCGTGTCGAGTGCGACCGGCAGAATGGCGTGCGAGCGGCACCGCAGCCGTGACGATGAGGGGAACAGCAGTGTCTCGAGCAGAGAACCGACTCCGGCGACTTCAGGAAGCACTCCGCTACATCGACAGCAATGGTGGAGAAGCCCGACAAGACGTCGCAGATCCAACTAAGGGGTACGAAAACGGCCGGCGTCCAAAGAAGGACGCCGACCGTCGCGCTGAGACCGAGAACTACGGCCTGCCTCCACTCGGCCACTTCACGCAACCATTCGCTGAGTACTCAGCTGAGATGTTTGCCAGCGCCGGCAGGGGCGAGGCGGGCTGATCCCGCAAAACTACCCCACCGTGTCGAGATACCTCATGTTCTTTTCCTCGTTAACTGCCCGCAGTGGCGAGAAACGCGACCCGAAGGTCCTCAGTACCGGAATCTGAGTGTCGACATTACGCCGCGTCCAGTTGTATACATCAACGATGTTGAGCACGTCCTCGGTGGATCCGAGCAAACAGTCCAAAACGGACTGCGTGAAGACGGACGGAGAGTCGTCGTCCGTTACCCACGACTCGAAATCGCGCCCGGAAGATGACAGCACCGTTACACCCTCCCGAAGAGCTGTAAACCGTAGGGCCCTCTCTGCGTCCTTGAAGACATGGTCGCCAGCAGCTCCCGAATAACAACAATCGAGAATTACCGTGATTTCACGCACATCAGCCGAATTGAACCGGTGCAGTAGCGTGTCAAAGTACATTCCAAGATCGTAGGAATGCTCCTTATCGGGCATTACGAGCTGAAGCCCAAATTCGCTCATAGCCCCGTGACCAGTGAAGTAGAAAAGCAAGTGATCACAATCGGCAAGCGCGTCGTCCACCTCGACGAGGAGGTCGCCTGAATTCCAGGGCTGCCCTTCCTTGATTACGTGGTCAGACACCTCGAAGTTGTCACTGCCGTCGCCGTGCTCTCGCAAGGCGGCAGCGAGCGTCCCTACGTTCTCCTCGCAGGAGGGCAACGGCCGGAAACCGCCCTTGTAGCCGGACACCCCGATAAGCAGGGCCTTCACTCGTGGTTCGTCACTCATTCGACAGGCCCTTCCGAAGAGTGCGCCAGCTGCGTACTGCCCGAGCGCCCAAGTCTGTCAGAGTTCGAGTCTGCTTGAACTCAACTTTGAAGTCGTCGTCGTCTCCCGTTTCCTCGAACCTTTGATGGCGTTCGACGAGGACTGCGCACGCCGCGCCGGCGAATCGGCCCAAAATTGCTTCAAGCTCCCGCGGGTTTCTTACATGCGCGTCCGGTTCCAACAGAATGGTGGACGCGCGCGGGTCACTTCGCATGGCCTCGCTTGTCATCCAAACAAGCGTCAGAGACGTCAGCGCCCATGCCCTGCGATAGTCCGCGGGCACGGTTTCTTTCACTTCCTCTACCGCTTTACGCAGGAGGTATACGAAAACGACCCGTGCGCCCGTCGTAGCTGGAGAGAAAATCTCACTGTACTGCGGAAGCTCGAAGAGCACCTGGCGCTTTACCGCAAGGGCGGGTTTCCTCACGTAAGTCGAGCAAAGAAGCTGGGCGGCATCATCATTCTGAATGAGACGATCAGTCGACGAAGTTTGGGAGTCGGGACGAACAACATATACATACCCAAATTCAGCGACCTCGCGTTCCAATCGCAACTGCACCGGGTCAAGCGCGCGGAGATTTCGAGACGTTACCGGGTTCTGAGTGTTACTCCTAATCGCGATGTTGCGGGACAGTTCCGAATCATAAGGCGCTTCGACGAGCTTCAACAGGATCTTGATCTCAGGATCGAGTCGTTCCGCATTAGCGTGCACTGCAACCACCGATTGGGCACCGTTGACGACTGACAATCCCTCGACACGCACGTGATCCTTACCGACCTCGTACGATCGGCAAACCGCCGTTATTCCATTGTGGTAGGCAATAAAGTCGGCAGCTGCCTCCGCGTCGGACAGCGCTTCATCCAAAGATCGCCGGACCCGATTCTTACCAAGAGCGTGACGCACATTCAGGTCGAATAGCGTTCGGTCTTCAACGCCAGGCCACCTCGCAACAGCGGTCGCGCTCACCGGTACCATCAATCCCCGTCCACTTTTCAGCGTTAGGTTCAGCACACCCTCGGGCGGGACATCGATCTGGACCTCGGGCACCCACGCCGCGCCTTGTAGTTCGGCCGCTGCCAGGGAGTTGAGGTAGCCAATGTCGTGAACCTCTATCTCTATGGAAGTGTCTTTGACCAAGCGCCGCAGTTGGCCAGCTTGAACAGTGGTGAGAGGGGCTCGGCAGATGCAATTGAGCACCCGACTCACCTCCAGCCGACTGGAAAGTGCGTCCTCGAATACTGAACGGAGCTGCGCCGAGCGTCGCGATAGCTTCCGCTCGGCATCCGGTTCCTCGATGAGTGCAGCCACTACTCGCTTCGCGCGGTTGATCAGCGTCTTCGGATCATCCGCTAGTAGGACGTAGACCGGAGTCAGCAGTTCTCGGCTGGTAGACACAACAGCAGCATCTACGTCGCGAAGGGCCTCCGGCATATCTTCGTCAGCGCGTAGAATCGAAGCGTAGCTGTCCGCCGGACTCACGTCATACAACGTTCGAATCAACCATAGCAGAAGTCGTTCATCTTCCGATTCCACTCCTTCCGATTTGATCGGGTCGAGCACGGCCTCTAAGCGTGAATCGGTTCTATTCATGAATCAACTCTCCAGTGGTGGTTTCAAGGGAGCGAGCGTACTCCATGTGATCCTTTATTTCTCCCGCAATCTCATTCAACATCTCGTCAAGAGTGGTGACTCGCGATGCGGCGTCGAAGGGTGCTGATAGGGGTTCGTAACCAGTTAGGGTTGGCTTGAAGGCGTAAATCCCAACGCCGTCGGAATACGTCGCGGTCAAGTTCTGCGCCTCGCGAATCATCCTCTTGAACTGTGCCTGCTCACCGCCCAATTGCTTCGGATCCTCCAACCGAGCTGCCCAGACGATGAAAACACGCGGCTCTGCGCGCTTCCGCCAAGCGTTCCAGTTGTGAATGCTCGTACTCTCCCGATTCCCTGCAAGTTTCAAGTCCGCTGCCTGAAACTTGAGTTCTTTCCGTCGGTTGGACCAATCAGCCAAACCTCCGCGCGGCTTCCCTCCCTGAATTCCCGGCGCGCCGGTCAGTTTCGCCTCGCAGCAAATCACGGGGCTACGGAGCAGCCTGGCGTCGCGTGCTGGCCAAGCAATGTCGATCTGATGTTCCTGGGAGAACCCCTTGACGCGAGCTCGCGGCGCAAGTGTGCTTGTTGTCTTGTTGCCGAGGATCAAAGCGATCACCTCAGAGAACCAGTTCCCCTTGCTTCTATACAAGCCCTCGCCGCTTTCGTCCTTCGAGCGACTACGGTTCAGCAACGGAGTTCGGGGTATCACGCGTGCACTCCGGTACGTATCGATACACCAAAGTAGCGCAAGGAAATCGCTTTCAACAGTGCTGAACGTGCGGACGCGTTCCTTTTGGATACGGTCCTTCAGCGCCAACAGTCGGTCCGTTGGATTCCCAACTTCGTCCTCGACCCTCGTTTGATCGCGCGGGTCACGCGACGCGTATCGCGTACTGGTAGTCGGCTCGGCCGACGACGAAGCGTCCTCATCGAAGTTAACGTCGCTCATACTCGTCATTCTGCACGGGTGCGCCGCCATGTGCGCAGCAGCCGCGCCGCTTGAGTGGCCCTGCAACTTCACTCGAGGACAACGCACCTGCACTGGTGAGCAGCGCGCGGTCGACCTGCTACGACGCCTCGATCCGTTCACGACATGCAAGGCGGCCATCGAGTCGGCGCTTCTGAGGCTCCGGGCTTTCATCAAGCGTTTCGCATGCTCGCGAGGTCTGGAAACTCGGCAGGGCGAATTCGCGAGGCTCCATCGCGAGAACGCCGCCCCTCCATCTGAAGCTAGCGGAGACCTCCTTCCGGTAATCAACTGCGCTGCCGCCCACACCCGATACGGTGAAGGCATGCCCGATGACGATGATGCTCCCTCGACCGTGACCCCTGCCGAGTTGCGGGCGATGCTCGAGCGGGCTCCGTTAGAAGCGGCTGGCCGGAACCTGCGGCTGCTGCCAGCAGTGGTCGTCAAGAACACCGACGTGCTGTTCGCTGCTCCCGAGGTCACCCTCGACGACGCGCTTGACATCGCGAGCCATGTTGGCGCGGCGTTCGTGACTCTCGGGGAGCGGACGTTCGACCTGGCGGAGTTCGTCGGCGATGCTGAAGGCGTCCCTGCCAGCCTCCGGAACAACGCCGCGAGTCACGACGGCGACTTGGAGGGGATGGACCTTCAATTCATCGGCGCGGGGGTGTCCTACGCGTGGTGGGCGGCCGTCGACTGGTCGCAGGAGCTGACCGCCGAGCTTGAGGAATGGCAGGAAGACGCGGACGAGAAACGCGATCGAGAACGACGTGAGCGGTTGGCGCGGGCGCAGCAACTCATCCAAGCGGCCATCGAAGACGCCGGGGTCAGGGCTGCAAAACCAATGTCGAGGAAACCGGTTGTTGAGGCGTTTATCCGCAGCCGGATGGAGTCGAAGAACGACGTCGGCGCCGAGTACGCGTTGCGGTGGGCGCCGCAGCGGGTTGCTGAAGAGTGGCGGTCCGCGTACGCACTCCTCGACAACAGCGCGAAGATGTTCATCTCCGACCTCCACGAACTGCCCGAGTGGCAGCGCGCTAGAAGGAATACGTCTGTGCGCCGGGACTTGCTCCTGCGGTACGCGATAAGTCGCACTGGCGGTTGGGCTCCTACCGACAGGTGGTTGAAGGACATGGACGCGAAGTCCTTGCCAACGACCTGACCGGCGGGCCAGCTTCTTGCTTCGTCGGCGCACACCTCCGACACGGGCAGCAACAGCCTCATCCGCGTCATCGACACCCGGCTTCGGCCGGTGTCACCGCCACCGTCCTCGCCCTCGGGTCCTCGGTCGCGGTTGGCGCGGTGTTCGCGCTGCTGCTCATCGCCGGAGTGCTGGTCGTAGCCGGAGCGTTCGCCGCCTCCGCTGCCCTGCTGGTCACCTCCCTCTCCGTCGACGCGTGCAAGCGCCTCGCCTGGCGGCTCTGACGATGCGCCCGGTCCGCGGGTAGGTCTGGCGGGCGTGCCTTCCTGCAGGTGTGAGCGCCCCACTGTGACGGTGGGTCGCGCAGAGTTGTCGTCCGTGTAGTCGACAATGGACTGGTGAGCACTGCCGACCTGCCCCAGTCCGCCGACACGTCGGAGCTGCGTAAAGCGCGGGGCGCGTTCTTCACGCCAGAACCGCTGACCCGCTTCATCACCGATTGGGCTGTCCGCGATTCAAGCGACGCGATCATGGAGCCGTCCGCGGGAGATGCGGCGTTCCTTGTGGAGGCAGTACGGCGCCTCACCGAACTTGGAGCCGTACAGCCAGGTGTGACCGGTGTGGAGATTCACGAGTACAGCGCCCGCGTCGCTGCTGAACGCGTCGCTGATGCGGGCGGTGTGCCGACTGTGATCCACAGCGACTTCTTCCTCGTCGATCCGACCCCGACGTACGACGCCGTCATTGGTAACCCGCCGTACATCCGGTATCAGGACTTCACCGGAGAGTCCCGTACTCGGTCTCGGGCGGCGGCGCTCAGCGCCGGCGTTGCACTGACCGGCCTGGCGTCGAGCTGGGCGGCGTTCACCATCCAGTCCGCACTGTTCCTCCGGCCGGGAGGACGGATGGGGTTGGTGCTGCCGGCCGAGCTCCTAAGTGTGAATTACGCCGCCCCGATCCGGCAGTTTCTCTTTGACCGCTTCGCCAGCGTCGAGCTGGTGCTGTTCACCGAACGTGTGTTCCCCGAAGCGGAAGCAGACGTCGTGCTGTTGCTCGCCGACGGGTTTGATCAGGGCCCCACGGACCACGCCACCATTCGCGAAGCACAAGATGCCGACGCTCTCACCACGCTTGGAGACGCGCTGCGGTGGTCACCGAAGCGCCCCGCCGATAAATGGACCGGGCTTCTCGTTGGCGCAGACGCACTCCGGCCGCTCCGTCGACTACGGGAGTCCGAGGCGTTCACCGACCTCGAGAACTGGGGCGACACAACACTCGGCATGGTGACGGGCAACAACAGCTACTTTGCGCTCTCGCCGGCACGAGCCCGTGAACTCGGCCTCGGCCGAGCCGACCTCGTTCGCCTCTCACCGCCCGGTAGTGCGCACCTCCGGGGGCTGTCCCTCACCCGGCACAACCTCACGGACCTCGGCGCGGCAGGAAAGGCGACGTGGTTGTTCCGGCCCGGGTCTCGGCTGACTCCGGCCGCAACCGCTTACATACAAGCAGGCCACGTAGCTGGCGTTGACCAGGCGTACAAGTGCCGGGTGCGACGGACCTGGTACCAGGTCCCGCTGTTGCCACCCGCTGACCTACTCCTGACGTGCATGAACGCGGACACGCCTCGGCTGACGACCAACGAGGCCGCCGCGCTGCACCTCAACTCGGTGCACGGCGTGTACCTCGTCGACGAGCACCGCGACGTCGGCCGGGAGCTTCTGCCGCTGGCGTCGCTAAACTCCGTGACGCTGCTGAACGCGGAGGTGGTCGGCCGTGCCTACGGTGGCGGCATCTTGAAGATCGAACCCCGGGAAGCTGACGTGTGGGCGATGCCCTCGCCCGCGCTTGTTCGAGAACGAGCCGGTGCGCTCCGTGTCGTGAAGTCACGCGTGGCCCGGTTGCTCCGCCAAGGCGATTTGCTCGCAGCGGTACGGCTGGTCGACCAAGCGCTCCTCCTCGACCAGGGCTTGGTGACCGCAGACGAGCTGCAACTCGTGCGCACAGCGCATGCTGACATGACGTCCCGACGAGTGGCGCGAGCTGACAGTGGCCGCTGAACCCTCCATCCGGTCCAAAGCATGGGCAATCTTCGACCGGATTTGCGCCGACGCGGCCCCAGAAGGGGGCCACACCAACCCTTGGGTCCGTGACGTCGATGGCACTGTCCGCTACGAACCGGACTTCCCTGTCCTGCAACGGCTCCTCGGTGTGCCGCTGTACTTGGAAGCGCCCACAACGACCGGCGTGCCCGCTCTCGCGCTGGACGTCTGGGTGTCATACGAACTCCGCCGCGCCGGCTTTGCCCCCGACGCGACATGGCCGCGCGCCGAGCACCCCCGCATCCTGCCGGCCGCGATCGCGAACCTCTTGCGCGCACTGAAAGGCAAGGAACGCGCCCAGCTCGCGAAGCGGCTTGCGAGCCCCACCCCGATGAAGGGTGTCGTGTCGGCTTCCGCGAACATCCTCGGAAAGAACTACCTCAAGCAGGTCGACGTCGTCATGTCCGACTGGGACACGGGCCCCGAACTTCTCATCAGCACCAAGCGCATGGACTCCAGCTTCGGAAAGAATGCTGCCAACCGTGTCGAAGAGAGCTACGGCGATGCCAAGAACCTTCGCCTCCGGCACCCGCTTGCAGCCCTCGGTTTCGTCTACGGGCTCCGCTCGACGATCCTGACCGAGGAGCCCAAGAAAGCTCGCTGGCTCATCGACCTCCTGCAGAAGCTCGGTCGCGAGGACGACGCGTACCACGCAGTCGCACTCATCATGATTGAGTACGGCGAAGACCTCGCGTCCGCTTCCACAAGAGACGACGCAGCAGACGATGGTGACGCAGACAACCCATTCGTCGCTGCTGGAATTGACGATGACAGCCTCCAGGGCGACGGCGAAGAAGTCCCCGCCACGGCAGTCGACGAAGCGCTAGCCAACCTGCCTTCGGTCAAGATTCGCCATGACGCTGTCCCCGTTGGTCTGAACCCGGCTCGATTCCTGGAACTTATGATCCGCCGGGTCATCGATGCAACTCCCGTCGATCGGCACGAAGACGCCCGCGAGCGACTCGCGACACCCTTGTAGGCGCACGGCCGTGCCAGCTGGCCTAATCCAAGTCAGGTCGACCAGATGCAAGCTTTTATCGAAGATGAAGGCGCAAATTGCATCAACGAGCGCAAGCGGCGACTGTTTGGGCTTAACCTGATCGTCGACATCACAAGCACTTAGCCCGACGACGCTACGCGGAAACCCGGAAATCTCGACGGAGAAATTGGAGGTACTGACCGTCGCCCCTATTGGTCTTTCGCAACAAACCTTGGCCGGGATTTCCTCATGCACATTCACGACCCTATCGACCGCGCATAGTCTTTCGGTAGCTGGGCCCGCGGGGCGCAGCCGGACTGCATCCGCTTGGTAGGAAGTCGCTGTCCATGCAACCATGACTAACTGGACGGCAGAGCCTGCCTCTCAGTGGCATTCAGCTCGTGGTCTCACGGTGAGTTCGCGCCTGCTCGACTGACGGTAATGCGCGCCGACTCGAGCGCACCCTGTGTGAGCGCTCGTGCTTGGAGCATGTCGAGGTGCTTGGTGCGGAGCTTCTCGAGCTATTGAGTGCGCACAGCAGCGGCGAGGAGTCCTGCCATTAAGGTGCCGGCGCCGCCGGCGCCGATGGTGCCGACGACGTCGACCGGTGGGGCGGACAACTGCTCGAAGCTTGCACCGACACGGAGGAGGGCAGCGGCGCTTCCGAAGGAAATGACTACGAGTACGGCTCGCGTTCCACGATGTGACGCAACCTTCGTCCGGCGCTGAGCTTGACTCATCTGCAGCTGGTATACGTACAGCATGGACTTCGACCAGTTGGCTGATGAGGTCGGGACTGCGCTTCCGACTGAACCCCGTGCCGTCTTCGACTCACTGCCCGGTAAGGCTCAGGGATACGGTTATCTTCGCGACGTCCAAGCTCAAATCCTGACCGCCTGGTACGCGAGACGAGCGGACCGCGACGTCATCGTGAAGGTCAACACCGGTGGCGGGAAGACCATCGACGGTCTAATCATGCTGCAGAGCTACCTCAACGAGGGGATCAAGCCGGCGCTCTACGTCGCGCCAGATAAGTACCTCGTCCAGCAGGCTATCGACGACGCCCGCCACATCGGACTCAAAGTCGTCACTGACCCTGAGTCCGGCGCCTACCTATCCGGAGAGTCGATCGCAGTCGTCACCGCTGACCGACTCTTCAATGGGCGCACGATCTTCTCCGATCACCGGCCTACGGCCGCCCGTGTGCCGATCGGCGCGGTCGTAATCGACGACGCCCACGCAGTACTCGCTCGTCTTCACCAGCAGTTCTCAATCACGGTGCCGCGAGAGAGCTTGACCTACCAAGCACTCCTTGACCTGTTCGCGGAAGACCTGAAGACGCAGTCTCCAGACACCCTCCTCGACATCATCGAACAGACAGGTTCGACATTCGCCCGCGTCCCGTTCTGGGCAGTGAACAACAAAGCGGATGAACTGCGGTCCATTCTTCGGAAGTACAAAGCAGACCAGGCGGACTTTCGATACGACGCAATCCGTGATGCGATCGGGGTGTCACGCGTGGTGTTCACCCATCGTGCGATTACTGTTGTCCCACCTTGTCCGCCTTTGTCTCGGGTAACGAGCTTCGTAGAAGCGAAGCATCGCGTATTCCTGACGGCGACACTCGCTAACGATAGTGTGTTGGTTACCGACTTCGACGCGGACCCGGCCCTGGTGGCAAGCCCGATTCAGCCGCTCACCGCCGGTGACATTGGGGAGCGACTCATCCTCGCCCCGGAGGAGATCAACCCGGAGATCTCGGACGAAGATGTCCGCTCGGCGATCAGGGACATGAGCAAGCGATACAACACGTTGGTCATCGTGCCGAGTGACCGAGCGATGGATCGGTGGAGCGGGCCGGACACGACCCGGGCCAACGCCGGCAACCTTGAGGACACCGTCGCGAGGATGCGCAGTGGGGATCACGTCGGCCTGGTTGTCGTCGCCAACAAGTACGACGGGATCGATCTCCCTCAAGACGCTTGCCGGATCTTGGTTATTGACGGGCTCCCGGAGTCATTCGACGGCGACGATCGACTCCAGGCGCTGATGCAGCGATCGATTGGCGGGATAGACGATCGTCAGGTGCAGCGCATCGAGCAGGGCATGGGCCGCGGGGTCCGCAGCACCGAAGACTACTGCGCCGTGTTCCTCCTCGGTAAGCGTTTGGCTCATCTCACCGTGGACCCAAGGACGCTTGAACGGTTCAGCCCGGCAACCCGGAAGCAGCTCGAAGCTTCCCGCACGGTTGCAAGGCGAATGGCCAACACGCCACTGGTCAAGGTCCTCGAGACGGTCCAGCAACTCCTCGACCGCGATCCAGGGTGGGTCCGATTCGCCCGTCTTCAACTCCGGGACGTGCTTCCCGAGTCCGCGCAGGTCGACGCAAGTGCGGTCGCCATGCGCAAGGCGTTCGATGCAGCAACGAGCGGTGACAATGGGACAGCTGTTCGCGCGCTTGCCGCCGCTGCCGAGCAGTCATCGGATCCGCGTCGGTCCGGCGCTCTACTCGAGCAAGCCGCGGTGTACGCCGAGCCGCAGCAGCCGGTCCAAGCTCAGGAACTCCTTGCCAGTGCGAGAAGCAAGAACGACTATGTGTTGAAGCCGTTCAGTGGCATCGCCTTCACACCACTCACTCACGAAGGTGCGCAACCCAACACCATGGCCACTCGGCTGTCCTCAATGTACGGCACCCCGCAAGCAATGCGCGTCGCAGTTGAAGCGATGCTCGAGAAGCTCAAGTTCGATCCGGTGGCGATCGACGACTTCGAGGAAGGGTGGCTCGAGCTCGGCAACTTCCTTGGGCTTGGATCTCAGCGGCCGGAGCGTCAGCTCGGTCAAGGCCCGGACAACCTTTGGGCGTTGGGGGCAGGCCGCTACTGGGTAGTGGAAGCGAAGTCGGGCGCGACAAGTGACTTCGTCGCGAAGAAGGACGTCGCTCAGCTCAGTCAGTCGATGCTCTGGTTCGGCAACAAATACGCGCCCGACCAGTCGGCCCTTCCCGTCATGATCCATCCGGAGCGGAGGCTCTGGAAAGACGCGACCGCACCCCAGGGGATGCGCGTGATCGACCATCAGGTGCTCGGCGAGCTCGTCGCATCCGTTCGGGGGTTGGCGAGCGGCCTCGCCGCTGAGGGATGGAACGACCCCGCCCATATCGCAGCGCTTCTCGAGGGGCATCGCCTCACGCCCGACGGGCTGACGGCCCGCCTCAAGCCGACCACGGGCGGCACGAGCTGACTGATCCGGCCTAGCTTCCCGGGAGCGAGCCTGTCCATGCGCCCAAGACGGCATCGGCCACCGGTACGCACCACCACCATTCCCGGACAGGACCAGTTCATAGGTCCCCACCAGGCTGCGTGACCGCACCCGCTACACCCACATGTGTACCTCGACCCGTCCCGCCGAGTCACCTCCAGATGCCTTGGCTGGTGACCGCTAGCTTGCTCGTGACCGTCGCCAGGATCCTGCTCGACCTGTGGCGTAAGGGCTAAGAAGAAGGGCTGCTATTGCTCCGCGTGACCAGTCAGGACCACCACACCACTACTCGTCGTCCCTCAGACCCATCGCCTCTCGTGTGGCAGCGTCCAACGCAGCCTGCCGCTCGGGCAGCTTGCTCAGGATCCGCTCCAACGCCTTTTCGGAGTATCCAGCCGAGTCGACCACTTCCCCGTCTCGCTCAAATCGGAAGCTCTTACCGTCGTGGCGTCGAACGAATGCTGTGATGACCTTTGCCAAACCACTCAGCGCTGGAGTCGACGCAACCCCGGTAGCGCCGATTAGCGTGAACACTCTGACGAACTCGATCCACTCGGAAGGACCCGCCGAGAACTCGGCAGCGGTCCCGTGCTCGATGCCATGCTCGTCGAGGAGCGCTGCAATCTCATTGCCGTACTGTGGGGGAAATCGCAGGTAGATGCCACCCTGGTCCGTGTGGCCCAAGGTGATGAGCACCGGCACTACGTCCATGTTCGTCGTCATTCACCCAGCATGCCAGTTCCCTCACCAAACCAGCATCTCATTAGCCGATCGGCTAGCGGACATCAGGTAGTCCTACGCAGCGCGCGCCCATGAACCGTCTACCAACCACTCTTCTCGGTTGTCCCCGGGGGCATTAACTACTCGCCGGACGGAAATCCGGATGGCCCCGATCGACTGCGAAGGGCAGCAACGAGGCGCAACACCAGGAACGCTAGGCCGACTACGGCTAGAGCTAGGCCGAAGTGGCGGTACCCGCCCGTATGACCGGCGGCGCCAGCCAGTCCCACGATCACAATGGATGCCGCGACGGCAACCGGCGCCCAGCGCTGCAAAGCGGTCTGAGCGGGATGGCCTTGCGATCGTTTTTTCGTCATCGCCGGACTATACCGTCGCCAGAAGCGGGCCATCTTACCCGCCTATCATTCCCGTAAACCGGTCCTCTGGTGTACGGGCTATCTCGTTTGCACACAGCTCTCACAACTTGTCTCACATAGCTGGTCCGCAGACACTCGCGGTGGCGGGGCGCTATCCGGACGCCCGTCGATTGCGGACGATCCGCGCCTGGCTGCTCCCCGGAGCGGGCATCCGACCGCAGGGCTGTGGTGCATTTTGGTGCACCACCACCTGGCCGTAAACGGCTTCGCCTGGCCCGACCCGTCGGCGAGAGTCGGGCGACTCGACGATCCGAGGGAAGGTTACGCAGCGTCTTCGCCACCTCTCCGCAGTACCTCTCCGCCGACGCCAACTGCACGGTGACCGACCCCGCCGGCCTCGGCTGCCCACCGACCTCGGGCAGCGGCAGCCCGGCGAACCGCTCGCGCGAGTGCTCTAGCCGGATCATCGCCTCGGCAGCATCGGGCCGGTTCCGGTCGGGGACCGCCAGCGCCTCGATGACCGCCGGGTGTACGCCGGCGGCGGCGGTGCCGTCGAGCACGACCAGGTCCTCGCGGACGAACGACCCCAGCCGCGACCACGAGTGATCCGTGAGCGCCGGGTCTCCGACGTACACGTCGTCCACGCCGGCATCGACGAGCGCCAGCGTCTGGAACAACGGCTGCGTGTTCCGGTGCTCCTCGACGGTCGGCAGCCCTTCGCCGAGCGGACCTCGGCTTACTGAGTCGCCGGCGATGAACGCTCCGACGCGCCAACCGAACTGGCGCGCGACTGAGACCGACGCCGTGACCGAGGACAACGCCAGCCCGGTCCACTCCCGCGGGTAGAAGTTGTGGATCAGCTCGATGTCGAAATCAGCGAACGGCGCCAGGTCGGCGGCCCGCAGCGTGCTCGCGTTGAGGGCGAGCGGCAGGACGGCAGCGATCGAGAGAGTCTCAGGGACCGAAAACCCGAAGTCGATCCGCGCCCGAGCCACTCCGATCGACCGCAGGAAGTCCCACGGCGAATCACCGAGTAGCCGAGCGGTGTTGGGGGAGACATCGGCCACGACCGACAGCCCCGAGGATGCAGCAGCCGACACGATCGCGGTCGCAGCTGCCCGGGCTCCCGCAGGCGAGTCTTCCGGGATGTGCAAAGAGGTGAACGCGAGCGTCGCACCTGCGGCCGCGGCGGCCTCGAAGGTCGGGCCAGCCAGCGGACCGTGCGCCAGGTACGCGCTCGCGCCCAGGCGCATCAGCGCGCAGCTCCCGCGGAGTCGGCCGGAGTGACCTGCACGTCGAGCGGGGCGTCCGGAGCGACGGGGTCGCCGGACGGGGAAGCCGACTGCGCCTCCAGATCCGCCCGCACTGAGTCGGAAACCCCGAACAGCAACGTCGCCACGAACCCCACGACGTACGCCACGATGAGCCCCGACCCGTACCCGAGCAGCGCCCAGCCGTACCCGGACGACCCGTTCAGCAGCGGGATGAGCGACAAGTCCGATGCCCCGATGGCGATCGCCCCGACGGAGTGCCCGAGCTGGTCGAACAGCCCGACGACCCCGCCACCGAACGCTCCGCCGATGCAGGCGGTGATGAACGGGCGACCCAGGGGGAGCGTCACGCCGTAGATCAGGGGCTCGCCGACACCGAGGAACCCGGCCGGCAGCGCACCGCGGATGGTCCGCACCAGCGACGCGTTCGACCGGAACCGCACCCACAGCGCGATGCACGCACCGATCTGGCCGGCGCCACCCATCGCCAGCACGGGCAGCAGCACGGTCCACCCGGTCTGGTCGATCAGGGTGGTGTGGATCGGGATGAGCCCCTGGTGCATGCCGGTCATGACGAGCGGCAGGAAGAGGCCTCCGAGCACGAAGCCGGCGAAGGCCCCGCCGTTGGCGAGCAGCCAGGTCGCAGCGGTGCCGATCGCGACCGAGACGACACCGGCGACGGACATCAGGATCCCCAGCGTCACAGACCCGGCGACGAGGACGGTCACGGTCGGCACGACGATGAGCGCGATGACGTCCGGTGTGACCCGGCGCATGAAGCGCTCGACGTAGGCAGCGAGGATGCCGCCGGCCAACGCCCCGAGCACACCGCCCTGCCCGGGAGCCAGGGTCTCGCCGAACACCGTGACGTTCGCGACACCGGCCGCGACGATGATGCCGCCGACCGCACCACCGAGGATGGGCGTGCCGCCGAACTCCTTCGCGGCGTTCATGCCGACGAACACGGCGAGCAGGGACAGGAAGCCGGACGAGAGCACCCCGAGGAACGGCGTCACTCCGGGCACCCACCCCAGGTTCGTCAGGATGCCGTTGATCCCGGCGATCAGCCCGCAGGCGATCAGTGCGGGGATGAGGGGGATGAAGATCGCGGAGATCTTCCGGATCGCGCGCATGGTGCGGCCGTCGGAACGGGACCGTGCGGTCGCCTTGATGGACGCACCGCGAGCAGCGAGCTCCTCAGGCGACGCACCAGGCCCACCAGCCGCAGCCGGCGGGGCGGCCGCGCGCAGGGCCTCCAGGCCGTCGGCCACGCGGTCGACGAGACCCGGGCCGAGCACGATCTGCAGGTTCGAGCCGGCCGCGATGGCGGCCATGACGCCGTCGGTGGCCTTGAGGTCCTCGAGCGCGACGGAGGAGTCGGACACGACCTCGACCCGCAGGCGGGTCATGCAGTTCTCGACGTCGGCGATGTTCGCGGAACCGCCGACGGCGTCGAGGATCTGCTGGGCGAGTTGCTGTGCATCGGGCATTGCTGTGCTCCTCGGGGGAAAGGAAACGGAAAAGGGAACGGGGTCTACAGCACGGCGCGCAACGAGCCGGCAGCAGCATCGAGGCGCTCGCGGGCATCGGCAGCGGAGGCGCCGGTCAGGATCACGGCGATGGCGGTCTTCACCTCGCCGTCCGAGGCATCGAGCGCCGCCTGGACCTCGGCGGGGGGAGCGCCGGTGACGTCCTGCACGAGCGAGAACGCCCGGGCGACGAGCTTCGCGTTCGTCGCCCGCACGTCGACCATGCGGTTGCCGTAGGTCTTGTGGCTGCGCACCATCGCGAGCGTGGTGAGCATGTTGAGCACGAGCTTCTGCGCGGTGCCCGCCTTCAGGCGGGTCGAGCCGGCGATGAACTCGGGGCCGACGACGACGTCGATGGCGATGTCGGCCTCCCGCCCCGCGGCCGAGTCGGGGTTGCACGCGACGGAGA